>Ga0213821_1000015_pt1 | contig 172858 bp, 164 predicted proteins | sample MC6MC0909MG_FD_179894 | JGI IMG/M metagenome (GOLD analysis project Ga0213821, IMG submission 179894) | Enriched soil aggregate microbial communities from Iowa State University, Ames, United States - MC6-MC0909-MG | ecosystem: Environmental > Terrestrial > Soil > Unclassified | place: USA...
CGTTTCGCGCAAGAAGAAGCTTCTGGAGAAGCAGAAGGAAGGCAAGAAGCGCATGAAGCAGGTCGGCCGCGTGGAGATTCCGCAGGAAGCCTTCCTGGCCGTGCTGCAGATGGACAAGTAAGGCTCCCGTTCCCAAGGACACTGCATGAAACTGTTTGAAATCCTGCTGGTCGTACTGACCCTGGCGTCGGGCCTGATCCTGCTCGCCGACAAGCTGTACTTCGCCAGGGCGCGCGCCCGGCGGGCCGGACTGCTGGACAGCGAGCCGGTGCTGGTGGACTACTCCCGGGCGTTCTTCCCGGTACTGGCGATCGTGCTGGTGGTGCGCAGTTTCATTGCAGAGCCGTACAAGATCCCGTCCAGCTCGATGATGCCCAACCTGCTGATCGGCGACTTCATCCTGGTCAACAAGTTCGCCTACGGCCTGCGCCTGCCGCTGAACAATGCCAAGGTCGTGCCGATCGGCGAGCCGGCGCGCGGCGACGTGGTGGTGTTCCACTTCCCGGGCCATTCCGACAATGACCCGAACAAGGGCGAGAACTTCATCAAGCGCGTGATCGGCGTGCCGGGCGACGAGATCGCCTTCCAGGGCGACCAGGTGATCCTCAACGGCACCCCCCTCAAGTACGAGAGCAAGGGGTTGTATGCTGGGCACCGTGGCCAGGGCGAGGGCGCGTCCCTGCTGGTGGAGCACCTGCCGGGCCGCACGCACACCGTGCTGGAGACCGACTACCCGCGTGGCGAGGGCCAGTGGACCGTGCCGGCGGGCAAGTACCTGGTGATGGGCGACAACCGCGACAACAGCGATGACGGCCGTTTCTGGGGCCTGCTGCCGGAACAGAACCTCCGCGGCAAGGCCTTCCTGATCTGGCTGAACTGCTCGGGCTGGTTCTGCAAGGATGGCTTCGAACCGTCCCGCATCGGTACCGGCATCAACTGATTCCATGTCAAAAGCGCATCTGGGGAGATCGCAATGAAGATGATGAAAACGCAGCGTGGCATGACCCTGACCTCGTTCCTGGTCGTGCTGGCCGTGGTGGGGTTCGGCCTGTACATCGGCATGAAGCTGTTCCCGATGTATTCGGAGTTCTATGCGGTCAAATCCGCGCTCAAGGGCGTGGCCCAGGAACCCGGCGTGGCCAACAAGGAACCCGGGCAGGTATCGGAGATGTTCTTCCGCCGCCTGTACATCAACTATTCCGACAACGTGAAGCCGTCCAACGTGAAGTTCGAACGGGTCAGCGGGGGTTGGAACATGAAGGTCAACTACGAAGTGCGTCGCCCGCTGATCGGCAACCTCGACGTGGTTGGAAAATTCGAAGCACACCAGGAATTGACCCTCAGCGGTGCCGACTAACACTTTCCAACGTGGTGACCGCATCGGTCACGTCTTCCAGGATCCGGGCCTGCTGCAGCAGGCCCTGACGCATCGCAGCGCCGGAACCCCCAACAACGAACGGTTGGAGTTCCTTGGCGACAGCATCGTCAACATGATGGTGGCCCAGGCCTTGTACCTGCGCTGGCCGAAGGCCGACGAGGGCGCGCTGACCCGGGCCCGGGCCGAGCTGGTGCGTGAAGGGGCGCTGGCGGTGATCGCCCGCACCCTGGAACTGGGCGACCGGCTCACCCTGGGCCCCGGCGAAATGAAGTCGGGCGGGCACCGCCGCGACTCGATCCTGGCCGACGCCCTGGAGGCGGTGGTGGCCGCGATCTACCTGGATGCCGGTTTTGCCGCCTGCCAGGCGGTGGTGCTGCCCTGGTTCGCGGCATCCATGGAGGCGCTGCCGGCCACCGGCAAGCCCGAGAAGGACCCCAAGACCCGCCTGCAGGAATGGCTGCAGGGCCGACAGAAGGCACTGCCCCAGTACGAATTGGTGTCAGAATCGGGCGACGATCATGCCAAGACTTTCCGGGTGCGCTGCGGCGTAGCCGATCCCGCTGTCAGCACCGAAGGCGAAGGTGCCTCGCGACGGCTGGCCGAACAACAGGCGGCGGCCGCCGCCCTCGAGCAACTGGATTCCAAGTGAGCGAAGCAACCCCCCATCATTGCGGCAGCGTGGCCGTCATTGGCCGCCCCAACGTAGGCAAGTCGACCCTGACCAACGCGCTGGTCGGCGCCAAGGTCAGCATCGTCTCCAACCGCCCGCAGACCACGCGGCACCGGTTGCTGGGCATCGCCAGCTACCCGGAAGGCCAGCTGGTGCTGGTCGACACCCCCGGCCTGCACCGCGTGCAGAAGCGCGCCATGAACCGGGTGATGAACCGCGCCGCGCGCGGCTCGCTCGAAGGCGTGGACGCCGGCATGCTGGTGATCGAAGCCGGCCGCTGGGACGAGGAGGACACCCTGGCCTTCAACGTCCTGAGCGATGCCGGCATCCCGGTGGTGCTGGTGGTCAACAAGGTCGACCGGCTCAAGGACAAGGCCGCGCTGCTGCCGTTCCTGCAGCAGGTCACCGAGGGCCGCACCTTTGCCGCCGTCCACCCCATTTCGGCGCAGAAGCGCAATGGGCTGGAGGCGCTGGTGCGCGACCTGCTCAAGCTGCTGCCCGAAGCCCCGCCAATGTTCGGCGAGGATGAAATCACCGACCGCAGCCAGCGTTTCCTGGCCGGCGAACTGGTCCGCGAGCAGCTCATGCGCCAGCTGGGCGAAGAGCTGCCGTACGCCACCACGGTGGAGATCGAGCGTTTCGTCGAAGACGGCAACCTGCTGCGCATCGGCGCGGTGATCTGGGTCGAGCGCGAAGGCCAGAAGGCCATCGTGATCGGCAAGGCCGGTACCCGCCTGAAGGAGATCGGCGCCAAGTCGCGCCTGCAGATGGAGCGTCTGTTCGGGGCCAAGGTGTTCCTGGAGACCTGGGTGCGCGTGCGTGAAGGCTGGTCGGACGACGAAGCCGCGCTGAAGGCGTTCGGTTACGAGTAAGCCCGGCAGGGTTGCCTCGCCACGCCCCCGGCCATGCGCATCGATGACGAACCCGCCTTCGTGCTGCATGCCCGCTCGTGGCGGGAGACCAGCCTGCTGGTCGAAGTACTCAGCGAACAGCACGGCCGGATCGGCCTGCTGGCCCGCGGGGTAAGCAGTCCGCGCAGCCAGGCGCTGCGCGCCGCCCTGCAGCCCCTGCAGTGGATCCGCTTCAGCGCCGTGCAACGTGGTGAGCTGGCCCAGCTGCGGGGCGCCGAAGCGCTGGATGCGGCGCCACGGCTGGGCGGCGACGCGATGCTGGCCGGGTTCTACGTCAATGAACTGGTGATGCGGCTGGCGCCCCGCCAGGATCCGCTTCCCGAGTTGTACGACCACTACGGGCAGGTGCGGCAGCGGCTTGCCGCGGCCGAGCCGTTGGCCTGGACGTTGCGACGGTTCGAGCGCGACCTGCTGGAAGCGTTGGGGTTCGGTTTCGACCTGGCCCATGGCAGTGATGGCGAACCGATCGATGCTGCGGCCCGATATGAGCTGGACCCGCAGGAGGGGCCGCGAAGGTTGCTGAGCGAGCGCGGGGCCGATCCGCGCCGGGGGACGGCGACCGGCAGTGCACTGCTGGCGCTGGCCGGAGACGTGCAGCCGGGCACGGAGGACCTGGCCAGCCTGCGCCGGGGCATGCGTGCGGTGCTGCTGCACCATCTGGGCGGGCGCGGGCTGAAGTCGTGGGAGATGCTGGAGGATCTGGCGCGCCGCCGGTGATTCGTGTGCGTGGTGCCTAATGCAACAGGGACTCTACGGCCGCCTTGAACTGGGTGTGGGCGCCGTTGGACTCGGGCATCTGGTGCAGCTGGCGGACGGCGCGGGCCAGGCGGGCGGCGCCGACGAAGCCGCAGCTGGCCTGCAGGCGATGCAGCTGGCCCTTCAGCGTGCCCACATCGTGCTGCTGGACCGCTTGGGCCACGGCGTCGCGGACCCCGGGCAGCTCGGCCAGGAACAGCTCGCGCAGGGCGATCAGGTGCTGGCGCTGCCCATTCAGTGCTGCCAGGGCGGTGATCTCGTCCCAGTCTTCGCGCTCGGATTCAGGAACCGTGCCGGTGGACGCCACCGCGGCGCTACCGGGGCTGTTGACCAACGCCCGGCGCACCGCCTGCAGCAGCAGTTCACGGCTCAGCGGCTTGACCAGGGTCTCGCTGAATCCGGCATCGCGCAGACGGGCGTGGATGCTGGTGTCGCCATCGGCGGTATGGGCCAGTGCCGGGGTGTCCGGGCGCGACAGGCGCAGGGCGCGCAGCAGCTCGCTGCCATTGCCGTCGGGCAGGTTCACGTCGATCAGCCAAAGATCGTGCTCGCTGCCTCGGCCACGCTCCAGCGCCGACGCCAGCGAATCGGCGGTGTCTACATGGGCCGGCAGCGTTTCCAGCGCGGCGCGAAAAAAGCCGCGGCTGATGGTGTCGTCCTCGACGAGCAGGAATCGGGGCATGGCCGCCCTCGGGGTCTTCTGCATTGGGGCTGCCTCCATGTCAGCTATGCGCATATTAAACACGATATGGCGTCCTGCAAGCGCCCCAGCGTGAACACGCGGCAGTCCGTGCTGCGTATCTGCGACAATACGCACCCTTTTTGCCCGCAGCCTGTTGCCACGTGGCCCGATCCCGCTCCCGACTCGACCGTACCCCGTTCCAGACCGACATCCTCGACCTCAGCCATGACGGCCGGGGCGTTGCCCGCCGTGAAGGCGAGGGTGGCAAGGTCACCTTCATTTCCGGCGCGTTGCCGGGCGAGGTGGTGCGCGCCGAACCGACCGCCCGCAACCGGCACTTCGACGAGGCCCGGACCGTCGAGGTCCTGCAGGCCTCGCCGCAGCGCGTCACCCCGCGCTGCCCGCATTTCGGGCTCTGCGCCGGCTGCGTCCTGCAGCACCTGGACGAAGGCCAGCAGATCGTGGCCAAGCAGCGCGTGCTGCTGGACAACCTGACCCGGATCGGTCACGTCACCCCCGGCACGGTGCTGCCGCCGCTGGTCGGGGACAGCTGGGGTTATCGCCGCAAGGGGCGCTTCTCGGTGCGCCGGGTGGAAAAGAAGGACAAGACCCTGGTCGGCTTCCGCGAGCAGGATCCGCGCTTCGTCGCAGACCTGAGCCAGTGCCTGACCGTAATTCCGGAAATCGGGATGAAGGTGGCCGCGTTGTCGGCGTTCATCGAAACCCTGGACGGCAAACGCGACATCCCGCAGGTCGAGTTCATCGCCGGCGACGACGCCATCGTCCTGACCATCCGCCACATGCAGCCGCTCAGCGATGCCGACAAGGCCGCCTGGGCCGGCTTCGGGGCCGAACACGGCTTTGCGATCTTCCTGCAGCCCGGCGGCGTCGAATCGGTGCACCCGCTGCTGCCCGGTGACGTGCCGCTGTCGTTCCGGCTGGCCCCGTGGAACGTGGAGCTGGCGTTCCGGCCGCTGGACTTCATCCAGGTCAACGCCAAGCTCAACGAAAAGATGATCGCCCTGGCGCTGGAACTGCTGGACGCCGGCCCGGACGAGCGCGTACTGGACCTGTTCTGCGGGCTGGGCAACTTCACCCTGCCGCTGGCGCGCAACGTGCGCGAAGTGGTGGGCGTGGAAGGCGAGGCCGGGCTGGTGGCGCGGGCGAAGGAAAACGCCGCGCGCAACGGCCTGGACAATGCGCAGTTCTTCGCGGCCGACCTGACCCAGGACCAGCGCCAGACCCCGTGGATGCGGCAGGGCTTCGACAAGCTGCTGCTGGACCCGCCGCGCTCGGGCGCGATCGAAGTGCTGCAGCAGCTGCCGCTGAAGCAGTTCAAGCGGATCGTCTACGTCAGCTGCCACCCCGGCTCGCTGGCCCGCGATGCCGGCTACCTGGTCAACGAACAGGGCTTCACCCTGGTGTCGGCCGGTGCGATGGACATGTTCCCGCACACGGCACACGTGGAAAGCATCGCCGTGTTCGAGAAGCGCTGAGATGGGGCTGGAGATCGAACGCAAGTTCCTGGTCCCCAGCGACGCCTGGCGGGCCGCCGCGCACGCGGTGATCCCGATGGCGCAGGGCTATGTGAACGACACCGCGGCGATCGAGAGCGGCGCGCAGAAGGCCTCGGTGCGGGTCCGCATCCAGGGCGATGCGGCGTTCCTCAACCTCAAATCGCGCGAGATCGGCCACACCCGCCAGGAATTCGATTACCCGATCCCGGTCGAGGACGCGCGCGCCCTGCTGGCGCTGTGCGTCGGCGGCCTGATCGACAAGCGCCGGCACCTGGTCCACCACGGCGGGCTGCTGTGGGAAGTGGACGAGTTCCTGGGCGACAACGCCGGGCTGGTGGTGGCCGAAGTCGAGCTAGAGCACGCCGACCAGGCCATCGACCTGCCTGAATGGGCCGGCGAAGAAGTCACCGACGACGTCCGCTACTACAACCTCGCCCTGGCCGCCCACCCCTACACAACCTGGTAGAGCCGGGCTCTGCCCGGCTGCCACGCTTCAGGACTTCTGCGACAATGCGGCAGTGCGCCATCATGGCGCCCCGTTTTGGAGATCGACCCATGCTCGTGATCGGCGTTGCCGGGACCGAACTTACCGCCCAGGAACGCGATTGGCTGCAGCACGATGCCGTGTCCGGCGTCATCCTGTTCAAGCGCAATTTCGCCTCACGCCAGCAGGTGGCGGAGCTGTCGGCCGCGATCCGCGCCGCGGCCCCGCGCCCGCTGCTGGTCTGCGTGGACCAGGAAGGCGGGCGCGTGCAGCGGTTCCGCGAAGGCTTCAGTGACCTGCCCCCGCTGCAGGGCTTCGATGCGGCGTACGCGCGTGACCCGGACGCCGCGCTGGCGCTGGCCGAGCAGCATGCCTGGCTGATGGCCAGTGAAGTGCGCGCCAGCGGCGTGGACCTCAGCTTCGCCCCGGTGGTCGACCTGGCCCGTGGCAACCGCGCCATCGGCGACCGCGCCTTCAGCGCCGACCCGCAGGTGGTGGCCGCGTTCACCCGCGCCTACGTGCGCGGCATGCACAGCGTCGGCATGGCCGCCACCCTCAAGCATTTCCCCGGCCACGGCAGCGTGCTGGAAGACACCCACGTCGCCGCCGCCAGCGATCCGCGTCCGCTCGACGCACTGCGCGCGCTGGACCTGGTGCCGTTCGCGGCCGGCATCGATGCCGGCGCCGACGCGGTGATGATGGCGCACGTGGTCTACCCGCAGGTCGCGCCGGAGCCGGCCGGCTATTCCTCGCGCTGGATCCAGCAGATCCTGCGTGGCGAGATGGGCTTCCGCGGCGTGGTGTTCTCCGACGACATCGGCATGGCCGCCTCGTTCTCCGCCGGTGGCGTGGCCGCGCGCGTCCATGCCCACCTGGACGCCGGGTGCGACGTGGTGCTGGTCTGCCACCCCGAACTGGTCGACGAAGCGCTGCACGCCGTGCACGGCCGCACCCTCAATACTGCCGCGCTGCTTGGCCTGATCGGCCGCGGCGCGCTTGGCTGGGACGGCCTGCTGGCCGACGCCCGCCATGGCAGCTCCCAATCCCGTTTGCTCGACACCCTTGGAAGAATCGTCTGATGCCCAACCTCACCATTTCCCAGGCCCTGGCCCAGGCCGACCTGCTGGTCGACCGCCCCACCATCGATGCGGCCATCGCGCGCATCGCCGATGGCATCGCGGCCGACTACAAGGGCGAGGTGCCGCTGTTCCTGTCGATCATGCACGGCGCGCTGCCGTTCGCCGGCCAGCTGGCGCTTGAACTCGGCGCGCGCGGCCAGGACCTGCAGTTCGATTACCTGCACGCCACCCGTTACCGGGGCGAACTGACCGGCGGCGAGCTGGTCTGGAAGCACAAGCCCGCCACCTCGCTGTTCGGCCGCCGCGTGCTGCTGGTCGACGACATCCTGGACGAAGGCTTTACCCTGCAGGGCGTGCGCACCTGGTGCCTGGAGCAGGGTGCCACCGACGTCCGCATCGCCGCGCTGACGGTGAAGCGGCACGACCGCGCGCTGCCCGACGTCAAGGCCGATTACGCCGGTGTCGAATTGCCCGATCGCTACGTGTTCGGCTTCGGCATGGATGTCAACGAAGGCCTGCGCGGCGTGCCGGCCATCTACGCAATGAAGGAATAAGCAGCGCCCATGGAATCCATCAGCCTGGCCGTGATCGGCGGCACCGGTGTCTACAAGCTGGCCCAGCTCGACGACGTGACCAGCCACGCGGTGGAAACCCGCTACGGCACTCCGTCCGGCCCGATCCGGGTCGGTACGCTGCTCGGCCAGCGGGTCGCCTTCCTTGCCCGTCACGGCGAGGGGCATTCCCTGCCGCCGCACAAGATCAACTATCGCGCCAACCTTGCTGCGTTGCAGCAGATCGGCGCCACGCGCGTGCTGGCCCTCAACACCGTGGGCGGCATCACCGAGCACTTCGGTCCGCGCGTGCTGGCCTGCCCGGACCAGTTGATCGACTACACCTGGGGCCGCATCTCCACGCTCAGCGAGGAGCCGGGCAGCGAGGTGCTGCATGTCGATTTCGGCCATCCCTACACGCCGATGCTGCGCAGCAAGGTGCTGGCCGCGGCCAAGGTCACCGGCGTGCGCCTGCAGGACGGCGGCTGCTATGGCGCCACGCAGGGCCCGCGCCTGGAGACCAACGCGGAAATCGCGCGCATGCGCCGCGATGGCTGCGACCTGGTCGGGATGACCGGCATGCCTGAGGCCGGGCTGGCCCGTGAGCTCGGGCTGGACTACGCCTGCCTGGCAATCGTGGCCAACTGGGCGGCCGGCTGTGGCGATGGCGACGAGATCACGATGGCCGAGGTACTGGCCAATGTTGACGCGGCTTCCGCCGGATTGCCGGAACTGATTGGCGAATTGGCACGCGGGTGATTGTCATTGCCTGACAAGGTTTGCATACTCCGGCAGTGCGCTGGTTGAGCGTACACCACCCATTCATTGAAGAAGGTCTTGCATTACCATGCCGAACGGTACCGTGAAGTGGTTCAACGACGCCAAGGGATTTGGCTTTATCTCTCCGGAGGATGGCAGCGCCGACGTCTTCGCGCACTTCTCCGCTATCAACGCCAAGGGCTTCCGCACCCTGGCTGAAAACCAGAAGGTCACCTATGACGTGACCCAGGGCCCGAAGGGCGCCCAGGCCTCGAACATCGTGCCGGTCGGCGAGTAATTTCCCCGATCGCGCATTGAAAACCCCGCTTCGGCGGGGTTTTTTTTAGCACCTGGACAGGACGTCGGATGAAGCAGCGCAGTATCGCCATCGTCGGTTACGGCACCGCAGGGCAGGCCCTCTCGGTGCTGCTTTCACGCGACGATCACAAGGTGCACGTGTTCGAGCGCGCGCCGACACCGGGGCCGGTGGGCGCCGGGTTCCTGCTGCAACCCAGCGGTCTGGACGTGCTGTGGCAGATGGGCCTGCTGCCGCAGGTGCTGCAGCACGGCGCAGTGGTGCGCCGCCTGTACGGTGACACGCCGTGCGGGCGTGCGGTGATGGACATGCGCTACGCCGCACTGCATGCGCATCTGCATGGCATCGGCATGCAGCGCGGGGCCCTGTTCTCGCTGCTGGCGCAGGCCTGGGAACAGCCGGGCCACCTGCAGGCCGACACCGCCATCGTCGATGTCGACTGCGCTGCGGGACGCCTCCGCGACGCGCGCGGGCAGTGGCATGGCCCCTATGACCTGGTCATCGCCGCGGACGGCTCGGCGTCATCGCTGCGCACGCTGGTGCAGGGCACGCGGCTGGACCGCGAGTATCCGTGGGGCGCGCTGTGGTGCCTGCTGCCGGGCGGTGACTGGCCGCACCACGACGAGTTGCGGCAACGCTACGTCGCCGCACGCAAGATGATCGGCCTGCTGCCGGTGGGGACGCGACCCGGTGACGCGCAGCCGCGACTCAGTTTCTTCTGGAGCCTGCCCCGTGACCGCTTCACGCACTGGGAGCGCGATGGCCTGCCGCGCTGGCTGGAGGAAGTCCAGGCCTTGTGGCCACAGGCGCACGAACGCCTGCAGGGCGTCACCGACTGCGCCCAGCTGGCCCGTGCCGGTTATCGCGACACGGTGATGACGCACTGGCACCGCGACCGGCTGGTGCTCGCCGGAGATTCGGCCCATGCGATGAGTCCGCAGCTGGGGCAGGGGGTGAACATGGCGCTGATGGATGCGCTGGCGCTGCGCGATGCATTGCGCGAACACCCGGCCACCGACGTCGCGCTGCAGGCCTACCAGGCGCAGCGCAGCGCGCACGTAGGTGTCTACCAGTTCTGGAGCCGCTGGCTGACTCCGGTGTTCCAGTCCGAGCGCGACGTGCTGGCGGGGGCGCGCAACGTCCTGTTCAAGCCGATGGGCAACCTGCCGGGCGGGCGTGGACACATGCTGCGCGTATTGAGCGGCACCCAGCGTGGCTGGTGGGGAACGCTCGGACTGTCGCCGGGTTTCGTCGCCTCGATGGCGGCGCGCGTCGTCGAGGATGAACGGGCGACCCCCATTCATTGACAGGGGAGTCACCTCGTTCGTGGCACAAGGATCCCGTACCCCTGAAGGAGAAAGACATGCTGTTCCCGGCCGACGTTCTCGAATCCGAACTCTGCAAGCTGCGCGGACTGTTGCAGATGCTGCACGAGGATCAGCCGGATGTGATGGAAGATGTCTTCGATTTTCATGTCACCAGTCTGGTCACCCATGCAGCACCTGAACACCACGCGCGGATCCGCTCGGTGGCGCGTTCGATGCTGGCCGAGGTCCTCGGCCAACCGGTGCGGCGCAATCCCCACGCACCCGAAATCCGGTTGATGGACGCCGCCTGAGGCCCTAGCGCGATGGCGGCAGCGCGATCGCGGCGTCTTCCACGCACGCCACCAGGCGTTCACCCGCGTCCAGTACCGGCGCGATACCCGCAGTGAACCGCGAATAGGCCGGCAGTACGGTCAGGCCGTCGCGCAACCAGAACGCCGGCCAGCGCCGCTGCATGCCCGGCAGCCGCGCCAGTGGATGCAGGTGGCCGCACAGCACGTGCAGGCTCGGGTGCGGCTGCGGATCGTGGCGCAGCAGGAACGGGCCTTCCTGCACCCGTTCGCCGAGCAGGGTGATGCCAAGGTCCGCCTTGGGCAGTACGCGGTCATGGTTGCCCGCCAACGCGCCGATATCGAGCGCTTCATGCTGCTCGCGCCACCCTTGCCATTGCCGGTACCAGGACGCGCGGTGCGCCGCCCCGTGCAGCACGTCGCCGAGGATCCACAGCGTACGCGCCGGGTGCTGCCGGAGCAGGCGGGTCAGCCGTTCCAGGTCATCGCCGGTGCCGCCGCTGGGCAGCCCGATCCCGGCACGCCGGAACAGGTCTGCCTTTCCCAGGTGCAGGTCGGCGATCAGCAGGGCTTCGCGTGCGGGCCAGTACAGCGCCCGTTCGCCCAGCAGGTGGACCGGTTCGCCGGCCAGGGTGATCGCGCAGTCAGTCCGCATGGCGTTTCTCCAGCTGGCCGACCGCACGCAGTACGCGGGTCTTCCAGTCTTCATTGCTGAGCTGGCCGCGCAGCCGTTCGGCCCACAGCGGGAACGACAACGGCCCCAGCGTGGCGGGTTGCTGCACGCACACCGTGCGCGACTGGCAGCGGCGCAGCGCGTGGGCGAGATTGCCCAGTTCGAGCTGGGTGTGCAGGACTTCGCGGTCGGCCAGGCCCAGCAGGATATGCTCCGGATCATGTTGGCGCAGCACGTCGTACAGCAGGCCGGCCGAGGCCTGCAGCTGGCGCATGCTGCGCGGCGTGCGCCCCGGCAGCGCCGGGATCAGCAGGCCCGAGACGCGCGCGATGTCGCGGAACTGGCGGCGCGCCAGTTCGCTCAGGTTGAGGCTGTCACGCAGATCTTCGAACAGGCCCTCGGGCTGCAGCAGGGTGCCGACGCGTCCCGCATCGATCTCGACCGCGCGCGCCGGTGCCAGCACGAATCCGTAATCGTTGGCCGCGTACCCGAAGGTGTTGGCCTGCAGCCGGGTCCAGCGCAGCGCCATCAGCGCGGCCATGCCTTCGTTGACCTGGCGACCGGCGAAGGGATACACGAACACGAACTGGCCTTCGCGGCGACGCACCTGTTCCACCAGCAGCAGCGATGGACCCGGCAACGCCGACACGCGGGCCTGCAGTCGCAGCAGCGGTTCCAGCCAGCGCATCTCCGGACTGTCCGGGGGGCTGGCGAGCACGGCTTCCATTTCCTGGCCCAGCGCCTCGGACAGCGGCAGGCGTCCGCCCTGCCAGCGCGGCACCACGCCGTCGCCACCCTTGGCCAGTTTCACGTACGCGGTCAGGTTTTCCAGCCGGACCAGTTCGAGCAGGCGCCCGGCGAACTGGAACCGATCACCAGGCCGCAGCCGACCCACGAACTGTTCCTCCACCGTGCCCAGCCGGCCCCCGCGCAGGAACTGCACGACGGCGCTGCCATCGCTGGTGATGGTGCCGATCGAAAGACGGTGGCGCAGCGCCACGCGGCGGTCGTGCACGCGGAAGATGCCGTCCTCGTCGCGCACCACCTTGTGGAAGTCGGGGTACTGCGCCAGCGCCCGCCCGCCCTGTACGATGAAATCGAGCACGCCCTGCCAGTGCGCGCTGTCCAGTGCTGAGAACGCATGCGTGCGGCGCACCTGCGCCAGCAGCGCATCCGGTTCGAAACCGCCGCCCAGCGCACAGCTCACGCAGTGCTGGGCAAGCACGTCCAGCGAAAGCTGCAGGGGGCGGCGCGCTTCGATCACGCCCGCGGCCAGTGCGCGGCGCGCGGCGGCGTACTCGACCAGCTCGAGCGCATGCGAGGGAACGCAGACAATGTGGCCGGATTCGCCCGGGCGATGCCGCGCGCGGCCCGCGCGCTGCACCAGCCGCGCGATGCCTTTCGGGCTGCCGACCTGCAGCACCTGGTCCACCGCCGGGAAGTCCACGCCCAGGTCCAGGCTGGAGGTGGCCACCACGCAGCGCAATGCGCCGTCGCGCAGGCCCTGCTCGACCATCCGGCGCTGTGCGGGATCCAGCGAACCATGATGCAGCGCCAGCGTGTCAGGGTCTTCCGGCCACACCGCCGCCAGCGCCTGGTGCCACAGCTCGGCCTGCGCGCGGGTGTTGGTGAACAGCAGGCTGGTGCGCACGGCCAGCAGTTTCTGCTGCACGCGCTGCAGCTGTGACAGTCCCAGGTGTCCGGCCCAGGGGAAGCGTTCGCCCTGCGCGGGCAACAGGGTTTCCACCGCCACCGGTCGTGGACGGGCCCCTGACACCATGGGCGCATCCGGCAGGTCGGGCAGCAGGACCTGGCGTGCTTCGTCCAGGTTGCCCAGCGTGGCGGACAGGCCCCAGACCTGCAGCGTGGGCAGGGCATCGCGCAGGCGGCGCAGGTTGAGCTGCAGCAGGACGCCGCGTTTGTTGCCCAGCAGTTCATGCCATTCGTCGACCACCACGCAGCGCAGCCTGCGCAGCCGCTCCATCGTGTCGGGGTAGCTGAGCAGCAGGGCCAGCGATTCGGGCGTGGTCACCAGCACGTCGACTCGCCCTTCGCGCGCCAGGCGCTTGTCGCGCGCGCTGGCATCGCCGGTGCGCAGCCCGACCTGCCAGTCCAGCCCCAGCGCGGACAGGGGTTCGCGCAGCGCCCGGGCGGTATCGCTGGCCAGTGCGCGTAGCGGAGTGATCCACAGCACCTGCAGCGCCGGCACGGTTTTGCCGTTGCGGCCGGTGCTCGTGCGCGGCAGCGGGTCGGCCAGCGCCTGCAGCAGCGGACCACCGAACATCGCCAGCGTCTTGCCGCTGCCGGTGGGCGTGTGCAGCAGCCCGGACTCGCCCGCCAGGTAGTGGCGCCACATCGTCTTCTGGAACGGCAGTGGCGCCCAGCCGCGGCTGGCAAACCAGGCGGTCAGCCGCGCCATCGCCTCGCGTCGCGTCACCGTGCCAGGGCCTGCAGCTGCGCCAGCGTGTCCGCTTCGCTGGCCGGTTTGTCGTGGCGCCAGCGCAGGATCCGCGGGAAGCGCACGGCAATGCCGGATTTATGCCGGCTGCTGCGGTTCACGGCTTCGAAGCCCAGCTCGAACACCTGTTCGCCGCGCACACTGCGCACCGGGCCGAAGCGCTCGACCGTATTCGCGCGGATCCACCGGTCCAGCTGCAGGATTTCCTTGTCGTCCAGGCCCGAGTAAGCCTTGGCCACCGGCACCAGCCGTTCCCCGTCCCAGACCCCGAAGGTGTAGTCGGTGTACAGCGTGCTGCGTCGGCCATGGCCCGCCTGTGCGTAGATCATCACCGCGTCGATGGTGAGCGGCTCGATCTTCCACTTCCACCAGTCGCCGCGGCGTCGCCCGCTCTGGTAGGGCGAGCTGCTGCGCTTGAGCATCAGCCCTTCCACGCCGCGTTCGCGCGCCTGCGCGCGCTGCATCGCGGCGTCGTCCCAGTCGTTTGCGGCAAGGGTGGGCGACAGCACCAGTCGCGGATCACCGAGCGTGTCGAGCACGCCGGCGAGCTTCGCGCGGCGCTCGGCCAGCGGTAGCGCGCGCAGGTCTTCGCCATCCAGCTCCAGCAGGTCGTAGGCCAGGACGCGTACCGGTGTATCGGCCAGCGTCTTCGCACCGGGCTTGCGGCGTTGGATGCGGGTCTGCAATGCGGTGAACGGCAGCGGCTGGTCCTCGCCGTCGCGCCAGCCCAGCAGTTCGCCGTCGATCACCGTGCCATCGGTCAGGTGCATCGCCGCCGTTTCGATTTCGGGAAAACGCCCGTCCAGGCGCTCTTCGCCGCGCGACCACAGCGCCACTTCGCCCTTGCGGCGCAGCAGTTGCAGGCGGATGCCATCCCACTTCCATTCCAGCGTCCAGTCGGTGACCGGGCCCAATCCGGCCACCTCGGTTTCAATCGGCGACGCGAGGTAGAACGGGTAGGGCTGCTGCCGGTCCTGCGGCAGCTCCTCGGCGCTGAGCAGCGAGGCGAGCAGCCCGGGCGAGGGCACCCATTCGCCCAGCATGCGCTGGGCGATGCGTGCGATGTCGATCCCCGACAGTTCGGCCAGTGCCTGCTGCACCAGCCGCTGCGACACGCCCACCCGCAGGGCGCCGGTGAGCAGCTTGTTGAACACCAGCCGCTCGGCCGCAGGGAGCTGCGTCCAGCCCGCTTCGACGGCCGCGCGGCGCACCGCTTCGGGCTGGTTGGCGACCGCCAGCAGATGCTGTTCGATCCACTCGGCCAGCGGCCGGTCCGGCGCGGCGTCGGCCGGATCATCCAGCAGCAGGGTCAAGGTTTCGGCCAGGTCGCCGACCTGGTCGTAACTGTCGGACACCAGCCATGCCGGCAGCGCGGCGGCCTCGGCGATCCACGCACGCAGTTCACCGCTCGCGGCGATCCTGCGCCGCGCACCACCGACCTTGCCGCCACTGAGCAGGTACAGCGCCCACGCCGCATCGTGCGGACGCGCGTCGCGGAAGTACGCCACCAGCGCAGCGCGCTTGTCCAACGTCGCGGTGCTGCGGTCCAGGCGCTGGTACAGGGCGGCGAAGGCCTTCATTCCTCGCTCCCGAAATCGGTGCGGAAGGCCTCGGCGGCGATCCCGCGTTCGCGCAGGAACGGAATGAGCGCATCGGTGTTGCCATGGGTGGCGATCACCCGGCGCGCGCCGGTCTGTTCGATGGTCTGCAGCAGCGCGGGCCAGTCGGCATGGTCGGAGACCACGAATCCCCGGTCGTAGTTGCGGCGCCGGCGGTTGCCGCGCAGCCGCATCCAGCCCGACGCGAAGCCGAGCTGATGTTTGCCGAACCGCCGCAGCCAGGTCGTGCCGGCAGCCGACGGCGGTGCCAGGATCAACTTGCCGGCCGCATCGGGCTCGCGCCCCTGTTCGGCCACCGTGTGCGTTTCCAGCATCGGAATGCCCGCCTCGCGGTACACCGCCACGCCATTGGCAATGGCGCCGTGCAGCCAGGCCGGCTGATCGTCCAGGGGCAGCAGCTCGGCCAGCACCCGCTGCGCCTTGCCCAGTGCGTAGCAGAGCAGGATGGCCGCTTCGCCGCGCTGCGCGCATTCGCGACGCCAGGCCACGATCTCGGCGGCCACTTCGGCGGTGTCCTGCCAGCGATAGATCGGCAATGCGAAAGTGGCTTCGGTGATGAACACATCGCAGCGCACCACCTCGAACGGCGCGCAGGTCGGGTCGGGCTGGCGCTTGTAGTCGCCCGAGGCGACCCAGACCTGCGACCCGTCGTCGATGCGCACCTGCGCCGAGCCCAGCACGTGCCCGGCCGAGTGCAATGACACCCGCACCTTGCCCAGGGTGAACGATTCACCGTACTCGTAAGCCTGCAGCGGCACATCGCCCAGCCGCCAGCGCAGGATCGGCACGCTGCCAGTGGTGCTGTAGTACTGGCCCATGCCGCCGCGGGCGTGGTCGCCGTGGCCATGGGTGATCACCGCGCGCGGCACCGGCCGCCATGGATCGATATGGAAATCACCCGCAGGGCAGTACAGGCCTTCCGGGCGCAGCACCACCAGATCGTTGTCCGCAGCAGTCATGCTCATGCCTGCACTGTGCCGTCGCGCTCGTGCACGAGGTGAGAATCCGCCTGAACGGCGGCCTGCGCGTGGATGCGGCAGAATCGGCCTGTCCGCCAGGAGGGCCTGCACGATGACGTCCGTTCTGCCAGCATTTGAACCCCACGAAGTCGACAACCAACCGCCGCCGTTCGGCGGGCGCAACCTGTGGGCCGACGATGTCGCCCTGGCCGAGGCGGTGCAGCGCGAGGGCGGGGGCGCGTTCACCGCGGCGTTGCAGGCCTACGGTGCGATCGCCGGCGATGCGCTGTATCGGCTGGGGTTCGACGCCAACCGCGACCGTCCGCGACTGCGTACCCACGATGCGCAGGGGCACCGCATCGACACGGTGGAGTTCCACCCGGCGTACCACCAGCTGATGGAGCTGGGCAAACGTCACGGCGTGGCAGGGCTGTCCTGGCAGGACGGCCGCGCCGGGGCGCACGTCGCACGCGCCGCGCTCAGCTTCCTGCATCACCAGGCCGAGGCCGGCACCAGTTGTCCGCTCACCATGACCCACGCGGCGGTGGCGGTACTGCGCCAGGATCCGCTGCTGGCCGACTGGGCCGACAAGGCTGCGGCGCCGGTATACGACCCGCGCGATGTGCCGATGGCCGACAAGGCCGGCATCACCCTGGGCATGGGAATGACCGAGAAGCAGGGCGGCTCGGACGTCCGCAGCAATGCCACGCGCGCCGAGCTTCGCGAAGACGGAAGCTACGCGCTGGTGGGGCACAAGTGGTTCTTTTCCGCGCCGATGTCCGACGCCTTCCTGGTGCTGGCGCAGGCGCCGGCGGGGTTGACCTGTTTCCTGATGCCGCGCCGGCTGGCCAATGGCAACCGCAATGCCTTCCGGCTGATGCGGTTGAAGGACAAACTGGGCGACTGGTCGAACGCGTCCAGCGAGGTCGAACTGTGTGGTGCCTGGGCGCGCCGGGTGGGCGAAGAAGGGCGGGGCGTGGCCACCATCATCGGCATGGTGATGATGACCCGCCTGGACTGCATGCTCGGTGCCGCCGCGGAGATGCGCATGGCGCTGGCGCAGGCACTGCACCACACCCGCCATCGCACTGCGTTCGGCCGGCGGCTGTGCGATCAGCCGCTGATGGCCAACGTGCTGGCCGACCTGGCGATCGAATCCGAGGCGGCGACCGCGTTCGCCATGCGCGTGGCGCGTGCGGTCGACCAGGCCGCGCATGATGCGCGGGAAGCGGCCTTCGCCCGCATCGCCACCGCCGTGGGCAAGTACTGGGTCTGCAAGCGGGCGGCGGTGTTCGTCAACGAAGCGCAGGAATGCCTGGGCGGTGCAGGGTATGTGGAAGAGTCGATGCTGCCGCGCCTGTACCGGCAGGCGCCGCTGAACTCGATCTGGGAAGGCAGCGGCAACATCCAGTGCCTGGACGTGCTGCGGGCGCTGGCGCGCGAACCGCAGGCGCTGCCGGTGCTGGACGCGGAACTGGATGCGGTGGCCGGCCGCGATGCCGACTACGATCGCGCGCTGCAGTCGCTGCGCGGCGTACTTGCTGCGGCACCGGTTGAAGCCCAGGCGCGGGCGGTGACCGAGCGGTTGGCGCTGTTGCTGCAGGCCTCGGTACTGCTGCGGGCGGGCAGCCCGGTGGCGGTGGCGTTCGTGCGTTCGCGCCTGGGCGGGGTGCACGGGATGGCGTTCGGGACGCTGGATGAGGCGGTGGATTGCCAGGCGGTAATGCAGCGCGCGCTGCCATGAGGCCGCGCGCGGTTGTCGCAACCGCGCGCGGCAATCAATTAATCAATGCTTGGCGTCATTCGCGTTCTGGCGGGCGTCGTCGGCGACGTCGCGGGCCTTGTCGGCGACCTTTTCAGCGGCATTGGCGGTAGCGTCGCTGGCGTTGGCGGCCGCGTCGCGAGCGGCGACCTTGGCATCGGCTGCGGCCGCAGCGGTGGCATCGGCAGCGCGATCCAGCGCCGGCTGCACGTCGGCGGCGGCACGTTCGGATGCGGCAGCGGCCTCGTCGGCGGCATTGCGGGTGGAGGCGGCGGCCTGGTCGACCGCTGCACGCGCGGCCTCGCCGGTGCTGTCGGCGGCCTGCGCGGCGTCGGCGCGCGCCTGCTCGGCTTCCGGGCCCTTGCACGCAACCAGCGCGAGCAGCAGCGAAGCGGCCATCAGCGGCGTGGTGATCGAACGAATCTTCATGGCGCTCTCCATCAGGGTCTCAGGGAGGGCCGATGCTATTCATCGGGCCGTGTCGGCCCGGTGAACGGGGAATGCGTCAATCCAGGGGCAAAGAAAAAGCCGCTGGCGAACCAGCGGCTTCTTCAGACTTGCTTGAAGAAAGAAGTTATTACTTCTTGGCTTCTTCAGCAGCGTCCTTGGCCTGCTCGGCGGTGGCTTCACCGGCCTTGGCAGCGTCGGCAGCAGCGTCGGCAGCAGCGTCGGTGGCAGCAGCGCCAGCCTGGGCAGCGGCATCGGCCGAAGCGTCAGCAGCGGTGGTGGCGGTGTCGGCGGCAGCCTGGGCAGCGTCAGCGGTCTGGGCGCCAGCAGCAGCGGCCTGGTCGGCAGCGACCTGGGCGTCGGCAGCGGCTTCGTTGGCCGAAGCGGCGGCGTCAGCAGCCTGTTCCTGCTTCGAGCAGGCGGTCAGAGCCAGGCCCAGGGCCATTGCGATCAGCAGCTTGTTGATGCTCATTAGTGTGAATCCTCGTCGTTAGATTAGGCAACGCGCTATTGCGCGCCCGGCCACATGATGACAAGCCACGTTGGGCTGTCAAGCGATCCCGCATTCATTTTTGCGAAACGGGTGTTAATTCCAATCAAATCAATTCGATGGCGATGGCAGTGGCTTCGCCGCCGCCAATGCACAGTGTAGCAATTCCGCGCTTTGCATCACGCTTGCGCAGGGCGTTGACCAGCGTGACCACCAGCCGCGCACCGGACGCGCCGATCGGATGGCCCAGTGCGCAGGCGCCGCCATGCACGTTGACCTTCTCGTGCGCAATGCCCAGCTCGCGGATCGGGGCCATCGCGACCACCGCGAACGCCTCGTTGATCTCGAACAGGTCGACTTCGTCCAGGCGCCAGCCGGCCTTTTCAAGCACCTTGTGGATCGCGCCGATCGGCGCGGTGGTGAACCATTCCGGCTCCTGTGAATGGGTGGCATGCGCCACGATCCGCGCCAACGGCTGCAGGCCGCGCGCCGCAGCATCGTCTTCCGCCAGCAGGACCACGGCGGCGGCACCGTCGGAGATGCTCGACGAGCTGGCGGCGGTGACCGTGCCGTCCTTCTTGAATGCCGGGCGCAGGGTCGGGATCTTGGCGACGTCGGAACGGCCGGGCTGTTCGTCCTGGCTATATTCGACCTCGCCCTTGCGCCCCGCCACCTTCACCGCGACGATTTCGTCGTCGAACGCACCGTCGGCCTGGGCGGCCTGCGCACGGCGCACCGACTCGATGGCATAGGCATCCTGTTCCTCACGGGTCACCTGGTACTTGTCCACCGCGCATTCGGCAAACTCGCCCATGGCCTTGCCGTCGTAGGCATTGACCAGCCCGTCGTGGGCCATGTGGTCGACCGCCTGGAAATTGCCGAAGCGGTTGCCGGTACGCGAATTGGGCAGCAGGTGCGGCGCATTGGACATCGATTCCATGCCGCCGGCGACCACGATGCTGGCCGAGCCGGCCTTGATCAGGTCATGCCCCAGCATGATCGCCTTCATGCCCGAGCCGCAGACCTTGTTGAGCGTGGTGGCACCGGTCGAATAGGGAATGCCGGCGGCGACCGCGGCCTGGCGGGCCGGGGCCTGGCCCAGGTTGGCCGGCAGCACGCAGCCCATGATCACTTCGGAGACATCCGCCGCCGGCACGCCGGACTGTTCCAGGGCGGCGGCGATCGCGGCGGCGCCCAGGGTCGGGGTGGGCACGCCGTTGAACTGGCCGAGGAAGGAACCAATGGCGGTCCGCTTGGCGGCGGCGATGACAATGTTGGACATGGCAATCTCGTTTGTTGCGTGAGCGGATTTGGGAACCGTGCCGCAGGTTGCTGCCGCGATTCCCGTCAGACTGCGGGGGAACACCCAGTATAGAGGGTCGGGCTCCAGCACCGGGTCGCCGGCGGCGGGCCGACTTTCCGGAGGGGGTCGGAATTCGCCGATGGAAAGGTGTCCGGTTTCACGTCAGACTTCGTCAGCAGCCCGGTACATCGGGTCGACCTTCACCACGGGTGTCCTCGGGGCAGGCAGGACACCAGGCGTGGTTTCACACTCAGCTTGGGGAACAGGGATGAAGCAGATCGTAGTGGGCAGGACCGGCCTGGCGGCCGCGTTGGCGTTGGCGTTGAGCGCATGTGGCGGCGGCGGTGGTGGCGGCAACGTGCGCGTGGATGGGCCCGGCGGCGGTGCACCGGTGGTGACGCCTCCGGTGACGCCGCCCGTGACGCCGCCCGTGACCCCGCCGGTCACTCCGCCGCCCACGACGCCCAACGGTCCGCAGCAGCCCACGGCAGATGCGCATCTGTCCGTCATCAATACCGGTGATCGACAGGGACTGACCGGCGCCGGCGTGGTCATCGGCATCGTGGATTCGGGCGTCAACCGGTCCCATCCCACCCTGTCCGGGCGCGTGGTGCAGCGCTACACCTATGTCAACCCGGCCACCAACAACCTGAACGTCGACGACGTCGTCGGCCATGGCACCACCGTGGCCTCGCTGGCCGCTGGCAGTGCGTCCGGCAGCTATCCCGGTGGCGTCGCACCCGGCGCGCAGATCGTCTCGGCACGGATCATCGCCGACAAGGCACCGGTGGATGACGGCAGCGGCGACGGCAACGCGGTGGAAGGCTCGTTGGGCCTGGCACCGGTGCATGCCGACCTGATCGCCAGCCGGGTCAAGATCATGAACAACTCGTGGGGCGGGCTGTACTGGAACGACGCCAGCACCACCGCCGCGATCGCGGCCGAGTACGCGCCGTTCGTGTTCGACCATGGCGGCCTGGTGGTATTCGCCACCGGCAACGAAGGCAAGGCCAATCCATCGGACATGGCGGCCCTGCCAAGCCAGCCCGCACCGGCCGGCAGCACGCTGGCGCAGGAACTGGAGGAGGGTTGGCTGGCGGTGACCGCGGTCAACTCCAGCAAGCCCTCCGAACTGGCGTCCTACGCCAATGCGTGTGGCATCGCGGCGGACTACTGCCTGGCCGCGCCGGGCGAAGCGGTGTTCATCGATCCCGACAACAAGGGCGCGCCCAACCCTGCCATCTACTGGGGTGCGGGAACGTCCTACGCGGCGCCGCTGGTGTCCGGCGCGGCTGCGCTGGTGTGGCAGAAGTATCCCTATTTCAGCAACGTCGACGTGCAGCGCACGCTGCTGGGCACCGCCACCGATCTCGGCGCGCCGGGCGTGGATCCTGTGTTCGGCCACGGCCTGCTGAACGTCGCCAAGGCGCTCAACGGCCCCGCCAGCACCGAGTTCGGCAATCTGCGCGCCAACGTGCCGTTGAGCGCCGGCACCAGCGTGTGGAGCAACGACATCAGCGGCCCGAACGGCCTGTACAAGGACGGCGACGGCATCCTGGCGCTTACCGGAAAGAACACGTTCACCGGCGACCTCAGCGTGGTGCGCGGAACCCTGTCGCTGCGCGACGGTGCCACCCTTGCCTCATCGGTCCGTATCTCGGCCTACGACATCAGTTATCCGACGCCCACCCTGCAGCTCGGCGCGGGCACCACCCGGATCACCGGCAACGTGGAAAACCAGGGCCGCGTGGCATTGGTAACCGCCAACACCACGGCGGTCATCGACGGCAACTACGTGCAGCGTTCCGATGGTGAGCTCCTGACCGCGCTCGGTGCGTCCGCGCTGCAGGTCACCGGCACCGCCACGCTGCAGGGCGGCACCGTGGCCGTCGAGCAGGCGGTGGCCGGCTATGTGCCGAGCGACAACCAGGTGCAGCCGCTCATCCAGGCGGCGCAGGGGCTGACCGGTCAGTTCGCGACCCTGCGCCGCGGGGGCACGGTGTCCCTGCTGGACGCGTCGTTCGTGTACAACGCCACGACGGCGTCGCTCAACATCCGCCGCGCCAATGTCAGCGCCGTGGCGGCCAGTGCCGCGCTCGGCCGCATCGCGACGGCGTCGGCGACCCGGGTGGAGCAGGCCTTCGTCGAGCTCGACCAGGGCCGCGGCGACGGTCCGGGCTTTGCCGGTGCTGCAGGCGACCTGCAACGCGTGGAAGGTGCGTCCGCGCTGCAGGCCAGCCTGGAAAGCCTGTCGGGCAAGGCGCATGGCCTCGCCACGGCGATGACCTTCGATACCTTGGACATGAACCGCCGTGCCTTGTCGGCGCGCTTCGACGACGTGGCGACCGCACCGCGCCTGCGCGGTGCGTGGCAGAGCGCGCTGGGTGAAGCGGGCCAGGGCAGCTTCTCGGCCAGTGGCTTCCAGAGCCAGGGCTGGGTGATGGGCCAGGACATGGCGCTGGGCAGCCAGGGCGTCATGGGCTTCGCCTTCGGTGAAACGCGCACCAGCAGCGGCGCTGACTGGTCGGGCGACCGCGGCCGCGATCGGCAGTCGCAGGCGCAGCTGTATGCGGGCTGGAACCAGGGCGGTGCCTATGCGCTGACCCAGTTCGGGGCCGGGCAGTTCACCCGCGAACTGGACCGTCAGCTGTTGCTGGGCGCCGGCCAGTACGGCGTGAACGCGCGCTACGGCGGTACCTTCAGCACCGCCAGCGTAGAGTCCGGTTACCGCTTCGGCGGCGCGGCGGCGTCGCTCACCCCGTACCTGGGGGCGGACTACGCGCGCGTGGACAATGATCGCTTCAGCGAAAGCGGTGGCTTCGGCTTCGGTCTGCGCGCGGAGCGCAACACCGCCAGCCGCAGCCAGGCGCTGGCCGGTGTGCGTGCGGAGACCCAGCGGCGCAACTGGTCGCTGCGCGGCTACGCCGAATGGCAGCAGATCCTCGCCAGCGACGGTGCCGCCTTTGACGCCAGTTTCGTCGGCGTGGACGCATGGGCGCCGCTGGCCGGCCTGCAGCCGGCACGCTCGGGCGGGCTGTTCGGGGTCTCGGTGGCGGCGATGCTGGGCCGCGCGTCGCAGCTGTCGTTCGGCTACGACCAGCGGTTCGGCCCGCGCGGCGACCTGAGCCAGGTGGCGCTGCGGTACAGCGCGGCGTTCTGATCTAGGGGTGCCGGGCAGAGCCCGGCATTACCTGGGCGTGGAGCCGGGCTCTGCCCGGCTGCCGTGCCTCACCCGCCGCGCAGCGTCCCCAGCCGCGGCGTGGCCCGGCCCAGCGGCATCTTCAGTTTGCCGATGGAATGAATTCGCTTCTCGGCGATGCGGTCGGCGGCGCGCTGCGGCGCGATGCCCTCCTGTTCGGCCAACGCGAAGATGCGGCCAAGGTTGTGGTAAATGCTGCGGATCAACCGCATCGCGCGCTCGCGGTTGTAACCGTCGATTTCCAGCGACACGTTCATTACCCCGCCGGCGTTGACCGCATAGTCGGGCGCATACAGGATGCCGCGCGCGTGCAGTTCGTCGCCGACCTCCAGGCTGGACAACTGGTTGTTGGCGGTGCCGCACACGATCCTGCATTTCAACCGCGGCAGGGTCTGCGGATTGATCGCGCCTTCCAGCGCGCACGGCGCGAACACGTCGGCGTTGACGTCATAGATGTCGTCCGGCTTCACCGCTTCGGCACCGTATTCGGTGACCGCGCGTTCCACCAGCGCCGGGTCCAGGTCGGTGACGAACAGCTTGGCGCCGCGGTCGCGCAGCAGCTTCACCAGTTCCATGCCGATATGGCCCAGGCCCTGCACCGCGATGCTGACCTTGCCCACCTCTTCGTGTCCCAGCTTGTGCTGCATGGCGGCCATCAGTGCCTGCAACGCACCATACGCGGTGAACGGCGCCGGGTCGCCCGAGCCGCCATGCACCTGGTGCACGCCGGTGACGTACTCGCTTTCCAGGTAGATGTTTTCCATGTCGTTGACATCGGTGCCGACGTCCTCGGCGGTGATGTAGCGCCCGCCCAGCGAGTCCACGTAACGGCCGAACGCGCGGAACAGCACCTCGGTCTTGTCCCGGCGCGGGTCGCCGATGATCACCGCCTTGCCGCCGCCCACGTTCAACCCGGCCAGGGCGTTCTTGTAGGTCATGGTGCGGCTCAACCGCAGCGCGTCGGCCAACGCCTCGTCGGTACTGGCATACGGGCGCATGCGCACCCCGCCCAAGGCCGGACCCAGGGTGGTGTTGTGGATGGCGATGATCGCCCTCAGACCGGCATCGCGGCTGTGGCAGAACACCACCTGTTCGTGGCCGGACGTTTCGAGGGTTTCAAATAACATGGTGACTCCGATGCTGCGAATGTCGGCAAACGCCGGCAAACGTGCCAGGAAAAGGTGAGGTGCAAAAACAAAAAAAGCGACGTCGTGGTTCGGCATGACGGTCGCGCGGCGCCATTCTAGTGCATTCCGCCGGACGGCGTTGTCTGCGCGTGGTGACCAGCGAGGAACCGTCCTAAAGTTGGCGCCGTCCGGGCCGATGCCGTGGCAACGGTGCGCGGTACCGGTAAGCCAGGACGACATGACGTGGGAGCAGGGGCGACAATTCGGGTGCAGTGCCGCGGCATGACCGGACCGGGACGATGACCGCGATCCTGGTGGGGGCGGCAGGCCTGCTGGTGGCGGCGGGCGTGGGCTGGGGCCTGTATCGGCGACCGGCAGCGAGGCCCGTGGCGCGGAGCCGGATCGAGCCGGACGCCCGCCCGTCTGCACCGGCCACGCTGCCTGCCGACGGCGATCCCGGTGGGATCCTGCAGGCTGGCCTGCATGCGCTGGCGCTGGTACCGGCCAGTGGCGGCGTGGACCGCGCGGCCGGCGCCCAGGATGCCGCGCTGCAGGCCGCCGTGGCCGCGGCGCTGGACACCCAGGACTGGTCGGCCCGGCACCTGCCGCGCCGGCCGCAGCTGTTGCCGCAGCTGATCCAGACCGTGAACGACAGCGACGCCTCGGCGCGCAACATGGCCGCGATCATCGGCCAGGACGCGGTGCTCACCGGCAACCTGCTGCGTATCGCCAACAGTCCGGTATACCGCCTGCAGGCCAAGCCGGTGGACAGCCTGCAGCGCGCCGTGACCCTGGTCGGCACCGACGGCATCCGCCAGATCATCAGCGCGGTACTGGTGCAGCCGGTGATGCAGCTGCACAGCGATGCCTTCCCGCAGTTCGGCACGGTGGTGTGGGAGCACGCCCTGCTGGCCTCGCGCGCCGCCGCCGACCACGCCCGCCTGGTCACCCACGAAGATGCGTTCGCCGCGCAGTGGATGGGGCTGACCCAGGGCCTGGGCGCGGCACTGGTGATGCGGCAGCTGCTGGATGCCGCCTGGCAGCTGGGCGCGGTGCCGTCGCAGGCACTGGCCACGGACCTGCTCGACAGCTGGAGCCTGCCGGTCGCCAGTCGCATCGCGGCGGCCTGGGAGCTGCCGGCGTCGGTGCACGAGGCGTTGCTGCGCGACCCTGCGCCCGGCGGTGCCGGCCTGGCGGCCAGCCTGCATTTCGCCCGCGCGGCGGCCTCGGCCAGCCTGCTGTGCCGGCACGGACGGATCAGCCAGGCCCAGGCCATGGCCTTGCTGGAGCAGCTCCCGGGCACCCCGGCGCACGCACTGCAATGGATCTGGCGGCGCCTGCACGGACGGGGCGTGGAAACCCTGGACGGGGATGAAACCGGCGAAGGCTGACGCCGGCCGCGCGCTGCGTTACAACTGGGACTCCAATGGCAGCCAGCTGATCGCCCGCGCGATCGCGCGCTGCCGCCATGAGGTATCCGGTTCCCGGTCCAGCAGCTGCGGCGGGTGTGCCGCGCGATCCAGCCAGCGCACCTGGTTGTCGGGCGTGCGGGTCACCCAGTAGCTCAGGTCCGGCGCGGCGAGGCGCAGGTACTCCCCGCGCAGCTGCGTCGCCAGGGCCGCGTCCTCGAACATCACGCCCATTTCGGTGTTGAGGTAGGCCGAGCGCGGGTCGAGGTTGAACGAGCCGACGAAACCACGCCGGTCGTCGATCAGGAAGGCCTTGGTGTGCAGACTGGCACCGCTGCTGCCGAACGGGCCGCTGCCACCACCGCCGCGACCGCGCGACTTCAGCTCATACAGGTGCACGCCGTCCTGCAGCAGCGGCTGGCGGTAATGCATGTAGCCGCTGTGCACCGCGGCCACGTCGTTGGCCGCCAGCGAATTGGTCACCACGCCCACGTAGGCGCCGCGCTGCACCAGTTCGCCCAGCCCGCGCGCACCGGCATCGCCGGGCACGAAATAGGGCGATATCAGCAGGGCCTTGTGCCGGGTCGCCTCCATCTCGCGTACCAGGCGGGTCACCAGCCAGTTGCCGGGATCGTCGCGGCGGTGCTTCATCGGCGGATCCGAGAGGATTTCCACCCGCGGCGACCAGTGCAGGTCCACCTCGTTGCGGTAGTACGACTGCGCCGACGCTGCGCGCCGCACCCGCTGCAGGAACGGCTGCGCTGCCGCCAGCCTGGCTTCGTTGTCCGATTCCAGGATCAGCAGGCGCAGTTCGGCGGGCGTATGGAAGGCGAGGGCGGAGATGGGCACCGCTGCGTCGCTGTTCCAGTAATCATCGAAGATGGCGTTGGCCTGCTGCACGGCCTGGCCGGCCACCAGCAGGTCCAGGTCGCGGAAATTCACGTCGCTGCGGGCGCTGAAATACTCCTCGCCAATGTTGCGCCCGCCCACGATCGCTACCCGTCCATCAGCGATCCACTGCTTGTTGTGCATGCGGTGGTTGACGCTGAAGAAACGCTGCACCATCTCCACCAGCCGCCACAGCCCGTCGCGGTTGCGGAACGGGTTGTACAGGCGGATCTCGATGTTGGGATGCTCGTCCAGCGCCATCATCAGCGCGTCCTTGTCCTGGGCGTTCATGTCGTCCAGCAGCAGGCGCACGCGCACGCCGCGTTCGGCGGCCTGGTACAGCTCGCGCGCCATCAGGTGGCCGATCAGGTCGTCCTTCCACATGTAGTACTGCAGGTCCAGGCTGCGTGCGGCGTGGCGGGTCACCACCGCGCGCGCCGCATACGCGTCCAGTCCTTCGGACAGGAACGCCACTCCGGAGTGGCCGGGATGTTCGGCCTGCAGGCGCACCACTTCGCGGTCGATCGGTCCCTGCGCAGGCTGCAGCGGCAGCACCGTGCTGTGCGGGCCCATCGCCTTGGGCGTGAGGTGGTCGCCCAGCAGCAGTCCGCTGAGCACCAGCAGGATCAGGATCGCCAGCAGTACGCAGAATCCGCGCAGCAACCGGCGCCACAGCGGCATCGTCTTGGTCATCGCCTGATCGTAAGCGGCCTGCACGTGCACTGCGAGTGCACGGCCGCGCCGATCAGAAGCGCTCGTCGGGCGCCAGGTAGCGCCACTGGCCCGGGGCCAGCTTGCCCATCGCCACCCGGCCGATGCGCAGGCGGCGCACGCTGATCACCTCCAGCCCGACCTGCCGGCACATGTCGCGCAGCTGGCCGGCGGCCACCGGCTTGATCGCGAAGCGCAGGCGGGTTTCGTTCTGCCAGCTCACCTTGCACGGCGGCAGCGGCCAGTTGCGGAAGCTCAGGCCGTGGGCGAGGCGCTTCATGCCATAGGGCACCAGCTCGCCGCTGACCTCGACCAGGTATTCCTGTTCCAGCGTGGCGCCACGGTCCTGCAGGTGCGACAGCACGCGTCCGTCCTGGCTGACCACGACCAGGCCGCTGTCTTCGGCGGGCAGCGGCATCGCCAGCTGCAGGGCGTGGAAGTGCCGCTGCAGCAGGGTCACGCCGGTGGCATCCAGTTCGCTGCGGCTGTCCGGGGTCACCATCGCGCACAGCTGGTCGGCGGGTACGCCGGCCGGCTTGTGCAGCAGCATGCTGACCGTTTCGGCGCGGGTCGCCTCCGCGTTCTCGCGCAGCACCACCGTCTCATCGGTCACCATCGCCTGCGGCTGCTCGACCACCACCCCGTTGACGGTGACCCAGCCGCCTTCGATGTAGCGCTGGGCGTCACCGCGGGAACAGCCGATCAGGTGGGTCAGGCGTTTGTCGAGTCGGATCGGGTCGGTCATCGGGGCGGCAACATAAGGCAGGACGCGGGCGGGGAGTGTACTGGCTTGGCGCCTGCCGCGCGTTGCGGCTGCGCGGCAGAAGCGGTGCTGGCATGATCCGATGATGAACTGGCGCGCGTCCCCTGCCGTGAAAGTCGGCCTCTCGATTGCCGTGGCTACCGGCCTGTATGGCATTTCCTTTGGTGCCCTGGCGGTGGCCGCCGGGCTCAGTCCGTGGCAGGCGCAGGCACTGAGCCTGTTGATGTTCACCGGCGGCTCGCAGTTCGCGTTCATCGGGGTCATCGCCGGCGGCGGCGCGGGGTCGGCCGCGTTCACCGCCGCCACTCTGCTGGGCGTGCGCAATGCGGTGTATGGCATGCAGATGAACCGGATGCTGGGTCTGCGCGGCTGGCGGCGCTGGCTGGGCGCCCAGGTCACCATCGATGAATCGGCGGCCACCGCGTCCAGCCAGGTCGTGGCACTGGAACAGCGGCGCGGTTTCTGGGCCGCCGGCATCGGCGTATTCGTGCTCTGGAATGTATTTACCGCCGTGGGCGCGCTGGCCGGCGATGCGCTCGGCGACCCGCGCCGCTGGGGACTGGACGGGGCTGCCGTGGCGGCCTTCCTGGCGCTGTTGTGGCCCCGGCTACGCCAGCGCGATGCCGTCGCCATCGCGATCGTGGCCGCGCTGGTGACCGTGCTGGCGCTGCCGTGGGTACCGCCCGGCATTCCGATCCTGTTGGCCGCCGCCGTGGCCGCGCTGTGGGGCGCGCTGGTACCGGGGCCGCGAGACGAGGGGCTTGAGCCGGATGTCGAGCCACGTTCGACCCAGGAGCGCGCATGAGCCTGTGGGGATGGCTGCTGTTGGCATGCGCGGCTGCGTATGCGATCAAACTGGTCGGCTGGCGCGTACCGGCACGCTGGTTGGAATCGCCGCGCATGACCCGGGTTGCCGGCACCCTGACCATCGGCCTGCTGGCGTCGCTGACCGCCATGAACACGGTAGCCAATGGGGCGGCGGTGGCGCTGGACGCGCGGCTTGGCGCACTGGCGGTGGCGGCGGTAGCGCTGCTGCTGCGATTGCCGTTCCTGCTGGTGGTGGTGCTGGGCGCGGCTGCGGCGGCACTGCTGCGCTGGGCCGGGGTGGGGTGAGGGTCAGCCGCTGTCGCGTTCCAGGTGGGTCAGGTACAGGCGCAGGTCGAATTCCAGCTGGTGGTAGTCCGCTTCCATGTGCGTGCACAGCTGGTAGAACGCCTTGTTGTGGTCCGATTCCTTGAGGTGCGCAAGTTCGTGCACCACGATCATCTTCAGGAACGGCGCCGGGGCTTCGCGGAACACGCTGGCGATGCGGATCTCGCGGCTGGCCTTGAGCCTGCTGCCTTGCACGCGCGACACCGTGGTGTGGGTGCCCAGCGCATGCTTCAGCACCTGCAGGCGGCTGTCATAGAGCACCTTGGACAAGGGCACCGACTGGCGCAGGTAGCGCTCCTTGAGCGCCTGGGTGTAGTCGTACAGCTGGCGGTCGTTGCGCACCGTATGCAGCTCGGCGTAGCGCCGTTCCAGCCACGGGCCCAGGCGGTCGGCCGCGATCAGCTCGCGCACCTGCTGCTGCAGGGCGTCGGGGTAGCCGGCAAGGTATTTCAGGGCGGTCATGCAGCGGTTGGGGAGCGGTGGCCAGGGCAGTATGATGGCCCCTGGAATCCCGCACCAACAGACGTACAGGCAATGGCGAAGGCAAATCCCCTGCAGGAACAGCTGCTCAAGGCCGGGCTGGTCAAGAAGTCCCAGGTCTCCCAGGCCGCGCGCGAACAGGTGAAGGCCCGCCATGGCAAGGCCCCGGTGGCGCCCACCGACAGCCAGCGCGAGGCCGATCGCCTGCGTGCGGAGAAGGCCGAGCGCGATCGCGCGATCGAGGCCGAACGCAAGGAAAAGAGCCGGCAGCAGGAACTGCAGGCGCAGGTCCGCCAGATCATCGACAGCAACCGGGTCAAGCGCGTAGGGGAAACCGAGTATCGCTTCAATGACGGCACCCTGATCCGCACGATGCTGGTCAACGACGTGCTTCGCCGCCAGCTGGCCGTGGGCAGCCTGGTGATCGTGCGCCTCGGTGAAGGTTTCGAACTGGTGCCGCGCGCTGCCGCCGACAAGATCCGCGAACGCGATGCCACTGTGATCGTGCTGGACAACGGCCAGGACCGCGGCGCACCGACCGAGCCGAGTACCGGCAATGCCGACGACGATGCCTATTACGCGCAGTTCCAGGTACCTGACGACCTGATCTGGTAACACTCCGCCCGCGATGTGCCTGAAGCATTCAGTCGCGACCCCGGCATTCAGCCAGCCTTCGCAACACCTGCATCCGCCGGGACTAAGCTGATCGCAGGCGGTTATCCGGAGACAGGTCATGGCGACAGGTTGGGCAGGAGACGGCGCAGTCCAGGACCAGATCGACGCCACCGTCGACGACGCCATCCAGCGCGCCCGCGCGCAGCTGCGCCACGGTCCCGGGCTGACCCACTGCGAGGAATGTGAAGCGCCCATCCCCGAAGCGCGCCGACGCGCCGTGCCCGGCGTACGCCTGTGCGTGCGCTGCCAGGAAGCAGAAGACGCGGCGCAGTACGATGCGGGCGGCTTCAACCGGCGCGGCAGCAAGGACAGCCAGCTGCGCTGACGGTGCTTGCACATTGCAGCAACGACCAACGGTCGTTGCCTACCCGGTAGGTGCCGACCGTTGGTCGCCATCCCCGGTAGGTGCCGACCGTTGGTCGGCATGCCCGGTAGATGCCGACCGTTGGTCGGCATGCGGCATCAACCGTCGCCCTGGATCCCGCCCGGTGCCTGCGACGGGTCGCGCCAGCGGCGCACGGTGCGCTGGAAGAACATGTTGTTCGGTATCTGCAGCACCGTGCCTTCGTGTCCGCCGCTGTTTTCCTGCAGCGTGGTGTAGATCAGGTTGACGTCGATCACCCGCCCCTTGAGGCCGGGCTTTTCGCCGTTTTCCAGCACCTCGATGTAGTCATGCAGGCGGAACGGACGGGTGGTGAAGATCAGCAGCGTGCAGAAGATGTTGGAGAGCACGCTCCACGCCGCGAAGAACGCCACCGCACCCACGGCGGCGAAACCGGTAAAGGCCGTCCACAGCACGCTCGCCTGCACGCCGATGATCTGCAGCACCACCATCAGCACGGCGAAATACACCACGAAGGTGAACACGCGGCGCGCGCCCATCACCATTTCCGGGGGCAGGGTGTAGTGCTCGCCCACCCGGCGCAGCAGGCGCCGGGCCACCAGGCGCAGCAGCCATGCCACCAGCAGGGTCAGCACGATCTGCAGGGCAGGTACCCCGTAATGCAGCCACTCGTGGGTCCAGGCGGGCAGGTGTTCTTTCATGGAAAGCAGCAGGTAGTGACGTGGGGGCCGCAGTTTACCCCGGCCGGTCGTGCCGGGCCCCGGGCAGGGTGAGCCGGGCTCTGCCCGGCTGGACCAGCGCGATGATCGCCGAAACGCACACCGGCGCCTGCTGCCGGTAGCGTATGCACAGGTCCGGCTGCGGTGGCAGCAAGACATGCACGGTCAACGGACTGCCCGGCAGCGTGCAGGCGCTGGCCAGCGACAACAGCAGGGCGAGGCAACTGGGCGACATGGGAAGCTCCTGGGCGATCCCTCGCGGGTGACACGGGATTGGATGCGGCACCGGGCGAAAAGGTTTAACCCGACCCGCTTAAACCTTTTCGATCGCCGTCGCATCCAAGGGATATGCTCGATACGACCATGCCCGCACTCCGCGCCGCCAACGACGCCGACCCCAGCGACGAGTCCGCCCTGGTGCGGGCCGCCGTGGCCGGCGACAGGGACGCCTATGAGCGCATCTACCACCGGCATGCGCCACGCCTGTACGCGGTGCTGTGGCGCCTGTGCGGCGGCCAGGCCGCACGCGCCGAGGATGCGCTGCAGGAGGCTTTCCTGCAGGCATGGCGTGCGCTGCCCGGCTTCCGCTTCGACAGCAGCCTGGGCACGTGGCTGCATCGGCTCGGGGTCAATGCCGCGCTGATGGAGCTGCGTGCCAACGCGGCCCGCGACGCCGCCGACAGCGGCGACGACGACGGCGACCTGCTGGACTCGATGCCCGCGCTGGAGCGTTGTGCGGGCACCTCGCTGGACCTGGAGCGCGCGCTGGAAACCCTGCCACCACGCGCCCGTGCCGTGCTGGTCCTGCACGACATCGAGGGCTGGAAGCACCACGAAATCGCCGAACAGCTGCAGATGGCGGTCGGCAGTTCCAAGGCACAGCTGCATCGCGCCCGCGGCCTGCTGCGCGCGCGACTGGGAGAACCCGCATGAACGACCACGACCCCCACGCATTCGATACCGACCTGCAGGCACGCCTGCGCGCGCTGCCGGCCGAACGGCTGCCGCCGCCGCAGGCCTGGCAGCGGATCGCCACGCAGTTGCCGCCGCGCTCGCCCGCCGCAGCCGTACCTGCGCCGGCGCCGGTGCACGCCGCGCGCCGCTGGCCGCTGCGCATCGGTCTGGGCCTGGCGGCAGCACTGGCCGTGCTGATGGTGGTGCCCACCGCCACCCCGCCGACGCCGCGGCCGTCGCCGCTGCAGCGACAGGCCGACGTCATCGCCGCCGAGTACCAGCAGGCGATGGCGACCCTGCCTGCCGCGCAGATCGGCGCGGAATGGCAACCGGCGCTGCATGAGCTCGATACCAGCGCGCGCTCGATCCGCGCCGCGATCGCCGAGAGCCCGCGCTCCGGGTTCCTGCTTACCCAGCTGCAGCGCACCTACGCGCTGCGGCTTGAATTGACCCAGCAGGCCGTAAACGCCGCTGGCCTGCCAACCTGACGGAGAGTCCCATGCAAGTTTCCACGCGTTTCATCGTTGCCCTCGCCCTGCTGCTGCCACTGGCGGCGCAGGCCGCCACCCGTGTCGACGAACGCCATCCGCTGGCGGCGGGCGGGCGGGTGGAGATCAGCAACATCGCCGGCAAGGTCACCGTGCGCGGCTGGGACCGCAACGAAGTGGCGTTGAGCGGCAGCATGGCCGATGGCCTGCGCCTGCAGCAGGACAAGAGTGCCAACCGGGTGCGCTGGGAGGTCATCTACCCGCGCAACGGCAACAGCGGCGGGGCCACCCTGGAACTGCGGGTGCCGCGTTCGGTCGACGTGCAGCTCGGGACGGTCAGCGCGGACATCGACGTGGCCGAGGTCGATCTGCGTCGCCTGCAGGCCAATGCGGTCAGCGGCGACATCGCCGCCGCCGGGCGCAGCGCGGACGCTTCGCTGGCCTCGGTCAGCGGCAGCATCCGCTCGCAGGTGCAGACGCCTCGGCTGTCGCTGCGTGCCGTAAGTGGTTCGATCCAGGCCGGCGGCGGCGCGGCCGGCGAGGTGTCGGCGGAAACGGTGTCGGGCAGCATCCGCCTGGATGCGGCGCGGGTGCAGCGGCTGGACGCGGAGGCCGTGTCGGGCAGCCTGACGGTGGCCGCGGCGGGGCTGGCGCCCGGCGGCAGGGTGAGCCTGCAGACGGTGAGTGGTTCGATCGCGCTGCGGCTGCCAGCGAAGGTGTCCGCGCAGCTGGCGGTAAAGACCTTCAGCGGTGACATCCAGTCCGATGCCGGCCAGGTCGAGCGGCCGCGCTACGGCCCCGGCCGCAGCCTGGATACGCGGCTGGGCGGTGGCGATGGGGATATTTCGATCAATGCCCATTCGGGCAACGTACGGGTCACGCTGGACGGCCGCTGAGTGCGGCCCCCGCACCGGCCCGGGGCCGGTGCGGACGGCTGCGGCGTCAGCCGGCCTTTTTCAGCGCCAGGGTGTTGCCCAGAACTTCGATCTTGCCACCGCTCTTGCGGAACGCGGCCAGGTCGGCAGCGATGCTGGCGCTGCTCAGTGCGGTGTTGGAACCCTGCTTGCGGTCAACGCGAACGGTGTTGCCTGCCTTGGGGGAGGTCTTTGGCGAACGGGCCATGGATGCTCCTGTCATGGGTGTTACGTGGGAAAAAACGTCGACGCTTCGTACTGCTGTCGACGGTAGTCCTGCCGCACCGAGCGGCAGTCATCGCCGCCCATCGAGAACTGGCGGCAGATTGCGGGACGCTGCGAATAGATCGTGCAGCGCAGGTGGTAGGGGTCGATCGCGGCGCACCAGCCTTCGTCGTTGCGCGCCATCACGGTGCGGCCCGCCTCGTCGGTATCCAGCAGGTGGCCGGGTACCGCGTCGTCAGGCATGACGGTCACCGACAGCCGGCAGCACACTGCGTCGCAGCGGCGGCAGTCGATGGGGTCAGGCTCGGCGGATTCGCCCAATCGGAATCTCTCTTGGCGGCTCGGGAATGGAGCGTGCGGGGAGCGAGCCGGATCCCAGCGGTGAGCGACGCCAACGCCGCGGACGGATCCGGACGACGCGGGTATCGATGAAGGGTGGTGGCCTCTTGGAGGCTGGGTACGACATGCGCATTGCGCATCGAAGCCGAAAGATGATAGCGCTTTCGGCGTAACGTTTTGTTAATACGCGGGTTCCACGGGCCTGGGCCCTTGTCCCGCAAGGGTTTCGGTCGGGGCGGGGCTCAGTGGCTGGCGGCCCACGCCAGCCCATGCACCACCCCGAACGAGGGATTGCCCCGCACCAGGGTCGACCCGGGGAACGCGGCCTCCACGGCAGCCTGCAGGTAGCCGGCACGCGACATGCCGCCGGTGAGGAAGATCGCGGCCGGGTCGTGGCCGATGTCGGCGCGGACCTGTTCGAGCAGCGCGGTGAGCTCGGCCAGGTAACTGCCCGCCGCCGCTTCCAGCCGGGACCGCTCCACCGCCACACCCAGCCCGGGCTCGATGAAGCCCAGTGCGCTGTCGTGCGACTGCGCTGCGCTCAGCGCGATCTTGCAGCGTTCCACTTCGCGGTACAGGCGCGCGGTGTTGCCGGTGTCCTGCAGGGCCTGCAGGCGCTTGCCCCACGGCGCGTCCACGTCGCGATACGCATGCTGGCGGAAATCGCGCTGGCGGGTCATGTCCTGCACCATCGCCGCTTCGACGTAGTGGTGCGCCGGCACCCGGCTGCTGCCGCGGCCGAACAGCGGCATGTACGCACCCAGGCTCAATGCCAGGTCGATATCGGTGCCGCCACGCGCGATGCCCCAGGCGCGGTGGATCTTCGGTGCCTGCACGCCGCCGACCCGGGCATGCGCGACGTCGGTGGTACCGCCGCCGATGTCCACCACCACCGCATCATGTTCCCGGGTGCTTTCGGCGTGGTAATGCATCGCCGCCGCTGCCGGTTCTTCGAGGAAGTCCACGCTGTCGAAGCCGGCCGCGATCGCCGCCGTATGCAGGATGTCCAGCGCCTGGTCGTTGCCGGCCGCGCCGATCGAACTGCGGAACTGCACCGGGCGGCCCAGCGTGGCGGTGCGCACCGGCGTGTCCAGCTGGCGCGAGGCGGTCAGGCGGATGTGCTCGAGGATGTGGGTGGCGATGCCGGTGATGGTCTGTCGCGCGCGCGGGTGCAGGTTGTAGCCGAGCATCGACTTCGGGCTCTGCACAAGGTTGCCTTCGTTTTCCTCGAAATAGGCTTCCAGCGCGTCGTCGCCGTACAGCGCGTTCTGCAGCAGCCGGGTCGAACTCAGCGGCGCCCGCATCTGCTCTTCCATCCACTGCCGCCGCACCACCCGCAGCGCTTCGCGGCGCAGCGCGTCCGGCGCGCGTTCCTGTCCGGCCGCGCGCGCGTCGCGTGCCGCTGCGTCCATCAGCCGCGCCAGCTCGTGTTCCAGCGCCGGGGTCAGTTCGAAGTCGTTGGGGTCGCGCATCACCTCGGGGAAGTACACCGTGGTGCGGAACTGTTCGGCCTCGCCGAAGCGGATCGGCACCACCTGGCCTTCCACCACGGCGGCGGCGGCGGAATTGCTGGTACCAAAGTCGATGCCGATTTTCATGCGGGCCGGGCCGGAAGGTCAGGGGGCGCGCACTGTGCGCCAAGCGGACCGCCGGTGCAAGGGCCGCCCGGGCCGGGCGGTTACAATGGCCGCTGTTCCGTCCTTCAAGGCTTCACCATGTCCGCCGTACCCGCCTGCCCGCAATGCACCCTGGAGAACACCTATGCCGACGGCGCGCTGTTCATCTGCGCCGACTGCGGCCACGAATGGGCGGCCGGGGATTCGGGTGGCCAGGCCGTGGTAGTGCGCGACAGCAACGGTAACGTGCTGGTGGCCGGCGATACAGTGACCGTGATCAAGGACCTCAAGGTGAAGGGGTCGTCGATCCCGCTGAAGCAGGGCACGGTGATCCGCAACATCCGCCTGGTGGAAGACGACGCCGAGCACATCGAAGGCAACTCGGAGAAGATCAAGGGGCTGGTGCTCAAGACCTGTTTCCTGAAGAAGGCCTAGGCAGCCATCGCCGGTCGACATGCCTCAATTGGCGGCGGTACGCTGCCGTAACCGCTGCAGGCTGTCCAGCTTGGCCTGGTAGGTCGCGCGCAGCACGTCGGTGCCTTCGCCGGACAGGTCGCGGGCGCGGGTCATCTCCAGCGAGGCGCGGCGGCTGTCGCCGGCCAGGAAGTACGCCCGCGCCAGCCCGAAATGGAACTGGTGCGCGGTGCCGTACAGGCGGATCGCGCGCTGGTAGTAATCGATGGCCTGCGCATAGTGGCGACGTTGTTCGGCGTCGTTGCCCATCCGGAACTGCGCGAACGGGTCGGTCTTCTGTACCTGCTGCAGGCGCCGTGCCAGCCGTTCGGCGTGGCGTGCATCGCCGAGCCGTCGGTACAGCGCGCTGGCGTTGGTCAACGCGGCCACGTGCCGGGGTTGCAGCTGCAGCGCGGTGTCGTAGTCCTGCCGCGCCTTGCCCAGGTCCCCGCTGCGGGTATCGAGTACGCCCAGGTTGTTCCAGCCGGCGGCGAAGGAAGGTGCCATGGCCAGCGCCGCGTCCAGGTAGACCCGCGCCTGCGCCGTGTCGCCGTCGGCCATCGCCGCGGCCCCGCGGTTGTTGTAGAAGTGCGCCAGCGCGCGCTGCCCGGTAATCGGTCGCGGCCCATAGCGGTCGTACAGGACGTTGCGGTCCAGATCGACCACTGCGGTGCGCCCGCCGAGGGTGAGTCCCACGTTGACGTGGCCGACGTTGTAGATCACGCCTTCGTCCTGGTGCCAGGTGACCACCTGCGCCACCTCCTGCACCCGGGCATCGATCCCCGCCGCGCGCGCCAGGGTGACGAACATCAGCGTGAACGACAGGCAGTTGGCGCGCCGGGTCTCCCAGGTTTCGGCCAGGGTGTGGGTGGCGTACGGGTCGTAGGCCAGGTGCATGCCGTTTTCGTCGAACACCAGGTGCACCAGCCGTTCCAGCCGCTGTTCGCGCGAATGGCCCGGCGCGATCACCCGCTGCTGCAGCAGCGCCTGCAACGGCGCGGGAATGGCCAGGATCTGCTCGGGAGAGGGCACCGGCTGCACGCGCGTCCCGGCCACGGCCGGCGCGGGCGGGGCGGCCAGGGCAGGGGCGCCGGCAGGTGCCAGCAGGGCCAGCAGCAGCAGGGATTTCCAGCCGTTCATCGCGGTCACCGTGCAGGGTCGACATGACGTTCGTGGCTTGAGTCTAGGCCCGGTGGCGGCGATCGGCGCGCCGCTTGTCGGGCTGTGGCGCGCGGCGACGTGCTTGCCATCGGCCCCGGCGCCGGCCAATGATGCGGCCATGACCTTCGCACCGCTCTCCCTGCCGGCGGCCATGCAGGCCGACCTCGAAGCCGCCTACGCGGTCCCGCCGCGGGCCTATCACGGGTATGCGCATGTACGCGCGGTGCTGGCGCACTGCCAGGCCGTTGCCGAGGGCCCCGGCTGGCGGCACCCGGGGGAAGTGCAGCTGGCCGCGCTCTACCACGACGCGATCTACGACGCCGGCCGCAAGGACAACGAGGCGCGCTCGGCCGCGCTGGCGCTGGCCCAGGTCGAACGTTGGCTGCCCGGCGCGGGGGTGGACGTGCAGCGGGTGGAACAGCTGATCCTGCTGACCGCCCGGCACGGTACGCTGGGCGCCGGCGACGTCGACCCCGAAGCGGCGTTGTTCCTGGACTGCGACATGGCCATCCTGGGCGCGCCGCCCGCCGTCTTCGACGCCTACGACCGTGGCATCGCCGAGGAGTACGCCGGACACGTGCCGGGTTTCCTGTTCCGGCTCAACCGGCGGCGCTTCCTCCGCCACCTGCTGCGCAGCCCGCGCATCTTCCTGAGCGATTTCTTCCACCAGCGCCTGGATGCCGCCGCGCGCGACAACCTGCGCCGTCGCCTGGGGGGCTGAGGTGGGTGGATTACACTGGCGGTGCTGATTCCCTGCCGCCTCGCCCATGCCCCTTCCCCTGCCCACCCCTGACCCCGATCCCCGCCCGCAGGCACCGGAATCCCCCGGTCCCAACGAATGCTGTGGCAGCGGCTGCCCGTTGTGCGTGCTGGACCTCTACAGTGACGAACTGCAGCGCTACCGGACCGCGTTGGCGGCATGGCGGCTGCGCCATCCCGAAGCGGAGCCGTGATGCCGCCGCGCGTGCGCCTGCCCCTGCATGCCCATGTCGCGCAACTGGCGCTGCTGGCGCTGGCCGGATTCGTACTCACCGCGCTGTGGACGCAGTGGGCGCGCCAGGACCTGGACTGGGTGCAGGCCACCCTCAGCCTGTACCTGCACGGACCGTGGGGGCTGGCGTTGCGCACTGCGTACTGCGTGCTGGCGCTCGCGATCATGCTGCTGGCCTGGTCGCTGTACGCCGCAAGCCGCTCGCCCCGGCGCAGTGCCGCCGCACCGCTGCTGTTCTGCGTCGCGGGGCTGGGGCTGCTGGGCGTGGCCATCGGCGACAGCTGGCTGCCCGAGTGGGCGCCGTTGCTGGCACCGCTGGTCCACGGCATCGCCGCCAACACCGCGTTCCTGTGCGTGAGCGTGGCCATGCTGCTGCAGAGCTGGTACCTGCGCGCCGACCCGCAGTGGGTGCGCTGGGCCGGCCCCGCATGGTGGTGGGCATGGCTGTGCTTCGCGCTGCTCTGGCTGCATGTGCTGTGGCGTGGGCCGCCGCGTGGGGCCGGGCAGAAGCTGGTGATTGCCGCGGTGGTGCTGTGGCTGGCCGTCGCGGCGCTGCAGTCGTGGCGCCAGGCGCGACGCGCTGCCGCGCCGACCGACCCCGCGCGCTGAGCGCAGCTGCCAGCCTGTGTACATGCCCTTGGCGGTGGACAGGCGTATCGTTGAATGACTTCCACGGGGTGCGTGACGATGCGGCGAAGCAGTGTGGGCAGGGGCCTTGGCGTACTGTTGGGCGTGGCGTCGCTGCTCGGCGCGTCGCCCGTATCAGCGGCGACGCAGCAGGTGAGCCATGGACGGTTCCAGGACATTCCGATCCTTGCACCCGATGGCCATCCCAAACGGGTGGTGATCTGGTTTGATGGCGGCCGCGACCCCGCTGCCACCGCACAGCGTCTGGAGGCCCTGCGTGCGCAGGGCGCCCTGGTGGCGCAGGTGGACGTGGCGACGCTGCGCAGGGGCCTGGCGGCCGACGGCGCTGGCAGTTGCGCCTTCGGCGCTGGCGATGTCGAAAACTTCTCGCGTTGGGTGCAGGCGTACCTGCACGTGCCGGGATACCACCTGCCGTTGATCGGCGGCGACGCGGCCGGCGCCGAGCTGGCCTACGCGGTCGCGGCCCAGGCCGATACCGGGATCTTCGCCGGCCTGGTCACCAGTGGATTCTGCCCGGACCAGGCCCACGAACGCGCGGTATGTGGTGCCGGTGTCAGTCATGGCCGGCTGCAGCCCACCGAACTGGACTTCCCCTGGTTGAACGCCGCGGGCGACCGTCAGTGCGCCGCGGGCACCGCCGCCGCGTTCGTCCGCAAGGTGGCGATGGGGCGCGAATTCCAGCGCACCGCCACCGGCTCCGATCTGCCCGGCCTGCAGGCCGCGGTGGCGGTGATGGGCGCGCGCAAGGGGGTGAGCCTGGCGCCGCCGCCGGACGATCTCAAGGGTCTGCCGGTGGTGGAGATTCCCTCCCGGGTGCCCGGCGACACGCTGGCCATCTTCGTCTCCGGCGACGGTGGCTGGGCCGGGCTGGACAAGGATGTGGCCGCGGCGCTCAGCGGCGCGGGCGTGTCGGTGGTCGGCGTGGATTCGCTGCGCTACTTCTGGACCGCGCGCACCCCCGAGGGCTTCGCCCGCGACCTGGAACGGATCGCACGCCATTACGGCGCGCAATGGCAGCGCAAACGGCTGCTGCTGATCGGTTTCTCGCAGGGCGCGGACGTGCTGCCTGCGGCGATCGACCAGCTCGATCATGAGACGCGCGAATCGATCGCGCTGATCGGGTTGATGTCGGTCGGACGCAAGGCCGACTACGAATTCCATGTCAGCAACTGGCTCGGCGGCGACGCCGGTGGACGGCCGATCGCGCCGGATATCGCCCGCCTGCCGGCAGGGCGCACGCTGTGCCTGTATGGCGAACAGGACCCGGACGCCTTGTGCCCGGAACTGGCCCCGGGACAGGCGACGGTGATCGCACTGCCGGGCGACCACCACTTCAAGGGCGACTACGACCGCCTGGCGAAGACCCTGCTGGCGCATCTGCCACCCCGTTGATGGAATCCTGGAAGCGACCGGCGGCCGTGCAGCCGATGCTGGCAACCGATCAGGGTTCGTGGGGTGTCGCATGCTTCGTGTTTCCGCCGCTGGGCCGGTGTCGCAGGTGTCGATTGCAACGAAGCCTTCTGCGCCCACACCCGGGCTGGCAGTGTCCATGATCCGTAACGACCCCACCGAAGCGAAGCTGTATTCCCTGCTGGCCAGTGACAGCGGTACGGCGCAGGCGTCGCCCACGTCCGCCGCGCAGAAGATGGCGGACGCCATGTCGCTCTGGCGTTCCGGCAACCAGGAAGCATCCACGTGCGCGCTGTTCTGCGATGGTCTGAAGACGGTCCTCGAGCAGCGGGTCAAGGACAATGACGTCGAGCTGCGCAAGGCGATCATGGAACATGACTCCAGCGCAGTGAAGGCGTACCGGCTGCTGATCGACGACCCGGGCTACGTTGTCGCTCTGCGTGAGGCGAAGCGTCTCGGCGATGTAGCGCATCCGGAACTGATCAAACGCGAAACGGATCCGGCGCGAAAGGCGCAGCTGAAGGCGCTGGCCGCAGCCGTGGACAAGGCCCGGGCTGGCCACGGTGACTGGAACAGCGTCCAGTCCAACGCCAGCGCATTGGACCCCGCGCTCGCCGATCGCTTCGAACCGCACCGGGCGCTGCTGATCAGGAAACAACGCCTGGAGCAGGACAAGGACGTGATCGCGTTGCTGGCGCTGCCGAAGCCGCAGGGTGCATCGTCCGGCGGCGCCGCGCGTGGGCGTGCGGTCGAGGACCGGGTCGGCGCTGCGCTGACCGTGCTGTGCAATGCGATGAACAAGGCTGCTGGCGCGGGCGAGGCCGACGGTTTCCGTATCGTCCGCAGCGCCAACGTGCCGCCCGCGCTGCGCCCGGCGGATGGCAGGCACGTCAAGGCCGAGCTCGACTTCCTGCTGATGCATGGCGATGACGTGGTGCTGGTGGGTGAAACCAAGGCCGGTGGCGCGACCGCGATCGGCGCGGACTGCCTGAAGCTGCGCAACGCGGTGCTGGAAGTAGCGGAACGCGCGCAGCCCGACAGGACCTACGCGTTCCCGCTGGGCAGCGACAGGCGTTCGAAGACCGGCGGTGGCAAAGGCGCCCCCCAGGCGTTGCAGGTCACCGGGGCCTCCTTGCGGCAACTGATGGACACGCCCACGGCGTCGCCCGCGACGCAGCCGCACTGGCCGGCCAGCGCCCGCTATTTCCTGCCCGATGCGGTCGGCGCCATTCCGCTGTCGCAGCGCGCCGTGGCGTACCTTACCTGGCGCCCGGCAAGCCTCGAGTACGCAAAGGCCCTGTTCGACGGCGCCGCGCCTTCCGCCGAGGACCTGGCATCGGTGTGGCGCGAGCTGGGCGAAGATCCGAAGCTCGCGTGGATATGGGACGAGCGTGCGCTGGCCGACCAGGCCCTGCACGCCGTGCACGGCAGCGACAGCATCGCCCGCATCGCCGAAGCGTTCATTCCGAAAGCGTAGGCGCAGGGCGTTGCGTTCATCCCGATGCGGCGGCGTCGCCTGCCTTCCGCGGCGCCATGGAGATCAGCCGCGTAGCATCCAGCAGCGCCGCTGGCAGATGCATCCCGCCCGGCGCGGCCAGGTACCGTGACCGCCACTGCGGCGCGAACTTCGACTTGAAGCGGCGCAAGCCGCTGAAGCCGTAGAAGCGCTCGCCATGCCGGGCCACGACATTGGCGAACCGGTTCCAGCGCCCGGCCAGTCGATGCTGGGCCAGCCCGGACAACGGTGCCATCCCCAGCGAGAAGCGCTGGAAGCCGTTTTCGCGTCCCCACAGGAACAGCTCGATGAACAGGAAATCCATGGTGCCCTTGGGGGCATCATCGACGTGGCGCATCAGATCCACCGACAGTTCCTGCCCGGCCGGGGCCTGCCACAGGTTGGCGAATGCCACGATACGACCGTCGGCCTCCACCAGCGCCATCGGAAAGCGGGCCAGGTAGGCCGGATCGAAACTGCCCAGCGAGAAGCCCTTCTCGTCGCCGGCCTTGTCGTCCAGCCACTGCTGCGACACCACGGCCAGCGCCGGGATCAACGCAGGCACCGCATCCGGCGCCACGACGCGGAAGCTCAAGCCGCCGCGCTTGCCGCGGTTCCAGGCCTGGCGCAGGTCGGCGCGCTCGCGACCCTCCAGCCCGAAATCGTGCAGCGGCACCATCGCTTCCTCGCCCAGTTTCACCAAGGTCAGGCCGAGGTCGAGGTAGGTCTGCCAGTACGCTTCCCCCACCTGGTAGAACACCGGCCGCAGGCCCAGCCGGTCGGCTTCCTCGCGGAACCGCCAGATCAGGGCTCGGGCCACGTCCGGTGGGCCCACCGGATCGCCCATCGCGATCAGTGACCCGCCGTAGCGCTGCATCATCACGAAGCCGTGCCCGGCCGCGTCGTGCAGTACCGCCTTGTCGGCGGTGAGCACCAGGCAGGCCTGGGTGTCGTGCGCCTGCTGCAGGATCGGCGCCAGCGCGTCCAGGGTGCCGGCATCGGCCGCCGGCAGGGGCGTGCGCGTGCTGTGCAGCAGGCGCGCCAGGCCGAAGATGGCCAGCGCGATCGCCACCACCAGCAACGCCCGCAGCGCACGCGGCGCATTGCCCTGGGTGGCGAACTGCCACCACAGCTCGTTCTGGTATTCGACATGGCTGTAGACGAAGAACAGCAGCCAGATCACCGCCACCAGCACCAGCCCCAGGTTGCGGATCCACGGCCAGGACCAGGCTTCGTCCAACAGTGCCCCTTGGCGGTAGAACTCGCGGCGCGAGGCCCACAGCGCCATGGCCACCAGCACCGAGGCCAATGCGATCAGCACCTGGCCGCCGCGCAGCCAGATCGGCAGCGGGGCGATCACGCAGATCGCCAGGGCCAGCACCCAGGCGGCATGGCTGCGCCGCTGCAGGCCCTGGCCGATCAACAGCAGAACCACGCCGGCCAGGCTGCCGAGCAGGTGCGAGGTTTCCAGGATCGGCAACGAGGTATGCAGCAGGTGCCGGCGCGGCGTCGGCAGGGTGCCGTCGATCACCAGCGCGGCGCCCACGCTGAACACCGCCAGCGCGATGATCTGCGGCAGCCAGGGACGCAACGCGCTCCAACCGGCACGGGTGGCGCCGGCGCCTGCCCGCAGCGGGCGTCGCAGTGCCGGCGCCACCGCCAGCAGCGTGGCCAGCAGCAGCGGCAGCACGTAGTAGGTGACCCGGTATACCAGTGCCGCGGCCAGCACCGCCGCAGGCGCCACCTGCGGCAGCAGCTTGAGCAGGCTCCACTCGAACACGCCCAGCCCGGCCGGTACGCTGGACACCAGCCCGGCCAGCACGGCGACCAGATACAGACCGACGAAGCCGGGCAGGCCGGTCGGCGTATCCATCGGCAACAGCACATAGAACGCGGCGCTGGCCAGCACCAGTTCGAGCACGCTGAGCGTGGTCACGCCCAGCATCGTGCGCCGGTCCGGCAGCCACAGCGCGTGCCCGCGGACGTGGAAGGTGCGGCCCGAGCGGCCCACCAGCAGCACGGTGCCGGCATAGGCCAGAAGGCCCACGGCGCCGATCGCGCGCACCGCCTGCGCCGACACCGGCAACGCCAGGGCAGCCGCGCCGGGTTCGAGCAGGAACGCCAGCGACAGCAGCAGCCACGCGCCGAACACGAAACCCAGCGTGCTCATCAGCACCACCTGGCCGATCTCGGCCAGGCCAAGGCCGGCGCTGCCGTAGCCACGCAGGCGCACCGCGCCACCGGTCAGGGCGGCAAATCCCAGGGTCTGGCCCAGCGTGTGCGCCAGGAACGCGGTGATGCCCACCCGTGCCGGATGCAGGCGCTGTCCGCTGCGGCGCAGGCCGATCGCATCGAAGCCGATCAGGCAGGCGTAGCTGGCCAGCCCGAGCAGCACGGTGAGCGCGATCTGGCCCGCGCCCAGGTTGCGGAACGCAGTGCGGATGGCACCGTAACCGTGGTCGTCGAATTCGTTGGCCAGGCCGTGCAGGGCCAGCGCCAGTATTCCCAGGCTGAACACCACGGTCGCTGCGCGGCGCCAGCCATGGTGGGAAGAGGGGGCAGTGACGGGTTCGGTCATCGGGACAGCGGGCTCCGGGCACGCCATCGTGCCTGCCGCCGAATCGTGCGCTTCCGCGCTGCCGTTGCCAAGCCGGGCAGGGCGTTGACACGCGTGGCGTGTCACTACGATCCCTGGTCGAGCGGTTTTGGGTCGCATCGGTGACAATGGGCCCACCATCACAGAGGAGACCTCACCATGTTCGAACGCTATGACGTTGGTCCGCGCATGTCCGAGATGACCGTGCACAACAAGGTCGCCTACCTGTCCGGGCAGATCCCCGAAGACACCAGCGAAGACATCACCGGGCAGACCCGGCAGGTGCTGGCAGAGATCGACAGGCTGCTGGCGCTGGTGGCCAGCGACAAGCAGCACGTGCTGCGCGCCGAGGTCTACCTGGCCGACATCGGCGACTTCGCCGGCATGAACGCAGCCTGGGACGAATGGGTGGTGGCGGGCATGACCCCGGCCCGCGCAACCGTGGAAGCCAAGCTGGCCGACCCCGCATGGAAGGTCGAGATCGTCATCACCGCAGCGTTGCCGTAAACGCCGACGCCACCGCGTAGAGCCACGCCCTGCGTGGCTGTACAGCTCAGGGCGCCCGAACCAGGTCGATGCAATCCACCGGGCACGGTGGAATGCACAGTTCGCAGCCGGTGCACAGATCGGCAATGACGGTGTGCATGTACTTGGCGCCGCCCACGATGGCATCCACGGGACAGGCCTGGATGCACTTGGTGCAGCCGATGCAGTCGGCCTCGATCACGAACGCCACCTGCGCCGGCTTGTGCTCGCCACGGCTGCGGTCGAACGGCGTCGCAGGCACGCCCAGCACGTTCGCCAACGCCCGCGCGCCGGCATCGCCGCCGGGCGGGCACCGCTCCACGCCCGCCTCGCCACGCGCCATCGCCTCCGCATACGGCCGACATCCGTCGTAGCCGCATTGCCCGCACTGGGTCTGCGGCAGCAGCCGGTCGAGGCGTTCAACCAGGGAAAGCGGTGTGTCGTTCATGCGTGGCGTCGGCTGCGCGGTGGTTTCATTTCTGGGGTTTGCCCCGATACCAGCGCTCCTGGGCGAGGGCGAGCATCGAGCGGTCCTCGCGGCTGTCGCCGTAGGCATGGACGCGCACGTAGCGCGACAGGTCGTAGCGTGCGCGGATGCGTGCCGCCTTGTGCGGGGCGCAGTCGCCGTCGGCGTAGCGCCCGGTCAGGCGCCCATCGCGGCTTTCCAGCCGGTTGCAGATCAACTCCAGCCCCAACGCGTCGCACCACGGGCGCAGGTACAGGTCCAGCGAGCCGGAGACCACCACCACCGTATGCCGCTGCTGCAGGTGCCAGCGTATCTGTTCCAGCATCTGCGGGCGCACTACCTCCGGCAGGACCTCGCGGGAAAAGCCGGCCGCCTGCGCGGCGATATCATCCGCATGACGGTCGCGGAAGGTCAGCCGGGTCACCCGCGCGCGGATGCGCGCGGCGGAGATCAGCTTCAGGCGATAGGCCAGCAGCCACGGCCCGACCTTCCACCACGCCTGCGCCAGCTGCTCGGGCGTGGCCACCCGGCGCAGGAAGCGCCCATACGTATCGCAGGTGGTGATGGTGTGGTCGAAGTCGATCAGGGCCAGTTCCATCGACACCCTCCCGGCAGGCCGATATCAACGAACCGGCATGCCCGGCTGCGCGCTGCTGTCGGCGTCCAGCAGCGCCAGCGCGCCGCCGTCGAAACCGGCCGACAGGATCATGCCCTCGCTCAGGCCGAAGCGCATCTTGCGCGGCGCCAGGTTGGCGATGAACACCACGTTGCGGCCCACCAGCTTGTCCGGCTCGCCATAGCTGGCACGGATACCGGAGAAGATCTGGCGCGTGCCCAGGTCGCCGGCATCCAGCTCGAAGCGCAGCAGCTTGTCCGAGCCCTCGACGAACTCGCAGGCCAGCACCTTGCCGATGCGCAGGTCCAGCTTGGCGAAATCGTCGATGCCGATATACGTCGGCCCTTCCGTGGTCGCAGCGGGAGCGGCGGCCGGCGCGTCAGCAGGCGCCGCCGGCTTGATGGGCTTGGCCGGGGCCGCGGGTGCGGGGGCGGCGAGGGTGTCCTTGGAAGCGTCGGTCATGGCGTCAATCATTTTCGGGTCGATACGGGTGAACAGCGGGCTGTACACGGCGATGGTGTGGGCCAGCAGCGGCGAGGCGATGTCGGTCCAGCGCTGCACCGGCGCGGCCAGGAATGCTTCGGCCTGCGCGGCGGTGGCCGGCAGCACCGGCTTGAGCGCGGTGACCAGCACCCGGAACAGGTTCAGGCCCTGGGTACACACCGACTGCAGCTGCGCGTCGGCGCCGTCCTGCTTGGCGATCACCCACGGCTTCTGCTCGTCGATGTAGCGGTTGGCTTCGTCGGCCAGCGCCATGGTCAGGCGCAGTGCGGCGGCCGGATCATTGCGCTCGTACGCCTCGCGCACCGGCGCCAGCGCGGCCACGAAGCGGTCGTACTGCGCCGCATCGGGCAGCGCATCGGCCAGGCGGCCGTCGAAGCGCTTGCTGATGAAGCCGGCACAGCGACTGGCAAGGTTGACGAACTTGCCGACCAGGTCGGCGTTGACGCGGGCGATGAAGTCGCCCAGGTTCAGGTCCAGGTCGTCGACGCCGCCGGAGGACTTGGCCGCGAAGTAATAGCGCAGCGCTTCCGGTTCCAGCCCGGCGTCCAGGAAGGTGCGGGCCATCACGAAGGTGCCGCGCGACTTCGACATCTTGGCGCCGTCGACGGTCAGGTAGCCGTTGACATGCAGGCGGGTCGGCGCGCGGTGGCCGGTGCCGTGCAGCACCGCCGGCCAGAACAGGCCGTGGAAGTTGACGATGTCCTTGCCGATGAAGTGGTGCAGTTCGGTGCTGGTACCGGCGCGCAGGTGCGCGTCGAAATCCTCGCCGTTCTTCGCGCACAGCGCCTGGAAGCTGGACAGGTAGCCGATCGGCGCATCCAGCCACACGTAGAAGTACTTGCCCGGATGGCCGGGGATCTGGAAGCCGAAGTACGGCGCATCGCGGGAAATGTCCCAGGCGCGCAGGCCACCTTCTGCATTGAGCCACTCGCCGAGCTTGGCCTTCACCCCGGGCAGGGCGACATCGCCGGCCAGCCATTCGCGCAGGAAGCTTTCGAAACGGCCCACTTCGAAGAAGAAGTGTTCCGAATCGCGGATTTCCGGCGTGGCGCCGGAGATCACCGAGCGCGGGTCCTTCAGGTCGGTGGGGGCGTAGGTGGCGCCACACACTTCGCAGTTGTCGCCGTACTGGTCCGGGGTGGCGCAGTTCGGGCAGATGCCCTTGATGTAGCGGTCGGGCAGGAACATGCCCTTGGCCGGGTCGTAGAACTGGGCCACCGAGCGGCGCGTGATGTGGCCTTCCGCCTCGAGCTTGAGGTAGAACGCTTCGGTCAGGGCCTTGTTGCCGGCCGAGTTGGTCGAGTCGTAGTGGTCGAACGCAACACCGAAGGCGGCGAAGTCGCGCTCGTGGCTGGCCTGGATGTTGGCGATGAACGTTTCCGGGGTCACGCCGGCTTTTTCCGCCGCCAGCATGATCGGGGTGCCATGGGTGTCATCGGCGCACACGAACCAGGTCCTGCCACCGCTCATTCGCCGCGCGCGTACCCAGATGTCAGCCTGGATGTAGCCGACCAGATGGCCCAGGTGCAGCGGGCCGTTGGCGTAGGGCAGGGCGGTGGTGACGAGAGCGGTGCGGGTCATGAGCTGCACGGGTGCGGGGGGAACGCAGGATTATCGCATGCTCCCCCCACGCTTCGCGCTTACTCGCGGACCCAGGTCTGGGCGCGGCAGATGAACGCCACGCAGCCGGACATGTCCAGCTTCTTGCCACCCGGCAGCAGCTCCAGCTTGGACTTGTAGGTCTTGCCGTTGGCCGGATCCAGCACGGTGCCGCCGGACCACTTGGTGGTGCTGCCCTTGTCCTGCGTCAGGTTCCACAGGATGGTCATGCCTTTCACCGGCTTGCCCTTGTTGGCGCCGCTGCAGTCGTCGCAGACCGGGTTCGGGCCCTTGTCCGAATGCAGCACTTCCACCACCTTGCCGCTTAGCGTGCCATTGGCGGCCTGGGTGATCTCGACGATCGACTTCACCTTGTTGGTCTTGTCGTCGATGGTCTTCCAGCGGCCCACCGCGCCGTCGGCGGCCGAAGCGGACAGGGTGGCCATCATCAGCGGCAGGGCCAGCAGCAGGGTCTTCAGGGTCTTGCGCATGTTTCCCCTCCCAGGGATGTAGGTGAACGCCGGCGCCGGGCCGGGACAGCTGGACTGTATACCCATTCGCCCGGGTACGGAACGCTGCGATGCGGCAGCAGGCAACCCATTCAGGCGGCTTCGTACAGCTCCAGCGGCAGCCCGTCGGGGTCGGCGAAGAAGGTGAAGCGTTGCCCGGTGTACTCGTCGGTGCGGATCGGCTCGCAGGCCACCCCGGCTGCTGCCAGGCGCTCGATCATCGGCTCCAGCCGTGCCACCCGGAACGCAAGGTGGCGCAGTCCCTGCGCCTCGGGACGGCTCGGACGCGGCGGAGGCGAGGGAAACGAGAACAGCTCGAGCTGTCCGCCGTCGGGCAGGGCCAGGTCAAGTTTCCAGGAGTCGCGGGCGGCGCGGTGATGTTCGGCCTTGACCGCCAGTCCCAGCACGCGGACGTAGAAATCGCGGGAGCGGTCGTAATCGGCACAGATCACAGCGACGTGGTGGATGCCGAGCAACGGTGTCATGGGATCGATTCCTGGTGGCGCGATGGCGCGACTGTCTGAGCGGGACCCATACAAATACCCCAAGTTGCGCCGGCTTTCTAATTTGTTGTAGAGCGCTGACCCCACCCCCCTCTTCACCATGCAGCCCTTGTCGAGCCAGCGCAGGCACTGCACTGCGTCGATGTACGCATGAACGGGAGTGGTCGGATGCACGTGATCGTCAACGCAGCGCAGGACCCGGCCGACCTCAGCGTGGGCGGTCAGGCCGTCCGCCTCCTGCCGGGTGATCGTCTCCTGCTTGCCGGGCTGCCGCTGCCGCGCGGTACCGGCCTGGAGGCGGTCGCGGTGGCGGGCAGCGGCATGGCCCGTGCGCTGGCCCATTACGACCACGCCTGCGGCGTGCAGCGTCCGGCCGGTGAGCCTGGGCCGCTGTGCTGGGCGGTGCCTGCGGCGCTGGAGGAACCGGACGTGGCGGCGGCCTGGTTGATCGGGCAGCTGGCGCGCGGCGCCGCGCAGGTCGAAGACAGTCCGCCGGCGCAGCTGCTGCGCCACCTGGCCCGCAGCGAGAGCTACGGCCTGATGCGCTTCCTGCTCGAGGAGGGTGGCGAAAGCACAGTGGCCGCGCTGGCCCTGCGCTACGGCCTGTCCTCGGCCCAGTTCCATCGGCGCTGCCGCCAGGTGCTGGGCCGCCCGCTCAAACGCGAGCTGCGCATCCAGCGCGCCGCGCGGGCGCTGCTGGCCTACCCCGGGCGCGCGCGCTCGTTCACCTACCTGGCAGCCGATCACGGCTACGCGTCGCTGTCGCATTTCTGCACCGACGTGAAATCCCTGATCGGTTGTTCGCCTCTCTCCGTCTACCGGGCGGTCTCGACCCCCAACGAGTAATCCATGCGTTCCGTGCCGCTGTACCTGCTCCTGCTGTCGTTCACCCTTTCCGCCGCCGCCCAGACCCCACTGGAAGGCACCGCCATCACCGATCGCGCCGACCTGCCGCACGCATCCGGCTTCGTCTCGCGTGCCGACAGTGCCGACCACCTGCTCAATGCCATCGGCGTGCGCGCGCGCCAGGCGCTGGTGATCAGCCCCAAGGCGCAGAAGAAGAAGGTCACCGGCAGTTTCGACCTGGCCCGACCGTTCGACGTCCTGGCCAAGGTCACCGCCGAGCTGGGGCTGGTGTGGTACAGCGACGGCACCTCCATCTACGTCTACGACGCCAGCGAACAGAAGAACGCGCTGGGCCGGCTGCGCTCGACCTCGGTGGCCACCCTTTCGGACTTCCTGCGCAAGGCGCGGTTGGCCGACGCGCGCTATCCGGTGCGCGGCGGGGGTGCCGACGGCACCTTCTATGTGGCCGGTCCGCCGGTCTACGTGGACATCGTGCTCAATGCCGCGCGCTACCTCGACGACCTGTACGAGGGTGCCGACGCCAGCCCCCACCACGTGGAAGTGATCAAGCTGGAGCACAGCTTCGTGCACGGCCGCCGCTACGGCCTGCGCGGCCAGGAGCAGGCGCTGCCGGGCGTGGCCGACGTGCTGGCCGGCGTGTTGAAGCTGGGCGACTTCGGCGCCGTGGTGAAGCAGCCCGCGCTGCCGGTGGGCGCGGCCACTGTTACCGAAGAACTGCTGCCAGCGGCGGCAACCGCGCCACAGGCAACGCAGGTGGCCACGTCCGTGCCCAGCGGCCCGACCCCGGCGGTGGTGATGGCCTACGCGGAAACCAACAGCCTGATCGTGCGCGGCACGCTTGCCCAGATCGAACAGGTCAAGCGCCTGGTGGGTGAGCTGGACGTGCCCCGCAAGCAGATCGAACTGTCGTTGTGGATCATCGACATCAAGAAGACCGAACTCGACCGACTCGGCGTGAACTGGAGCGGCGGCATCAATATCGGCAACCGGCTGGCCATCGGCATCAACCAGTCGCCGTCGGTCAGCACCCTCGACGGCAGCCGCTTCCTCGCCTCCGTGCAGGCCATGGCCAGCAAGGGCGACGCGCACATCATCTCGCGCCCGGTGCTGCTGACCCAGGAAAACATCCCGGCCTACTTCGACAGCAACCAGACGTTCTACGCGCAGCTGGTCGGTGAGCGGGCGACCTCGCTGGAGCAGGTTACGTACGGCACCCTGGTCAGCGTACATCCGCGCATTTCCAGCGGAAATGATGTGGAGATCCAGCTCAAGATCGAGGATGGCGCGGCCGATGGAACGCGTTCGGTCGACTCGCTGCCGCTCGTCAACCGCACCCTGATCGACACCGTCGCGCGTGTGCCGCAACAGCTCAGCCTGCTGGTGGGCGGCTACACCCGCAGCCAGTCCGAGCAGGGCTACAGCGGCATTCCCGGCCTGCGCCGAATCCCCGGCGTGGGCAAGCTGTTCGGGCAGGACAGCACCTCGTCCGAAAGCCTGGTGCGCGTGTTCCTGATCCAGCCGCGGCTGCTCGCCGGCAGCGACCCCGTCGAGGGCCCCTACATGCCGGAGGTCTATGGGCCGGGCGTGGGCGAATCGGTACGCGATGCACTCCGTGGCCTGCATCCGCAGCTGTCTGCCGGGGAGGTCGCGGATGGCGACGCTGCCGGCCATTAACCGACCGCTGGTCGCGCCACTGCCGCTGACCCAGCGCCAGGTGAACAGCAATGGCGACCGCGACGACTCTGCCAGGGATGCGCTGGCGACCTCGGCCAGGTCGTCGCACAAGAACGCACTGCACACCGCACTGTCGATGCAGGACGACCTCTCCGCGTTGATCGCATCGCTGCAGCGACGTCGTGACGGACAGCGCAGTGGCGGCACCGGCGAAGCCCAGGCGTGGATCGACCACGTCCTCGACGACGAGGTGCACAGCAAGATCACCGACCTGCGCGCGCTGCTCGACGGGCTGCGCAGCCCGGTGCAGCTGCTGGCCCTGCTGAAGCAGTTCTTCCCCGATCCCAGCGACATGCTGGCGGTACTGCGGGCGTTGCTGGCCGACGACGAACTGGAGGAACTGCGCGAACTGCTGCGCGCCTCGCTCGAACAGCTGCTCGCCGAACAGGCCGGACAGGGCACGGCAGCCGCGATGCGCGGCGGGGTGAACGTCGCAGTCAAGGCGCGGCTCGCCGCACGCGGCAGCCGCTTCTCGGCGCGCGCGCTGCGCCAGAGCTATCGGGATTTCATCGGCAACCACCAGGACTGCGTGGGCGAATACGCCGGCTGGATCGCCACGTTCGGCTTCGAACGCCGCGCACAGGTGGTGGATTTCATGGAACAGGCGCTGGGCGCGGACATGTACTCGCTCGACCCCAGCGCCTCGCACCTCGAATTCGGGCGGCTGCTGCGACAGGTGCGCAACCTGGCCGTGCTGCGCTCGACCGACCAGCTGCTGGTCCAGGAGGCCACCCGCGACCGGCTGCTGGCGCGGCTGTCCACCACCGCCGAGGCGATGGTCGGCGGCCTGCTCGACGTCGTGCGCGGCCTGCAGGACTGGGCGGGCCTGTTCGCCGGACCGCTGGGCGAGGTGCGGGTGGCGCTGTCGGCGCCGGAACGCGCGCGCCTGGTGCAGGCGCTGCGGCGTGCGCTGGGTGGGCTGCCGGACGCGGTATGGAGCGATGAACACGCACGCGAACGTACCGCGGACGCGCTGGAGGAACTGGTGGTGGAAAGCATGAAACGCGAACGCCGGCTCTCCGGCCATGCCGGAGGAATGACCGTATGAGCAGCACGACCCCCACCGCGATGGCCGGCCTCGGCGCACGCGTGCGCGGCGTGATGCGACCGGAACTGGCGCTGGTGGTGCTGATGGCCGTGATAGTGGCCATGCTGATCATTCCGCTGCCGACCTTCCTGGTCGACCTGCTGATCGGCCTGAACATGGCGGTGGCCATCGTCATCTTCCTCAGCTCGTTCTACGTCGAACGCATCCTCAATTTCTCCACGTTCCCGTCGGTGCTGCTGTTCACCACGCTGATGCGGCTGGCGCTGTCGGTCAGCACCAGCCGGCTGATCCTGCTCGACGCCGACGCCGGCCACATCATCAGCGCATTCGGCGATTTCGTGGTCGGCGACAACCTGGTGGTCGGCGCGGTGATCTTCGCCATCATCACCCTGGTCCAGTTCATCGTCATCACCAAGGGCTCCGAGCGTATTGGTGAAGTGGTGGCGCGATTCTCACTGGACGGCATGCCCGGCAAGCAGATGAGCATCGACGCCGACCTGCGCGCCGAAGCGATCACGTCCGAGGAAGCGCAGCGGCGCCGCCGCGACGTGGAGCGCGAAAGCCAGCTGTACGGTTCCTACGACGGTGCCATGAAGTTCGTGAAGGGCGACGCCATCGCCGGCATCGTGATCGTGTTCGTCAACCTGTTCGGCGGCATCGCCGTGGGCATGCTGCAGCATGGCATGGCGTTCTCGCAGGCGCTCAATACCTTCACTCTGCTGACCATCGGCGACGGCCTGGTCGCACAGATCCCCGCGCTGCTGATCTGCATCAGCGCCGGCTTCATCGTGACCCGGGTCAGTGGCGAGAGCAACAACCTGGGCGCGAACATCCTGGGCGAACTGTTCAACAGCAACCTGGTGCTGGGCACAGGTGCGGCGCTGGTGCTGCTGCTGGGTTTCCTGCCGGGCTTCCCGCTCCCGGTGTTCGCCGGCCTGGCGGTGGGCCTGGCGGCCATGCTGTTCTGGCGGATGCGTCGTGCCGGGACGGCCGAGGGCGCGTCCGCAGTGCCTGGCGCAGGGCAGGGCACGGCTGCCGCGGCCGGCGCCCAGGGCGACAACGGCCCGGCCCGGCTGACCAGCGAAACGCTGCCGCTGATCCTGCTGATGCCGCCGCCGCTGCATGAGGCAGGCGTGGCCGGGCAGTGGGAAGAGCAGCTGCGCCACGATGCCTTCATCAACACCGGAATGCAGCTGGCACCGCTGGTGCTGCGCGGCCACGCGCCGGCGCGGGAGCACGAAGTAACAGTGCTGATCAACGAGATCCCTGCCGCCAGTGCGCACGTGGTGGGGGGGCATGTACGGGTCTGGGGGCGCCAGGACGAACTGGAAGCGCTGGACATGGGCCTGGTGGTGCCGCACGACGGTGGCAGCGCGCGCTGGGTGCTGACCGAAGCGCAGGACGACGTGCGCGCGCTGGGCTGCGACGTGTCCAGCGATTACGAAGAGCTGCGCCGGCTGGTGCATGGCGCGGTGCTGCGCAACGTGGGCGAGCTGTTCGGCATCCAGGAGGCCAAGCACGTGCTGGACGCGCTGGAAAAGCGTTTCCCCGAACTGGTCAAGGAAACCTATCGGCACATGCCGATCCAGCGCGTGGCCGAAGTCCTGCAGCGCCTGCTGCGCGAAGACGTGTCGATCCGCAACATGAAGGTCGTGCTGGAAACCCTGGCGCAATGGGGCCAGCGCGAAAAGGACGTGATCCTGCTGGTGGAGCACGTCCGTGGCGCGCTGTCGCGCTACATCTCCGCGCGCTTCGCCCGCGACGGGCGCATCCCCGCGATCCTGGTCTCCAGCCAGGTCGAGGACAGGATCCGCGCCGGCATCCGCCAGAGCCAGGGCGCGGCCTACCTCAACCTCGAGCCGGCCGAATCCGGCGAGCTGATGGACCGTTTCGCCCTGCACGTCGGCGAAGTGAGCGCACATCGCCCCGACGTGGTGCTGATGGTGGCGCCGGACATCCGCCGGTTCGTCAAGCGCTTCATCGAAAACCGCCTCCCCGCGACCCCGGTGCTCTCGTTTGCCGAGATCTCCGACACGGTCACCCTTGATGTGATGAGAAGCATATGACCTCCCTGCTAGATACCCTCAATGCCGCCCTCCAGGAGCTGGGCTGCGACCCGTCGCGCTTCCAGTTCGACACCCATTCGTCCGTGGTGATGGGCTTCGCCGACGTGGGCGAGCTGCTGCTCGATCCGGTCGACGACATGGTCTACCTGTGGGGAAGGCTGGAGACCTCGCCGAGCGACCGCTTCAGCAACCGCGCCGACGAGCTGCTCGCCGCGTTGTCGTCGCCGGCCGCACATTTCGCCAACGGCTGCCTGGCGCTGCGACAGCTGGAAGAAGGCTGCCTGGTCGGCGGCGCGCTGCAGCCCGACTGCCGGCATGAGTCCAGCCTGCTCGCCGCCGCGATCGAGGGTTTCCACGCACGCGTGCTCGAACTGCAGGCCCTGCTGCGGTGACAGCCGCCATGCCCTGCTGGCGCCCCTGCGCCATGCCGCTGGCGATGCGCGCGGGCGAATTGCGCGTGCCGCTGGCGGACGTGGCCGTGGGCGAGCACTGCCACGTGCGCCGCTCGGCGTGCGACGACCGGGTACTGACCCACGGCGTGGTGACCCGCGTCGACCACGGCGTGGCCACGCTTGCACTCATCGGCGCACCGGTCCGGTTGGCGGCCGACGTGGTGGTGGCGGCGACCGGTCGACCGCTCCAGGTCGCGCTGGGCAACCACCTGCTGGGCTGCGTGCTGGATGGCTTCGGCGAAGTCGTGGAACGTCTGCATGACGGACAGGCACCCCAGGCGTCCGCCACCGCGACCGCTGCCCCGGTGCAGGCCACGCCGCTGGACTACCGCCAGCGCCGCCCGATCCTGACCCCGTTCGCGACCGGCATCCGTGCGCTGGACGCGCTGCTCACCGTGGGCGAGGGCCAGCGCATGGGCATCTTCGCCGCCGCCGGCTGCGGCAAGACCACCCTGGTCGAGATGCTGCTGGCCAACGCGGACTGCGACGTACGCGTGGTGGCCCTGGTCGGCGAGCGCGGTCGTGAAGTCGCCTCGTTCGTCGACGCGATCCGGCAGGGACCGACCGGGGCGCGCACCATCGTCGTGCAGGCCACTTCCGATTCCTCGCCGGCGACCCGGGTCAACGCGGCGATGGTCGCCACCCGCGTCGCCGAATACTTTCGCGACCAGGGCAGCCGGGTGCTGCTGGTGATGGACTCGGCCACCCGCTACGCGCGCGCCCTGCGCGACGTCGCGCTCTCGGCCGGTGAGCCACCGGCGCGGCGCGGCTTTCCCGCGTCCGTGTTCGAGGCGCTGCCGCGGCTGGTGGAACGACCCGGCAATGCGGCCGTCGGCAGCATCACCGCGTTCTACACCGTACTGCTGGAGGACGACGCTGATCCGGACCCGGTAGGCGAGGAAGTGAAATCGCTGCTGGACGGCCACGTGTACCTGAGTCCGCGGCTGGCACAACGCGGGCATTTTCCGGCCATCGACGTACTGCGCAGCGCCAGCCGGCTGTACCCGCAGCTGGCCAGCGCCGCCCAGGCTGCCGCGGCCACCCGCGTGCGCGCGGTGATGGGGCGCCTGGATGACCTGCAGCTGCTGCGCGACATCGGCGAATACCGGCCCGGGGCGCAGCCGGAGCAGGACGACGCCGTGGCGCGCGAGCCGCGGCTGCTGGCATTCCTGCGCCAGGGGCTGCATGAACCGGTTGCGCTGGACGCTGCAGTGGAGGCGCTCGATGCGCTCGCACGCTGACCCCACCCAGCTGGCCACGCTGCTGACCCATCGTGCGCAGCGCCTGCGCCGCGATGCGCGCGCGCAGGCCTACCAGGCCGCGCAGCGCGAAGCGGACGCCCGTGCGCTGCGCAGTGAGGCCGATGAGCGGCTGCAGCAGGCCCAGCTGGGCGAAGAACACGGACTGGACCGGCAGCGCCTGTTCGATCGCCTACGCGGTGTCGCCATTGCCCGCGCGCATGTCCTGGAGTGCGCCCTGCGTGCAGACCATCTGCAGGAAGAAGCGGCCGCTGCGCAGGAACAGGAGCGGCAGTTGCGCCAGGACGCCGCGGTACACCACTCGCGCGCGCGTCGCCTGCAGGCGGTGGGCGCGCACATCGATCAGAAGCTCCGGCAGGCGCGACAGCGCCGCCAGGAGCGCCAGGTTCAAGAGGAACACGCATGTCGGTAACGATCCACGCCCCGCAGACCCCACAGCTCGCCACGAACCCGGTAGACGCGGTGCCGTTGAGCGAACGCCTGCACACCCGCCTGCCACCGCCATCCCCGCCCGCGCCCCCGCGTGATGATGTGGCGCGGCCCGCGCCGGAGACGGCGGCGGAGGATCCGGCCGTGCCGGAGGACCCGGAGCAGGTCGAACAGCTGCAGCCGCCCGTTGCGCCGCGCGGGGACGCGCAGCTCGCCGTGCCCAACATCGCGATCCCGACGTCGGAACGCAAGGCGGGCAGCGCCGTCGATGCAGATGCAGCGCTGCGCCCGGATCGCGGCCCGCCTTCCGCGAAGATGCCGCGCACCATCGTGGTCGGCCCGGTGGCCGCCCACGTGACAGGGGTGGCCGCGCCGACAGCCGATCCCACGACCGTGTCAACCGCCGCCCCGGTGAGCGCCGCCGAGGCAGACCACGTGGTCCTGCCCGGTGTCGCAGACCGCGCCAGCGCGTCGCCTGGAAGGGCGGACGCCGGCGCAGGTAGTCCTGAGGCAAAAACCGAGGCACGCGTCCCGCATGCATCACCGACACCGGTTGCGGTTGCACTGACGCCAGCGTCCACGCCGTCGCCCCTGCAACCGCGCGGGACTGCCGGCGGCGCAGGCGTGGGCGTGGAGGGTGCGCTGCCCGCGCCGCCGCCGCCATCGGCCATGGCGCCCGCGCGCCCGGTGGACGCAGCGGCCGCTGACACCACCTCGGCGCCTCCTGCCGTGGCTGCCATTGCATCGCCCGTGGAGCAAAGCGCTGCGCCTGACGGCCAGACTCGCGCCGATGCACGCCGCGACGAGGCGAACCTGGGCACACGCCAGCACGTCCACGCGGCGCGCCAGGCCGAAGCACTGCAGACCGCCATGGCCCGCCGCACCTCGGCAGGCAGCGAGGTGCACGTGGCATTCAACAGCTGGGGTTCCGGTCATTCGGTCACCGCGCGCCTGGAAGGCGGCCGCCTGCTGCACATGCAGCCGTCCACGGCGCGGGTGGGCAACGCACTCGCGTCGTCCGCCGCGCCGGCCGGTGCCGACCTGCTCATCGCGGTGGAAAGCAGCGACAGCGCGACCGATGAACGCCAGCGTCGCCATCGCGACCAGGACCCGTCATGAACGCGTCACGCTGGCCGTTCCCCGTCCTCGGTGCGGACCGCGCCGCCGTCGCGGCCACGTTGGCCGGCTGCGCGCGCGCCGGCCTGGCGCCGGCCTGGCAACCGTTGCCGACCCGGGGCGCGATGCTGCGCTTCCGGGTGACCGGCCGCAGTGGTGCGCTGCGCCTGGCGCTGGCGGCCGAGCACTGGTGCCCGGCGATGCTGCCCGAACTGGCGGGCCTGGCCTGGTCCGAACTGGTCGACGCGCAGGCGCTGGCGTGCTGGCTGCCGGAGCAGCGTTTGCTGGACATTCCCGGCGCGCCCGACGCCGAGGTCCGCCTGTGCGAGGTCGTCCCGGTCAGCGCGCTCGCCCTGGGCGACGGTCCGCAGCCGTGCCTGCCGACCGCGCAGGGGCCCGCCTGGATCGAACAGATCGACGCCGCTCCCTCGTCGGCGCTTGCGCCGGTCACACGCGCACTGCGCCTGCCGGTGGAACTGGGCATCGCCCGCCTGCGGCTGCCGCTGCACCGCCTGCGCACCCTGGCACCCGGCGCGGTGGTGCTGCTCGACCAGCTGGCCCCGGTCGCACGCACCGCGCGCCGTCGCCTGTACGCCTTCGATTTCACCCTTGAGACCATTTCCGTGAACACACCCTTCGATTTCCTCGACGACGAAGACGCCACCGCCGACCTCGCCGTACCCGCCGCACCCGAGCCGGCTCCGTCCGGCACCGCCACCGCCACCGGCATCGACATCCGGCGCCTGCCGGTCACCGTGGACGTGGTGCTGTGCCAGCTGCAGCAGTCCATCGGCGAACTGGATGGCCTGCAGCCGGGCACCGTCTTCAACCTGCCGCATGACGCGTGGAAGCAGCTGCAGCTGCGCGTCAACGGCCAGGTCGTCGCCCGCGGCGAACTGGTCCAGGTCGGCGACCAGCTGGGCGTGCAACTGGCGCAGGCGCCCGTGCTGCCATGAACTTCGTCAACAACGACATCTCGCTGATCGCGGTCATGTCGATGGCGGCGCTGCTTCCGTTCCTGATCGCCGCCGGCACCTGCTACCTGAAGTTCTCGGTGGTGTTCGTGCTGCTGCGCAACGGCCTGGGCCTGCAGCAGGTGCCCTCCAACATGGTGCTCAACGCGCTGGCGCTGATGCTGGCGTTCTACGTGATGCAGCCCATCGTGCAGACCATGTACGACGCCTACCTGGCGCTGGACGCGCCGTTGAACTCGGTTGCTGCGGTGGTCACGTTCCTGGACAGCAGCCTGGACGGCTACAAGGTCTACCTGGCCACGTACTCCGATCCGGAACTGCTGAAGTTCTTCGAGCGTGCGCGCCACGTCGACACCGGGGTGCCGGTGCCCGACCTGGAGCCGCATGAGCGCTCGCTGTTCGCGTTGATGCCCACCTATGCGCTGAGCGAACTCAAGGATGCGTTCCGCATCGGCTTCTACCTGTACCTGCCGTTCGTGGTGATCGACCTGGTGGTATCCAGCGTGCTGCTGTCGCTGGGCATGATGATGATGAGCCCGGTGACCATTTCCGCACCGATCAAGCTGATCCTGTTCGTGGCGATGGACGGCTGGAGCCTGCTCTCGCAGGGTCTGGTGCGCCAGTATCTCGACGTGCCGATCTAGCCATGGACGCGATCATGTTCATGGGCAACAAGAGCCTGCTGCTGATCCTGCTGTTGTCGGCCGCGCCGGTGGCGGTGGCCACCATCGTCGGCCTGGTCATCGGCCTGTTCCAGACCGTTACCCAGCTGCAGGAGCAGACCCTGCCGTACGGCGCCAAGCTGTTGGCAGTGATCGCCTGCCTGCTGGTGCTGATGGCGTGGATGTCCGCGCGCATGCTGGATTTCGCCCGGCTGGCCCTGCACACCGCACTGACCGGCTAGGCACGTGCAGCTTTCCGCGCTCGACGTCGAACTGGTCGCGCTGGCCCGCGACCATGGGGTCACCGCCCTGCTCGGCATGGCCCGCATCGGGGCCTGCCTGGCATGGATTCCGTACCTGTCGCCCGGCGTCATGCCAGCAAAGATGACCCGCACCGTGGTCACCATGATGGTATTGATCGGCCTGTGGCCGTCCACCGCCGGCGCCATCGTGCCGCCCGACATCGTCTCCACCGCAGGCGTGGTGCTGCGTGAAGTGTTGATCGGCAGCGCGATCGGGCTGGTGGTCGCCCTGCCGTTCCACATCTTCCACGGCATGGGCGCCATCGTCGACAACCAGCGCGGTGCCGGCATCGGCGCCATGCTGGACCCGGTCAGCGGCGTGGAGGCCACCGAGACCTCGAACCTGCTGCAGCTGATGAGCGTGGTGGTGTTCCTGGCCACCGACGGCATGATCGTGCTGCTGGAAGTGATCCAGGACAGCTACCTGCTCATTCCCATGGGCGGCGCCATGACCCTGGACCTGGCGCGCGTGCAGGACTTCGCCGGCCTCCTGCTGGCCGGCGCGGTGCGCATGGCTTTGCCGGTGCTGCTGCTGCTGTTCCTGGTCGAAGTGCTGCTCGGCGTTCTGTCGCGCTTTGCCCAGCAGATGAACCCGTTCTCGATCTCGCTGGCGGTCAAGTCCTACATCGCCTTCATTGCCCTGCTGTTCTACCTGATGCCCACGCTGGCCCAGCACGTGCCGCTGATCCGCGACAGCACCGACGCCCTGCAGATGCTGATGGCGGCACCGCAATGAAGACCGAAAAGCCCACCCCGCACCGCCTGCTGAAGGAGTCGAAGAAGGGCAAGAGCTACGTCAGTCGCGATCTCGCCGCCGCCGCCATGCTGGTGGCGGGGCTGATCGCTCTGGCCACGATGACCTCCAGCCGTGCCCTGCAGGGCTTCTATCGCGGCATGGCCGAACGCGGCTTCACCCTGACCCCGGCCGAAGCCGCATGGCAGGCCACCGTGGCCTTCCTGTGGATTGCCGTGCCGGTGGGCGCGACCGCCATCGTCGCGGCGGTACTGGTGTCGCTGCTGCAGAGCCGGGGCGTCATCGCCGCCGAAGCGGTGCGCGTGGACCTGGCCCGGGTCAACCCCATTTCCGGCTTCAAGAACCTGTTCTCGCTCAAGACGGTCAAGAGCGTGATCACTGCCACCCTGTACCTGCTGGCCGGGCTGGTGTTCGTTGTCCTGGCCTGGAAGCTGTTCGCGCCCACCGTGTTCGCCCAGGTGCAGATGCCGGACAAGGCCGCCGGGGCGATCTGGCACAGCGTGGGCTGGCGCAGCACCGCGCTGCTGCTGGCGGTGCTGGCGCCGATCGTACTGGCGGCCGCGTTCATCGAATACCGGCTGTACATCCGCGAAATGCGCATGGAGAAGCACGAGGTCAAGCAGGAGCACAAGGACCACAACGGCAACCCGGAGATCAAGCAGCGCCGTCGCGAGATCGGCGAAGAGCTGTCGGCGCAGACCCAGTCGGATGTCGCCGGTTCCTCGATGATCCTGGCCAACCCCACGCACATCGCGGTCGGCATCTACATCCATCCCGACTACCCCGGCCTGCAGTTCGTGTCGCTGCGTGAGCGCGGCAACCGCGCGCGCAAGGTCATTGCCCTGGCCGAGCGGGTCGGCGTGCCGGTGGTGCGCGACATCCCGGTGGCGCGCGCGGTGTACGCGCGGGTACGCCGCTACCAGTTCGTTCCGGCCGAGCTGACCACACCCATCACCCGCATCCTGCTGTGGCTGAAGGACATCGAGCGCAACCACGCACCGGACACGCCCGATGCCGATGCGATCGACCCCGCAGCCACGCCTCAATGAGGGAATCCCGAAAGCCCCCCCCTTTGCAACCCCGCCAAACTGTGCTTGTCCTGCAGCGCCGTTGGCCACAACCCGGTACCCACCATGACCCAAGCCCACGACGCCCACGACACCCCCACCGGAACTGACGCAGACCAGGCCGCGCTCGATGAAATGGCCCAGCTGCTGTTCGAAGGCGCGCAGACCGGCGCCGCGATCAAGGACCTGAAAGGGGTCAGTGACGACCTGCTGGAGAGCGTCTACGCCTATGCGCACCGTTTTTACACCGAGGGTCGCCTCGACGAGGCCGAAACGTTCTTCCGCTTCCTGTACCTGTACGACTTCTACAACGGCGACTACGCGCTCGGCCTGGCCGCGGTGCTGCAGATGAAGAAGGAATTCGCCAAGGCCATCGACATGTATGCGCTGGCCTACGCGCTGCTGAAAAACGACGAGCGACCGATGCTGCATGTCGGTCAGTGCCACCTTGCCATGGGCAAGCTCGCCATGGCCAAGGGCTGCTTCGAAACCGTGCAGCTGCGTTCCACCGATCCGGCCCTGCTTGCGCGGGCCCGGGTCTACCTGCAGGCGCTGGCCAACCAGGGCGACGCCCCTCCCGATACCACCGAGGAAACCGATTCCGCATGAACATCACCGCTTCCGCCGGCCTGACGCCGCTGGCTTTCACGTCCACGTCCGCGGGTCGCGCTGAAGCCGCCACGGCGGCCGCCGGCTTCGGCGCCGCATCGCTGCAGCGCATCCTGCACATCGATGCCGAGGTGCAGAAGCTGCTTGCGGACGCCGCCGGCGAGCGTCACGCGGCGACGACCGAGGCGGAAGCACCCCATGACAATGCGCCGGCGCTGCGCCGGGCCGACATGCCGCGCCTGCTGCGCGCTGCCCAGCAGCAGGCGGCCATCCGTGCCGTGCAGGCACCGATGACGCCGGAAGCGGCCATGACCTTCCTGGCCATGCAGCTCAGCGAGCTGATCACTACCGAGAACAGCCGCAGCCTGTCCTCGCAGCTGGAACTGGTCAAGCAGCGACTGGCGCAGCGCGCCGCCACCGCCGCGGAACTGTCCGACGCCATCCGCCTGGCGCAGGAAGTGGTGGAAGCGGCCATGGCCGGCATGGCGTCTGCGGAGGGTGAGCTGCTTGCCGCGGCCGAGGCCCTGAAGCAGGCCGAAGCCGAGGTGAAGCGGTTGGAGCAGGCTCTGGCGGAAGCCGCGCCGGAGGACCAGGACAGCATCCGCGCCGAGCTCGACGCCGCCAAGGGCAAAGCCGCAGAAGCGCAGTTGAAGATGGATGCGGGCATTGAAGAACTCGTCAAGGCATCTGCTGCGTTGAACCAGGCCCTCACCGATCTGGAGGACTTCAAGAGCCAGGCCGACAAGCTGGACCCGAATGGCAGCGTCAGTGCACGCGGTGACGACAAGGCGCGCACCAATGCCGCGCTGCTCGGCGAACTGCTGGCGATGCTGCAGGAAATCATCGGCAAGGCCAATGACGCCAAGCTGGAGGCCGAAACCAAGCTGATCCAGGAAGTGCTGCGCCTGCGCGAGGCCGAGAACATGCGCCGCTCGCAGGAGTACCAGGAACAGGTGGCCAAGGCCGAAGCAGCGCAGAAGAAAATGGGCTGCATCGGCAAGATCATCGGCTGGGTAGTGACCGTGGTGGCCGTGGTGGCTGCACCGTTCACCGGGGGCGCCAGCATGGTGCTGGCTGGTGTGGGTCTGGCCCTTGCGATCGGCGAAGAGCTCGGCCTGAACGTGATGGGCAAGATCATGGAGCCGATCATGAAACTGGTGATGGAGCTGGTGAAGGTGGTCGGCAACGTCATTGGCGACGTTCTCACCCAGCTGGGTGTGCCGAAGGACATCGTCGACAAGATCAAGGACGTGCTCGGTGTCATCGCCGTCGCCGCAATGATCATCGCTGCCGTGGTACTGACCAAGCGCGTAGCCGGCACCGCCGCCGTGCAGCAGCTCGCCAAAGCGGTGACCCAAGCCGTATCCGAAGCCATAAGCAAGGCGCTGCCGCACATGATCAAGGCCGCTGCGCGTGCGGTGAGCCAGACCGTGGACGATGTTGCCAAAGCGATCAGCAAGACGACCGCCAAGGTCATCGGCAGCGACTCAGACACACTGGTGGTGCGTACGGGGCAGGCCCTCAAGGCGTCGCACGTGCTTCAGTTCGCCAACCAGACCAGTCAGGGCGTCGGCAACATCATGATCGCCGACATGTACGTGAAGGCCGCCAAGGTGATGAAGGAGCTGGAAACCGGGCTGGTCGACAGCAAGATCTTCCGTGACCTGATCCAGAAAATCCTCGAGTACTTCATGCAGACCAACAACCTGGTCGCCGATCTCTTCAGGGAAATGACCAACGTACAGGAATCACAGCACGACGCCGCGCGCTTCGTCACCTCCCGCATCGGTAGTGCGGCCGCCTGAGCCGCGCTCCTAACAGCGTACCCATTCAAGGATTACCCAATGACTGATGCAATCACACTCAACACGTCGCGCTCCACTCCGCTGATTCTGGAGTCGAACCTGAAGGGCGCCCAAGGGCAGGACAACTCCGTCACGCCAGAACTGCTTCCCATGGACGAAGACATCGTCCGGCTCCTCACCGATGCGGTTGCTGGGAAGCTCCTGGTCGGCCCGGAGGCCGGCGACGACCGCAGCAGCCCTGCGGTGCCGGTGCAGCTGCGACCGGCCACCATCACCGTACATGAGGCAAGCGTCCGCCTGACCGGGATCATGAGCAAGCTGCCGGCGGTTCTGTCTGCTTTGATCGGCAGCCAGGATCCGGCCAAGGCCGAGGAGGGCGCCGTCGTTCGCGCAGCCGAAGGGGTCACGACCTACGGCGCTGTCCGCTCACTCAACGACGGCACAACACCTTCCGCGCCGGTTGACGGCACGACCGGCGTAGACGCCGACGCAACCGACCGCTCCGCCAACGCAGGTGGCTGGCTGGTCTCCAGCCCCTTCAGCAGCCTGCTGGCGCTGCTGCGGCAGCTCCTGCTGAAGCTGGAAAAGCACGATCGCGACAACAGCGCGCAGATGGTGACAATGCAGCGCAACATCACGATCATCGCCGGCGACAAGGGGGTTGAAAAGGCGAAGGAGGGCTTCGGTGGTGCCGTGGGTGCGGCGGCACTCACCGGCATGATCGGCGGTGCGGCGATGCAGCGTACGGTCAAGGCGACCGACATCCAGGCCAGCAGCCTGAAGAAGAATCAGAATGTCGGGACCAACGCGAACGTCGCAGATGCAAGGACGAGCGGCGGTATCAAGGCCGCTGGAACCCCCGCCGACCAGCTTCGCGATGCGCGGAACCTGGACGGGAGTCCGGTGCAGGCCCAGAGGAATGGCGGACAGCCCAACGCCGATATCCAGGCTGATCTGCATGCGGACACGCGCGCAATCAATCACTCGGCCAGGAATGGTGCAGAAGGGCAGACGCCTGAGCCCCTGCATCAAGCCAATGCAAATTCCATGGCGCAAGCGCAGATTCCGGCCAACCAGAGCGCGGTCCTGACCATGCTGGGGCCGGGCCTCGGAAACACGATCTCGGCAGGCGTGCAGATCGAGGCTGAGATGACCGAAGCAGAGCGCCAGCTTGCACTCCAGGTGGCGGACGTTTTCCGGCGCATCGCCGATGAGCAGCAGGACCAGTCGGCCCGCACCCGCGAAATGCGCGACGCAGCAGCACAGCTTTACGAAAGCCTGCTCAACCTGATCTCCGCCACCGGCGCCCATATCATTCAAAAGTCCTGAGAACGCCATGGAAATCAGCAAGCACGCCGCCACACCGGTGACCACGTACCCGCCGCAGGTGTCACCGGGGGATATCCAGCCTGGCGTACTAGAAGCCCCCGCCCTCGATCCGGAAACCCGTTCGCGGTTGATGCAACTGGGGAACCCCATGCGACACGCAGCGCGCGCCGCAAGCGCTCGCGCAGCACTGGTGGTCCAGTTGAAGGACCAAGGTCTTGGCACCCTCGGTCCGCCGCACACAGACATTCTGGCTGATCCCGCTGCCTTGGAGGAGTTCAACCGAAAGAAAAATAAGGAGACCACGCTCGCGTCGAGCCTGCGAGTCGCCCTCAATGATTCTCTTCGTACCCAGGCGGAACTCAAGAGCGCTCTCACGTTCCTGCTTCCGAAGATTGCGCCGGGATTGATGCCGGACAAGGACGTTGCGTCAGGAAAGCCGGGCTCACAGCCGCTGATGCAGAATCCTGCCGATTCAGAGGTCAGTGGCCTTGTCTGGAACTCACATGCCGAGTTCTTCGCGCAGATCGGCGAACTGTTGGAGGTGTTGAAAACTGAATGGTTGAGCAAATATCAAGATGCTCTTGCCACATTCCTGGAGTTCTACAGAGAACTGGCCGACATAATGGAAGAGATTCAAGTCACCGCCGTGGGCGACAAAGGTGATGTGAAGATTGAATTCGGGCCAATCACTGAGCGGCTGCGGGACCTGATGGATAGGTACAGATTCTTTGACGGGGATGCCTTGGCGACCTTCTCCAGCGAAGAGGCGGCCGAGTCATTCAAGGCATCACTCGGCTTGCCAGGGCTTTCAGTGGTAGCCCGCCCAGACGGCACATTTGGAGTGATGATGGACATAAAGCCGGTGCAGGATCTGATTCTCAGTATGCCCCTGACGGCTAGGTGGAATGCCGCTGAATATAACGCTTGGGTGTCCTCGAAGGACAGCAACATGGAGCAGATCAAGCACGTCAGCAAGGTGTTGGGGGAAAAGCTTAACGAGATGACCCAGAAGTACGACAACATCGTGAAGATTCTGAGCTCGTCCATCGACAAGATGTCCGAAGCGAACAAGGCCTACGTGCACAACACCTGACCATCCGCATTCGTCGAGTCGCAAGGTCAGGTAGACGGGTGTGCGGAAAGTTCGCAATTGTTGTAGTGAGCCTGCGCTCGTCCATCGTCACTATTGCGTCAGCCGATCCTTCCACCATCGGCTGCTACCCATGGCTGCCTGGAGAGACACTTTGCTTGGTGTGAACGCTGACTCGGGCCGCCGTGCGGCGCGATTTGAACCGCCGCTCAATCCGTTCCTGAGCGGCGTGCTGGATAAGCTGTCTCTGTGTGAGGTGAGGAATGCTCCAAGCTACACCCGCTGCCAGCTCGCATACACGCCCGGCATACACGAGCGAAGGACGCACGGGCACGCGATCGGCGTATCCCACGATCTGATGGTCGCGGGTCTGGCCAAGGCGGATCGCCGGGAGGCGGCTGCCTCGAACAGAACGCTTGCGCTTCTCAGTGTGCGGACGGGCGATAACCTGGGTCCTGGGCTGCTGGTTTACCTCACCGCGACGGGTGCGACGCGGGCCGGTGTGGACGCCTTGCTGCGCGCAGTTCCTGGTGACCCTATGTTGGCCCAATGTCGGGAGAAGCTCGACGCAGCAATCATAAGGATTGGCATCAGGGCGGGCAGATTCACGCGTGGTCAGCCTGACTCCGCCTACAAGGGTTGCAGCCGGTCCAGGAAGTTAAGTGACGCAGTCGCCGCTGGGAAAAAGGCCATGGCTGACTGCGCCGCCCAGATTGGTGGTCAGGCGTTGTTGGGTGGCATTGCCCAGGCCATTTTGCCGGAAGCGATGACGAACAGCATTTCCGAACGAGATCCCGACATGTTGGCGAAGTTCCAGCAGCCCGAGGGCGCACCAAAGATCGGCGTCGTCCTGCACCCCGGGCACGCCAGTCTGCTGGATCAACGCTTGAGAGTGGGCGTGGAAATGGGTGGTGCCGACAACCTGACAGACGCGATATTCCACCTGCTCAAAGCACCCGAGTACGTGGTCAGGGCGCCCCGCGCCTGACCATCACGTGACCATTGCAGATCAAGAACGAAGTCTCATCGAGGCTCGCAAGAAACAAGCTTAAATCGATGTTTGGAGAGATAGTATGCCTGGTGTAAACACAAATCCCGTTGGGTCGGTCGCAGCGGCACGGCCGCCGCAGAACGCGCTTCTGCGCGGTGTGTTGGGAAAGCTATCCCTGAAAGATGTGCGCAATGCACCCAGCTTTTCGCGGTGCCAGCTAGGCAGGACGCCAGGCATTCATGAGCAGACGTCGCATGGCGATGCGATCGGGTATGCCCACGATGTCATGAAGGAGGCCATGCAGACTGCCTCCCGGAATGACGCCAAAGCCTTGGGTAGAACGCTGGAGCTGCTTAGCTATGGCACAAATGACAATCTTGGCCCGGTGCTGCTGGTCCATTTGACTGCAATAGGCGCCGTGCGGGAGGGCGTCGCCGCTCTTCTGCGGGAATCGCCGGGTGATGAAAAGCTGGCAACGCATCTCAAGCAGCTCGACGATGCCATCGTAAAGACAGGGATCAAGGCCGGTAAGTGTGAGCTGGCTGAGCCCGACGCGGTCTACCTGGCCCAGTACCCGACCACCGAGAAAGTCTGCGACGCGGTTGCGGCGGGTAAGAAGGTCATGACCCAGTGTGCAGCCAAGATCGGCGGTCCGGCATTGCTGGCCGGTATAGCCCAGGCTGTACTGCCACAAGCCATGATGGACAGTCTGGCTGAGCGACTTCCCGAACGTGCCGATACGTTCTTGAAGACCGAGGGAGTGCCGGAGTGGAGCGAGGTATTGCAGGCACAGGCCGCATGGCATCTGAATAAAGTGTTGAAATCTCAGTTAGAGTCTGGAGGCACTGAGGACCTGCAGAGCGCGGTCATTCAGCTGCTGAAAACGCCCGAGTACATCCTGCGTAGTCAGCGCGGAGGCGAAGGCGACGACTCGGACGGGTTGCGGCGCCCCGATGTGCCGACGGACGCCCCTGCGTGGGTCAAGCAAGGTGTCAAGGATGGAGCGCCGATTCTATACAACGTCGTCAACTGCGGCGGCAATTCTCAATCCAGCGGTTCCCACCGCTGTGGAGTGCAGTTGGATCAGATACGCAACCTCCTTAACGATGCTCGCGAAGATTCCTACGAGCGAGGCAGGCTTACGGAGATCGTGCGCTTCCAGGAGCATCACATTGATCGGCTGGAGCGTGAGCTGCAAGCCGAGCGGGAGCGGAATGGACCGGGAGAAGTCCGCGCCAGGAAACTGCAGAACGAGCAGCTGGACAACGCGTCGGCGGGTACGTTGCCGTTGGACGAAGAGCTGGACCTGATTCCCGACCTCGACGTTGGGCAGGTTCCCGTCGATCTTACGCACACGGGCATTGACCAGATCGATAACTCTGAGCGGGTCCCTCAGCGGCGGGAGCAGCTGAACAACGCGTCGAATGAGGTGTTGCCATCCGATTCTGATCTCGACCAGATCAAGCCCGGCGACAGGGCACGCGCATTCGCTCGGAATCAGACGGGTGGAACGGATCGGATTGACCATCCGTCCCACCAAAGGCGCGTCCAGGTGCACAGCCCTTCGAACGGTGTCATACCGCCCGACGGCAGTCTTGACCGGACGCCGGATCAGGGCAACGGCGAAGGGCTCGTGCGGCACGAGCTGGCCGGCGAGGATCGGACCGACCGTTCCAACAGGCCGCCACCGCAGAGCGTGCTACGGAGCGGATCGAACGGTGTAGTGCCGCCGGACGAAGACCTGGGAAGCATTCCGCCCTTGGACAGCGGCCGGAATCGCGCCAGTCTCCAAGCTGACGACACGGACCATACCGAAAGCTCAAACCGTCGCGATCACCAGCAGCAACTAGGCGATGCCCAGCGGTTGGTACAGAGGCCGTCGGGGCGCCTGGATACGGGCGGCGTAGCACCGTTCGACGACACCGCGGTAGTGGGTGAGTTCGAACGGTACTTGCAGGCGCTTGGAAGAGAGCAGACCCCGCGTCCGCTCGATCCGCTGCAGCCGGTCGGTCCGCGCAACATGGTTTCGAACGGAGATGCGGAGCCGAGCATCAAGGCAAGCGACTTCACTGGCTACCGTGACGACCGGGCTCTGCTCTCCGGGGCTCCCTTCGTTCCGATCCGCACCGGCAGGGTCGGCGCTCCCGTGGACACAGTAAAGCCTGAGTTGATCAAGCTTATCGACAAGCATGGAGCCGGCAATCTCTCCCCGAAGCACGTGTTGGAGGAAACCCGCCTGCGTCCCGCGAAGGCAACGCCGGTGGCCATCAGGAGCCCGGATACCGAGCTCGACCGTGCACTTGCTTCCATGAGGAAGAAGAGAATGGAAGCACTCTATCCTGCAACCACTGCCACGGCTGGCGCGGCGCCGCCGCGGTCGCCCTCGCCGCAGTCGGGGCCAAGCCCAGCGGCGCAGTCCGCTGGCACGGGGACTATCGCCAGCTTGCTTTCATTCGCCAATGCGGTGTCGTCCAGCGATGGCGTTTTCCCAACGCGAGCAGACGTCCTCGCCGATTCACGCGCCCCGCGCGGTGAGCAGAAGGGCCAAGCCGGTGCCGAACGCGAGCTGCATATGGCGCGCACCACCCCCGCGCTCGGCAGCGACGTCGCGCATATCGTGAAGATTCCGGACGAGGCGTCCCAACCCCGCCTGGAGGGTGACGCACGTGGGCGGGCCAGCCGAGCCGCGTCTTCGCTCAGTAGCTTGTCCCAGAGCTCCTCCAGCGCCTCGCTCGACAGCCGGGCGCTCGAGGAATGGTGGGCGGGTATTGCTGAGCGTGAGCCCACGAACGATGCTGTCCAGGCATGGCAGCGTGCTTCCTTTGGCAATGCCTCGCCGTTGCCGGACGATGCGCAGCCACTACAGGACGAAGGCTCGGTGAATGGCTCCGTTGATGCTTTGGAACGGACCTTCAACACCGTTACCTCGGCTCGTTCCATAGATGAGGCCGCACGTGAGCAGTTTGCGCGGATGGTGATGACAAACCACACCGGAGAAAGTGTGGAGGAGCCCTACATGTGGTCGTCGGGTCCAGCTCCCACGTCGACGTTGCAGCGTGAAGTGTCGGCAGACAGCGCGGATTCCGGCAATGAATCACCGACCCGTCCGAAGGATGACAACTGGATCTTGCGCCCGGTCAAGCCAATTTCGATTCCTATGAGTCAGCCGGTCAAAACACTGCAGCGGACTTACATCGATCTTTCGTTCCTGAACGCCAGCGAGGTGGAAAGGCGGGATCCAGCCACAACCGCTCGTCCGCAAAGGATTGCCAGCGATGAGCACCATGAGGATGTGGTCCAGCCGGCATCAAAGGGCATCACTGACGAGACGCCTGCCACCTCGCGTGCGACGCAGCCGTCCCCCGCAAAGGCACTGAAGACCCCAGCGTCCGTCATGCAGACACGGCACGCCGACGAAATGGAGGCCCTCATCCAAGAGCTGACGGAATCGTTCCAGAAACGCGCGGCAGCGCAGGCCGCGACGTGACCACGGCACTGACCCTGCAGGACCTGCGAAAACTTGCGGCCGCCCATCTTGGGCGGCCTCTGGAAGAGATCGGGTCGCAGCAGCGGCTGGTGGAAGACCTGCAGGTGGATTCGCTGGAAATGCATGCGCTGCTGATCCAGATCGAAGAGGCATGCGGACGGCTTCCGGATCCGGAACTGATGGAGCAGGTGGTCACTCTCGCCGACCTGCACCTTGCCATCATGGATCCGGAAGCCCTGCAGTGAAGACGCTGCCTGCGGCGTGGGTGGTGGCGCTGGCCGCCGCCACCGCGCCGGCCAGCGCCGCGCCGTTCTACGCCAGCCTGGACCGCCATGGCCAGCTGCAGATCAGCGCTGCCCCCAGCGAGGGGGCCAAGGCGTTCGACCCACACCGGCCGTACCGGCCCTCTACCGTCGTACCCAAGGCATCACTCGCACCCCGCGCCGCCCCACGCGCGGCATCGCGCTGGAACGCCATGATCGAGCAGGTGGCCGCCGAGCACGGCGTGGAGGCTCGCCTGCTGCACGCCATCATCAGCGTTGAATCCGCCTATGACCCGAAGGCGCGCTCGCATGCGGGCGCGCTCGGCCTGATGCAGGTGATTCCGGCCACCGGCAAACGGTTCGGTGCCGACGACCTGTTCGACCCTTTGCAGAACCTGCGCGCTGGTACCGCCTATCTGGTGTGGCTCAAGCGCCGCTTCGGTGGCGACCTGGAGCTGATGCTGGCCGCCTACAACGCAGGCGAAGGCGCAGTGCAGCGCCATGGCAACCGCATTCCGCCGTTCAAGGAAACGCGCCAGTACGTCACGCGGGTCACCGCGCTGTACCGCGCCGGGCTGCATTGATCACCTGCTGATCGCCGCCGCTGCAGCGGCACCGTGCATGCCGTACTACAAGAAAATGCAGTGCGCGGACATTGAAACTTCTTTCATGGTTGGGTTTCGGGGTAACTGTCAGTCTGCGCGTCGTCGCCGCAATGCCCTCTTGCATCGCGCATTCGCCCCTGATTTCTACCCGGACGCCCATGCTCTCCGCCCACAAGTTGAAACTGCTTTCCGGCCAGCTCGATGGCGTGGAATTTACCCTGTCGCCCGGCGACACCGTGTTCCATGTCGGTTCGGCGCGCAGCCTGCACGAGAACCAGCTGGGCGCCACCCTGGCCAACGCCGACAACGTGTTCTACATCCCCGGCGATCTGGCACCGGCGTCGTTCCGGATCCAGGTGGCCGACCAGGGCGTACGACTGGAAGTCCGCGCCGAAGGCGATGAACACTGGTCGCCGCAGGAACTGCCGCTCAATGCGGTGGTGCATGTCGCCGGCCTTGCGCTGGCGGTGCGGGCGGAAGGTGAGGCGTGGTCGTCGGCGGTGCTTGACCACCGGCTTCCGGTGGTTGTGGACGAGGGCAGCGCGCCGCAAGCCACGCCGCGGCCAACACGTGCAGCCGGTCTGCGCGGCTGGGCCGTCGCGGCGGCCGTGGTTGCGGTAGTCGCGACCGGTGGCTGGTGGAGCTACGACCGGCAGCGCCCGGCCGCCCAGGTGCGTACGCTGGAAACGGCCCTTGCCAGGTCCCCCTACACCTACACCGTGGTGCACGACGAAGAAGGGCGCCTGTATGCGTTCGGCGACAGCGCCGAGGCGGTGGCCTGGGGCCAGCGCGCCAGCCAGCGCGCCGGTCGCCTGCATGACCAGTACCGCGAGCGGCACGCCGAGGCGGCGCGCATCGGCGCGGTGCTGGACAGTGCCGGCGTGCCGTATGCGGTGATCCGCCTGCGCACGCCGCAGGAGCCGGAAGTGGTGATCACCGCCCTCGGCCTGGATGACGCCGGGCGCCGCCGCCAGGTGCAGGCGCTGCTGGCCCCGCAGATGCCGTATGCCACCCGCATCGACGTGCGTTCGGTGGGCGACGCGCAGCTGGTGGAGATCGCCCGCGCCGAGCTGCGCGCGCGCGGCATCAGCACTCGCGCCGGTGCACAGGCCGGGCGCGCCAGCGTGTCCAACGATGTGTTCCTGGACGACGCGTCGCTGCATGCCATGGCGCGCTACCGCGACGACTTCGTGCAGCAGTGGGGCGAGCGCCGCGTGCGCATCAGCATTCGTTTGTGGGACGACCTGCTAAAGGGGCGTTCCTACCAGTATTCCCAGGACCAGCTGCTCTCAGTGGGCGAGGGTCGCTGGGATTTCTCGACGGCAGGCAGCCGTTGATCCCTTTCTTTTTCCTGGAGTAACACAATGACAGATGCTCGAAAGTTTGAAGGCCCGGCTCCCATGCCCGATTTCAAGCAGTGGGGCTGGCTGGGTGATCACAGCGATCGGTTCGACAAGGGCGTCACCACGTTGAAGGAGCAACTTGACGAGGCCTTCAAGGCCCTGGCCGGCGATGGCATTGAAGGTGGCAACAAGGGCGATCCGACCAACCCGGCCTACCTGGCCAAGTACCAGACCGCGTTGTCCGGCTACACGACCTACCGCACCCTGCAGTCGAATTCGGCCAAGAGCCTGTCGGACATGCAGAAGCAGAACGCCCGCAACCTGGGTTGATGACGCACCGGCACCGGTGGCCATGCCGCCGGTGCCGGCACCCCACGCGGGCAGGTCCCGCAGGAGATTTCCCCCGTGCTAGTAACCCAGATCGCAACCGACATCGACGCCAGCGGTGTCGCGGAGGGCAGCGCCGTAACGCTGTCCGATCGCATGAGCCAGGCCCTGGCCCGGACCTACGTCGGCGCAGGCGAGGACCTGGCGGCGATCCAGGCCGCCAGCAACAACCCGGCCACCGCATCCAGTCCGGCGGCGCTGCTGGAACTGCAGCTGAGCCTGGCCGACTACACCAAGCGCATGATCGTGGCCGCCGGCCTGGCCAACCACGCCAACAAGACCGTGGAGACGTTGCTCAAGTCATGAACATGCCGCTTATCGTGGCGGCGCTGCGCCGCTTGAGCGGCCGGCGCCTGCTGCTGCCCTTGCTTGCGCTCCTGCTGCTGGCCGGCTGCGCGCGCAAGCCGCTGCTGGAGGGCCTGGACGAGCGCCAGGCCAACGAGGTCATCGCCGTACTGCTTCGCCACAATATCGATGCCGACAAGCTCAACGTGGGCAAGGGTGGTTTCCAGGTGAACGTTTCGCCACGCGACCTGCCCGAAGCCATCGAGCTCATGCAGCGCAACGACCTGCCGTCGGCGCCACGCAGCCAGGTGGCGGCGTCGTTCCCGGCCGACAGCCTGGTCAGTACGCCGCTGGGCGAACGTGCCCGGCTGATTTCCGCGGTGGAACAGCGGCTGGAGGAATCGCTGCAGCTGCTCGACGGCGTGCACTCCACCCGCGTGCATCTGAACTACGACGCCAACCTGGGTACCGAAGGGCGTCGCGCCGAACGCCGCCGCATGCACGTGGCGGCGGTGGTAGCGCACCATCCCGGGATCGACGAGGAGGTGCTGCTGCAGTCGGTGAAGCGTTTCCTGCGCAATACCTTCGACGGCATCGAGTACGACAACGTGTCGGTGATCCTGACCGAGGTGGAAGGCCCGCGCACGCTGGCGGTGACCGCCGGCACCGATCGCAGCCTGCCCCTGGGCTGGATGGTGGCTTGTGGCGGCATTGCAGTGCTTCTGCTGTTGGGCGGCTGGGTGCTGGTGCGCCTGGTGCCTGCCGTGGGCAGCAGGGTGCGCGGCCTGTGGCGTCGGGTATCGGCGCAGCGTGGCAACAACCCCGCAGGAGGCCGCCGGCGTGGTGCGTGAGGCGCTGCGCATCGCGTACGCGCCCGCGGCGTATTACCGCCCCTGGCAGGCGGTGTATGCCGGCGCCACCGTCGATCAGCAGCGCTGGTTGAACACCGCGCTGCTGCGCCAGCAACGCTTGCCAATGCCGGCGTCGCTGCAGGCGCCGGACGATCCGCTGGCGCGCCGCCTGATCGGGCTGTGGCCGCTGCTGCCGCAGGTCGCCACGCTGATGGGCGCCGGCCGGCTGCGCGACTGGGTGCCGGCACAGCGCGGCTGCGCGGCCTTGCCTGCCACCGTGCAGGCATTCATGCGTGCCGGTTACGGCGACGACCGACCCGTCATGCTGCCTGCCATGCCTGCTGCCAGCCTCGCCGACACCCTGCTGCGCTGGGGCGGCGCTGAACTGCAGCCGCTCGGCCTGGTGCTGCCGGCATGGCTGTCGACGCGGCTGTGCCTTCCGTTCCTGCCGATGCGGGCGGAAAACGAGTGCCCGCCAGACAGCGGGCACGTCGACATGGATCTCTTCTGGAATGCGGTGACCTATGCTGAAAAGCTTTCCTGAGCACGCGCTGTCCCATGCACAGGGCGGGGTGATCGCACCCAGCGCGCTGGGCCATGCGGCGCGCGCGGACCAGCTGGAATCCGCCGCGCGGCGTCGCGCGGCCCACGTGCTGGGAAATGTTCCGGCCCAGGTGGATGCTGCCGTGGCGCAGGCGCGCATGGACGGTTTCGAGCAGGGCTACGCCGATGCGATCAGCGAAGCGGTGCCGCTGCTGGCCGCCGCGCTGGGCGACGTACAGGCACTGCGTGCGGCGGTGCTGGGGCAGCTGCGCGAGGTGATTGGCGCCAGCCTGGCCGCCGAAGGCGTAGATGCGGCCCTGGTGGTCCGGCGCTGCGAGCAGCTGCTCGGGTCGGGTTCCAGCGACCTGGTGCTGCATGTGCCGGATCGAACTCCCGCGCTGGCTGATGCGGTGCGCGCAGCCTTAACGCAGATGCCGACCCCGCCTGCGCTGCAGATCGTGCCCACGCGCTCGGCTTTGCCGATGCTCAAGGCCGGCCCGCTGCTGTTTGAACTGGACCCGGTCACTGCCATCGCGGCGGCCGTGGAAGCCAGCGTGGATACCGATGCACTGGAAGCGGCCGCGCGTCAGCGTGCCGGTGCGTATGCCGCCGGGATCGATGCCCGGCTCAAACGGTTGCCGTTCCCCGTAGACCTAGCTGGAGTGGAAAGATGATGCTGGAAAAACTGGGGGCCGTTGCGCCCGCTGCCTCCTTGACCCCGGCCGGACAGTCGCAGGCGCTGCTGCAGCGCATGCAGACGGCCTTGGAGGAGTCGCCGACCAAGCCGCCGCCGGACCCTTTCGCGGACCTTACGCCGGAAGAGCGGAAGGCCATCACCGATGAGATGATCAAGAACCAGTGGACGATCGATTTCATGCTGGCCATGATCATGGGCGATGAGGAAAAGCTCGGTCCCCAGCCCGACCAGGATTGATCCGAAAGGCGGGCCGCATTGCGGCCCGCTTCCGTTTCAGCGGGTCGGCGTCGGCACGGCGGCGGGCGCGGCGATCCAGCGATCGATCTTCGCTTCCAGGATGTCCAGCGGCATCGATCCATCGCGCAGCACTTCGGCGTGGAAGCGCTTCGGGTCGAAGCTGGCGCCCTGGGTCCGCTGGGCCTTGTCGCGCAGCTCGATCATCTTCAGTTCGCCCAGGCCGTTGGCCAGGGTCTGGCCGGGCAGGGCCATGAAGCGTTCTACTTCCGCGGTCGCATCCGCGACCGGCATGTCCGCGGTCTTGACCAGGTAATCCACCGCCTGCTTCTTGCTCCATCCTTGAGCATGCACGCCGGTGTCGGCGACCATGCGTGCGCTGCGGGTCAGGGCGCCTTGCAGATAGCCGATGCGCTCGTACGGGTCTTGGTAAACGCCAAGGGCATCGCCCAGCGACTCGGCATACAACCCCCAGCCTTCCACGAAGGCGACGTCACCGCCCAAGCGGCGGAAGCGCGGCAGCTTGTCCAGTTCCTGCTGCAGGCCCAGCTGCACGTGGTGGCCGGGAATGCCTTCATGCAGGAACTGCGCCGGTGCCGACCAGCGCCGGCGGCTGGGCAGGGCGCTGGTGTTCACGGAGAGCACGCCCGGTCGCATGCCATCGGGCAGCGGTGGCTGGTAGCTCACCGCGGCCGCGCTGGCGGCCCGGTCGGCCTCCACCGCGCGGATTTCCAGCGGTGCCTTGGGCAGGGTGCCCAGCAGCGTCGGCAGACGCGCGCCCACCTGCTGCTGCAGCTGCTTGTAGCGGGCCAGCAGCGCGTCCGGGCTGGCGTACTGGAAGTCCTTGTCGGTGCGCATGGTGCGCAGCAGCTTCTGCTGCGAGCCGCGGATGCGGTTTTCCTTCATCACCGCCGCGATCTGTTCCTGCAGCTGCGCCACGCGCTGTTCGCCCTGCGCGTGGATCTGCTGCGGGGTCAGCGTGCTGGCGGTGCTCTGCACGATGTTCTGGCTGTACCAGGCGAGGCCGTTGGGCAGCGCGGACAGGCCGTCGCTGCTGCGCGTGGCGGGCAGGTATTCGGTGGCGATGAAGCCGCGCAGGGCGCGGTAGGCCGGCATCAGCCGGTACTCGATCATGCGCTTGTATTCGGCGGTGATACGGGTCTTGTCAGCCTCGGAAAAGTCATCGGGCATGTTGCGCACCGGCGCCCAGAAGATGCTCTCCTCGGCGGTCGGCTTGATCACCGCATCCAGCTGCGGCAACACCTTCTCCATCAGGTCGCGCGGCTGCACCACGCCGGCTCGCATGCCGTCGCGCATGTTGGCGATGGCCTGTTCGAACAGCGGCGGGATGCCCAGCGAGCGCCGCGACCAGGCGTCGTAATCCTGCACGCTGTTAAACGGCTGCGCGCCGGACCCGGAGCCGAGGATGGCCATGATGCTGCCCAGGTTGTAGTACTGGCTCACCGGCAGCATCCAGCCGGGATACTTCTCATTGGCCAGCGACATGCGCGCGTCGCGCACGAAGATCTGGTAGCTCAGCAGGTCCTGGCCGGTAAGGCCGTCGGGCCCGATCTTTTCAACCTTGCCCAGCCACTCTTCGGTGAAGTCGTGCGATTGCTGGCGGTACGCGGCCGAGAGGATGTTGGGCAGCTGGTCGTTGTGGCGGCTGTCGCCCTGGAAGGTGGCCTGCAGCGGATTGAGCCGCATCGAGGCATCCCAGTACTCATCGTAGATGCGTTCGAGCTGGGCGGCCTTGCTCTGCTGGCGCACCAGCGGCTGGCGGGCCGGCGCGGCGGCGGGCCGTGCCCGGGGTTTGGCTTTGGGTTTGGCCTGGCGCGTCTGCGCGGCTGCCGGACGGCTGGCCTTCTTCTTGGCGGCCTCGGCTGGCGCGGCGGCGCTGAAGACCAGCAGCGACGCAATGGCAAGCGCCAAGGCACGGGCGGGATAGGGCATGAAACGCTTCCGTAAATCCTATACAGACCCGGGAGCTTGCCTGATTCAACCGGGCGCGACCAGCGCCAACGCCCCGGTCAGGCGACCCACGTACAGCGTAGAGACACGCCACGCGTGTCCACGCCATCCAACACGAAGCCGATAACGAGGCCTCAGTGCCCCATTCAGCGCTCGCCGGCGCGGGTAAACGGTACCGTCTCCGGCGCCACGGCGCCGCCGGAGATGATGAAGCTCATGGCCTGGTCTACCGTCCAGTCGGTCGGGGTGAGCAGTTCCACCGGCACGATTTCCAGGTAGCCGGAGGTCGGGTTCGGCGTGGTCGGCACATATACCGCCGCCAGTTCACGACCGGTGCCTTGTTCACGGATCACCCGGGTCACCAGGCCCACCGCCTTCATGTCCCGGTGCGGGAAGTCGATCAGCACCACGCGCTGGGTGGTCCCCGGCTCGGTCTGCAGCATGTCCAGCAGCTTCTTGGCGCTCTCATAGATGATGCTGGCCAGCGGAATGCGCTTGATCACCGCGCCGAACCAGCGCAGCAGGCGCTGTCCGATCACCCGCCGGCTGAGCACGCCGACGCTGAGGATCACCAGCAGGGTGGCGAGCAGCCCGATCACGTTCTGCATCCACTCGACCTTGACCCAGCCCAGGTAGTGCGGGAACGAAGCGGCGATCTGCGCCGACAGCGGCACCACCACCGGGCTGCTGATGCCCGAGAGCAGCACGAACACGAACTTGATGACCACCCAGGTCAGCCAGATCGGCAACAGGGTGAGCAGGCCGGTCAGGAACAGGCGCTGCAGGGAGGGGCGCGGAACAAGGTGGGGGGCTTCGGGCGACATCCCCGCATTGTAGCGGGGCGACGGCCCGGGTGAGGGGCCTTTCCGCCCTGCCGGAACATCCATGGCGGGAACGCTGCGTCGCTACCTGCCATGCGTGTCCTGTGTGCATCCCATACACTCCCTGGGACACGCGTGGCGTGTCGCTACGTGCGTGCCTTCGGCTTCAGGCGCAGGTAGACCTGCTTGCGTACCCGGGCGATCACCTCGCCCTTCGCGTCCACGATGTCGTTGCTGAACCAGTGCAGGTATTTGCCGCCGTCGGCGGTGGCGGCCCGCAGTTGGTCCAGCAACGCCTCATCCAGCCGGAATTCGGCACTGACCGTGCCCCGCCCGGGTTTCAGGAACTCGATCTCGCCGGCCCGATCCCACACGTAGTAGTCCCGCCCAAGGTTCTGCATCACCGTCAGCATCCAGAACGGATCGGTCATCGCAAACAGGCTGCCGCCGAAATGCGTACCCACATAGTTGCGGTTCCACGGCCGCATGCGCAGCTCGACCCGGACGAACCGATAGTCGGCACCGACCTCGGTGACGTGGATCCCGGTAAACAGGAACGGCGGCCACAGATTGAGTCCGAGGCGGAACAGGCTGGCTTTCATCATGGGCAAGGGGGCAGGGGAGATGTGGAAAGCCTACCATCCGCAACCGTATGGCGCGCAATCTGCCTCTCCCCCCGGGCCGCCGCGCCGCCGTAGCGGTCGTATCCCAATCGACTGTCGACCACGGCAGGTACGTCGTTAGGGGCCTGACCGGAACGAAGCGGCTCCTCTTACTCACTTCCCTGCTCAGTCATTAATCATGCAGTGGATGTCGTTGACCGCGCGCTCGCAGTTGAACCTCACACCCCCAGAGCTGGGAAGCTGCCCGTGAACTGGCACACCTGCCCAGCTGGCGCGATCCATGAACGCACGGATCAAATCGGACTCATAACTCAGGTACTCGAAAGCCCTTCCGCCCTCAGTCGGCGCGAAATCGTCTCTGCTTTCCTGCACGGGCTTGAGTCGTTCTTTTTCGGGTAAGTAGCTTTCATGATAGTTCCAGGAGCGGGTATCGTGGTCGAAGCGATAGATGGCATTTCCTGCGCGCCGGTGCCGGAAACTCATCCAGGCGGCAATAGGGCGATCCCCATGCTCCGCGTACTTGAACTTGAGCAGCTTTCCTCCGCTCACGGATGTGTCAAGGAAGGATAGTTCCTTGAGATCAGCAAGATAGCGGCGAACCCTCTCTCGAGCATCCTTATGATGCGGGTTCAGCGCCGTCAGATCCTGAGGCCATATGTACCTAGAGCTCCGGCCGTGTTCGGTATTCGGTGCAAGAAGGGCTACGTCATTGATCATAGCCTCCATGTCCCCATCGAGAGGGTCATAAAGAGACATCATTCCGAGGAACTGGTTCTGCAGCCAGCTTTCTGCGGCAAAGGATTCTGCTTTCAGCAGGCCGTCCAGCTCGGCGACGTCATACCCAACGATGGTCAGCTTCTGCGCGTCATACACATAGTGCCGCCCAACCCCCTGCGCCAGCGCCACATCCTCCATCTCGTCCGGCGTGCAGTAGTAGCACTTGTATGCGATCGGATCTTCTTCGTTGGCGACCGCCTGCATCGGCATCGCCGCCAGCAACAGCCACAGCATCTTCTTCATGGTCCAGCTCCTTGCCAGCCCGCACACGCGGGGTAGGCGAAGTGGAGCAGCTGGGGTGGAGGCGCGGTATAGGAATACAACGAACGCGCGTGTAGAGAACCTGCTTCGGCAACGCAGTGCCGGAACGGGTGTGACGAAGCGCATGATTGAATGGCGAAATGCGTCGGTAGCGGTAGAGCCACGCCCTGCGTGGCTGAGTGCCGGTACGGAGAGCAGCCACGCAGGGCGTGGCTCTATGCGCCTTCGTCCATTGCGTAGCCGTCGCGGCCGGACGCCTTGGCGCGCTGGAGGGCGGCGTCGGCGCCTTCGAAGTAGTGGCGCGGTTCGGTGGTGGCGGTGGGGATGTGGGTGTACAGGCCGACGCTCAGGGTGATCTGTTCGTTGGGCGCCGCGCCATCGGCAAGGGTCATCTGCCGTACCGCGGCGATGAGATCCTGGATTACCTGTACCGCGCCTTCGGCCGTGGTGTCGGGCAACACCAATGCGAACTCGTCGCCGCCGAAACGTGCCGCCATGTCGCGTGGGCGCCGGGCGTGGGCGCGGATCTCGGCGGCGATCCGGCGCAGCACGACGTCGCCGGCCGGCTGGCCGTGGCGGTCGTTGTGCCGCTTGAAGTGGTCGACGTCGATCAACGCAAGCGTCAACGGGCGACCGCTGCGGCGGGCCGCGTCGTGTTCCAGCTGCAGGGTCTGTTCGAAGTGCAGGCGGTTGCCCAGGCCGGTCAGCACATCGCTGTTGGCCTGGCATCGCGACGCATTGAACCGCCACAGCAGCCACGCGCAGATCATGGCCAGCATGCAGGCCAGTGCAGCGGCGGGGGCGAACCACACATACCCGACCCGCAGCAGCACGAAGCTGGCCAACAGCGTCAGGGGCAGGGCGACCATCGCGCTTGCCAGCGCGCGCCGCCGGCTCAGTGCCAGTGCACACAGTGCCACCAGCAGCCCGCTCAACAGGGCCTGCAGCGGCAGCCCGGGCACGTTGATGGCCTTGCCGGCGAGCAGCATCGACGCCACGTTGGCCTGGAATTCGGCGCCGCTCATCCAGCGCTCGCGCGTGGCCGGGGTACGGAGGCGCGGGGCGATGCCGCTGGCGGTCATGCCCACCAGCACCAGGCGGTCGCGCAGCAGGGCCGGGGCGATCTCGCCATTGAGCACGTCCGCGTACGACACCTGCTGGACGTTGTCGGGCGCGCCGGCGAAGCGCACGCGTACGTAGTGGTTGCGATGCCACTGGTAGGGCGAGGTCGGCGCCGGGTTGGCGTCGCGCTGGCCCGGCAGCGGGCCGCGCATGTTGGCCAGCGCCAGTCCCAGTGCGGGCCAATGCGGCGAGCCGATCCCGGCGCTGAGGTACAGGCCGCGCGCGACGCCGTCGGCGTCCACTTCGATGTCGCTGTGGCCCAGCGTGGACGCATTGGCGGCGATCATCGGGATTGGCAGCCGTTCCTCGGCCATGTGCGGCCCGCTGGACGGCGTGGCCAGCACCGGCAGCACCACCTGGCCATTGCGACGGATGGCGGCCGCCAGCTCTGCATCCTGTGCGCTGTCCTGGCGGTCCGCTTCGGACAACACCAGGTCCAGCGCCACGCGACGACTGCCAGCGGCGGTCAGCCGGTCGAGCAGCCGGGCATGGGTGGAGCGCGGCCAGGGCCATTGGCCCAGTTGCTGCACGCTGGCGTCATCGATCGCCACCACCAGCAGGTTCGGGTCAGCGGGATACTCCCAGCCGCCCACGAACGTGTCGTAGATCGCCTCGTCCAGTTTCCAGAACCACTGGCCCCCGCTCGCCACGGCCGCCAGAACGCCCGCCAGCACCGCAAGCACGATGCGCCGGGGCCAGGAGAGCGCAATCGGCCTCACGGCAGCAGGAGCAGCAACAGGCGCAACCGGCCGGGCGGCAGGTCGGGCAGGGCGGGTGGGGCGTCGGCGGTGTCGCTGGCGAACACGGGCATCTCCGGCTGGTCGGCGCGCACCACTTCTACCCGGTACGGGGTGGCTTGCGCTACTGCTTTCCACGCAATCCGCGCCGGAAGGGGGCAGAGTCAGTGTTTCCGGCACCCGCGAAGGGGCTCAGCCGTGCGCCGCCGCCTGGAACTTGACCGCCATTGACCTATTGCCCGGCGCCGGCGCCGGGATGCTGGACGCCAGCGCCGCTCAGAACAGCAGGGCCGACATCGAACGCCGGAAGCGGCCGACCAGGACGGCGTCGTCGATCACCTTGAACGCATCGATCAGCAGCTTGCGCGGCAGCCCGTCGTTGTAGGCAGCGTCCTTGTGCAGCATGGCCAGGAACTGTTCCAGCGCGGCTTCGTCGTTGCCGCCCAGCAGCAGCTGCACGCCGCGCAGGTGGCGCGCCTCCAGGTCGCCGGCATCGGCCGCGATACGCGCGTCCAGGTGTTCCGGCGCCGGGGCGTCCTGCAGCGCCTTGGCGAAATCCAACCGCGCCCGGGCGCGTACCGCGCGGTCGTCGGTGGACAGGTTGGCCGGCAGCGCTTCGATCAGCGCGCTGGCTTCATCGGTGCCGCCGGTGTGCAGCAGGGCCAACGCCAGGTCGAGCTTCAGTTCGTCCTTGTCCGGTTCGGCCGCGATGCTGGCGCGCAGTACGTCCACCTGTGCCTGCGGGTCCAGCGCGGCCGGCACCTCGGCGGGGGCCTCGGCCGCTTCGGCAGGCAGCACCCCGTGCTGGGTCAGGAATTCACGCAGCTGGCCTTCCGGCAGCGCGCCGGGGAAGCCATCGACGATCTGGCCGCCCTTGACCAGGAACACGGTCGGCACCGAACGGATCTGGAAGGCCGCGGCGATCTGCTGTTCCTTGTCCACGTCGACCTTGGCCAGCACGAAGGCACCGTTGTACTCGTCGGCCAGCTTCTCCAGCATCGGGCCCAGGGTCTTGCAGGGCTCGCACCATGTGGCCCAGAAATCGACCAGCACCGGGGTCTGCAGCGACGTCTGCAGGACCTGCGCTTCGAAGGTTTCGGTAGTGGCGTCAAAGACGTGGGACAGTTCGCTCATGGTCGGGATCAACGATTTAATGATGTACCCAGTGTATGGTGCCGCCCATATTGAGAAGCAACCCCAATCACGGGCGCGCGCGGCGGAGAACGGCCACATGAAGACCCTGCAACGCTTCGATCCCCTGTGGGGCGCCTTGGCAGCGGTGCTGTTCCTGGCGTCGGTGCTGGGCTTCGGCGCGGTGTTGCCCGGTTACCTTCCGCTGGGCCATCCGGTAGCGTTGCTGGGCGCCACCGGGGTGCCGCATGCACTGGCCTTCGACCTGCTGGGCTTCGTGCTGCCGGGCCTGCTGGCCGCGCTGGTGGCGGTGCGCCTGCTGGTGCGGGTGCCGGTCACCGCGCCGTGGACGCTGCGGGTGGGCGGGCAGATGCTGGTGCTGTCCGGCCTGGCCTTCGCCGCCATGGGCATCCTGCCGCTGGACCCGACCGACATCGAGAGCCCGGCCAGCCAGTTCCACGCCAGCGCATGGATGGTCTGGGTGCTGGCCTTCGTGCCGGGCGCGCTGATGTCCGGCTTCGGCGCGCGCCGCCTTCCCGGCTGGGGGCGATTGGCGGCGCTGCACGTGGCCGCGGGGCTGGCGGTGCTGGTGGGGGCGTTCGTGCTGCAGGCCGTGATGCCGGCGCCGGTCGCCCAGCGCGTGGCCTTTGTGTCCTGGGCGGCGTGGCTGGCCGCCGTGCTGCCGGTGGCAGGCCTGGTCCGGCAGGGATGAGCTGACGGGTTTGGCCGCAATCGACGCGGTCATGCGCGCTGGCGCAGGCCTGCATGGAATGTCGTTCCTGCCAATTCCCTGATATATCAACGGGATGGGGCTGTACGCGCGGGGCTGCCGTGGCGACGATTGGAGCCGTTTGCCGCACTGCGGTACGCTGTGCCGCTTTGCCGCCGCAACTGTGTTTTCCATGACCAGCGTCGAACCCAACGTATACGATCCGCAGCAGGTTGAATCGGCCGCCCAGAAGTTCTGGGACGCCACCCGTGCCTTCGAAGTGACCGAGTCTTCGGACAAGCCGAAGTACTACTGCCTTTCGATGCTTCCGTACCCGTCGGGCGCGCTGCACATGGGCCATGTGCGCAACTACACCATTGGCGATGTGATCAGCCGCTACAAGCGGATGACCGGGCACAACGTACTGCAGCCGATGGGCTGGGACGCGTTCGGCCTGCCCGCGGAGAACGCGGCGATCAAGAACAAGACCGCCCCGGCCAAGTGGACCTACGCCAACATCGAGCACATGCGTGGCCAGTTCAAGGCCATGGGCTATGCCATCGACTGGTCGCGTGAGTTCGCCACCTGCACGCCCGAGTACTACGTGCACGAGCAGCGCATGTTCACCCGGCTGATGCGCAAGGGCCTGGCCTACCGCCGCAACGCGGTGGTGAACTGGGACCCGATCGACCAGACCGTGCTGGCCAACGAGCAGGTCATCGATGGCCGTGGCTGGCGCTCCGGTGCGCTGGTGGAAAAGCGCGAGATCCCGCAGTGGTTCCTGCGCATCACCGATTACGCCCAGGAACTGCTGGACGGACTGGATGAACTGCCGGGCTGGCCGGAATCGGTCAAGACCATGCAGCGCAACTGGATCGGCCGCTCCGAAGGGCTGGAGATCCAGTTCGACGTGCGCGATGCCGACGGCAGCGCGCTGGATTCGGTGCGCGTGTTCACCACCCGCCCGGACACGGTGATGGGCGTGACCTTCGTGTCGATCGCCGGCGAGCATCCGCTGGCCCTGCACGCGGCGAAGTCGAACCCGGCGCTGGCTGCGCTGCTGGCCGAGATGAAGCAGGGCGGCGTGTCCGAGGCTGAACTGGAAACCCAGGAAAAGCGCGGCATGGACACCGGCCTGCGCGCGGTGCACCCGGTCACCGGCGCCCAGGTGCCGGTGTGGGTGGCCAACTTCGTGCTGATGGGCTACGGCACCGGTGCGGTCATGGCCGTTCCCGGGCACGACCAGCGCGACTTCGAATTCGCCAACAAGTACGACCTGCCGATCCGACAGGTCATCGCGCTGAAGTCGCCGCGCAAGGACGAAACCGCCTACGACCCGCGCAACTGGCAGGACTGGTACGGCGACAAGACCCGCGAGACCGAACTGGTCAACTCCGACGAGTTCGACGGCCTGGACTTCCAGGGCGCCTTCGAGGCGCTGGCTGAACGCTTCGAGCGCAAGGCCCAGGGCCAGCGCCGGGTCAACTACCGCCTGCGCGACTGGGGCGTGAGCCGCCAGCGTTACTGGGGCTGCCCGATCCCGGTGATCTACTGCGCCAAGTGCGGCGCGCTGCCGGTGCCGGAAGAACAGCTGCCCGTGGTGTTGCCTGAAAACGTCAACTTCGTGGGCACCGGCTCGCCGATCAAGTCCGACCCGGAATGGCGCAAGACCACCTGCCCGGAATGCGGCGGTGCGGCCGAGCGTGAAACCGACACCTTCGACACCTTCATGGAGTCGAGCTGGTACTACGCGCGCTACACCTCGCCGGGTGCCCGCGACGCGGTGGACAAGCGCGGCAACTACTGGCTGCCGGTGGACCAGTACATCGGCGGCATCGAGCACGCCATCCTGCACCTGATGTACTTCCGTTTCTTCCACAAGCTGCTGCGCGACGCGCGCATGGTGGACAGCAACGAGCCGGCGCAGAACCTGCTGTGCCAGGGCATGGTGATCGCCGATACCTACTTCCGCCAGAATCCGGACGGTTCCAAGGACTGGATCAACCCGGCCGACGTGGACGTGCAGCGCGACGAGCGCGGCCGCATCACCGGCGCGGTGCTGATCGCCGACGGCCAGCCGGTGGAGATCGGCGGCACCGAGAAGATGTCCAAGTCGAAGAACAACGGCGTGGACCCGCAGGCCATGGTCAGCCGCTACGGCGCCGACACCGTGCGCCTGTTCTCGATGTTCGCCGCGCCGCCGGAACAGTCGCTGGAATGGAATGAAGCCGGCGTGGACGGCATGGCGCGCTTCCTGCGCCGCTTGTGGGCGCAGGTGCAGAAGCACGCCGCCGAAGGTGCCGCTCCGGCGCTGGATCCGTCCACGCTTACCACCGAACAGAAGGCGCTGCGCCGCAAGACCCACGAAACCATCGGCAAGGTCGGCGACGACTACGGCCGCCGCCACAGCTTCAACACCGCCATCGCCGCGGTGATGGAGCTGATGAACGCGCTGGCCAAGTTCGATGACGCCTCCGACCAGGGCCGTGCGGTCCGCCAGGAAGCGCTGCAGGCCACCGTGCTGCTGCTCAACCCGATCACCCCGCATGCCAGCCATGCGCTGTGGCAGGTGCTGGGGCATGGCGAAACGCTGCTGGAAGACCAGCCGTTCCCGCAGGCCGACAGCACCGCGCTGGTCCGCGATGCGCTGACCCTGGCCGTGCAGGTCAACGGCAAGCTGCGTGGCACCATCGAGGTGGCGGCCGACGCTCCGCGCGAGCAGATCGAAGCGCTGGGCCTGGCCGAGCCGAATGCGGCGAAGTTCCTGGAAGGGCTGAGCGTGCGCAAGGTGATCATCGTGCCCGGGAAGATCGTCAACATCGTGGCCGGTTGATCGGGCGGGCCCTGCGCCGTCGGCGCCAGCGGGGCAGGGCCCCGCTCTACGTGTCGGCGCGGCAGGGCCCCGCTCTACGTGCTGCGTTCACGTGGGTTCGGGCATCGTACCGTCACCATTTTTCTGTTGCCGGGTCCGCCCGGCTCATCCAGACTGTGAACATGACCCGATTCCTGCTTGCCTTCGTTCTCACCGCTACCCTCGCCGGGTGTGGCTTCCACCTGCGCAACAAGCTGATGCTGCCGGCCGACACCGCTGCGGTGAAGGTGGTCTCCACCGCCCCGTACAGCGAACTGGCCAAGCTGCTGCGTCGCGGCCTGATGGCATCGGGCGCGACCATTGCCGATGCCGACAGCAAGGAACCGGCCGCACAGCTGCAGGTGTTGTCCGAGCGCTGGGGCGACCTGCCCATCGCCATCGACGCACAGGGCCGTGCCCAGGAATTCAGCCTGCGCTACGCGGTGATCTTCGTGTTCCGCCGCGAAGACGGCAGCGACCTGGTGCCGCAGCAGGTGATCGAGCTCTCGCGCGATTATGTGTCGCCGCCCAGCGATGCCACCGGCACCACCACCGAGCGTGAGATCCTGGCCGATGAACTGCGCCGCGAAATGTCGGCCTCGATCCTGCGTCGCATCGACAGCGTGGTCCGCGCCGAGATCGAGCGCGGTCGCCTGAACCCGCCGGCCGCCGAACCTGCCGCGACCCCGCCGGCAGCGCCGATCCCGGCCACGCCGCCGCAGGGCGGCTGACCGGTCCGCGCACGGACCGGCCGCACGATGGAACTGCGCCCCGAACAACTCGCCAGCCAGCCGGCCAGCCAGGCGCTGGTGCCGGTGTACCTGATCGCCGGCCCGGAAACCCTGCGCGTGCTCGAAGCGGCCGATGCGGTGCGCGCCAAGGCCCGCGCCGAGGGCATCAGCGAGCGCGAAGTGTTCGACGCCGACGGGCGCGACTTCGACTGGAACCAGCTCGACGCCACCTTCAACGCGCCCAGCCTGTTCAGCGCGCGTCGGCTGGTGGAACTGCGCCTGCCGACCGGAAAGCCGGGCAAGGATGGCGCTGAAGTGATCAGCCAGTTCTGCGCCAATCCCGCGCCGGACGTCATCCTGCTGATCACCTGCAACGAATGGAGCAAGGCCCACCAGGGCAAGTGGGCCGACGCGGTCAGCCGCGTCGGTGTGCTCTCGGTGGCGTGGGCGATCAAGCCGCACGAACTGCCCGACTGGATCGAGCGCCGCCTGCGCCAGCAGGGCCTGCGCGCCGACCCGGCCGCCGTGCAGCGGTTGGCCGAGCGGGTCGAAGGCAACCTGCTGGCCGCCGCGCAGGAAATCGACAAGCTCGCGCTGCTGGCCAGTGGCCAGAGCCTGGACGTGGACACCATGGAATCGCTGGTGGCCGACGCCGCCCGCTACGACGTGTTCCGGCTGCTGGAGGCGACTTTCTCCGGGCAGCCGACCGCGGTGCTGCGCATGTTGGCCGGCCTGCGCGCCGAAGGCGAAGCGGTGGCCGCGCTGATGCCGATGGTGATCCGTGAAATGCTGGCCACCGCCGCGTTGGCCCGGGTGCAGGCCCGGGGCGGCAACCTGGCCGCGGAAATGAAGAGCCGTGGCATCTGGGAATCGCGGCAGGCACCGTTCAAGCGCGCACTGCAGCGCCACCCCGAGGCCAAGCGCTGGGAGCGCTTCGTGGCCGAAGCCGGGCTGGTCGACCGCATGGCCAAGGGACGCGCCGACGGCGATCCCTGGCTGGGCCTGGAGCGGCTGCTGGTCGCAGTGGCGGAAGCACGCGCGGTACGCCTGCTGGCCCGTGCCTGAGCCCGATGGGCCTGCGCATCCATTACGGCGGTACCTTCGACCCGGTGCATCGGGGCCACCTCGCCATCGCGCGTGCGGCACGCGACCAGCTCCAGGTGGCGGTGCGCCTGCTGCCGGCCGCGGACCCGCCGCACCGCCCGGCCCCAGGTGCCCTGGCCAGCCAGCGCGCCGAGATGCTGGGGCTGGCCATCGAAGATGACGCCGGCCTGATCCTGGACCTGCGCGAACTGGAACGCGCCCGGCGCCAGCCGCAGACCCCGTCCTACACGGTCGATACCCTGCGTGAGCTGCGTGCCGAGCTCGGTGCGCGCCAACCGCTGGCCTGGCTGGTGGGGGCTGACAGCCTGCTGGGGCTGCCTGGCTGGCACGAATGGGAGGCGCTGTTCGAGCTGGCCCACTTCATCGTCGCCGACCGCCCCGGCAGCCCGCTGCAGCAGCGCCTGCCCGCGCCGCTGCAGCAGGCCCTGCAGGGCCGCTGGGCCCGGCACGAACGTGAGTTGTTCGCCGCGCCCGCGGGCCGCCTGCTGCATCTGCAGGCGCCGCTGCGCAGCGAATCGGCGTCCGAGGTGCGTGAGCGCATCGCCCATGGTGGTGACTGGCGGGCACTGGTGCCGGAACGGGTGGCCGACTACATCACCCACCACCGCCTGTACGGGGTCCGCGCGCCGTGAACACGTTCAGGTTGCGTGGGCCGTATAATCGTCGCCACATTTATCGAGTCTCCCTGCTTTGAGCGACCAAGCCCAGCCCCAGACCATCAAGGTCACCATGCCGAACCCGGCGCCGTCCACCCAGCAGCTGCTGGAGTGCGTGCGCAAGGCCACCGAAGAACTGAAGGCCAAGGAAGTGGTCGAGATCGACGTGATCGGCAAGTCCAGCGTCACCGATTTCATGGTGATCGCCTCGGGCACCTCCAGCCGCCACGTCAAGTCGATTGCCGACGAAGTGGTGAAGTTCGCCAAGAACCTGGGCGTGATGCCGCTGGGCGTGGAAGGCGAGCGCGAAGCCGAGTGGGTGCTGGTCGACCTGGGCGACGTGCTGGTGCACGTGATGCTGCCGCGCGTGCGTGAGTTCTACGCGCTGGAGCGCCTGTGGACGGTCGGCGACCAGCCGCCGAGCCTGCTCGACGAGGGCGACGACGAAGACGACTACGCCGCGCGCTGAGCGTTGCGCACGTGGTGACGACGACGGCGCCCGATGGCGCCGTTGTCATTTGAAGGAGCACGACGATGAAAGCCAGGCTGATCGCCACCGGCGAGCGAGCGCCCAGTTGGGTCGCGCAGGGCTTTGCCGAGTACCAGAAGCGGCTGTCGCACTGGCTGCCGTTCGAGCTGGTGGAAATCGAGCCCGGCCTGCGTGGCAAGGGGCGCGACGCGCGCCGGGCGACCGACGACGAGGGCAAGCGGGTGATCGCGGCGCTGCCCAAGAATGCGTACGTGGTGGCGCTGGATGTGCCCGGCCGCCAGCTCAGTTCCGAACAGTTGGCCCAGCGCCTGGAGCACTGGCGCGGGCAGGGCAGGGACCTGGCGTTCCTGATCGGCGGCCCCGAAGGGCATTCGAGCGAAGTGTCCGCGCTGGCGGATGAAAAATGGTCGATCGGCCCGCTGACCCTGCCGCACATGCTGGTGCGGCTGGTGGTGGCCGAGCAGCTGTACCGCGCCGCGGCGATGCTGGCCAACCACCCGTACCACCGCGCGTGAAGAAAAACGGCGCGGATGGGTTACAAGCCGCGAAAAACTGGTTAGAATGCACACCCCGCCCGAATAGCTCAGCCGGTTAGAGCACTTGACTGTTAATCAGGGGGTCGTTGGTTCGAGTCCAACTTCGGGCGCCAGGTTTTGAAAAGCCTCACAGCAATGTGAGGCTTTTTTTTGCGCGCGTGCCTGGCCGGTCGCGCAGCCACGCAGGGCGTGGCTCTACGCTGGCTCGTCCGATTCGCCGTAGAGCGACGCCCTGCGTCGCTGAGCGTGGTGCACGATGGATGCAGGAAGCCCGGGCAATGCCCGGGCTTCGTCGTTCCCGAGGCTGGGCAACGCGCTGTTGCCAGGATGCCCAAACCGACAATCGGTTTAGGAACCCTGGTATGGAACTTTCCGCCTGCGGCCCTCGATCCTGTTCGCCTGGCCTTGATGTCAGTTTGCGGTACCCGTCGTCGCGCAGCATTGCGTATCTCCGCCTTGGCCGAACTGTAGAGCCCAAGGTGACCGATTGCGGTGACCAGCTGGCTGGCTTGCCAAGATCAATCCACCCTGTGCCTGCCGATCAGGCGGTCTGGATCAAAGGACAAAGATATGTGGCGCGACCTTCTCAAGCTCTTCGTGTTTCTGGCTGCTTTGACGGGCGTGGTGGTGCTGGGCTGGGGACTTCCGTTCTTCGGCCACTATCACCGCGGCATGCCAGGCGGCCTACAGGCGCTGATGATGCTGTGCGCCCTGGTGGCGCTGGTGATGGTTCCGTTTTCCACCCGCGCTTTTGCCAGGCTGTTCCTGGGCAGAGGCAAACGTCCTGACCCACGTGGATAGCACCAGGCTGTCATCGCGCGATCTTCAGCATCACGAAGTCGGTGCCGTATAAAGCAAAAAAGCCCGGGCGATGCCCGGGCTTTTTCTTGTTGCGCAACGGATCAGTTGAAGGTGTACTTCGCGCCGACGGTGAAGTAGCGGCCGATCGCGCCGCTGAAGTGCAGCGGGTTGTAGTTCACGCCGCCGTAAGTGGTCGGGTCGAGCGGGGCGGTGCGGTCGAATACGTTCTGCACCGAGGCGCTCAGTTCGAACGCATCGGTGATGTTGTAGCGACCGGACAGGTCGAAGGTGGTGAACGAGGAGATCTTCTCCACCGGCGTGCCGTCCCAGTAGAACGCCAGGTAGTCGCCACCGCGGCTGTCCTTGTTCTCCAGGCTGCTGATGTAGTTGACCACGCCGCTGACGCTCCACGCGTCCTGCTTCCAGGTGGTGCCGAAGTTGACGCGGTCTTCCGGCGTGCCGATGCAGTTGGTCACGTCGCAGTTGCCGTGGGTGCCGACGTAATCCACCGTGCTGTCGCCTTCGGTGCGCTCGAACTTGAGCACGTGGCTCCACTGCAGGTCCATTTCCAGCTGGCCCGGGCCGATGTCGAAGGTCTGGCGGATATCGGTGTCGATACCGCGGACCCGCGACGAGTTGGCATTCACGTAGGCGGTGTTGACCGCCAGGATCGAGCCGGTGCCGGGAATGCCGTTGATCAGGTTGCTGTCGCGCAGCACCTGGCCCGCCGCAATCGCGTCGGCGGTGCTGCCCTGGGCGATTTCGTTGGTGCGCTTGATTTCCCACGCGTCCACGGTCAACGAGGTGGTGGGCGTCGGCTGCAGCACGATGCCGAGCGAGTAGCTCTTGGACTCTTCCGGTTCCAGGTCCGGATTGGGGCTGGTGATGATGGCCACCTGGCGTGCACTGCAGTTGGTGGTCACGTCCGCAGGCGGGCTGGCCGCGCAACGCACGGGATCTACCGCGTTGGAGAACGCCGCCAGGCCGCCGTCGCCGTTTTCGGCCGGGTTGGGGGCGCGGAAGCCTTCCGCATAGGTAGCACGCAGTGCCATCCAGTCCACCGGCGTCCACTTCACGCCCAGCTTCGGCGTGGCCTTGCCGTCACCGCTTTCGTACTTGTCGTAACGGACCGCGCCGGACAGTTCCAGCTGCTCCAGCACTGGTGCGGACAGTTCCACATAGCCGGCATACACGTTCTGGGTGCCGTCATAGGCCGAGTAGCCCAGGCCGATGATGTCGCCGGCGTCGGTGTAGGTCTGCGGGGTCAGGCTGTTGCTGGTCTTGCGCCACTCGGTACCGATCGCCAGGCCGAGCGGGCCGCCCGGCAGGTCCGCCAGGCTGCGCGACACGGTGAAGTCGAACATGTCCAGGCTGGACTTGGCGTTGGCCTGGATGAGCGGGGAGATGTAGTCGTACAGCGCCTGCGAGTTCTGCCCGGCGTCGTCGCCGATGCGCCACACGCCGCCTGCGCAGGCCGGGTCGCCCAGGGCGCACTGCACCGCGCTGTAGCGCAGGAAGCCGGTGCGCTTGTTGACCAGGTTGGTGCTGGAATGCAGATAGGCGGTGTCGTAGTCCCAGTCGCCCCAGCTGCCCTTGGTGCCGACCAGGAAGCGGGTGAACTCATTGGTGTTGGTGGTCACGCGCGGGCCGACGTCCCAGGCCGAATAGCGCAGGCGCGAGGCCTGGCCGGGAATCGGATTGTCCGGATGGGTCGGCCCGAGTACGACCGCGCCGGGACCACTGTTGGCGTTGACCGGACCGCCCGGGTAACCCCAGCCGCCGGAGACGCCGGACGGGGTGTTGCTGAACACCGTTTCCTTCTTGGAGTAGCCGATCTCGGTGTAGATCTCGCCGCCTTCGCCATAGGCGAAGCTGGCGCGGCCGAACACGTTGACGTATTCCTCCTTCGGGCTCAGGTCGCGGTAGAGCTGGGCCGGGTTCCACAGGCAGCCGTCTTCGGCAATCGACGCGGCGGTCTGGCCCGGAATGGTGGTAAGGCCTTCGCAGCCGGGCAGCGGAACGAGGAACGCGGGATTGGCCGTGGTCACGTTGCGGTCGTCGAACACCGAGCCGTTCGGGCCGGCGCCGCCGCTGGTACCGCCGTTGAGGAAGGCGCCGCCCAGGAACTGCGAATCCTGCGCCGTGATGCCCCACTGGCGCAGGTCGCCGGTGCCGATCCAGTCGCGGTTCTTGCGGTCGCTGATCTTGATCGCGTCGGTCTTGCCGACGTCCAGGCTGAAGAAGGCGTTCCAGCCGTCTTCGGCGATGTCGCCGGTACCGGCGGTCAGGGTCGCCTTCTTCGCATCGCCGTCGCCGTCACCGGACACGCCGTACGAACCGCGCAGGATCGCGCCCTGGAAATCGCTGCGCAGGATGATGTTGACCACGCCGGCGATGGCGTCGGAACCATAGATCGCCGATGCGCCGTCCTTCAGCACTTCCACGCGTTCGACCGCATCCAGCGGAATGGTGCTGAGGTCGGTGAACACCTTCTGGCCGTCATCGGCCAGGCCATACGTCGCCATGCGGCGACCGTTCAACAGCACCAGCGTGGAGCCGGCGCCCAGGCCGCGCAGCGAGATGCCGGCGCCGCCACCGGCAAAGCCGTTGCCGAAGGTCTTGGGAATGGAGCCGGCGCCGTCGGAGGTCAGCGTCTGCAGGTACTCGGCCACGGTGGTCTTGCCGCTGCGGTCGATGTCCTGGCGCGTCACCACCTGCACAGGGGACGGGGTCTCGGTGTTGGTGCGGGGAATGTTCGACCCGGTGACCGTGATGCGGTCCAGGTTGGTGGCGGGGTCCTGGGCCATGGCCGAGGACGAAGCGAACGCACCGGCGAGCAGCAGCACGCTGCCGGTCAATGCGGAGGAAACGGAGTGGGCCAGCGTATTGCGACGGCAGGTGCGGCGGGGTTGAGTCGGGTATTTCACAGTTTCTCTCCTTACTGGAACCCTGGAACTGGGACTGGGCGCCGTCAATAAGTTGACGCGTCCAGCCAATCTAGGTTTCCTTCGGGTGATAAAGCTGTGAAAAAATGCTTAATTCGGGACGATTAGTGACGCACGTCAAGATCGGGTGGGGAGCGCGCGGCTCCCCACCCCGGTAGTTACTCCGGCAGCGAGAAACTTACCGGAACCAGACCCACCGCAGGCACGGCGCGACCGTCCACCTGGGCCGGCACGAAGCGCCAGTGGCGCAGCACCTGCTGCCGTGCGGCATTATCCAGCACCCGCGAGCCGCTGCTTCGTTCGATGGACACGGCGGCCGGCTTGCCGTCGGCGTCGACCTGCACCCGCAGCGTGACAGTGCCCTGCTCACCGGCACGGAGGGCGGCAATCGGGTAACCCGGCGGCGGCGCCGTCCGGTACTGCAGTTGCACACCGTCACCCGAGGCCGCCGGCGCCGGTTCGGCCGGCGCGAGGGTCGGCGTCTGGACGTCGCTGGCAGGCAGGGGCGGCACCGCCAGCACGTCGTCCGCGCTGGCGGTTGGCGGCGGCAGCGGCGCCACGCGCGGTTGGGTGGTCGGCGCACGCACCGGCACCGGTTCCTGCGGCACGATCGGCGGGGGTGGCGCGGGTTGCGACACCGGCGGGGATATCAGGTTCACCACCGTCCGCTCGCGCGGCAGCGGGGCGGCCATGTACGCGGCAGGAATGAGCAACAACATCAGTGCAAGCAGGTGCAGGGCCATCGCCGTGCTCCAGCCAAGCACGCGCGGGACGTCGATCTGCAGTTGGACCATCGGGGGATGCGTACGGACCATGCTCCACTCTCCTTGCCAGATGTGCGTGCGGGAACATCAACGTGCAGGGGCCGGGGCCCCGCAATGGCAGCAATACCGCAGCCCGGCGCGGGCCGGAAGTCAGGGGGCGGGCCATCGTTTGGCTACCGGTCAGAAAACGGTAGCGCCGGCCATTGGCCGGCCCACGCGATAACGAGGCCGGCCAACGGCCGGCGCTACCCCTTACCGGCCCAGGTCGAAGACGACGTCCAGGTTGACCGACACGGTCGATTCGCCCGGCGAGACCGGTGTGGAGACATCGGCCGCCATCGGCGCCGCTGCGGCCCGCATCATCACCGGGCGGAAGTTGCCGCCACCGCTCTCGGAAATGCTGACGATGCGGCGCACGCGCAGGCCCAGCGACTTGGCATAGGTTTCGGCGCGGGCCTGGGCCTTCTTCAGCGCGGCGAGGCGTGCTTCGTCGTACACCGGCTCGGGCTGGTCGATCTCGAACTGCGGGCCGTTGATCTGGTTGGCGCCCTGTGCGGCCAGGGCATCAAGCACCTTGCCCAGCCTGGCGATGTCGCGCACCTTCAGGCTGACCGTGTTGCTCGCCTGGTAGCCGGTGATCTTCGGCGCTTCGTTCTCGGCATAGCGGTATTGTGGGCTGAGGTTGACCCCGCTGGTCTGCACGTCGCGCTCGGCGATGCCGGCGGCCTTGATCGCGGCCAGTACCTTGACCATCTGCTCGGCGTTCTGGCGCATGGCGGTGTTGCCGTCGGTCGCCTGGGTGACCACGCCGGCCGACAGCGTGGCCACGTCGGGCACGCGCCGGGCTTCGGCGTTGGCCGAAATGTTGAGCAGGGTGCCGTCGGCGGGCACGGCGATGGCAGGTTGGGACTGGGCGTGGGCGGTCATCGAGGTTCCCAGGGCAAGCGACAGGGCGAGGAGCAGCGGGGACAGGGGGTTGCGGCGCATGTGCATCTCCTTGTGAAGACGTTGAGGTTGGTGTCGGTGCGATGAACGTCTGGTGAGAAGAGGTGGGGTTGCGGGCGATTGGGTGCTGTTGCTCGCGATTCAGACAGTGCGCGCAGGTTATGCTTCCGCGATGCTTTATCTTGCCTCCCGTTCGCCCCGACGAACCGAATTGCTGGCGCGCCTGGACCGACCCTTCCATGCGCTCGACCTTGACGTGCCCGAAGTACGGGCCGACGGGGAAGCCGCCTTGGACTACGTGCAGCGCGTGGCCGTGGACAAGGCCCGCGCCGGATTGGCCCGGGTGCTGGGCGAGGACCCGCAGGCGTGGGTGCTGGGCGCCGACACCGAAGTGGTGCTGGACGGGGAGGTGTTCGGCAAGCCGGTTGATGCCGCCGACGCCAGCGCGATGCTGCGCCGGCTGTCCGGTCGCACCCACCAGGTGATCACCGTGGTGGCGCTGGTCGCCGCGGGGCAGGAGCAGGTGACCAAGGTGGCGTCGGAGGTCGGCTTCATCGCGCTGGACGAGGCGGCCATCGCTGCCTACGTCGCCACCGGCGAACCGATGGGCAAGGCCGGTGCCTATGCCATCCAGGGGGGTGCAGAGCGCTACATCCATCACCTGGCGGGAAGTTATTCGGGCGTCATGGGATTGCCCCTGCAGCAGACCGAACAGTTGCTGCAGGCATTCGAATCGAAGGGAGTCGCCCGTGTCTGAAGAAATCCTGGTCAACGTCACCCCACGTGAAACCCGCGTGGCGGTCATCGAAAACGGCATGCTGCAGGAACTGCACATCGAACGCGGCTGGCGCCGCGGCGTGGTCGGCAACATCTACAAGGGCAAGGTGCAGCGGGTCATGCCCGGGATGCAGGCCGCCTTCGTCGAGGTCGGGCTGGAGCGTGCTGCCTTCCTGCACGCCAACGACGTGGTCCGCCCGGCCCCGGTGGCCAGCGCCGACACCGAAGGCACCACGCTGCCGCCCCCCTCGTCGGTGCCCATCGTGGAACTGCTGCGGGACGGACAGGACATCGTGGTGCAGGTGGTCAAGGATCCGATCGGCACCAAGGGCGCGCGCCTGACCACCCAGATCAGCATTCCCTCGCGCTACATGGTGCTGCTGCCGCAATCCAAGGTGGTCGGGGTGTCGGCGCGGATCGAGGACGAGGCCGAGCGCGCGCGCCTGAAGGCCCTGGTGACCGAACTGTCGGCCCAGCACGGCGGGTATGGCTACATCGTGCGCACCAACGCCGAAGGCCAGCCGGCCGAGGCGATCGCCGAAGACATCGCCTACCTGTCGCGGGTCTGGAACGTCGTCGAGCGCCGCGGTCGCGAAGCGGCCCCCTGCAGCGTGATCTACGAAGACCTGAGCCTGCCGCTGCGCTCGGTGCGCGACCTGATCCGCAAGGACGTGGACAAGGTGAAGGTGGATTCCAAGGAGACCTTCACCCAGCTGCAGGCCTTCGTGGCCAAGTACATGCCGGTGCTGGCCGAGAAACTGGAGCTGTACAGCGGCGACCGCCCGATCTTCGACATGTTCGGGGTCGAGGATGAGATCGGCCGCGCGCTGGACAAGCAGGTGCCGCTCAAGTCCGGCGGTTACCTGGTGATCGACCAGACCGAGGCGATGACCACCATCGACGTCAACACCGGCTCGTTCCTGGGCCAGCGCAACCTGGAAGAGACGGTATTCCGCACCAACCTGGAAGCGGCCCAGTCGGTGGCGCGCCAGCTGCGGCTGCGCAACCTGGGCGGGATCATCATCATCGACTTCATCGACATGGACGATGCCGAACACCGCCGCCAGGTGCTGCGCACGCTGGAGAAGGCGTTGGCGCGCGACCATGCCAAGACCACGGTGTACGAGTTCTCGCCGCTGGGGCTGGTCGAGATGACCCGCAAGCGCACCGTGGAAAGCCTGGAACGGCAGTTGTCCGAGCCCTGCCCGGAATGCAGCGGGCGCGGCTCGATCAAGACCGCCGAAACGGTCACCTACGAGATCTTCCGCGAGATCACCCGGGCGGTGCGCCAGTTCGATGCCGCGCGGCTGCTGGTGATCGCCTCCTCCAAGGTGGTGGCGCGGATCACCGATGAAGAGTCGGCGGCGGTGGCCGAGCTGGAGGAATTCCTCGGCAAGTCGATCCGCTTCCAGGCCGACGAGCAGTACCTGCAGGAGCAGTTCGATGTCGTGCTGCTGTGACCTGGGCATGCCCGTGACCGGTCCTGCCGGCGCACCCGGGGACCGATGAGCGCGCCGCTGCGCCTGCGACTGCGAAGGATCCGCCGCCATGCCGTGTATGCCGTGGCGATCCTACTGGTGTGCGTGGCGCTGCTGGTCGGCAGCGTCAGCCAGCTGATGCCGCTGGCCGAACGCCACCCGGACAAGGTGGCCGGCTGGCTGAGCGCGCGCGCCGGCCAGCCGGTGGCGTTCGACCAGTTGCAGACGCGCTGGACCCGGCGCGGCCCGCTGCTGGCGCTCAAGGGCCTGCGCATCGGTGAAGGTGAGGGCCTGCGCATCGGCGAAGCCGAGGTCCTGGTGTCGCTGTATTCCGGCCTGCTGCCCGGGCATTCGCTGACCGAACTGCGCCTGCGCGGACTGGCGCTGGAGCTGCAGCGGGCCGAGGACGGGCGCTGGTCCGTGCGCGGCCTGCCACAGCCGAAGGCCGGCGGCGATCCGTTGGAAACGCTGCGCCGCCTGGGTGAGGTGCAGGTGATCGGTGGCCGGCTGCGGGTCGACGCGCCGTCGCTGAAGCTGCAGGCCGAGCTGCCACGCATCGACCTGCGCCTGCGCGTGAACGGTGACCGCGTGTCGGTCGGCGCACGCGCCTGGGCCGACCTGCAGGGCGCGCCGCTTACGGCGGTCCTCGTTTTCGATCGCGGCACCGGCGATGGCCAGGCCTGGCTGGCGGCCGACCCGGCCGACTTCCGCGCGTGGTCTCCATTGCTGACCTTCGGCGGCGTCTCGCTGGTGCAGGGGACCGGCACCTTCAACACCTGGGTGGACCTGCGCGACCACCGCGTGGTCATGCTCACCAGCGACGCCGATCTGCAGCGTGTGCGGCTGCGCGGCGCGCGCCTGGCCGGCGGCCAGCCCCCGGCGGTCCAGTTCGACACGCTGCAGCTGCGCGCGCGCTGGCGCTGGGTGCAGGGCGGTTGGCGTGCCGACGCGCCGCGCCTGCGGATCGGCATGAATGGGCGCAACGAAACGCTGGATGGCCTGTTGGTCGCGGGCGGCCAGCATCAGGCGCTGGCCGGCGACAACATCGACGCCACGCCGCTGCTGGCCGTGCTCGGGTTGACCGACCGCATCGATGCGGGACTGCGTGGCTGGCTGCAGCAGGCCGCCCCCGAACTGCGCATGCGCCGGGTGCGGGTGGCCGGCGAGCGCGATGGCCCATTGCGGTTCGAGGGCGAGCTGGAGCAGATCCGGTTCCGTCCCGCCGGCCACGCGCCCGGCCTCAGTGGCGTGGGCGGACGTTTCGAGGGCGACGCCAACGGCTTCCGGCTCGACCTGCAGCCCTCGCGGGTGATGCAGTTCGACTGGCCCAGCGGGTTCGGGGTGCGCCACGACGTGCGCCTGGCCGGCAGCATGGTCGGCTGGCGCGACGAAGGCGGTGGCTGGCGCGTCGGCACGCCGGCGCTGCGCGTGCAGGGCACCGACTATGCCGCCGACGTGCGTGGCACGGTGTGGTTCCAGGGCAACGGCACCCGCCCGTGGCTGCAGTTGGCGGCGAAGCTGGACGACGTGCCGATGACCGCGGCCAAGCGCTTCTGGATCCATTCGAAAATGAGCAAGGGCGCCACCGACTGGCTGGACGCCGCGCTGGTGGGCGGCCACGTGCGCGGTGGGATCGGCCTGGTCACCGGCGAGCTGGAAGACTGGCCGTTCGACCGCAACAACGGTCGCTTCGAAGCCAGTGGGCATATCGACGACGGCATCATCCGCTTCCAGCGCGACTGGCCGACCATGGACAAGGTCGATGGCGAGATCGCCTTCATCGGCCCGGGTTTTGAAATGCACGGGCGCGGCGACCTGGCCGGCGTGAAGGTTGACCACTTCGATGCCGGCATCGTCGATTTCGGCGCCACCCCGCTGTACGTGAAGGCCAACAGCCGCAGCGACGCCGGCGCGCTGCTGGCCATGCTCAAGCAGAGCCCGCTGCACAGGACCTACGCCGATTCGCTGGACAACCTGAGCGCCCAGGGGCCGGCCGCGGTCAGCTTCGATCTGCTGCAGCCGCTGCACCAGGGCCAGGGCGTCGGCCACCTGCAGGGCAGCGTCGAGCTGGACGGCGCGACGCTGTCCGACAAGCGCTTCGACCTGACCTTCGAGGCGATGCGCGGGCAGGCCCGGTACAGCCAGGATGGCTTCGGCGCCGACGCGCTGGCGGTGCGCCACCTGGGCCAGGACGGCCAGTTGAGCCTGCGCGCCGGCGGTTACGTGCGCGACCCGCAGCAGGCGTTTGAATCCGAACTCACCGCGGCGCTGGGCGCCGGCCTGCTGCTCGACCGCGCGCCGGAGCTGGCCTGGCTCAAGCCGTACATCGACGGCACGTCGCGCTGGACCATCGGCGTGACCCTGCCCAAGGTGGCCGCCGGCAGCAAGGCGCCGCCGCCGACGCTGCTGCGCCTGCACTCGGACCTGGTCGGCACCCGCCTGGACCTGCCGGCGCCGCTGGACAAGCCGGCCGGGACGCCGCTGGCCACCGCGGTCGCGGTACAGCTGCCGATGGGGGCGGGGCGGGTGGACGTGGCATTCGGCCAGCGCCTGGCCCTGGCGGCGCGCACCCACAACAGCCAGACCGGCGTGCAGGTCACGCTGGGCAGCGACAAGGTCGACCGCGAACCGCCTGCCAGCGGGCTGGTGGTCAACGGACGCAGCGGCTCGCTGGATGCATTGGACTGGATCGCGCTGGCGCGTTCGCCGGGCGGCACGCCCGACGCCGATCCGATGCCGCTGCGCCAGGTCGATGTGCAGGTCGGCCAGCTGCTGCTGGCCGGTGGCATGTTCCCGCAGACACGTCTGCAGCTGCGCCCGTCCGCGACCGGCGTGGACGTGCGCCTGGACGGCCCGTCGCTGGCCGGCAGCCTGAGCGTGCCCAGCGCCGATGGCGCCGCCATTGTCGGCACACTCGACCGCGTGCACTGGCAGTCGCCGCCGGCGCCGATCAAGGCCCCCGGCGATGGCGCGCCGATCGCGCTGCCCGCCGATGCCACGCTGCCGGCACGCGTACAGGCCAGTGCCAACGACACCAACCCGGCGAAGATTCCGCCGTTGTCGCTGGACGTGGCCGACCTGCAATTCGGCAAGGCGCGGCTGGGGCAGGCGGTGCTGCGCACGCGCCCGTTCGGCAACGGCCTGAGCGTGGACCGGCTGCAGTTCCGCGCCCCCCGCCAGGCCATCGACATCCAGGGCCGCTGGCTGGGCATGGGCACTGCGGCCACTACCCATGTCGAGGTCAAGGTGGACAGCGAAGACCTGGGCGGTCTGATGCAGAACCTCGATTACGGCGGCCAGCTGCGCGGCGGCCAGGGCCAGATCACCCTCGACGCCGGCTGGGCGGGCGGGCCGTCCGACTTCCAGCTCGGCGCGCTGCAGGGCCGGATGCAGGTCCAGGCGCGCAACGGCCAGCTGCTGGAGCTGGAACCCGGCGCCGGTCGCGTGCTGGGCCTGCTCAGCGTGACCCAGCTGCCGCGGCGGTTGATGTTCGATTTCCGCGATTTCTTCTCCAAGGGCTTCGCCTTCAACCAGGTCGGCGGCACGCTGGACTTCGCCGATGGCATGGCGACCACCGACAAGGTGCTGATTGAAGGACCGGCCGCCAACATCAGCATCCGCGGCCGCACCGACCTGCGCCGCCAGCAGTTCGACCAGACCATCGACGTCAATCCGCGTGCGGGCAACCTGCTCACCGTGGTCGGCGCGGTGGCCGGTGGGCCGGTCGGCGCCGCGGTAGGCGCGGCGGCCAACGCCGTGCTGTCCAAGCCGTTGGGGCAGATCGGTGCCAAGACCTATCGCGTCACCGGCCCATGGGCCGAGCCCAAGGTCGACGTGATCGACCGCGACGAAGCGCCGCCCGCGGCCGCACCGGCCCCGGTGGTGCGTTGACGTTCCCCGCTTACCGCTCCATTTGCCGCGCCCGGCTTGCGAAGGCGGCCGGCGCCCATAGATCAGGATCATGACCGACAACGCACTCACCCTTGCCCACGACCGCCTGCTGCTGCCCGCCGGGCTCGACGCCGGCGGCCTGGAACGCACCTTCGGCACCCTGCTCGGACCGGGTATCGACTTCGGCGACCTCTACTTCCAGCATGCACGCCGCGAAAGCTGGAGCGTGGAAGACGGCATCGTCAAGGACGGCGCGCATTCCATCGAACAGGGCGTGGGCGTGCGCGCCATCGCCGGCGAGAAGACCGGCTTCTCCTATTCCGACGACATCCATGGCGACGCGCTGCTGGCGGCGGCGCAGTCGGCGCGCGCGATTTCCCGCGATGGCGGCGCGCAGCCGGCGCGTGCACTGGTGCGCGGCAACGCGCGCGCGCTGTACCCGGCCGTGGACCCGATCGACGGCATGGGCAATGAAGCCAAGGTCGAAGTGCTCAAGCGCCTGGACCGCTACCTGCGCGCGGCCGACCCGCGCGTGCAGCAGGTGATGGTGAGCCTGTCCGGCGGCGTGGACACGGTGCTGATCGCGCGCAGCGACGGCGTGCTGGCCGGCGACATCCGCCCGCTGGTGCGCCTGAACGTGCAGGTGATCGTCGAACAGCAGGGCCGCCGCGAGTCCGGTTACGCCGGCGGTGGCGGGCGCTACAGCTATGCCGAACTGTTTGCCGATGGCCGCCCGGAGGCGTTCGCCCGCGAGGCGCTGCGCCAGGCGCTGGTGAACCTGGAGGCGATCCCGGCCCCGGCCGGGGTGATGACCGTGGTGCTGGGCCCGGGCTGGCCGGGCGTGCTGCTGCACGAAGCGGTGGGCCATGGCCTGGAAGGCGACTTCAACCGCAAGGGCACCAGCGTCTACGCCGGCCGCATCGGTGAGCGCGTGGCTGCGCCCGGCGTGACCATCGTCGACGACGGCACCCTCGACGGCCGCCGCGGCTCGCTCAACATCGATGACGAAGGCCACCCGACCCAGTGCACCACGCTGATCGAGGACGGCATCCTGGTCGGCTACATGCAGGATTCGCTCAACGCGCGCCTGATGGGCGTGGCCCCGACCGGCAACGGTCGCCGCGAGTCGTTCGCGCACATGACCATGCCGCGCATGACCAACACCTACATGCGCGCCGGCCAGCACGACCCGGAAGAAATGATCCGCTCGGTCAAGCGGGGCCTGTACGCGGTCAACTTCGGCGGCGGCCAGGTCGACATCACCAGTGGCAAGTACGTGTTCTCGGCCACCGAGGCCTACCTGATCGAAGACGGCAGGGTCACCGCGCCGGTGAAGGGCGCCACGCTGATCGGCAACGGCCCGGAAACCATGCAGAAGGTGCGCATGATCGGCAACGACCTGGCGCTGGATGAAGGCGTCGGCGTGTGCGGCAAGGACGGTCAGAGCGTACCGGTAGGCGTGGGCCAGCCGTCGCTGCTGATCGACGGCATCACCGTGGGCGGCACCCAGGCCTGATCGCCGGATGCATCCCTCCTGCCTGCCCGGTTCAGTCGTCGCTGGCCAGTTCGTCGTCGTCGGCGTCTGCGCCGGCGGCGGTATCCAGGCCCAGCGCGGCCGGTACCAGCAGCCCGCGCAGCACCTGGTAGATCTCCCGGTACGCGCGCGGCGGCTTGTTCTTCGCGCGCTCGGCCTGGGCGTTGCGGACCAGCGTGCGCAGCTGCTGGCGGTCGGCCTGCGGGAATTCCTCCAGCAGCGTGGCCAGCGCCTTGTCGCCGTCCTTGAGCAGGCGCTCGCGCCAGTCTTCGGCGCGATGCAGCGCGGCCACTTCGCGGCGCGAGGTTTCGCTGTTGGCGTCCAGCGCATCGCGGATCGCATCCAGCGTGGCGTCGTCCTCGCGGCGCATGTGCTTGGCCAGGAACGCCAGCTGGCGCTTGTGGGCGATATGCGCGGTGATCCGCTTGGCTTCGGCGATGTGCGGCAGCAGGTCTTCCGGCACCGGCACGCGGGCCAGCTGCGCCGGCGTCAGCGACACCAGCTTCTCGCCCAGGGCCAGCACGTCCAGCGCGTCGCGCCGGTTCTGGCTGCGGCTGATATCAAGGAATTCACCGGTTTCTTCGTCGCGTCCGCGCATCGTCTTGTTTCCACTTCCAGAACTGCGCCCGGCGTTGCGCCCGGCACTCACCCGTACAGGATAAAGCATTGAACGTGATCTCCCCTGAAGCGCCCGCCGCCGACGACAGCCTGCAGCGCCTGGAACAGCTGGCCGACATTTCCCAGCAGCTGCTGGCCCGGGCCCGTGCGATGGGCGCCAGCCAGGCCGAAGTCAGCTGCAGCGAAGAACGCGGGCTGGACGTGAACGTGCGCCTGGGCGAGGTCGAAACGGTGGAATCCACCCGCGACCGCGGCATCGCCGTGACCGTGTACTTCGGCCAGCGCAAGGGCAGCGCCAGCACCGCCGACCTGCAGCCGGCCAGTCTCGAGGCCACCGTGGCCCAGGCCTGCGCGATCGCCCGGCATACCGAAGACGATGCGGCCGCCGGGCTGGCCGACCCGGCGCTGATGGCGCGCGAGTTCCCCGACCTGGACAGCTGGCACCCGTGGGCGCTGCAGGCCGACCAGGCGGTGGACCTGGCGCTGGCCTGCGAGGCCGCCGGGCGTGACGCCGACGCCCGCATCAGCAATTCCGACGGCGCCTCGGCCGCCACCGCCACCAGCCTGTCGGTGTACGCCAACTCGCACGGCTTCATCGGCCGCGACCGCAGCAGCCACCATTCGGTGGGCTGCGCGCTGATCGCCGGACAGGGCGATGGCATGCAGCGCGACGGCTGGTACAGCAGTGCACTGGCCCGGGAAGACCTGGAGGATGCCGCGTCGATCGGGCGCCAGGCCGCCGAGCGCACCGTGGCCCGCCTGCAGCCGCGTTCGATGGCCACCGCGCAGATGCCGGTGCTGTATGCGCCGGAAGTGGCACGCTCACTGATCGGCCACCTGCTGGGCGCGGTGTCGGGCGGGGCGCTGTACCGCCGGGCCAGCTTCCTGCTGGACAGCGTGGGCACGCAGCTGTTCCCGGACTGGTTCGCGGTGGACGAGCGTCCCCTGCTGCGCCGTGGACTGCGTTCGACCGCCTTCGATGGCGACGGCGTGGCCACCCGCGATTCGGCGCTGATCGAAGCTGGTGTCCTGCAGCGCTACGTGCTGGGCAGCTATTCAGCGCGCAAGCTGGGCCTGGCGACCACCGGCAACGCCGGCGGCGTGCACAACCTGCTGGTCCGTGCGAGTGGCGATCTTGACCTCGCCTCGATGGCGCGGCAGATGGGCGAGGGCCTGCTGGTCACCGAGCTGATGGGGCAGGGGGTGAACGGCGTGACCGGCGACTACTCGCGCGGTGCCGGTGGTTTCCGGGTGGAAAACGGCGAGATCCAGTACCCGGTCGACGGCATCACCATCGCCGGCAACCTCAAGGACATGTTCGCGTCGATCGAAGCGGTGGGCAGCGATATCGATCGCCGCTCGCACGTGCAGGTCGGCTCGATCCTGGTGGGACGAATGACCGTGGCCGGTAACGATTGACGGCATCGATTGACGTATCCTGTGGCGGCTGCCTGGGCAGGCGGGGAGCCTGCCACGCACCACCCACACACTGGATAAGGAGTTTCACGTGAGCGAATTCGACAACGTCACCGCCCCGCCGCCGCCGCCGACCAGCGTCGGCCCGGTTCCCAGCGACCAGCGCACCATGGCGCTGGCCGCGCACCTGCTGGGCATCTTCACCTGGTTCATCGGCCCGCTCATCATCTGGCTGATCAGCAAGGACGACAGCAGCAAGGGCTTCGTCACCGACCAGGCCAAGGAAGCGCTGAACTTCCAGATCACCATCACCCTGGCGATGATCATCTGCTTCATCCTGATGATCGTGATCATCGGCGGCCTGCTGGCGCCGCTGGTCGGCATCCTCAACATCGTGTTCTGCATCATCGCCGCGGTGAAGGCGAACAACGGCGAGGCCTACCGTTACCCGTTCACCCTGCGCCTGATCAAATAATTCCTGTCCTGCAGGAATGCGAAAAACGCCCGGCAATGCCGGGCGTTTTTTTTGGTACCTGCCGTCAGTGATTGCGCTCGACTGCCAAACGTCCCAATGCACGCAATGCATCGGCGCGCTCGTCGTACCCGGCAAGGCTTGCCTGCATCCGCTCGCTGAGTACGGCCAACTCGGCCTTCGCGCCGTCCATGCCCAACAATGCCGGGAACGTGGACTTGGCCTGCGCCTGGTCCTTGCCTGCTGTCTTTCCCAGCTGCTCGGAGCTGGCTTCCACGTCCAGGATGTCATCGCGCACCTGGAAGGCCAGGCCCAGCGCGTTGGCGAAGTCGTCCAGCTGGGCCAGGTCGGCCTGCGCGGCGTCGCCGCACAACGCGCCCATGCGTACCGCCGCGCGGATCAGTGCGCCGGTCTTCAGCGCGTGCATGTGCTGCAGGTCGGCCAGCGGCTGCGCGTGGCCGGTGGCATCGATATCGAGGGCCTGGCCACCGCACATGCCGGCCGCGCCCGAGGCGTGGGTGAGCGCCTGCAGGCAGTGCACGCGCAGCAGCGGCGGCAACGCGGCGTCGGCGAGCAGGCCGAACGCGCGGGTCTGCAACGCGTCGCCGGCCAGGATCGCGGTCGCTTCGTCGAAGGCGATGTGCGCGGTGGGGCGGCCGCGACGCAAGGCATCGTCGTCCATCGCCGGCAGGTCGTCATGCACCAGTGAGTACGCGTGGATCAACTCGACCGCCATCGCCGGCGCGTCCAGCGCGTCTTCGTCGGCGCCGAATATCTGCCCGCTGGCGTAGACCAGCAGCGGGCGCATGCGCTTGCCGCCGCCCAGTACCGCATAGCGCATCGCCTGGTGCAGGCGCTGTGGTGCGTGGTGCGGCGGGGGCAGGCTGGCGTCGAGCTGGCTTTCGATGCGATCGCGCCAACGCGCGAACGTGGATTCAACCGTCATGGCTGGGCGGGTCGAACGGCTCGGCGGTGTCCGGGCGGGCGGGGTCGCTGAGCAGGCGCACGCGCAGCTCGGCCTGTTCCAGCGCCTGCTGGCACTGGCGGTACAGCCCGACCCCGCGCTCGTAGGCGCTGAGCGACTGTTCCAGGCTCATCTCGCCGGTTTCCATTTTCTCCACCAGTTGCTCCAGTTCTTCCAGCGAATGCTCGAAGTGGGCGACCGGGGAGGCGTCAGTGGGGGATTTCTTGGCCATGCGACAAGTGTGATGCGCTCGCCGCGGGGGGTCAATTCAGGCCGCGCCCGGGATCCAGCGCAGCTGCGCGCTGTGTTCATCCAGCCATTGCTGTAGCGGCGCGGCGATCACCCGGTCACCTGCAGCCTGCAGGGTGTCGCCCGCATACAGCAGCGGCAGCTGGCGGCGCTGCCAGGGCGGCAACCCACGCTGCTGCAGCAGGTCCTTGAGCGCATGGGTATGGCTGCGGCCCGGCAGCTGGATGCGCTCCCCGCCACGGCGTGCGCTGACCTGCACCGGGGTGGCCAGTCGGCGGCAGCCCAGCAGGGCCAGTTCACCCCCATCGGGCAGCGCCAACGGGCTGGACCCGTCCCAGTGCACGCTCCAGTCCAGCGGCAGGGCCAGCGCCATCGGCAGCAGATACAGGTGGCCGCGCCACCGGCGGATGCGCACGCCCTGCCAGCTGAACTGCGCATCGGCGTCCTGGGTGGCGGGCAGCAGTTCGCGTTCGATCGCCTGCACTCCGGCCGCCGGCAGCGGGGGTTGTCCGGCGCTGCGGACCCAGTGCCGCAGCAGCCGTGCGCGGCGTTCGCGCGGTTGCCGTTGCAGGCGCCCGCAGTCCAGCACGCCGGGCGAGACCGTGCAGCGCCGCAGCGTGTCGTGGTCGCTGGCGTCCAGCAGGCGTTGCGCCTGGGCGCTCAGCTCGGCACTGCGCGCGAACGCCGCATCGGCCTGCGGCCAGCGCTGCTGCAGCAACGGCAGTACGTGCAGGCGCAGGAAATTGCGGTCGGCCGCGTCGCTGGCGTTGCTGGGGTCTTCGATCCAGCGCAGCGCATGCGCTTCGGCGTGGGCCAGCAGCGCGCCGCGCGGCAGCTGCAGCAGCGGGCGCCAGATCGACCCGGCGGCGAACGGCGCATGCGCGCGGATCGCCGCCAGCCCGTCCACGCCGGAACCGCGCAGCGCACGCAGCAGGAAGGTTTCGGCCTGGTCGTCGCGGTGGTGGGCCAGGGCCAGGTGTTCGCCGTCGCGCAGGACCCGCGCGAAGGCGTCACGGCGCACATGCCGTGCGGCGGCTTCCAGCCCTTCGCCGGTGTCGCGTGGCACGTTGACGTGGACCACCTGCAGGGGAATCGACCACGCCGTGCAGATCGCCTGGCAATGCGCGGCCCAGCGGTCGGCCTCGGCCTGCAGGCCGTGGTGCACGTGCACCGCGTGCAGCCCCGCCGCACGCTGCGCGGCGGACTGCGAAAGCCAGTGCAGCAGCACGGTCGAATCCAGCCCGCCACTGAACCCGACCAGCACCGGAGCGGGCAGGTCGGGCACGGGGGGCAGGGGACTGATCGGGGCGATGGGGTCAGGCACGTCTGCAGTATCGGCGTTGACGCAATCCATCGCCATCGGAATCGTTGTGGACGTGGCGCTACTCGACGGTGCGCTCGAACGCCTTCGGCGTCGGCAGTTCCACCGGCACGCCGTGGGCGTCGCAGGTGCCGGCCTGGCACAGGCGCTCGCGCAGGCGCGGGGTGGCCTGCACGATCATGTGGTAGATCGCGTTCTGCTCCATGGTGCCGCGCACCGCCCTGCTGCCGGGGCCGCGGGCCCAGATGCCGACATCTTCGCCGCCGTGGCTTTCGCTCTTCATCGGGACCAGCGCTTCCTGCATGTAATCGCGGTGCTCGGTATCGACGTGGGTCAGGTCCGGGCGGCCCTTGACCGGGTCGAAGCTGCTCGGCGCATGCGGGTAGGTCTTGGGGCCGGCCGGCTGCTGGTTGCTGGCGCCGGTGAAGCCCGGGCCGTTGGCGTAGCTCAGGGTGGTGTAGGGCAGGCCGGTGCCGTCGCGGGCCAGGTCCAGCGCGCCGGCGCCGTCTTCGCCGCCCTTGTCCTTGACCTTGCCCAGGATCGGGTTGCCGCGGGCGGGGTAACCGACGAAGTTCAGCGTGTGCGAATGGTCGGCGGTGACGATGATCAGGGTGTCCTGGTCGGAGGTGGCCTCCGCCGCTGCGCGGACCGCATCGGAGAGGGCCACGGTATCGCTCAGGGCGCGGTAGGCATTGCCGCTGTGGTTGGCATGGTCGATGCGCGCACCTTCCACCATCAGCACATAGCCTTCCTTGTGGCGCGAGAGGTTGGCGATGGCGGCCCGGGTCAGCTCGGCCAGGCTCGGCTCACCGGAGGGGTCTTCCCTGCGCTCGGCCTCGTAGCGCATGTGGTCCGGTTCGAACAGGCCCAGGATCGCCGGGGCGCTGGCCGCGGCCTGCAGCTGCCGGGCATTCCACACATACGCGCCCTGCGGATGCGCCTGCTTCCATTCGCCGACCAGGCTGCGTCCGTCCAGGCGCAGGCCCACCTTGTCGTCGTACTCCGGGTCGGTCTCTTCCACGGTGGTGAACTGGGCGCGGCCGCCGCCCAGCGCGACCAGCGGCCCGCGGCCGTAGCGCGAGGTCGACAGCAGTTGCTGGGCGATGTCCTGGCAGCCGGCGGCCTTTGCCGCTTCCGGCAGGTCGGCGTCGCTTTCCCAGTTGCGCTCGGGCGCATGGGCATAGGTCGCCGCCGGGGTGGCGTGGGTCAGGCGCGCGGTGGAGACCACGCCGGTGGCCATGCCGGCGCTGTCGGCCAGCTGCAGCCAGGTCAGCAGGCCCTTGCCCAGGCTGTCCGCGCAGTCGCTGCGGCTGCCCGCGCTGACCCCGATGGCGCCCATGTGGGTCTTCACCCCGGTGGTGATGGCGGTCATGGTGCCGGCCGAATCCGGGGTCTGCGAATCGGTGTTGTAGGTCTTGCTGAACGCCGTGGCCGGGAAGCGTTCCCACGACAGCAGGTTTTCCTCGCCGGGGTTGCCGTTGCGCTGGCCTTCGAAGATGCGCGCGGCGGCCACGGTGGTCAGGCTCATGCCATCGCCCAGGAACAGGATCACGTTCTTCGCGCGGCCTTCCATCGCGCCACTGCCGGCGGCGCGTGCGGCGCCGCTGCGGTACCACCACTGCGGAGTTTCACCGGCCGGATGGGCTACTGCCGGTACATCGACCTGAACAGAGCCGGTGCCGGCGCGGGAGGAGGAGGCGGGGGTGGCGCAGGCGCCGAGCAGCAGGGTGGTGGCGACAGCCGCCAGCAGGGGGGTGGAACGGGGCATGGACGCGCGGATCTCACGGATGAAACGGGCGTTCATTATGCAGAACGCCGCAAGGCACGCCGATGACACGCTGATTTTCCCTGTGCGCCTCGTCCGCGCGGGCCGGTTCGGCTAAGGTGATCCGCTGTATCACTCTCTTCCTGGAATGCTCATGGCGCTGGTGTCTGCCTGGCTGCGGATCCCGTTCTGGCAGCGTGTACTCGGCGGTTTCGTGCTGGGCGCGCTGGCCGGCTGGCTGCTGGGTCCCGCGGCCGAAGTCTGGTTCGGCCCGCTTGGCGACCTGTACGTCACCCTGATCAAGATGATCGCGGTGCCGCTGGTGTTCTTCGCGGTGATCAACGCGATTTCCTCGCTGCACGGCCAGAAGTCGGTCGCCGCGCTCGGCGGGCGCACCTTCCTGTGGTTCATCATCACCGCCGCGCTGGCGGTCGGCATCGGCCTGCTGGTGGGGACGATCATGCAGCCGGGCACCGGCAACCTCAGCCTGAGCATGGACCATGGCTACACCCCGCGCGAGGTGCCCAGCGTGGTCAAGGTGCTGATGGACGTGGTCCCATCCAACGTGTTCTACGCACTGACCGGGATCGGCACCCGGGTCAACGCGGCGGGCGAAACCGTGCTGGCCGCAGGGCGCGGTTCGATCCTGCCGGTGATCTTCTTCGCCGGCCTGCTCGGCTTTGCCATGGTCAAGCTGGGCGACAAGGTCGCCGAGGCGCGCAGGCTGACCGGGCAGATGAGCGACATCATGATCCAGGTCACCCGCTTCGTGCTGGAGATGACCCCGCTGGGTACGTTCGGCCTGATCGCCGGCCTGGTCGGCAGCTACGGCTTCGAGAAGCTGCTGCCGTTGGGCAACTTCGTGCTGGCCCTGTACGTCGCCTGCGCGCTGCACATCCTGCTGGTGTACGGCAGCCTGCTGCTGGTGCACGGACTGAACCCGCTGAAGTTCTTCCGCGGCGCGGCGCCGGGCATGCAGGTGGCGTTCGTCAGTTCGTCCAGCTTCGCGGCGATGCCGGCGGCGATGCGCTCGATCACCCACAACCTGGGCGTGAACAAGGACTATGCCTCGTTCGCGGTGCCGCTGGGCGCCAGCATCAAGATGGACGGGTGCGGGGCGATCTACCCGGCGCTGTGCGCGGTGTTCATCGCCCAGTACACCGGTGTGCCGCTCAGCCCGGAGCAGTATCTGGTGGTGCTGATCGCTTCGGTACTGGGCAGCTTCGGCACCGCCGGCGTGCCGGGCACGGCGGTGGTGATGGCGACGGTGGTGCTGAGCGCGGCCAACCTGCCGCTGGAGACCATCGGTTACCTGTACGCCATCGACCGGATCCTGGACATGATGCGCACCATGACCAACGTGACCGGACAGATGCTGGTGCCGGTGCTGGTGGCCAAGGAAACCGGCCTGCTCGACCGCGAGGTGTACGACAACCCGTCCACCAATCTTGGCGTGGACGAAGGCGACGAGCCGGCCGCGCGTTGAGCGCAGCGGCACGGGCTGGATGCGGACGGGTCGGCACTGCCGGCCCGTTTTTCATTGGCTGACTGCGCGCTGTGACAGCTGTATCGCGCGCTGTAACAGTCCTGATACACCCCGGTGTGAAGCAGGCGTCATAAGGGTTCGGCCAGCGTGGTCGACGTGTTCAGGCGGCGTGAACGCGGCGCAGGTGTAACACCAACGTTGCAGCAGCGCTCCAGAGACGCGCCGAAACCCCCATGAAACGGGGCTTTGGAAGTTGGCACGATAACTGCTCCCTCCCTCCGCATCTTGACGGGAGGTCGCAATGGACAGCGTTCACGCAGCAGGCAGGGCAGGCACGATGGCATGGGTGATGGCGGCGCTGCTGCTGGCACCGCCAGCCGTCCAGGCCTCGGGCGCACGCCAGGGCGTGAAACCGCAACCGGGCGAAATCGTCCTGCTGCGCGACGTCTCAGCGCGACCGGCGTACCGGCCCGCACCGCCGGGCGTGGCATTGATCGCGGATCCCTCGCCCCGCCGCGAAGTCAGCGGCGCGCTGGGCACGCCCAACGGCATGGACGAACTGAGCGACGACGATTACGCCTCGCTTGGCTCCAATGCGGGCACCGCATCGCCCCACCACCCGACCACGGTCGAGCGCGTCACCACCGGTACGGTCAACAACACGCTCGGACGCGCCACCACCAGCGGCGTGCTGTCCGGCAATTCGCTGGGCCGCAGCATCGGCGGCCCGATGGGGGCGGTGGGCAATGCCACGCGCGGCATCGGCGACCAGGTGCGTGGCGCCCTGGCCCAGTTCCCCTTGGGCCAGCCGACCGGTGGGAACGGCAAATGAAGCGCATGGCCGTCCTGCTGTCGCTGGGCCTGGTGTCCGTGGTGCCGCTGCCGCTGTGCGCGCAGCAGGTCGATGACTACGCGGGCATGCTGGGCTACCTCAACCACACCCGCCTGGATGGCCGCGCGCTGAGCGGCGCCGATGGCGCGATCGTGGTCAACATGGCCGCCGGCGATCTCAACCAGCAGGCCAACCTGCTGGGCATCGCCAGCGGCGACACCGCGCAGGTCGACATCGACGCGCGGCAACTGCATTCCAACAACCGGGTACGCGCCACTGGCGCGCTCGACGCCCGCGCCAGCATTGGCGGGCAGGCACTCGGCGGCGCCAGCGGCGTCGCCATGATCAACCAGGCCAGCGGTATCGGCAACGCGACGCTCAACATCGTCACGGCCACGCTGGCGCAACAGGGCATACGCGAGACGAACGACGAGGCCCTGGCCGCGTCGGGGGCACTCGCGTCAGCAGGGGGGCAGGGCACCGCAGCACGCGGTGGTTCCGCCGGAACCCGCAGTGTCGCCGTGGAGGACACCGCGCTGCAGGGATTCGACGGCGTTCTGCAACTCAATCAAATCGCGGGTACCGGCAACACCACTGCCAATCAATTGAGCATGTCGGTGCAATCCACCCCGTGAGCAGTTCCATCCACCCGATTGACCGTGAAGAGAGAGGGCATCATGAATACCATGAACAAGACGGTACTGGCGCTGGCCATCGCTGTTGTGGCCACCGCATCTGCTTCCGCACAGGACAACCAGAACCAGAGTGCGTTCATCAACCACATCCATAACGTGTGGGAGACGCGCACCAACCTCAACACCGACGTCGATACCGACGTCGACACCAACATCGACACCGACATCACCACGGCGATCGATACCAGCATCGATACGGACATCGATACCAACATCGACACCAACATCCGCAACGACTGGGATTCCCGCACCCGCGTGCGCAACAACAGCACCACCAACGCCAGCAGCGACACCAACACCGAAACCACAACCAAGAGCTACACCGAAACCCGCGACGTGACCCACAACCGTGACGTCACCGTCAACGAGAACGTCACCAAGAACAGCGACATCCGCGCCGACGAGCGCAAGGAAAAGAACAACCACGGCGTCGACGTGAACCTGGAATCGGACCTGCAGGTAGGCGCGGACATCCAGTTCCGTGGCCGTCCGACGGTCTCGGGTGACCTGGCCGTCGACTCGGCGGCGATCGCCATCATCGACAACCGCCAGTCGATCACTGACAACCATGGCGACAACGAGCTGCTGGAAAACAACGCGTCGATCAGCGAGAACGTGGCGCAGGACGCGTCGGGCAACCTCGGCTTCAACACCGCCGCCGGTGACAACAATGCCCAGGACAACGCCGCGTCGCTGTCCGCTGCCGATGCCTCGTTCACCTTCGGCATGTCCGATGCGCAGGTGTACGTGAACCAGTACGGCGCCGGCAACCGCACCTACAACGACGGCGTGGCCAACAACTCCAGCCTCAGCGGCAACGCGTTCCGCGGCGCCACCGGCAACATCGGCGTCAACAGCGCTGCCGGCAACAACAACGAGCAGAAGAACGCCCTGGCGGCTTCGGTGTCCACTGCGCGCATGGCGACCGCCAGCATCAGCTCCAACCAGGTCTCCGCCGAGAACAGCGTGTCCAACGAGGGTTACGTGAAGGCGATGCGTGACACCACCCAGGTCACCCTGCGTGGCAACGTGCGCGGCGGTACCGCGGCCATCGGCGTGGGTGCCTACCGTGGCGAAGGCGAGGCCTTCCAGCAGTCGAACCTGTACGCCGACAGCTGGAGCGGCGAGAGCCATTCCGGCGGCGACTCGACCGGGCATATCGACTTCGACTCCGATACCCAGGGCGCCGTGCAGAACCCGAACCGCGAAGGCGTGGGCGGGTTTGCCTTCGACACCGAAGAGCAGGGTGTGCTGGCCTACGGCGAAGTCGGCTACGCCGACCTGCATGCCAGCCTGAGCGGCACCGTGGCCACCACCCGCTGGGTGGTCGAGAAGGCCGAGAACAACGCCTCGCTGTCCGGCGATGCGTTCCGCGGCGCCTCCGGCAACATCGGGGTGAACGTGGCGGCCGGCACCGGCAACCTGCAGGCCAACAGCCTGGCCCTGGCCGTGGCGCAGCCGTCCACCGGCGGCAACCCGGGCGGCGGTGGCGGCGAGTAAGCCTGTCCGCTTTCGCAAGCAGTACGCGTTGAGCGCAACAAGCCCGGTCATCCGCCAATGGCCGGGTTCCCCCGGGAGCCCCTGTCCCATCCTCCCCCTTTGGGGCAGGGGCTCCTTCCTTTCCTTTCCTGCGTCATCCCCGGAGCCTCGCCGATGTGGTCCACCCGAGCCCTGTGCTGCGCGTTGTCGCTGTTGATGTTGCCGGTCGGCGCCTCGCGCGCGGGCGACGTGGCCTTCAGTGGCGTGCTGCCCAATGGTGCGGTGTTCACCCAGAAGGTGGAGAGCATGCAGGAACGGCGCTTCCGCAACGTGGTGCGCCAGCACACCGACTACAGCTGCGGCGCGGCCGCACTGGCTACGATCCTGCGTTACGCCTACCACCTGGACGCGGACGAAGGCACGGTCATCGAAGGCATGATGGGGGTTTCGGACCCCCAACTGGTCCACCAGCGCGGCTTTTCGCTGCTGGACATCAAACGGTATGTGGAATCGATGGGCATGCGTGGGCGCGGCTACCGCGTCAACGAAGAGCGCCTGCGCTCACTGCGCGTGCCCGGACTGGTGTTGATGGATGTACGCGGCTTCCGCCATTTCGTGGTCCTCAAGCAGGTCCGCGGCGATCTGGTGGACGTGGCCGACCCGATCCTGGGCAATCGCAGCGTTCCCATCAACGAATTTCTCGAATCATGGCCGTCGCGGGCCGTGTTCGTCGTGATCGGTACCGATTTCGACCGCAACACGGTGTTGCTGCAGCCCGGTGAACGGCCCAGTGCACGTTCGCTGTATGCGCGGCAGGGGCCGATCACCGACGCGGAACTGGTCGACTTTGGTTTCACCCACGCAGATCTGTTCTAGGAGACATCATGAACACCACCCCATGGACGCCGGTCGCGATGCTGCTCGCCCTGCTGGGCACGGCCCCGGTCCTCGCAGCGGATGCGCCGCGCGCTGAGCAGGGACGGCCCGGCAAGGGACTGAGCGAGATCCCCGATCCGGAACTCAACCTCATGCGCGGCCGTTACACGGTCAACGGGACGTCGGTCGCCTGGTTCGGCGTGACCATGGTGTCGCAGTGGCAGGCCGGCAACCAGTCGGCGCAGAGCGCGCTGACCCTGGGCATGGACTTCAGCCACGGCACCCAGGCCCCGAAGGTCAGCTTCACGCCCAGCGTGACCGTCACCGCCGCCGACGCGCCGCTGCCGGTGACGCCCGGACGCAGCGTGGATTCCAGCGGCCTGCAGAACGTGGCCGGCCTGACCCAGAGTGTGCAGGTGGCCGGCGACAACAACGTGGCCAGCAACAGCACCCAGTTGAACGTGCGCGAAGGCACGGCACCGCCGGCGTCCGACCCGGCCGGCGTGCAGCCAGCCGTGGTGCAGCAGGCAGGCGTGCAGCAGGCCAGCGCGCAGCAGGGTGGCGTCAGCGCCGTGGCCCAGCAGGATGGCAGCAGCGCCAGCGTCAAGCTGGACATCCAGGGCGTTGGCCAGGTGCAGCAATGGATCCGCAACGGCAGCGTCGGGCAGAGCATCGCGATCAGCAGCGACGGCCAGGCGGTACGCAACCGCATGCAGATCGACCTGGTCCGACAGACGCTGGCCAGCAGCGGATCGCTCAACCAGAACGTAGCCCAGGCGATGAACCTGGTGCGCGGTGTTGGCATGGGGCCCGGCCAGTAATCCTGGCCGGTGGGGGAACCACACAGAACCGCAGGGCAAGGAAATGCACACCTCGATACGCAGCACCCCGCTGGCGCTGGCGGCGCTGGCACTCGCATCGGCGACCACCGCCGCCGCGCAGACCGCCCCGGCATCGCCGGCCCCCACCGGCGCACAGAACGCGCCGGTATCGCCGGCCGACGAAGCCGATGTCAAAGCGCTCATGCAGCAGCTGGAAACGCTCAAGGCCAACTACGCCCAGGAAGTGCGCCGGCTGCGCGAACTGGACATGCAGGTGCAGGCCATGCAGGCCCGCCTGAGCGGCAAGACCGCGCCGCTGGCCGCCGCTGCCGCCGCGCCCGAACCATTGCCTGCGACCACTCCGGCCGCACCGGTCGGCGGCGACGGCTACGCCAGCAGCGCGGCAGAAGCCCAGGAAGCCAAACAGGCCTCGCGGCGCAGCGTCGACGACGTCAAGCAGCAGACCGCCACGCTGTTCACCCGGCGCTTCACCCTGGAAAACAGCCTCACCTACGCGCGCTACGACCGCAAGCAGCTCACCCTCAACGGCTTCCTCGCGCTCGACGCCATCTTCCTCGGCAACATTGCGATCGAGAACGTCGAGTCCGACACCCTTACCTACAATCTGGCCGCACGCTGGGGCCTCACCCCGCGCCTGGCGTTGAACCTGGACGTGCCCTACCTGGCGCGCAAGACCGTGTTCCAGAAAGGCGGCGCCGGCGGCGCGGCCGCAGCCATCGCCCAGGAAGAAACCACTGGCAACGGCATCGGCGACGTCAGCCTGAGCGCCAACTACAAACTGTTCTCCGAACGCGGTCGCCTGCCGGAAACCGTGCTCACCGTGGGCGCCACCGCACCCACCGGTCGCGAACCCTACGGGCTGGACTGGAAAGTGCTGCAGCGCGACGACGATGACTTCATCCGTTTCGCCGTACCAAGCGAGCAACCCACCGGCAACGGCGTGTGGCAGGCCAACATCGGCCTGTCCGCAGTGAAGACCGCCGACCCGGCGATCCTGTTCGCCAACATCGGCTACGTCCACTCCTTCGAAAACAGCTTCGACGACCTCGACGCCAACCCCGACACCGTCAACCCCGGCGACGTGAAACTCGGCGGCTCCTACTACTTCGGCGCCGGCGTCGCCTTCGCCTTCAACGAACGCACCAGCCTGAGCATCTCCTTCAGCGACAAGCTCAGCGCCCGCGCCTCCACCCGCTACAAAGGTGGCCAGTGGGTCAAGATCGTCGGCAGCGATGCGAATGCGGCCACCTTGAACCTGGGCATCACCTATGCGCTGAACCAGAAGACCACGCTGGTCAGCCTGCTGGGCATCGGCCTGACCCCGGACGCGCCGGATTTCACCCTGGCGTTCAAAGTGCCTTACATGCTTTGAGGTCAACGCAACTCAGGCAACGCCAACTGATGCTTGCGGCACAAGCGGTACACCGTCACCCGCGACACCTGCATGGTGCGCGCGCATGCGGTGATGTTGAAGGCGTTGTCGCGCAGCGCCTGCAGCAGGGCATCGCGTTCGGCCGCCTGGCGTGCATCGTGCAGCAGCCGCTGCGGCATCTCCACCTGCGGCGGCAACAGCTCCAGGTCGGCCACGCCGATCAGCTCGGCTTCGCTCACGATCGCCGCCCGCTGCACCCGGTTCAACAACTCGCGGACATTGCCCGGCCAGTTGAAGCGCTGCAGCGCCCGTGCCGCCTCCGTACTGAAGCCGCGCGCGCGGGTCACATGGCGGCGCCGGAAGCTGGCCAGGAAGTGCTCCGCCAGCAACAGGATGTCCGTGCCGCGCTCGCGCAATGGCGGCATCGGCAGGCGCAGCACATTGAGCCGGTAGAACAGGTCGCGGCGGAACTGCCCGCGTTCCACCGCCTGCTCCAGGTCCACATGCGTGGCCGCCACCACCCGGACATCGACCGACAACGGATGGTTGCTGCCCACCCGCTCGATCGTGCCTTCCTGCAGCACCCGCAGCAGATTGGTCTGCGCATCCAGCGGCAGGTCCCCGATCTCGTCCAGGAACACGGTGCCGCCGCTGGCGGTCTCGAACAGGCCCAGCCGCCGCGTCGCCGCGCCGGTGAAGGCGCCGCGCTCATGCCCGAACAGCTCCGACTGCACCAGCGCCGGCGGAATCGCCCCGCAGTTGACCGCCAGGAACGGGCGTCCGTGGCGTGGCGACAGCGCATGCAGCGCCTGCGCCGCCAGTTCCTTGCCGGTTCCCGTTTCGCCGGTGATCAGCACCGGCAGCTCGACCGGTGCGAACTTGCGCAGCGCCGCCCGCGCCACCTGCAGCACCGCGCTGTCGCCGACCAGGGCCTTGGCCCCGGCGGCCGGGCCCGGCGCCTCGCCGTCGGCCAGCTGCTGCAGCCTCAGCACCAGCCCGGCCACGTCCAGCGGCGCCGTCCAGGTTTCCACGCAGCACGCCAGCAGGGCCTGCAACGGCGCATCGCCCGGCAGCGGACCCGCCGGCAGGATCGCCAGCAGGCGCATGTGCCGGTGCTGCGCCAGCAGCCCCTGCAGGTGGTCCAGATGGGCCGGGGGAGGGCCGCGCAGGTCCAGCAGCCCGACCACCAGGTCGTTGCTGCGCATGCCGATCGACACGCACTGGTCGCTGGCGACCCCGCGTACCTGCCAACCTTCCGCTGCAAGCGCGGCGCGTTCGGCCGCGTGGGGTTGCCCAAACCAGATTACACACCGGGCCGGAAATTCAGGGACTGCCGCCATGCGTCACCTTCGAGAAAAAGATCCCGGGCGGTGTCTACAGCTCGGCGCGCCCCGACGGGCCGCCCCCCGCCGGAACCAGCAGCCCCCGCCGGACCCGGCAGGGGCTGGTCGCGTGCAACGCGAATTGCGCGAACGACAACAGGGAGAACGCCGTTTGCCGCCGGTAGCGGCCATCGCCCAACGAAAAAGGCCGCTGCAGGGCAGCGGCCTTCGTGGCGCGGGTCAACCGGGCCGATTCAGAGCTCGACGCGGCGCGCCTGCATGAACTTGCCGCCCCAATAGCCCGAGACCAGGCTGTCCACGCGGACGTCCTTGCCGGTGCTGGGGGCGTGCAGGAAGCGGCCTTCGCCGACGTAGATGCCGACGTGGTCGACCCGGCCCTTGCGGCCGAAGAACACCAGATCGCCCGCGGCCAGCGCGTTGCGGTCGTTGATCAGCTGGGCTTCGCCGTCGTGGGCCATTTCACGCGACACGCGCGGCAGCTCGATGCCCAGCGCGGTCTTGAACACGTAGCCGACCAGGCCGCTGCAGTCGAAACCGCTGTCCGGCGAGGTGCCGCCCCAGCGGTACGGCGTGCCCAGCAGGGTCATCGCACGGCGCAGCAGCGACTGCACCTTGCCATTGTCGGCCTCACCGCCGACCACCGCGCCGTTGGCACCGGTGCTGGCGTCGTAGTTGGCAAGCAGGCGGCTGAGGTCGCCGGCGAACATCGCCGAGCGGTCCATCAGCGGAATGGTGTCGTTGGCCGCCAGGTGCGGGAGCAGGGCGGCAAGGGTGGCACTGGCAGCGGCATCGGCCTTGCTGCGGACCGGCGCTTCAGCCTTCGGCTTGGCGGCGGCGGGGGCTTCGACGACGGCAACGGCGGCCACCGACGCGGCATCGACGGCGGTCGTCGGTGCGGTCTGTGCCCAGGCCGGAACACTGGCCAGGCAGAGGGCGAAAGCGAGAAGAGCGGGGCGGGCAGTGCGCCGGGAAGCGGCGGTCTGGCCTTGGCACGTCAGGTCGGCTGTCGTCACGCGGCGGTCACTGAATAAAAACGATGGGTGATGATGCCGTGTAAGACGTGTGATTTGGTACAAATTCCGTTAAATTTTCGTTTACATTAACGTGATCAACATCACATTTTTGAGCCTTGCCCCCATTCATTTCAGTGAAGTACGCGTTTGGCTCCCGTGTAGTGCTGCTTCCAGTAGCTGCCCGCCAACGAATCCAGCCGGACCGTGCCACCCGTACTCGGGGCATGCACGAAGCGCCCCTCGCCGACATAGATGCCGACATGGAAGACGTTGCCGCGGTCGCCGAAAAACACCAGGTCCCCGGGTGCCAGCCGCTGCGGGTCGATCTTCGGACCCTGCACCGCTGCCAGGTCGCGCGAGGTCCGCGGCAGCTTCAGGTCGAGCATTTCCCGGTACACATAGGCCACCAGCCCACTGCAGTCGAAGCCGGACTCCGGGGTGTTGCCGCCGTAGCGGTAGGGCGTCCCGACCAGGCCGATCGCCCGCATCAGCACCGCATTGGCTGCCTGCGGGTCGTTCGGCACCACCGTGGGCCAGACCTGGGTCGTGGCCGGCGGCGCGGCCGGGCGGGTGGTTTTGCCCCCGCCGCAGGCGGCCAGCGTGGCCAGGCAGAGCAGGGCGGCGAGCCGCGACAGCGGGCGGATCAGGCGCGGAACTGGCGTCATGTGCGTGATGTCCGGATAATGCGCGACCTCAGAAGGCCGTCATGATGGCGGCGTATCCGGCGGGCGACAACCCGTCCCATCCGTCTGCCCTGGCAGCCAGCACAAGAGTCCATTGCATGAAGATCGAGAAAGACCGCGTCGTCCGCTTCCATTACACCGTTGCCGAGCAGGGCCAGGAGCCGATCGAAAGCTCGAAGGACCGTGACCCGCTGGCGATCCTGATCGGCCACGGCAACATCATCCCGGGCCTGGAAAACGCCATGATGGACAAGGAAGCCGGCGCGTCCTTCGAGGTGGACGTCAAGGCCGCCGATGCCTACGGCGAGCGCCGCGATGGTCTGACCCAGCGCGTGCCGAAGAAGCATTTCGGCAACGAGAAGCTGGTTCCGGGTTCGCAGGTCGTGCTGCAGACCAACTTCGGTCCGCGCGCCGTGACCGTGCAGAAGGTCGGCATGAGCGTGGTCGACGTCGACCTGAACCACCCGATGGCCGGCAAGGACCTGCACTTCTCGGTGGAGATCGTCGACGTGCGCGAAGCCAGCGCCGAAGAACTCGAGCACGGCCATGTGCACGGTGATGGTGGTCATCACCACTGAACCGGGCGCCACGCCGGTTTACCGCAGCCACGCAGCGCGTGGCCCGACGGCCCGCCCTGGCGGGCCGTCTTTGTTTCCGCCACCGTTCGCGAGTCGCCCGTGAAGCCTGGTTCCCCCGCGTTGCAGCCGGTCGCCTCGAACGACCGCATCGAAGTGATCGACATCCTGCGCGGGGTGGCGCTGCTCGGCATCATGTTGATGAACATGGAAGCCTTGAGCGGTCCGCTCGACCTGGCCTTCACCGGGATCGATCCGCACTGGATCGGGCTGGACTACGCGGTCGACGCGGCCGTGTACGTGCTGGTACAGGGCAAGTTCTTCACCCTGTTCTCGCTGCTGTTCGGCGCCGGCTTCGCGATCATGGCGCAACGCGCCGAAGCCGCGCGGCGCGATTTCACCCCCTTCTACCTGCGCCGCAGCGCCGGCCTGCTGCTGATCGGCCTGTGCCATGCGCTGCTGGTCTGGTCCGGCGACATCCTGGTGGTCTATGCCCTGGTATCGCTGCCGCTGCTGGCCACCCGCGAGGCACCACAACGCTGGTTGCCGGCGATGGGAGTGGGCACTTACCTGTGCGCCGCGCTGATGATGCTGCTGCTGGGGGCGATGGTCGGGCTGGCCACGCAGGTGCAGGGCGACGGCGGTGGCATGGCCACGGCCATCGCGCAGGGCCAGCACACCATTGAACTGCAGCGCCAGGCCTACGGGCATGGCAGCTTCGGCCAGGCCGTGGCGCAGCGCGCCAGCGATCTCGGTACCGCGTTGTCCGGCGCGCTGATCATCGGTCCGGAAGTGCTGGGCATGTTCCTGCTGGGCAGCTGGTTCGCGCGCAGCGGCGCGCTGGCCGAGCCGGCGCGGTTCGAGCGGTTGTACCGTCGCCTGCGCTGGATCGCGCTGCCGGTCGGCCTGCTGCTGATGCTGGCCAGCGCGGCGTGGGTGCCGTACCTGGCCCCCGGCACCTTCACGCCGGTCACCGGCGCGGCCTACGCGCTGTCGTCGCTGGCCAGCCTGTTGATGTGCCTCGGCTACCTGGCGTGGATCGTGCACTGGCATGCGCGCCTGCGCGTGCTTGCGCCGATGGGGCGGATGGCACTGACCCAGTACATCCTGCAGTCGCTGGTGTGCACGTGGTTGTTCTACGGCTACGGGCTGGGCGCGTTCGAAACGCTGGCGCGCGCCTGGCAGATTCCGTTCGCGCTGGCGCTGTTCGCATTGCAGGTGCTGCTCAGTCACGCGTGGCTGCGCCACTTCCGTTTCGGTCCGCTGGAATGGGTCTGGCGTGCGATGACCTATGGCCGCTGGCCGGCGTTGCGCCGCTGAGACGGTGCCTGCCGCATCCTCACGCCTGACGCGCGGGCCGGCGTGGCATGCTTGCAGCCATGACAACGCACTTTGATTACGACCTGATCGTGCTCGGCGGCGGCTCCGGCGGCCTGGCCGCGGCGTTCCGCGCCGCGCAGCACGGCAAGCGGGTGGCCATGCTGGAACCCGGCGAACTGGGCGGTACCTGCGTCAACGTCGGCTGCGTGCCGAAGAAGGCGATGTGGCTGGCGGCCGATCTGTCCGCGCGGGTAGGTCTTGCGGCGGCGATGGGCTTCGACGTGCCGACCCGGCCCACGCTGGACTGGAAGGAACTGGTGGTGCATCGCCAGGGCTACATCGCCAACATCCACGCCAATTACCTCAAGCGCCTGAACGACACCGGTGTGGTGCGGGTGCCGCGCAAGGGCCGGCTGCTGGACGCGCACACAGTGGAGTGCAGCGACGGTATCCGGATCAGCGGTGAACATATCCTGCTGGCCACCGGCGCCCACCCTCAGCGTCCGGACATCCCCGGCGCCGAGCTGGGTTCGGTATCGGATGATTTCTTCAACCTGTGCAGCGCGCCGGCGCGGGTGGCGATCGTCGGCGGCGGCTACATCGCGGTGGAACTGGCCGGGCTGCTGCAGGCGCTGGGCAGCCGCGTCACCCTGCTGGTGCGCGGCGAGCGCCTGCTCGAGCGCTTCGACGCCGAACTGACCGCGCAGCTGGCCGAGAACCTTCGCCACCAGGGCGTGCACCTGCACTTCAACTACCGCCTGCGCGAGCTGCGTCGCGACGGCACCGACATCCTGGCGTACGGTCACGATGGCCCGGTCGAGCCGCGTTTCGACCAGGTGTTCTTCGCCACCGGCCGCCGCGGCAACAGTGCCGGGCTCGGGCTGGAAGCACTGGGCATCGCGGTGGGCGAGCGGGGAGAGGTCGAGGTCGACGACTGGCAGGACACCGCCGTGCCCAGCGTGCATGCGGTGGGCGACATCGCCGGCAAGGTCGGGCTGACCCCGGTGGCGATCGCGGCGGCGCGCAAGCTGATGGACCGCCTGTTCGGCGGCCAGCCGCAGGCCAGGATGGACTACGAGAATGTCGCCAGCGTGGTGTTCTCGCACCCGGCGCTGGGTGCGGTGGGATTGAGCGAAGAGGAAGCGCGCCAGCGCCATGGCGACGTGCGGGTGTACTGCAGCAACTTCCGCCCGATGCTGCAGGCCCTGGCCGACGCCAACCAGCGCAGCCTGTTCAAGCTGGTCTGCGTGGGCGAAGACGAGCGCGTGGTCGGCGTGCACCTGCTGGGCGACGCCGCCGACGAAATCCTGCAGGGCTTCGCGGTGGCAGTGAAGATGGGCGTCACCAAAGCCCAGCTCGACGACACCGTGGCGATTCACCCCACGAGCGCAGAGGAGGTAGTGTTGATGCGTTAACACGCATCAACACTACCGCGGAGATTCGGGGGTGCGACAATGACGGCGATGTCGCACGTTCTCCCCACTTCTTCCCGACGCCTGGCCACGTCCGGTGTGCTGCTCGCCGCCGTCGGCGCCATCGCCGCCTCCGGCAAGGCCGTCATCGTCAAACTGGCCTACCGCCATGGCGTGGATGCCACGACGCTGCTGGCGCTGCGCATGCTGATGGCGTTTCCGCTGTTCGCGCTGCTGGCGGTGTGGTCGGCGCGCCGCGCCGCGCCGCTGTCGTGGGCAGACCGCGGCAAGGTGGTCTGGCTGGGCTTCACCGGCTATTACCTGTCCAGCCTGCTGGACTTCCAGGGCCTGCAGTACATCAGCGTGACCCTGGAACGGCTGATCCTCTACCTCAACCCGACCCTGGTGCTGCTGATCAGCCTGGTGCTGCTGAAGAAGCGGCCCGGCCGGTGGCAGCTGGCCGCGCTGGTGCTGAGCTACCTGGGCGTGCTGCTGGCGTTCGGGCATGACCTGCAGCTGGAAGGCGGGCGCATCGTGCTGGGCAGCGCGCTGGTCTTCGCCAGCGCGCTCAGCTACGCGCTGTACCTGTTCGGCAGTGGCCAGGTAGTGGCACGTATCGGCGCGATCCGCCTGACCGCCTATGCCAGCTGCGTGGCGTGTGTGTTGTGCGTACTGCACTTTGCCGTGCTGCACCCGTTGCCGGCGCTGCTGCAGGCGCCGCCGCCGGTGTACTGGCTGTCGCTGGTCAACGCCACCGTCTGCACGGTGCTGCCGGTGCTGGCGATCATGCTGGCGGTAAAGCGGATCGGCTCGTCGCTGGCCGCGCAGGTGGGTATGCTCGGTCCGGTGTCCACCATCGTGATGAGTCTATGGCTGCTCGACGAACCCATGGGCCCCTGGCAGATCCTGGGGACGGCGCTGGTGCTGGTCGGCGTGCTGCTGGTCAGCCGCGTGCGCGCGTGAGCAAGCGTGCGGCGTCGGTCGATGCCGCGGCCGATGCTGCCGCGCAGGCCCGCGAGCGCATCCTGGCGGTGATCCGCGCCATTCCGCGCGGGCAGGTGATGGGCTATGGGCAGGTGGCGGCCAAGGCCGGCCTGCCGGGCCGGGCGCGACTCACCGCGCGGGTGCTGGGCATGAACGACGACCCGGACCTGCCGTGGCACCGGGTGCTGCGTTCGGACGGCCGGATCGCCATGCCCGAGGGCTCGCGCGGCTGGCGCGAGCAGAACCAGCGGCTGCGCGCCGAAGGGGTGGCGATGGAACGCGGGCGGGTCCGGCACATGCCGCGCGGGGAACGGGACCTGGATGCTGCGTTGTGGGGGCCGCTCTAGGTATTGGAAGCCGGCCAACGGCCGGCGCTACCACGCCGCGCCTTCGGCGCGGCTATGATGGGCGCGGTTCCAAAGGATGCCCCCATGTTCCCCCGACTGCCCACCGTCACCAAGGCACTGTTGATCGCCAACATCGTGCTGTTCCTGCTGCAGCAGCCGTTCCTGCTCGGCAACGGCACCTTCGAGCCGTTCATGCTGCAGCCCCTGCGTGGTGGGTTCGACCCGTTCTCGCCGGGCGGCAACTTCCAGCCGTGGCAGCTGCTCACCTATGGCTTCCTGCATGGCAGCTTCGGCCACCTGTTCTTCAACATGCTGGCGCTCTTCATGTTCGGTGCGCCGCTGGAACAGACCTGGGGCGAGAAGCGCTTCCTGATCTACTACCTGGTCTGCGTCGCGGGCGCCGGCGTGTGCCAACTGCTGGTGGGCGCGCTGATGACCGACCCGGCCACTGTGCTCGGCGCGTCCGGTGGCGTATTCGGCCTGTTGCTGGCCTACGGCATGTTGTTCCCCAACCAGCGCGTCATGCTGCTGTTCCCGCCCATCCCCATGAAGGCGCGCACGTTCGTGATCGTGTTCGGTGTGATGGAACTGGTGTTGGGCGCCACCGGCTGGCAGCCCGGCGTGGCCCATTTCGCGCACCTCGGCGGCATGCTGTTCGGCTGGCTGCTGATCCGTTACTGGCGCGGCCAACCGCCGTTCAAGCGGCGTCCGCCCGGTGGCCCGAAACGCCCCAATCACCTGCGCAGCGTGTAGCCCGCAGCGGACGAAAAGATCTTCTCCTGTCGCAGTGAAGCGTCGCTTTCCGCGGGCGTGGGAAGCCTGGTGCGGTTCTTCGACCAGGTTCATCGCGAGCGTCCGGGGGCCCCGCCGCGGCCGGCAGGCCCCTATGCAAATGTCCCCCGACGTCGGCCTGCGGCCGACGCCTCCTCCTTTACTTTGCCAGGGACCTACCGGCCGCGACGGGGCTCGGCTTGCGGTTGGCAATGGAAAGCAGATGTCGCGGTGCCACGCCGGTGGAAATTCGTCCACAAGGGCACGGCGGCCCCGCGCTCGCCCCACCGGCAACCGCGTCTGCTGCAGCGCGTGCTCCCCCACGAGGGGAGAAGAACAAAAAAAAGGGGCGCTCGAAGGAGCGCCCCTTTTTGTTTTCACCAGCGCTGGACTCAGCGCCAGACCTTGATCTGCTCCGCGTCCACGCGCTGCATCGGCTGGCCCGGCTTGCAGGTGTAGGTGGCGCCGAAGGCCGGCAGGTTCGACAGCGGGCCATTGGTGCGCCACTTGCCCGGGGCCATGGTGTCCGAGGTCAGGCGCTGCGCCGCTTCGTTCGGCGACAGCTGCTGCGGCCAAAGGCTGGCCCAAGCGCGGAAGAAGCCCTGCTGGGTGGCCGGCTTGGCGTCCGGTTCCGCTGCGCGGTAGGCCGCCCAGGCCAGTTCCAGGCCGGCCAAGTCGGCCAGGTTCTCTTCGCGGGTCAGCTGGCCGTTGACCTTCGCACCCTTGACGCCGGGGAAGTCGTAGCCGCTGAACTGCGCCGCCACGCGGCTGCCCAGCAGTTCCCACGCGGTCTTGTCGGCCGGCGTCCACCAGCTGCGCAGTTCGCCCTTGGCGTCCACCAGCGAGCCCTTGGCGTCGATCGCGCGGGTCAGCTCATGCGCGACCAGCGCGCCGTAGCTGCCGTACTTGTCGGCGTTGTCGGCCTTGGCATTGAACACCGGGCCCTGCAGCACCGCGGCGGTGACGATCAGGCGGTTCTGCGCGATGTCATAGGCCAGCGCCGGCTGCTGCGGCAGCACGTCCCAGCGACGTTCCGCGTTGCCCTTGCCAATCCGCTTCATTTCTTCGCGGTGGCGCCAGGTCGAGGCGATCAGCATGTTGCTGCCGAAGCTCCCACGGCCCATCGGCTGCACGCTGTAATCGAGGTCGCGCAGCGGGGTGCCGATCTCGATCTTCAGCGCGGCCAGCTTGGCCTGCGCTTCGGCCTTGGCTTCGGCGCTCAGCCAGCTGCTGGCCTTGACCGATTCGATCTGGGTTTCGCGGATCTTGTCGGCGATCACCGCCGCCTGGCGGCGGTCCTCGGCCGACAGGTGGCGCGCGGCATACTCGCGGCCCAGCATCGGGCCGGCGGCAACGTTGATGGCATTGAGCACCTGCTCCCAGCGTGCCGGGGCCAGGGTCTCGCCACGGATCACGCGACCGCGGAACTCGAACTCGGCATCGCGGTAGGCCTTGGACAGGTAGGGCGCCATCGCGTCGCCCACGCGCCAGCGCAGGTAGGCCTTCCACTGCTCCGGCTTGATCCGGGTGACCATGCCGTCGAGCTGCTTGAACAGTGCCGGGTCGGACAGCGAGACCAGGTCATCGCTGACGCCCTGCGCCTTGAGGAACGCCTCCAGCTGCAGGTTGCGGTAGCGGCTGTTGAGCTCCTTGGTGGAGATCGGCGCGTAGTTGTTGAACGGGTTGTTGATGCCGGCCAGCGACTGCGCGTTGCGCGCCAGCTCGGTTTCCAGCGCGATCACCGCCTGCGACTCGGCGTCCAGGTCGGCCGGCTTGGTGCCGGTCAGCGCAAGGATCTGCTTGACGTACGCACGGTAGCGCCCCATCAGGGCCACCGTGTCGGCGTCGGTGCGGGTGTAGAACGCCGGGTCCGGCAGGCCCATGCCACCCTGCATGAAGTAACCGATGTGGCGGTCCAGTGCCTTCAGGTCGATGTCCGGGGCAAAGTTGAACGCAACCGGGATCCCAACCTGGTGCAGCGCGGCGATCGAGGCCGGCACGTCCTTGGCCTTCTTGATCGCATTGATGCGGGTCAGCAGCGGGGCGATCGGCTTGGAACCGTCGGCCTCCACGGCCGCTTCGTCCAGGCCGCTGGCCCAGAAGTCGCCCAGCAGCTTCTGCACGTTGCCCTGCGGCGTCTGCATCGCACCGTCGAGCAGTTCACGCTGCTGCACGCGGGTACGTTCGGCCAGCTGGCCCAGGGCGGTGGTGGCGCCGGACTGCGGCGCCGGGTTGGCCTTCAACCAAGCGGCATTGGTGGCGTCGTGGAAATCGCTGCACTGCGCGCTGACCGCAGGCGCACGGCTGGCGGCCTTCTTTTTCGGGGCGGCGGAGGCGTCGGTGACGACCAGGGTGGCCAGGCCCAGGCCGAGGGCGATGGCAAGCGGACGAAGGTTGGGCATGCGAAGCGAATCCAGGAGGATTGAAGACCGCGGAACTATAGCAAGCCCGCATGAAAACGCGGCATTCACCGACGCCGACGGTAGCCCCGGCCGTTGGCCGGCAACCGACCAAACACGAAGGCCCGGGCGTTTGCCCGGGCCTTCGTGCGCATTCACGCATCACGCAGGAACGTGATGGATTACCAGATCACCACCTGCTTGTCGCCGGCGCGGACCATCGGCGAACCCGGCTTGCACTCGAACGCCTTCGCGAAGGTCGGCAGGTTCGACGGTGCGCCCATGGCACGGAACGCGGCCGGGGCGTGCGGATCGGTCTTCAGGCGGACCGCCGCGTTTTCCGGGGTGTACTTGGTGCGCCACACGGTCGCCCAGTTGAAGAAGAAGCGCTGGTCGCGGCTGAAGCCGTCGACCTTCGGGTCTTCCTTGCCGGCCGATGCCTTCTGCAGCGCATCGTAGGCCGTGGCCAGGCCACCCAGGTCGGCGATGTTCTCGCCCAGGGTCAGCTTGCCGTTGACCGCCTGGTCGCCGACCTTGTACCCGTCGAACTGGTTGACCAGCTTGCCGGTCAGGCCGCTGAAGTTCCTGGTGTCGGCCTCGCTCCACCAGTTCTCGAAGTTGCCGGTCGGCCCGAAGCGGCTGCCCTGGTCGTCGTAGCCATGGGTCATCTCATGGCCGATCACCGCGCCGATGCCGCCGTAGTTCAGCGCGTCGTCGGCCTTCGGGTCGAAGAACGGCGGCTGCAGGATGGCGGCCGGGAACACGATCTCGTTCTGCAGCGGGTTGTAGTAGGCGTTGACCGTCTGCGGGGTCATGCCCCACTCGGTCTTGTCGACCGGCTTGCCGATCTTGGACAGCGCGAACTTGTAGTTGAACTCGTTGGCCGCACGCACGTTGCCGAAGTAGCTGTCACGGCCGGTGGTCAGCCCGCTCCAGTCGCGCCACTTGTCCGGGTAGCCGATCTTCGGGGTGAAGGTTTCCCACTTGGCGATGGCCTTGGCCTTGGTTTCGTCACTCATCCAGGTCAGGCCCTGGATGCGCTCCTTGAGCGCGGCGGCCAGGTTCTTGACCAGTTCTTCCATCTTGGCCTTGGACTCGGGCGAGAAGGCGACCTTGACGTACAGCTGGCCGAACGCTTCGCCGGCATCGTTTTCGATGGTGCCGAGCACGCGCTTCCAACGCGGCTTCATTTCCTTCTGGCCGTTGAGGGTCTTGCCGTAGAACTGGAAGTTCTCATCGGCGAAGGCGTCGGACAGGTACGGCGAGGCGCCGTCGATGGTGCGGAAACGCAGGTACGAACGCCACACCGAAGGATCGGTATCGGCCAGCGCCTTGCTCACTTCCTGGTGGAAGCTGGGAATGGCCAGCGAGAACTTCTCCGGCGCGGCGATGCCCTGCGCCTTGAAGAATTCGGTCCAGCTGAAGTTCGGGGTGAGCTTGTCGGCGTCGGCGACGCTGACCGGGTTGTAGTACAGCGAGACATCGCGCGACAGCTGTTCGCTGGACTTGGACGCCTTGGCCAGGCGGGTTTCGAACTTGACCACATCGGCGGCCTGCTTGGCCGCGTCGGCGGCTGCGACGCCGGAGAGTTCCAGCACCTTGGCCACGTGGGCCTGGTAGGCCTTCAGCTTGTCGGCGTTCCTGGCGTCGGTGTAGTAGGTGGTGTCCGGCAGGCCGAGGCCGCCCTGGCTTGCATAGGCGATGTTCTGCGAGGAATTCTTGAAGTCCGCTTCCGGGCCGAAGCCGAACAGAACGTTCTCGCCCTTGGCGGCGCTGGTGCGCAGGTAGTTGGCGATGGCGTCCTTGTCCTGCAGGCCGTCGATCGCGGCCAGGTCGGCCTTGATCGGCTCGATGCCCTGCGCGTTGATCTTGGCTTCGTCCATGCCGGTGGCCCAGAAGTCGCCGACGATCTTTTCAATGCCGGTCGGGTTCTTCACCGCCGCGACCTGTTCGGCCAGCTGGTGCTGCACGGCGACCGAGCGCTCGTCCAGGATGGTGAAGGCGCCCCAGCTGGTGCGGTCGGCCGGGATTTCGTTGGCGGCCAGCCACTTGCTGTTCACGTAATCGCCGAACGCGGTGCAGGCGTCCAGGCTCGTGTCCAGGTCGGACGGGTGGAACGCGTTGTACGCCGGCAGCTTGGCTTCATCGAGCTTGAACTCGGTCGCGGCCGGGGCAGCGGCGGTCGGGGTGGCGGTGGAGGCCGCGCCGTCCGTAGCCGGGGTTTCGGTCTTGCTGCAGCCGACCAGGGCGGCCGAAACGGCCAGGGTCAGCAGAACCATCTTGGGAGTGCGAGAGATCACGTGTTGGCCTCCGGGCCGAAGAATCTTTCAGGATGGCCCCAGCGGGGCCGTGGGCCAGACGATACGCCGCTGGACCGGCCTGCAAGGGTGTCGAAGGTCATGGCCGAAGGCAAGCCGGTGCCCCACAAGGCATGCCGCCAGCGCGGGACAAGCCACCGGGTGCCGGTGTATACAGCCTGCATGGGCACTTCCAACACGCACGAGTGGGATGCGGTCATCATCGGTGGCGGGCACAACGGCCTGGTCTGCGCAGCCTACCTGGCCCGGGCCGGGCGGCGGGTGCTGGTGCTGGAACGCCGCAGCGTGATGGGCGGGGCTGCCGTCACCGAGGAGTTCCACCCCGGATTCCGCAATTCGGTGGCTTCCTATACGGTGTCGCTGCTGCAGCCGCGCATCATCCGCGAGCTGGCCCTGGCCGAGCACGGGCTGCGCGTGGTGCCGCGGCGGATCAACAACTTCCTGCCTCTGGACGGCAACTACCTGCTCGCCGGCGCCGGCCTGACCCAGGCCGAAGTGGCGCGTTTCTCCGCGCGCGACGCCGAACGCCTGCCGGCCTTCGAACGGCGCCTGGAAGCGTTTGCCGATGTGCTGCGCGACGTGGCCCTGCAGGCACCCCCGAACCTGGGCGAGGGCCATTGGCTGAGCCAGCTGCCGGCGCTGTGGCAGGCCGGGCAGCTCGGTCGCCGCCTGCATGGGCTGCCAGCGGCGCTGCGCCAGGAACTGCTGGACCTGTTCACCATCTCCGCAGCGGAATACCTGGACCGCTGGTTCGACAGCGCGCCGATCAAGGCACTGTTCGGTTTCGACGGCATTGTCGGCAACTACGCCAGTCCCGAAGCGCCGGGCAGCGCCTATGTCCTGCTGCACCACGCGTTCGGCGAAAGCAACGGGGTCAAGGGAGCGTGGGGCCACGCCATCGGTGGCATGGGCGCGATCACCCAGGCGATGGCGCGTTCTGCGACGGCCGCCGGCGCGACGCTGCGGACCGATGCCGGGGTGCGTCGCGTGCGGGTCGAGCAGGGCCGCGCGGTCGGCGTGGAAACGCTGCAGGGCGAGGTGATCCGTGCACGCGCCGTGGTCGCCAACGTCAACCCCAAACTGCTCTACGAACAGCTGCTGGCGCCGGACCAGGTGCCGATCGCCACGCGCGAGCGCATGGCCAACTGGCGCTGCGGTTCGGGGACGTTCCGGATGAACGTGGCGCTGTCGGCGCTGCCGTCGTTCACGGTGCTGCCCGGGGCAGGGGACCACCTCACCGCCGGCATCATCATCGCGCCGAGCCTGGCCTACATGGAGCGGGCCTACCATGACGCACGCCAGTTCGGTTGGTCGCGGCAGCCCATCGTGGAACTGCTCATTCCCAGTACCCTGGACGATACGCTGGCGCCGCCCGGGCAGCATGTGGCCAGCCTGTTCTGCCAGCACGTGGCACCGGAACTCCCCGACGGGCGCAGCTGGGACGATCACCGGGAAGAAGTGGCCGACCTGATGATCGCCACCGTGGAGCGGCACGCGCCGGGCTTCAGCGCATTGGTGCTCGGGCGCCAGGCGCTGAGTCCGCTGGACCTGGAACGTACCTTCGGGCTGATCGGTGGCGACATCTTCCATGGTGCGCTGAGCCTCAACCAGCTGTTCAGTGCACGGCCGATGCTGGGCCAGGCAAACTACCGGGGCGCGCTGCCCGGGCTCTACCTGTGCGGGGCGGGAACCCATCCCGGTGGCGGCGTCACCGGCGCGCCGGGACACAACGCGGCCAAGGTCATCCTGGCCGGCTGAAACGGGATCGGCCACCCGAAGGTGGCCGATGCCGGTCAACCTGGCTGCAGCGTTTACAAACCGCCGCCGCCACATCCCTTGCCGAGGTAGTCGTCGATCAGCCGCAGCTGGTCGCCCATGATCGCCCGCGTCCACGCCGGACCGTGGGCGTAGTCGGCGATGGCGTGGTACTCCACCGGCTGGCCGGAGTTCTTCGCCTTGGCCACGAACCACTCGGACTGTTCGATCGGCACGGTGCGGTCGCGGTCGCCGTGGTAGACCATCAACGGGATCTTCGTCTCGCCGGCCTTGTCCAGCGGGTTCAGGCCCTCCACCGTCTTGGCCTGGGCCTGGCGGAAGAACGGATTGTTGTAGAACCGCGACCAGATCTTCTTGATGTCCGACACGCCGGCGCCGGCAATGGCGCACTTGTACAGGCCGTTGGGACGCACCGACGCGGCGAACGCGGAATAGCCGCCGTAGGAGAAGCCGAACATGGCGATATGGCCGGGCTGGGCGATCTTCTGATCGATCATCCACTTGGCGCCATCATCCTTGTCGTCCTGCATCTTCTGGCCCCACTCGGCGTCGCCGGCCATCCACAGCCGGCGGCTCCAGTCGGCCGAGCCGCGGAACTGCGGGCGCAGCACGGCCATGCAGCGCGACGCCATCAGCGGCACCCACATCGAGCCGTCGAAGTCCATGCCATCGCGCGACCACGGGCCGCCGTGCGGGTGCACCACCGCCTTCCACGGACCGGCACCACACAACTCGGTGTTCGGGGTGGTCAGGAACGCCGGGATGTCCAGACCGTCGCGCGCCTTGTAATAGACCAGGCGGGTGTTGCCCAGTGCGGCCGGGTCGAGCTTGGGGTAGGTCCTGGCCAGCAGGGTGAGCTGGCCGTTGTTGAACAGGTAGTAGGCCGGCGGATCGGCCGGACCGGACACCGACACCAGGAAGGTTTTCAGGTTGGCGCTGTAGTCCAGCAGGCGGATCGCCTTGCCGGTGTCCAGCGTGGTGGTGGCCTGCTGGCCGGTCGCCGGATCGACCAGGGTCACTTCGCTGGAGGTGATCTGCAGGGCTTGGCGCAGGCCCTGTTCCAGTGCCTTGAAGGTGGGGTCGGTCCACTGGATTTCATTCTGCCGCGGGCCGCTGTAGCCAACCCCGAGCAGCGCGCCAAACGGCACCCCCTCCACGCCTTTGTAGCGGTTCAGCACCACGCTGCCGGCATTGAAGAACTTGTGTTCGAACAGCACTTCCTTCTGCTTGCGCGCGCTTATGTCGTACTCGTAGATGACCGTCTTGTCGCGGCCTACGTTGCTCTGGATGAAGGCGATGTTGGGGTCTTCGGCGAAGCCGACCACCTGGGTGATGTCGCGGTCCTTCACGTGCGAACGGAAGTGCTCTTCCCAGGCGTTGCTGGCCGGGTTGCGGAACTCGGTGGCGATGTACGCGCCGGTGGCGTCCAGGTCCTGGCGCAGGCGTGCGCGCAGTTCGCTGTCCAGGTCGGTGACGTACCCGGCCACGCGCTCCTCGGTCTTCTGGATGCGCTGCGCGCTGAACGTACGCAGATTGACCTTGTATACGTCGCCGGAATTACTGCCCGAGCCGTTGATCACCAGGATGTTGTCAGGGTCGTTGGGGAGGGTGTCGAGCACGGTGGAATTGGACAGCGCCTGCTCGAGCTCTTCATTGCGGCTGGTGGCCCGTGGCGGGTTGATCGGCTCCTTCCACTGCTTGCCTTCGGTGTCGGTGATGAAGAACTTGCTGATGAAGGTCTTGTTGAGGCGGTCGGTGCGCAGGTCGAACGGCTGCCACAGGGTCACTGCCAGCAGCCCGTTCTTGATGAAGCTGACCCCCTGGAACTTCATGCGGCCGGCACCGATCACGGTCGGCGCGGCGTCCAGCGCATCGGTTTTCCAGACCAGGATCACGCGGTCTTCGCCACGCGCCTGCAGGCCTGCGATCTGCTTGCCGTCAGGTGACAGGGAAAGGCTGGAGACGTCCGGGAACGCGGCCAGCTGTTCGATGCTGGGCACGGCCGGCTTGGCCAGCGCGGGAAGCGGGGACGCCAGTGCGATCGCCAACGCGGCGAGGCCCAAGGTTTTCAAACGCATCAGGTACTCCTTCCTGGAACATTCGGTAGGCAAAAAAAAACCGCCGCCCGAAGCCGGGCGGCGGTCCTGTACTGCTATCAGAAGCTCTTGCTGATGTTCACGAAGTAGGTGCGGCCGATGTAGTCGTAGCCGCTGTACAGCGGGGCGTTGCCGACCCGGTTGTACGCGCCCGACGAGATCACCGGCGGCTCTTCGTTACGCAGGTTGCGCACGCCACCGATCACCGACCAGGTGTCGGCCTTGTACTCGGCCGACAGCGAGTGCAGGAAGTAGCTGGCCACGTCGAACTTGTACACCGAGGTTGCCGGGTCCAGTTCGTAGTAGTCGTAGCTCTGCATGGCGTTGATCCACTCCATGCCGTAACGGACGCGCCACTTGTCCCAGCTGTAGACCACGTCCAGCGTACCGGTCATGTCCGGGGTGTTGAGCATGCCGTTGTAGTCGATCAGCTCGTCGTCCTGGAACAGCTTGTTGGACTGTTCGAGGAAGCGGGTGACCTGGGCGGTGGCACGCAGGCTGCCCGGACCGATGTCGCGGGTGTAGCGCAGGGTCCAGTCCAGGCCGCGCACGTTGTCGTTGGCCAGGTTGACGTAGCTGTCATACACGGTCAGCGCGTTGTTGACCGGGTTGCGCGGGTCGACCAGGCGGCAGAACCCGCCGCCGGCGCGGAAGTCCGGGCTGTTGTAGCACAGGTCCAGGATGTTCGCGCCGCCGGCGCGCGCGACGCCGTTCTCGACCTTGATGTCGAAGTAGTCCACCGCCAGCGAGAAGTCGCCGACCGAGGCCGGGGTCTCCGGCTGCAGCACGATGCCACCAGTGAAGTTCTTCGAGGTTTCCGCCTTCAGCCCGCTTGCCGCGCCGCCGGCCTGGATGACCGCGACCGACTGGGTGGCATTGAAGTCCGGTGCCAGGCCTTCCGAGGCGCAATTGATCGCCAGCGGGGTGCCCGGGTCGTTGCCCCAGGTGTTGCAGGGGTCGATCTGGTTGCTCAGGAAGCCGCTGGTGGCGCCCAGGAACTGTTCGAACAGCGCCGGGGCGCGGTACGAAGTGCCGTAGGAGGCGCGGAACGACACCCAGCTGACCGGGGTCCATAGGCCACCGATCTTGTAGGTCTCGTCCGAACCATACGAGTCATAGTCGGTCCAACGCGCGGAGGCGTTGAAGGTCAGTTCCTCTGCACCGGTCACGCCCGACAGCACCGGGATCTCCAACTCACCGAACACTTCCTTCACCGCGTCCTTGCCGCGGGTCGGGGTGGACGAGGTCAGGTTGTACAGGTTGTTGTTGATCGAATCGATCGACGGGGTGTCGTCGATCTTGGCGCGGCGGTACTCGGCACCGATCGCGGCCTGCACGTCACCGTGCGGCAGCGAGAACACCGGGCCGCTGAAGGACACGTTGGCGGTGGTTTCGGTGTACAGCGTGTTGCCGGTCACCGGGCGGAACACATAGTTCACCCAGTCGCGCGGCAGTTCGCCGCCGATCACGGCGCTGGTCAGTCGCGGTGCGGCAACGCAGCCGTTGGACGGGTCCACGCAGCTGAAGCCGCCGGCGCCGTTGGAGACCACGCGCAGGCTCTGGTTCAGGCGGTCGGTCAGGAACGACTGCTGGGTGTAGTCGGCGTCCGAGCGCGCGTGGCTCAGGTAGAAGTCGTAATCCCAGGTGTTGCTGACGTGGCCGCGCACGCCGGCGGTGCCCTTGAAGAAGTCGACCTTCTGCGAGCTCTTGTCGTTGCCGAAGCCGATGAAGGCGCGTACGCCCACGCCGCCGCCGAAGTTCGACGAGGCCAGGTTGGCCGGGATCAGCGGGCTGCCGCGCAGGTAATCCAGCGACAGCTGGCGGTAGCCGGTCTGTTCGGATTCACGGCGGCTGCCGAGCAGTTCGCCGTAGAACTCGGCGTCGCCCATGAAGCCCAGGTCGTAGCCACCCTGCAGGTAGGCGGTGTGGGTTTCGGCACCGGAGATCAGCGAACGGTTCAGCGTGCGCGGGTCGAAGGTGTCGCGGATGTTGCTGTTGGTGGTCTGGCCACCGCCCACGCCTTCAAAACCGACCAGGCCGGTGCTGACCGCCGAGTTCGGGCGCCAGCGGTTGAAGGTGGTGCCACGCGCGCCCGCCGCGGCAACGCCGGTCAGGTTCTGGGTACCGATGGTGTTGATGGTGACGCCGTTGGAGCCGGTGCCGGTGATCGGGTAGCACTTGGGCTGGCCGGTCAGCGGGTCGATGGTGTCGGCACCACCCCAGCCGCCGCCGGTGGGCAGGCGACGGTAATCGGTGTTGCAGCGGGTCCATTCGCGGTCGTTGAGGGTCAGCTCGTCGCGGTTGTAGTACTCATACGAACCGGAGATGTGGCCGCGCGCGCCGGTGGTGCCGGCCACGATCGCGTAGCGGCGCTCTTCGCCGCCACCACCGTCGGTCGCGGTCTGGCGCGCTTCGAAGGTGACGCCGTCGATCTTGTTCTTGGTGATGATGTTGATGACGCCGGCGACGGCGTCGGAGCCGTAGATCGACGAGGCGCCGTCCTTCAGCACTTCCACGCGGTCGACGATGGCGTCGGGCAGCACGTTCAGGTCGGTGGCGCCGACCGAGCCGCGCGAGCCGGCCGGGGCGATGCGGCGGCCGTTCATCAGGATCAGGGTGCGGGTCGGGCCCAGACCACGCAGGCCGACGGTGTTGGCGCCCGGGCCGCCGTTGGTGACGTAGCCGCCGTACGCATTGTTGATCTGCGCGGCACCGGCGGTGACGGCGGTGCTCTGCAGCACGCCGGCGGTCGACTGGAAGCCGGCCAGGGTGGTCTCTTCACGGGTGATGACCTGCACCGGCGAGACCGAGTTGAACACGTCCCGGCTGATGCGCGAGCCGGTGACGGTGACCGTCTCGAGGCTGGTGGCCTTTGCCTTGGCGGCGTCTTCCGCCGACTGGGTCGAGGTGGTGCTGTCCTGCGCGAAGGCAGCGCCCGAAGCACCCAGCACCAGCGCGGTGGCCAGCGCGAAGCTCAGCGGATTCCGGCTGAGCGACTTGCGATTCATCATGTAGATCCCCTTGGAACGATCGATTGCGTCAAACACCGGTGACATGGACCAGCAGGCGTCTCCGTGTGCCCTCGAATCAGGTCTTGGCAGTGACTGCCCCCTGTAACACCAGCTTCACGAGCTGATGACTCGAGGTTAACACGGCCTTAACGAGGCCTGTCAACTGTTCATCAGGAAGTCATAAAGACAAGTTAGGCAAAGCCGCGCTTTCGTTCTCATTTGGCTTGCAAGCTATTGTTCTTAAAGATTGTTTAGATGGTTTTAAGTGAAACGAATTTCCCCATACTGTGACGCACGCACGGTGTGGGTTGCTGGCCGCACCCTGCGTCCGAATCCGTGGATGTCCGTTTGATGTCCTGTCGGGAAGCAGCCGGACAACACGACGACAGCGCAGGACAACGCCCCGCGTCTCCGGGCCCGCTGGACTATCATGGGCGGCTTCCCGTGCCGCTTTCCCGGAGTACCTGCAGTGAGTGCCAGCCCGTCCCGACGTCCCCATGCCAGCCAGGTACAGAAGGGCCTGACCCTTCATCCGCGCGTCCGCAACGTGATCGCGGTCGGATCGGGCAAGGGCGGGGTGGGCAAGTCCACCACGGCGGTCAACCTGGCGGTGGCGCTGGCCCGGCTGGGCGCACGCGTCGGCCTGCTCGATGCGGACATCTACGGCCCCAGCGTGCCGATGATGCTGGGCCTGAGCGGCCGCCCGGAGAGCCCGGACAACAAGTCGATCGAACCGCTGCGTGCGTTCGGGGTGGAGACCATGTCGATCGGCTACCTGATCGAGGACGAAACCCCGATGATCTGGCGTGGCCCGATGGCGACCTCGGCCATGACCCAGTTCTTCAACGACACCCTGTGGGACGACCTGGATTACCTGCTGATCGACCTGCCGCCGGGCACCGGCGACATCCAGCTGACCCTGACCCAGAAGATCCCACTGGCCGGTGCGGTGATCGTCACCACCCCGCAGGACATCGCCACGCTCGACGCGAAGAAGGCGCTGAAGATGTTCGAGAAGGTCGAGGTGCCGGTGCTGGGCATCGTCGAGAACATGGCGGTGCACACCTGCAGCAACTGCGGCCAGGTCGAACACCTGTTCGGCGACGGTGGCGGCGAGCGCATGGCCGCGCAGTACGGCGTGCCGCTGCTGGGCTCGCTGCCGCTGGACATCGGCATCCGCGAACAGGGTGATGCCGGTACCCCGATCACGGCCGCCGCGCCCGATTCACCGGCCGCGCAGGCCTACCTGCGCGCCGCCGAACGGCTGGTGGAGGAGGTGGCCAAGCGCCCGCGCGCGAGCATTCCGATCCTCTCTTCGCTGCTCTGATCTGTTTAGAATCGCCCGATACCGAACCCAGGACCCCCCATGAGCATCAAGAGTGACCGCTGGATCCGCCGCATGTCCGAGCAGCACGGCATGATCGAGCCGTTCGAAGCCGGCCAGGTCAAGCAGGCCAACGGCCAGCGCATCGTCAGCTACGGCACCTCCAGCTACGGTTACGACGTACGTTGCTCGCGTGAGTTCAAGGTGTTCACCAACATCAACTCGACCATCGTCGATCCGAAGCACTTCGACCCGGGCAGCTTCGTCGACATCGTCGGCGACGAATGCATCATTCCGCCCAACAGCTTCGCGCTGGCGCGCACCGTGGAGTACTTCCGCATCCCACGCGACACCCTGGTGGTGTGCCTGGGCAAGAGCACCTACGCGCGCTGCGGCATCATCGTCAACGTGACCCCGCTGGAACCGGAGTGGGAAGGCCACGTCACCCTGGAATTCAGCAACACCACCCCGCTGCCTGCGCGCATCTACGCCAACGAAGGCGTGGCCCAGATGCTGTTCTTCCAGGCCGACGGCGACGATGTGTGCGAAACCTCGTACAAGGATCGCGGTGGCAAGTACCAGGGCCAGACCGGCGTAACCCTGCCGCGCACCTAGAGGGGTAGCGCCGACCGCTGGTCGGCTGCTCCTGTCGCACAAATGAAAAAGCGCGGATCGCTCCGCGCTTTTTTTGTTGCCTGTCGACCGGGTTATTTCCCGCGTCCGAACAACAGCCCGATGCCCACCGCCACCAGCAGCACCGGCCACCAGGTAAGGATCAGGCGGCCCAGGTTCATGTTGGTCCAGCCCAGGTTGCTGGCGAGCAGGAACAAGCCGACGAGGATCAGGACAATGGCGGCGACTAGGTTGGAGCGCATCAGGGGCAGGGTCCGCTTAGGGCTGGGGCGAATATCCTAGCCGTTCCTTCCACATCGCGACACGCTCCTGCAGCACGGCCTCATCGAACGGATGCGGCTGGCCATGGCCCCACACCGGCGCCGGCCACGCCGGGTCGCCCACGTGCCGGCCGACCACGTGGAAGTGCAGCTGGGGCACGATGTTGCCCAGTGTGGCGAAGTTGATCTTCTCGACCCCGTCGGTGCCCTTGAGCGCCCGGCAGCACCGGTTCAATTCCGTGCGCAGCTGGTCCTGCTGGTTCCCGTCCAACTCCAGCCATTCAGTGATGCCGGTCACACGCGGCACCAGCACAAGCCACGGGTATCGTTCGTCGTTCATCAACCGCACTTGCGACAACGGGCCTTGGTCCACCAGCACACTGTTGGCGGCCAGGCGTGAATCCAGTTCAAAATCGCTCATCCAAGATGCTCCGAAAAGAAGTCCAGGGTGCGTTCCAGCGCCAGCTCGGCGCTGTCCGGATCATACGCATGTCCGACGCTGCGGTTAAAGGCGTGGTCGGCCGGGTAGACGAAGGTGGCCATCTTCGGCAGCTTCTCGCGGTGGGCCTGGATCGCCTCGGGCGGAATGCTCTTGTCCTGCGCGCCGAAGTGGAACATGACCGGGGCCTTCGTCGTTTCGTCGAGGAACTGCACGTTGCGTGCGCCGTAGTAGCTGACCGACGGCAGGCCCAGGCGCAGCGCCGAGAGCAGGGCGATGCTGCCGCCCCAGCAGTAACCCACGGTGCCGACCTTGCCGGCCGGCGCCAACCGCGAGGCGGCCGCGCGGACCACTTCCAGCGCCTTCTCCACGCCCAGCGCGGTGACGTGTTCCAGGCCCTGCTTCACCCCGTCCGGGTCATAGGGCAGGGCATCCGGGTCGGAATCCGCCCCGTCGACCAGGTCGAAGAAGGAGGGGGCCAGCACCGCATAGCCTTTCGCCGCGAAGCCCTCGGCCACTTCCCGGATATGCGCGTTGGCCCCGAAGATCTCCTGGATGACCACCAGCCCGGCGCGCGGCTTGCCTTCAGGCGTGGCCTGCCAGGCCCGGACCGGACCGTGATGCGTATCAAGCGTGACCCACTCACCCATTGCCAGACTCCTGTTGGTTCAGGCGTTCATTATCGGCGCGGACCGGGTTAGCGGGGTGTCGCGGGCGTGCCCGGGCTGGCGGTTGGCCTTGCAGCAGCAGTCGATGCATTCAGGGCCCGGGGCCCAACGCCGGTATACTTGCCGCCGTTTCCGGCCCCAGGTCCCCGCGCCATTCCGGCGTGGGCCCAGGCCCCCAGAGTCCCGCGATCCATGTCCCAGCTGAACCCCAAAGTCGGCTTCGTCAGCCTTGGCTGCCCGAAGGCCCTTGTCGATTCCGAGCGCATCCTCACCCAGCTGCGGGCCGAGGGCTACGACATCGTCCCCTCCTACGATTCTGCCGACGTGGTGGTGGTCAACACCTGCGGCTTCATCGATTCGGCGGTGACCGAGTCGCTGGACGCGATCGGCGAGGCGATGAATGCCAACGGCAAGGTGATCGTCACCGGCTGCCTGGGCAAGCGCCCGGAGGAGATCCGCAAGGCCTACCCGGACGTGCTGGCCGTCTCCGGTCCGCAGGACTACACCAGCGTGATGGAGGCCGTGCATGCCGCGCTGCCGCCGAAGCACGACCCGTTCGTCGACCTGGTGCCCGATTACGGCATCAAGCTGACCCCACGGCATTACGCGTACCTGAAGATTTCCGAAGGCTGCAACCACCATTGCAGCTTCTGCATCATTCCCTCCATGCGCGGCAAGCTGGTCTCGCGCCCGGTGGACGAGGTGCTGCGCGAAGCCGAGCGGCTGGTGCGCGGCGGGGTGAAGGAGCTGCTGGTGGTGTCGCAGGACACCTCGGCCTATGGCGTGGACGTCAAGTACGCCGAACGCATGTGGCGCGACAAGGCCTACCAGACCCGCATGAAGTCGCTGTGCGAGGGCCTGTCCGAACTGGACGCGTGGACCCGCATGCACTACGTGTACCCGTATCCGCACGTGGACGAGGTGGTGCCGCTGATGGCGGAGAACCGCATCCTTCCCTACCTCGACATTCCGTTCCAGCACGCCAGCCCGCGCATCCTCAAGCTGATGAAGCGCCCGGGTGCGGTCGACAAGACCCTGGAACGCGTGCAGCGCTGGCGCCAGCTGTGCCCGGACATCACCGTGCGCTCGACCTTCATCGTCGGCTTCCCGGGCGAGACCGAGGCCGAGTTCGAAGAACTGCTGTCGTTCCTCGATGCGGCGCAGCTGGACCGCGTGGGCGCGTTCGCCTACTCGCCGGTGACCGGCGCCACCGCCAACGACCTGCCCGGCGCGGTGCCGGAGGAAGTGAAGCAGGAGCGCCTGGCCCGCTTCATGGCGCGCCAGGCCGACATTTCCGCGGCGCGCCTGGAAGCGAAGATCGGCACCGTGCAGCAGTGCCTGGTCGATGCGATCGAAGACGGTATCGCGGTGGCCCGTTCCAAGGCCGACGCGCCGGAAATCGACGGCCTCGTGCATATCCAGAACGCCGACGAAGCGCGCCTGCGCGTGGGACAGTTCGTGGACGTGGAGATCACCGAGAGCGATGAGCACGATCTTTACGGCGATGCGCTCATCGATGAGAGCCCGGCGAAGAAGCTGCTCGACCTCAAGGTGCTGTGACCGACGCGGTCGCCCGCCGGCGTTTCATCGCGCCGGCGCGCGCGGTCGTTGATCGGGCGTGCTTCGCCCATCCGCTGTTTGCGGCGTTCGATGACTACCGGGACCTGATGGTGGCGGCCGACTGGCCGACCCTTTCCGCGCTGAACCAGCGGCTCGCTCTGTCGGGGAGGCAACTGGTGGCGCAGGATGACGCGCTGCTGGCCGATGGCCTGCACTACGAGCAGCGCGTCGCACGCGGCCAGATCGCCACCCGCGCGCACAACTGGCATGACCTGTTCAATGCCCTGGTGTGGGCGCGCTACCCGGCGTTGAAGGTCGCGCTCAATGCACGCCAGTGCCACGACATCGCGCGCAACCCGCCCGGCCAGCGCACCCGTGCGCAGGCCGCACTGACCCAGTTCGACGAAACCGGCGTGATCGTGCGGGTGCGCGATGCGTCGTTGCTGCACGCTTGGGACCGTCACGACTGGCACGCGCTGTTCGTCGACGGCGCGGCGCAGTGGCGCAGCGGCGACATCGCCGTGTCTGCCGTGTTCGGGCATGCGTTGATGGAGCAGGCGCTGTTGCCTTCGCGATTGCTGGTGGGTAAGTGTGTAGTGGTGCAAGGCGATGATGATGCGCAGGTAGTGCAGCAGGTAGCGCAGGCCATCGCGCGTGCCGACGTGCTCAATGATCCGCTGGAGCTGCGACCGCTCCCGTTGATGGGCATCCCCGGTTGGCATGCCGCGCAGGACCACGCGTTCTATCAGCGGATCGAGTATTTCCGGCCCGCCCGAGCGGGCAGGGTGTACCCCTTACCCGTCCGGTAGCGCACTGGAATCAACGTCAAACGCACTCTCCGCCGACGGTCATGCCACCATCGAACGCGGCATGTTCCACGGCAGTCGATCGGGATGCGACCCTACCAGCCCTGCATGCACTGGTAGGGTTGGTTCCCAAACAACCGCCCCTAACGGTTCAACGCCCGGTAACGCATTGCAACCAACCTCGTAACCGCCTTCGTATCACCCAACCGGATACTCCACCGCCAGGATCGCAAACCCGGTGCGTCCGCTCGGCAGCTCCACCTCGAACTCGTCGTCCACGCGTTTCTTCAACAACGCGCGCGCCAGCGGCGAATCGATGCTGATCCATCCCGCACCCGCATCGGTCTCATCCGGACCCACGATGCGGTAGCGGCTGACATCGCCGCTGTCCACGTTCTCCAGCTCCACCCACGCGCCGAAGAACACCGCCTGCGGATCGGTCGGCACGGTGTCCACCACCCGCAGCGACTCCAGCCGCTTGGTCAGGTAGCGCACGCGGCGGTCGATCTCACCCAGCTGCTTCTTGCGGTAGGTGTACTCGGCGTTCTCCGAGCGGTCGCCTTCGGCAGCGGCCGCGGCGAGCGCCTTGACCACCTCCGGGCGGCGCACGCGCCACAGCTCGTCCAGTTCGGTCTTCAAGCGCTGATGGCCCTGCGCGGTGATCAGGGCCGTACTCTTTTCCGCAGGGGGACGCCAACGCGACATCGGTCAGCGCTTGCCGCCAAAAATGCCACCCAGGATGCCGCGCACGATCTGGTTGCCCAGCTTGGTGCCCACCGTGCGGGTGGTCTGCTTGGCCATGGTTTCGATCATGCCCTGGCGGCGCTTGGTGCCGAAGATCGCGTCCTTGATCGACTGCCCGAACCCGCCTTCCTGCTGCTCGTCCTGCTCGCGCGTGCGGGCCTTGGGCGCATCCGCCTGCTCCACCGCCTTGGCCGCACGCTGGGCCAGCAGCTCGGCCGCCGACTCACGGTTCACCGCCGTGTCGTAGCGGGTTCCGACCGGGCTGCCGGCGCGCACCTGGGCGCGTTCGGGCTCGGTGATGGCGCCCATCCGGCAGCGCGGCGGGGCGATCCGGGTCTGCTGCACCGGCGAGGGAATGCCCTTGTCCTGCAGGGTGGAGACCAGCGCCTCGCCGGTACCCAGCTGCGACAGCGCCGCCACCACGTCCAGCTTCGGATTGGGCACGAAGGTTTCAGCGGCGATCTTCACCGCCTTCTGGTCGCGCGGGGTGAACGCGCGCAGCGCGTGCTGCACGCGGTTGCCCAGCTGACCCAGGATGTTGGCCGGCACGTCGTCGGGGAACTGCGAGCAGAAATACACGCCCACGCCCTTGGAGCGGATCAGCCGCACCACCTGCTCGATGCGCTGCACCAGCGCGGCCGGCGCATCGTCGAACAGCAGGTGCGCTTCGTCGAAGATGAAGACCAGCTTCGGCTTCTCCAGGTCACCCACCTCGGGCAGGGTTTCGAACAGCTCCGACAGCAACCACAGCAGGAAGGTCGAGTACAGGCGCGGTTTGAGCACCAGCTGGTCGGCGGCCAGGATGCCGATCACCCCGCGCCCGTCATGGTTGACCCGCATCAGGTCGGCCAGTTCCAGTGCCGGCTCGCCGAAGAAGGCTTCGCCGCCGTCCTGCGACAGGCGCAGCAGGGCACGCTGGATTGCGGCCACGGTCTGCGCGCTGACCAGTCCGTATTCGGTGGAGATGTCCTTGCGCTCGTCGGCGACCAGGCCGAGCAGGGCGCGCAGGTCGTCCAGGTCCAGCAGCAGCAGGCCACGGTCGTCGGCCAGCTTGAACACGATGTCCAGCACGCCGGCCTGGGTGTCGTTGAGTTCCAGGATGCGGGCGAGCAGGGTCGGGCCCATTTCGCTGACCGTGGTCCGCACCGGGTGGCCGAGCTTGCCGTACAGGTCCCAGAACACGGTCGGGCTGCCGGCCGGCGCGTAATCGGCGACGCCGATCTCCTTCGCGCGCTGCAGCAGTCCCTCGCTGCCTGCGCCCGGCACGGCCAGGCCGGAGACATCGCCCTTCACATCGGCCAGGAACACCGGCACGCCGATGCGCGAGAAGCCTTCGGCCAAGGTCATCAGGGTGACCGTCTTGCCGGTGCCGGTGGCGCCGGCCACCAGGCCGTGGCGGTTGCCCAGCGCGGGCAGCAGGGTCACGGGGATGTCGTCGGTGGTGCCTCTGCCGAGCAGGATCGGATCCATGGTCAACTCGCTCTGTGGACGGGCTATGTGAATGGGCAGGATTCTAAACGTCGGCAGGCAGCGGCGGGCAGACCGGGTTGCCCCGATGCAAGTGGCACGGCTACTCTGCCCTGTCTTTCGCCCACAGTGCCAAAAATGCCCGTTCCTGTCCTGCTTTCCCGTGCTTGGCCGTTGTTGGCGCTGTTTCCCCTGCTGTCGTTCGTGCCCGATGCGCACGCCCAGCGCGTCTCGGCGCGCGACAAGGCGAAGATCGAGGTGCTGGAGCAGCGCATGGCCGCCGCCGAGAAGCGCTACGCGGACGCGCTGGTGCTGGTCAACAACGCCGACCCCAAGGGCAAGAACGAAAGCGACGCCGCGCTGGAGGACATGGAGGACGTGATCAGCGCCTGCGTGGCGCAGAAGGGCTGCCAGGTCAGCAACCTGCTGGTCACCTACAAGCGGCTGCTGAAGACCAACACCGACGCCCGTGATGCCGACGACAGCGAGGGCATCGCCAGTGATGGCGGCCTGCTCGAGGCCGACCCGGACCACCTGGGCCCGCTGGCCGCCGACGTGCCCGAAGCGGCCCGCGCAGCGGCACTGCTCAACGACAAGCGCCACGCCTTCGACAACATGGTCGAATACAACCCGGCGGTGCAGGCCGGCATCCGCCGCTGGCTGACCGACATGCGGCCGGCGCTGATGAATACCTACGAGAACTACCAGACCCTGCGCGCGGTGATGTGGCCGGAATGGGAAAAGCGCGGCCTGCCTGAGGCGCTGCTGTTCGGGATCATGGCCAAGGAGTCCAACGGCCGCGTGCACGCCTCTTCGCGCGCCGGCGCCGCCGGCTTGATGCAGTTCATGCCGGCCACCGGGCGCCGTTTCGGGCTGGGCCCGGACGGCACCGGCTTCGACACCCGCTTCGATGCGCGCAGCGCGGCCGAAGCCAGTGCCAGCTACCTCAACGAGCGCATGCGCGAGCTGAACAACAACGTGGAACTGTCGCTGGCCGGCTACAACGGCGGCGAAGGCCGCGCCGGGCGTGTGTATCGGCAGAATGTGGGGCAGAGCTTCTGGGTGGACAACGTCTACAACCAGTTCCCGGCCGAAACCAAGGACTACGTGCCAATGGTGATCGCCGCGGCGTGGATCTACCTGCACCCGCAGCAGTACGGCGTGGACTTCCCCAAGGTCAGTGCGCAGCCGGCCACGATCCGCCTGGCCAAGTCCACCACCATCTACGAGCTGACCATCTGCCTGGGCAGCACCGGCACGCGGGATGGCTACATGCGCGCGCTGCGCAACCTCAACCCGCGCTACGAAGCCGACGGCTGGATTCCGGCGGGCACGATCATCAATGCCACCACCCGCATTGCCGGCCTGTACAACCGCTACTGCGTCAGCGGCCCGCGTGCCGACCTGGCGCGCACGCTGATCACCGCCGACCTCAATGCCGCCATCGTGCGACCCGCAGCCGCCAGCTACACCGGTAACGTCGCGGTCGGCAGCGTGGTGCCGATGGCCGGCGTGCAGTCCAGCACCCCGGTGCCGACCGCCCCGGTCGCGCCGGTGGCAGTGCCTGCCGCCAAGGCCAAGCCAAAGGCGGCGAAGACCCACAAGGTCGGCAAGGGCGAAACGCTCGGCCGGATCGCCGACAGGTTCGACTGCGACGTGCGTGAGCTGGCCAGGGCCAACGGCTTGAAGGCACCAGCGTATGCGCTGCGCCAGGGCCAGTCGCTCAAACTGCAGGGCTGCGGTAAATAAACTCCGAGGACGACCGATGGAAATGACCGAAATCAACGAGATGTTCGCCAACATCCGCGAAAACACCGACTGGGATCTCAACGGCGAGCTGGTCTGGGGCTATTTCTTCGTCAACACCACCGAGGCGCCACTGCACGACCTGGCCAAGGTGCTGGAAGGGCAGGGCTATACCGTGGTCGAGGTGTTCGAACCGGAGCTGGAACCGGATGAGCCGCCGTACCACGTGCTGCACGTGGAGCGGGTGGAGGTGCACAGCGAAGCATCGCTGGATGCGCGCAACCAGGAGCTGCAGGCGCTGGCCAAGGCGAACGGGGTGGAGGATTACGACGGGATGGACGTTGGGCCCGTCGAGTTTGCACACGACCCGGGTAACGAATGAGAACAAGACGCCCCGCGAAAGCGGGGCGTTTTTCATTGCGCAGGGACACGCCATGCGTGTCCGCTTCTCAACGAAGGGTGGCCAATGCCTGGCCGAGCTGCACGGCATGTTCGGCGTCGAGATGCGGGGCGAAATCGGCCACGCCCGGCGGCAGCAGCACGATCACCGTCGAGCCGTAATTGAAGCGCGCCATTTCGGCGAAACGCTCCAGGGTGATGCCCTTGCCGCGGTAATCCTTGCGGGTGATCGTATCGCCATAGGCCGGGATCTCTTCCCCACCCCACACCGTCTCCACGCCCGACACCAGCAGCGCGCCGACCATCACCTGCACCATCGGACCGAAATCGGTGTCGAAATGACAGACCAGGCGCTCGTTGCGGGCGAACAGCCCTGGCACGTTGTTGACCGCAGCCGGGCCCACGCTGAACAGCCGGCCTGGCACGTGCACGGTTTCGCGCAGGGTGCCGGTCCACGGCATGTGCACGCGGTGGTAGTCCTTCGGCGACAGATACACCGTGGCGAACAGGCCGTGGTGGAATACCTCGGCATCGGCGGCATCGCCGAGCAGCTCGGCAGCGGTGAACGACTGGCCCTTGGCCTGGAAGATGCGCCCATCCTCGATCGCGCCGAGCTGGCTGATGCGCCCGTCGGCCGGCATCACCAGGGTGCGCGCGCCGGCATCGGGCACGCGCGCGCCCGGCTTGAGCGCGCGGGTGAAGAACTGATTGAAGGTGGGATAGCTGCGCGGGTCCGGATTGGCGGCCTCGGCCAGGTTGACCCCGAACTTTTCGGTCACCGTGTCGATCAGCCAGCGCGAGATCCGCGGGTTGCTGGAATACGCCAGGCGCCGTGCCATCGACGACAGCAGGCGGTGGGGCAGGACGTAGCTCAGCGTGGTGGTCAGGCTCATGGCGCGGATTTCTCGGTCAACAGGTTCAGGTCGCGGGCGATGGCCTGCGCATTGAAGGGAGGGCGGACCAGGCCGGCCAGCCTGCCGTCCGGGTCCAGCACGGCCAGGCCGGCTGAGTGTTCCAGGGTGTAGTCCTGGGGGTTTTCCTCGAAGTCCTTGCCCGGCACCTTCTGGAACACGAAGCCCAGCGCGGTGGCGAAGCGTTCCAGCGAGGGGACGTCGGCGGTGGCGGCCAGGGTGTCCTTGTGGAAGGCGTGCACGTACTCGCCGAGCCGCGCAGGGGTGTCGCGTTCCGGGTCCACCGACACGAACACCAGCCGGGGCCGCAGCGTTTCCGGCTGGGCTTCCCACTGCTTCTGGGCCTGGGCGAGGTCGGCCAGGGTGGTCGGGCAGATGTCGGGGCAGGCCAGGAAGCCCAGGAACACCAGGGTCCAGTGACCCTTGAGCTCGCCGGGAATCAGCCGGGTGCCGTCGGACTGGGCCAGGTTGAAGTCCGGCAGCGGGCGCGGCTGCGGGTAGAAGGTGATCGACTCCGTGGCCGGGCGGGTGCCTGCCGTGGTGGGGCCGAACACTTTCTGGGCGACGACCAGGCCGAGCCCGGCGGCCAGCGCGATGAGCAGGATGATGCCGACATTGCGATTGAACATGTAAGCCCGTTCCCGAAGGGGGCCACCATGATAGGGGATGGGGCGCCGGCCGCACCGTTTCGACTGCAACGGATGCCGTGCTGCGCCGCAGCGCCTATAATCTGGGGCCACTTTGTCTGTTGCCCTGCCATGACCGCCGAAACGGCCGCCGAACTCCATACGATCATCGACCTGATCCGCTACGGCACCAGCCGTTTCAACGCCGCCGGGCTGACCTTCGGGCACAGCTACGACAACGCCTTGGACGAAGCCACCCAGCTGGTCCTGCACGCTTTGCACCTGCCGCACGACCTGGGCCCGGCCTACGGCGCCGCGCGCGTCCTCGGGTCGGAGAAGGCCGAGGTGCTGGCCCTGTTCGAGCGCCGCATCAGCGAGCGCCTGCCGGCCGCCTACCTGACCGGTGAGGCCTGGTTCGCCGGGCTGAGCTTCAAGAGCGACCGCCGCGCCCTGGTGCCGCGTTCGCCGATCGCCGAGCTGATCGAAACCGGCTTCGAACCGTGGCTGGCCGGCCGTGACGTACACCGCGCGCTGGACCTGTGCACCGGTTCGGGCTGCATCGCGATCGCCATGGGCCACTACTATCCGAACTGGGAAGTGGACGGCGTGGACCTCAGCGATGAGGCCCTGTCGCTGGCTGAAGAGAACAAGGAACGCCTGCAGGCGCACAACGTCACCCTGCTCAAGTCGGACCTGTTCAATGGCCTTACCGGCCGTCACTACGACCTGATCGTGACCAACCCGCCGTACGTCACCAACGACGAAACCGACGCGCTGCCGCAGGAATACTCGTACGAGCCCGAAATGGGCCTGCGTGCCGGCGACGATGGCCTGGACCTGGTGCTGAAGATCCTGCGCGACGCCCCGCTGCACCTGAGCGAAGACGGCCTGCTGATCTGCGAAGTGGGCGAATCCGAACAGCATCTGATCAAGCTGCTGCCGGAAGTCGATTTTGCGTGGGTCGAATTCAAGGTCGGCCAGATGGGCATCTTCGCGGTCGAGTGCCGCGAGCTGATCGCCCACAGCGCCCGCATCACCGAACTGGCAGCGCAGCGGCCGTGAGTTCCAATACCTTCGGCAAGCTGCTTTCGGTCACCACCTTCGGCGAATCGCACGGTCCGGCGATCGGCTGCGTGATCGACGGCTGCCCGCCGGGGCTGGAGATCAGTGCCGACGAATTCGCCCACGACCTGCAGCGCCGCGCCACCGGCAAGAGCCGGCATACCTCGGCGCGGCGCGAGGCCGACGAGGTCGAGATCCTGTCGGGCGTGTACGAAGGGCGCACCACCGGTACGCCGATCGCGCTGCTGATCCGCAACACCGATCAGCGCAGCAAGGATTACAGCAACATTGCCCAGCAATTCCGCCCGGGTCATGCCGACTACAGTTACTGGCAGAAGTACGGCATCCGCGACCCGCGCGGTGGCGGGCGCTCGTCCGCGCGCGAAACCACCATGCGCGTGGCCGCCGGCGTAATTGCGAAGAAGTGGCTGCTGCAGCGCTTCGGGGTGACCGTGCGCGGTTACCTGTCGCAGCTGGGCGAGATCACCCCGACCGGGCATGACTGGTCGGCGGTGGAAGACAACCCGTTCTTCTGGCCGGTGGCCGAACAGGTCCCGGCGCTGGAAAGCTACATGGACGCGCTGCGCAAGTCCGGCGATTCGGTGGGCGCGCGCGTCAACGTGGTCGCCGATGGCGTACCGCCGGGCTGGGGTGAGCCGATCTACGGCAAGCTCGATGGCGAACTGGCCTCGGCGCTGATGAGCATCAACGCGGTCAAGGGCGTGGAGATCGGCGACGGCTTTGCCAGCGCCGCGCAGAAGGGCACCGAACACCGTGACCTGATCACCCCTGAAGGCTTCGCCAGCAACCATGCCGGCGGCATCCTCGGCGGCATCTCCACCGGTCAGCAGGTCACTGCCTCGATCGTGCTCAAGCCCACCTCGAGCCTGCGCCTGCCGGGTGCGACGGTGGACGCCAGCGGTGCTGCGGTCGATGTGATCACCACTGGTCGCCATGACCCGTGCGTGGGCATCCGCGCCACTCCTATCGCCGAAGCGATGATGGCACTGGTATTGATGGACCAGGCGCTGCGCCACCGCGCCCAGTGCGGTGACGTGGGCGAGATCACGCCGCGCATCCCCGGATCCATCGATGGCTGATACGCGCCCCCGCGTCTGGGTCAGCCAACCCCTGTTCGATGATGTGATCGAACAGCTCGGGCAGCATGTCGAGCTCGCGATGACCCACGAGGTCACCCGCTATACGCCCGCGATGCTGGCCGGACAGCTGGCCCAGGTCGATGGCGCGCTGATCACCCTCAACGAACGCGTCGGCGCGGCCGAGATCGCCAACGCGCCGCAGCTGCGCGCCATCGCCAACGTAGGCGTGGGCTACAACAACCTGGACATCGGCGCGCTGAGCGCGGCCGGCATCCTGGCCAGCAACACCCCGGACGTGCTGACCGAAACCACCGCCGACCTGGGCTTCGCGCTGCTGATGGCGACCGCGCGGCGGATCACCGAAGCCGAGCGCTGGCTGCGCGAGGGGCAGTGGGGGCAGTGGTCGTTCCAGACCATGCTCGGCGCTGACATCCATGGCAGCACGCTGGGCATCCTCGGCATGGGCCGCATCGGCCAGGGCATCGCCCGCCGTGGTGCGCTGGGGTTCGGCATGCGCGTGCTCTACCACAACCGTTCGCGCCTGCCCGAGGCCACCGAAGCCGAAGTCGGCGCGCAGTACGTCGACCTGGACACGCTGCTGGCCCAGGCCGACCACCTGGTGCTGGTGCTGCCCTACAGCGCGTCCTCGCACCACATCATCGACGCCGCCGCCTTGGCGAAAATGAAGCCCACCGCGACCCTGGTGAACATCGCCCGTGGCGGCATCGTCGACGAACCGGCGCTCGCCGATGCGCTGGCGAACGGCCGGCTGGCCGCCGCGGGCCTGGACGTATTCGAGGGCGAGCCGAGCGTGCGCCCGGAGCTGCTGGCCCTGCGCAACATCGTGCTGACCCCGCATATCGGCAGCGCCAGCCTGGCCACCCGCCGCGCCATGGTGCAGCTGGCGGTGGACAACCTGCTGGCCGCGCTCGGCCTGGGCGCGCATGCCGGCAACCCGCCGAGCGCGATCAACGCCGACGCCGTGGCCGCCAAAAAAGTCGACGACGCAAAACGATAGGGAATCTCCGCGCCTGTTGCGCGAGGTTCCCCGAGCCCAATCCGCGTTCCCGAATATTCCGGTAGGTACCGACCGTTGGTCGGTACTCCCCATCACGGTTGAAGAGGTTCCCATGAGCAATCAAGATCGTCGTTTCCACGTCGCCGTCGTCGGTGCCACCGGCGCCGTTGGCGAAACCATGCTCGCCATCCTGGCCGAGCGCAATTTCCCGATCGCCACGCTCAGCCTGCTCGCGTCCTCGCGTTCGGCGGGCGGCGAGATCGAATTCGAAGGCAACAAGGTCAAGGTCCAGGACCTTGCCACGTTCGACCCGAGCGGCGTGGACATCGCGCTGTTCTCCGCAGGCGGCAGCGTGTCCAAGGAATATGGCCCGAAGTTCGCCGCCGCCGGCGCCGTGGTGATCGACAACTCCTCGGCCTTCCGCTACGACGACGACGTGCCGCTGGTGGTCTCCGAAGTGAACCCCGAAGCGCTGAAGAACCGCCCGCGCGGCATCATCGCCAATCCGAACTGCTCGACCATGCAGATGCTGGTCGCGCTGGCTCCGCTGCACCGCCAGTACGGCATCCAGCGCATCAACGTGGCCACCTACCAGTCGGTATCCGGCGGCGGTCGCTCGGCACTGGAAGAGCTGGGCAAGCAGACCGGCCAGCTGCTCAGCTTCCAGGACATCGACCCGCAGCGCTTCCCGGTGCAGATCGCCTTCAACCTGATCCCGCACATCGACGACTTCCAGGACAACGGCTTCACCAAGGAAGAAATGAAGCTGGTCTGGGAAACCCGCAAGATCCTCGGCGATGACAGCATCCTGGTGAACCCCACCGCGGTGCGCGTGCCGGTCTTCTACGGCCACTCCGAAGCGGTCAGCATCGAAACCCGCGACAAGGTCACCCCGGATGCGGCGCGTGAGCTGCTGTCGCGTTCGCCGGGCGTGGAAGTGGTCGACCGGCATGAAGCGGGTGGTTACCCGACTCCGGTGACCCATGCCTCGGGCACCGATGCGGTGTACGTGGGGCGCATCCGTGAGGATCTGTCGCACCCGCGCGGCCTGAACCTGTGGATCGTGTCGGACAACATCCGCAAGGGTGCAGCGCTCAACGCGGTGCAGCTGGCCGAGCTGGTCGCCGCCGAAGGTTGAGCGATGCCTGCGCGCGTGCATGGCGCCACGCCCTGCGTGGCTGAAATGCTGCGTGGCTGGATTGGTCGGGAATCGCTATATTGCCTGCCATGAAGAACCGGGTTACGGGCGCGTTGCGCCCGCTCAAGTATGCGTCGACCCTGCTGCTGGCCCTGGCCAGCAGCTCCGCCATGGCCCTCGGCCTCGGCGACATCCGGGTGCTGTCCAAGCCCGGCCAGCCGCTGCTGGCTGAAATCCCGGTCATTTCCGCCGACCCGTCCGAACTGGAAAACCTGCGCGTGGCGCTGGCCTCGCCGGTCACCTTCGCCCGGGTCGGGCTGGAGCGCCCGACCGGGCTGGTCAGCGAACTGCAGTTCGAACTCTCCCGCGACAGCAACGGCCGTGCCGTGGTGCGGGTCACGTCGCAGGCCCCCGTTACCACGGCGTCGCTGAACTTCCTGGTCGAAGCCGACTGGGGCCAGGGCCGCCTGGTCCGCGAATACTCGGCGCTGGTCGATGCGCCCGACAGTGCGCTGGCCGTGGCCGAACCGGAGATCGTCGCGCCGGCCGGGGCCATGTCCAATGCCATCGCACGCGAAGCGGCCGCCATGCAGGCGCCGGCGCCGGTGGCTGCCGCCGAACCCGCGCCCGCGCCCGAGCGCCCGGCACCGGCGCGCGCCGCAGCGCCGGCGCGAGCCGCCGCAGCACCGGCGGCCGCCACGGTTGCCGCCGACGGCAGCATTACCGTGCAGCGCGGCCAGACCCTGTCGCAAATCGCCGGCAGCGTGGCCCGCGAGCAGGGCATCAGCCGCGACCAGGCGATGATCGCGCTGCTGCGCGCCAACCCCGAGGCCTTCATCCGCGGCAACCTCAACCTGCTCAAGCAGGGGGCGGTGCTGCGCACCCCGGGCACCGACACCCCGATCGACCCCGCCCAGGCCGCGGCCATGGTGCGCGAGCACGCCGCGCAGTGGCGCCAGGCCCGCTCGGCCATTCCGCAGCCGGCCAGCAGCGGTGCCGCCGCCGCGCCGTCCAGCACCGCCAGCGCAGCGCCCGCGGCCAGCGTCCCGGCCGCCGGGGGCCGGCTGGAGATCGCGCCGGCGGTGGCCGCCACCGATGACAATGCAGGTACAACCACCGGCACCGCCGCCGGCAGCGAGGGTGACATGCTGGGCAACGAACAACTGCGCCAGGCCAAGGAAGACGTGGCCACCCGCGATGCCGAAATCCAGGAGCTGCGCAACCGCGTGGCCGAACTGGAAAAACTCAAGCAGCAGCAGGCCTCGCTGATCGCGATGAAGGACACCGATCTGGCCGCCGCGCAGCAGCGCCTGGCCGAGGCGCCGGCCGCACGCGAAGGCGGCGGCGGTGGCTGGGCCTGGCTGGGCCTGGCGGTGCTGCTGCTGGTGGTGGCCGGCTGGGCGGTGTCGCGTCGGCGCAAGCCCTCGCCGCTGCCGCCGCTGCGCCGCGAGGGCCTGGACGCGGCCAGCCTGGCAGCGGCGGTTCCCGCAGCAGACTACGTGGACGAACTGGCGGCACAGCGCGACGTCGAGGACGACGCGTTGGATCTGCGCGACGCCCCGGACTACGTCCTGGCCGCCGAAGACGATCCCGCGCCCGGTCGTCGCGAGCCGGTATTCAGCCTCGAACCCGCGCCGGGCCAGGGCGTTGCCGACCCGATCGAGATGCCCGACCCGGTTGAACCGGTCGCCGAGGCCGTCGTTCCGCCGCATGCATGGGAAGCGGCCGCACAGCCGTCCTACCGCGGCGTGTTCGAGTTCCCGGAAGACAGCACCGCTGCCGACGTCGCAGAACCGGCGCCAGCGCCGGCGCCCGATGCGCTGGCCGCCCCGGTCGGTGCGCCGGGCCGCGACCGCCTCGAACTGGCCATCGCCTACCTGGACCTGGGCGATGCCGACACGGCGCGCACCCTGCTGCTGGAAGTGGCCCAGGCCGGCGACATGCACAGCCAGCTGCAGGCCCGTGAACTGCTGGCCCGGCTCGGCTGAGCATGCGTTACGCCCTGGGAGTGGAGTACGACGGCAGCGAGTACAAGGGCTGGCAGCAGCTCGGTGAAAGCGGCTGTCCCAGCGTACAGGCGAGCCTGCAGGACGCGCTGTCGTCGATCGCCGATGCACCGATCCAGGTGGTCTGCGCCGGGCGCACCGACGCCGGCGTGCATGGCGAATGCCAGGTAGTGCATTTCGACACCGACGTGGTGCGCGACCCGCGCAGCTGGACCCTGGGCACGACCACCCGCGCACCGCGCTCGATCGCGGTGCGCTGGTGCGTACCGGTGGCCGACGACTTCCATGCGCGTTTCTCCGCGCGCGCGCGGCGCTACCGCTACCGCCTGCTCAACCGCGCCATCCGCCCGGCGCTGTACCGGCAGAGCCTGAGCTGGGAACGGCGGCCGCTGGATGCGGCGCGCATGCACGAAGCGGGGCAGGCCCTGCTCGGCGAAAACGACTTCAGTGCCTTCCGCAGCGTACAGTGCGAAGCGCTGCATGCCCGGCGCGACCTGCAGGCGATCAGCGTGACCCGCCAGGGCGAGATCATCGAGGTCTGCGTTCAGGCCAATGCATTCCTTCATCACATGGTGCGCAATATCGTCGGTTCACTGATCCTGATCGGCAGTGGGGAAAAGCCGGTGTCGTGGATGGCCGAACTGCTGGCTGGCCAGGACCGCACCGTGGCCGGACCCACCGCGCCGCCGCAGGGACTGGTATTCGTTGGCCCGTTGTATCCCGACAACTGGCATCTTCCTGCCGAGGTCACCCTATGAGCCGCTCCTTCTACCGCACCCGCATCAAGTTCTGCGGCATGACCCGCGCCGGCGACGTGCGCCTGGCCGGCGAACTGGGCGTGGACGCGGTGGGCTTTATCTTCGCCCGCGAAAGCCGGCGCCGGGTAGCCCCGGCCGAAGCGCGGGCCATGCGCCAGGCCATCGCCCCGATGGTCGACGTGGTCGCGCTGTTCCGCGACAACAGCAAGGAAGAGGTGCGGGAGGTGCTGCGCACCGTGCGTCCGACCCTGCTGCAGTTCCACGGTGACGAGGACGAGTCGTTCTGCCGCAGCTTCAACATGCCGTATCTGAAGGCGGTCGCCATGGGCGGTCGCGAAGAGGTCAACGCGCGCCAGTTGCAGCTGCGCTACCCCAGCGCCGCCGGCTTCCTGTTCGACAGCCACGCCCCCGGCGGTGGCGGCGGCACCGGCGTGGCGTTCGACTGGACGCGCCTGCCAACCGGCCTGCACCGTCCGTTCCTGCTCGCCGGCGGGATCACCCCGGACAACGTGTTCGATGCCATCGTCGCCACCCTGCCGTGGGGCGTGGACGTCTCCAGCGGCATCGAAACCGAGCCGGGCATCAAGGACGGCTACAAGATGCGCAAGTTCGTGGAAGAAGTCCGCCGCGCCGATTGCCACGAAGCCGATTGAGCCCAACGGGCTCCATCGGCGGTAGCTCCCGACCGTTGGTCGGGAGACATTACCGCAGCGTTTCCGCCAGCCAATCGCCCAGTGCGTCCACCCGCGCATCCGGCTCGCCCTCTGGCATCGCCAGCACCCAGAACCCCCCGGTCGCGCCAAATCCCCATGGTGCCAGCAGCCGGCCTGCGGCCAGTTCATCCGCCACCAGCGGCTCCGGCGCGATCGCCACGCCCAGCCCGACCACCGCCGCTTCCAGCAGGTAGTAAAGGTGATCGAACCCGGTGCCCAGCTGCAGCAGCGCCGGATCCAGCCCATGCGCCTGCGCCCACGCCGGCCACGCCTGCGGGCGTGAAGTGGTGTGCAGCAGCGGCTCGCGCAGCAGCGCGCCCGGTGGCTGGTGTCGAAGGCGCGCGGCCGCCGGATGCTGCGGACTGACCACCACCCCGACCCGTTCCGGCGCCAGTTCACGCACCTGCCAGCCTCGTGGCCATGGCGGCTGCGCCAGCAGCAGCACCGCGTCCAGGGCCTGCTGCTGCTCGGTGAAACTGCCGTCCTGCGCCGACCAGTGCAATGGCAACCGCGGCAGGTCGGCCTGCAGCGCCGGCAGGCGCGGAATCATCCAGCGGGCCAGGATGCTGCCGCTGCAGCCCAGCACCAGCGCGTCCGGGCGCTGCCGCCGCTGCAGGGTATCGACCGCGTCGCGGATCTGCGCGAACGCACCCGCGCAGGCGGCCTGCAGCTGCTGGCCCGCTGCGGTCAGGCGCAGCCCGCGACCGGCGCGCTCGAACAGGGCCACGCCCAGGTGCTCTTCCAGCAGCCGCAGCTGCCGGCTGATCGCCCCGTGGGTCACGTGCAGGGCCTCGGCGGCCCGGCCGACCCCACCCAGGCGGGCGGTGGCCTCGAAGCTGCGCAGGGCGTTCAAGGGCGGCAGCGGCACCTGGCTCATGTGAGTTTTCCTGACGGGTCGTTGCAGATAATATCGATATTCCGGCCCGGACATGTGCGCTAGATTGTCAGCCTGTCTCCAACGGCTGTCGCGTCATGTCCGCAACCCCTGCATCCCCCATCGCCGATTTCCACGCCTACCCGGATGCCAACGGCCATTTCGGCCGCTACGGCGGCAGTTTCGTCGCCGAGACGCTGATCGGTCCGCTGCAGGAGCTGGCGGCGGCCTATGATCAGGCGCGCCGGGATCCGGCCTTCATCGCTGCCTACGACAAGGACCTGACCCATTACGTGGGCCGTCCCAGCCCGATCTACCACGCCGAACGGCTCAGCCAGCAGGTCGGCGGCGCGCAGATCCTGCTCAAGCGCGAAGACCTGAACCACACCGGCGCGCACAAGATCAACAACACCATCGGCCAGGCGCTGCTGGCCGCGCGCATGGGCAAGAAACGCATCATCGCCGAGACCGGTGCCGGCCAGCATGGCGTGGCCAGCGCCACCGTGGCCGCGCGACTGGGCCTGGAGTGCGTGGTGTACATGGGCGCCACCGACATCGAGCGGCAGAAGATCAACGTCTACCGCATGAAGCTGCTCGGCGCAACGGTGGTGCCGGTGACCTCCGGTTCGGCCACGCTCAAGGACGCGCTCAACGAAGCCATGCGCGACTGGGTCACCAACGTGCGCGATACCTTCTACATCATCGGCACCGTCGCCGGCCCCGATCCGTACCCGCGCATGGTGCGTGACTTCAACGCCATCGTCGGCCGCGAAGCGCGCGCGCAGATGCTCACCGATTACGGCCGCCTGCCCGATGCGATCACCGCCTGCGTCGGCGGTGGCAGCAACGCCATCGGCCTGTTCCACGCCTTCCTCAACGACCGCGACGTGCGCATCGTCGGTGCCGAGGCGGCCGGCGACGGCATCGATACCGGTCGCCATGCCGCGTCCATCGCCGCCGGTCGGCCCGGTGTGCTGCACGGCAACCGCACCTATGTGATCTGCGACGACGACGGCCAGATCATTGAAACCCACTCGGTGTCCGCCGGCCTGGATTATCCCGGCGTTGGCCCCGAGCACGCGTTCCTGGCCGACTCCGGCCGCGCCGAGTACGTGGGCATCACCGACGAGGAAGCGCTGGCGGCCTTCCACCAGCTGGCGCACAGCGAAGGCATCCTGGCCGCGCTGGAATCCAGCCACGCGGTGGCGCAGGCGATCAAGATCGCGCGCGACCTGCCGCGCGACAAGCTGGTGCTGTGCAACCTGTCCGGTCGCGGCGACAAGGACGTGCACACCATCGCCGCGCGCGAAGGCCTGGTGCTGTGAATCCAACGCTGCGCCAGGGATGTGCGCTGCTGATGGGGGTGGGGCTGGCCGGTTGCACGCCGCCGGATCCTCCGGTACTGGCACCTGCGGCAGCGCCGGCTGCGGTCGCACCGGCCAAGGCGGCGGCCGGCAATGACGATGCCGACGTCCAGCGGCCGTTTGACGACGCGCCGCAGGCGGACAGTGCCGATGAGGACGCGCCTGCGGTGGTCACGGTCGCGCTCGATCATGCCGGCGACGTGCTGGTAGGGCAGCGCTTCAGCGCAACCGATGCCACCGACGCCTGGCATTCGGCCGGGCTGGGCGACGGCCTGGGCAAGGGCGCGTGCGAATACTACGAGCGCGGCAGCCTGCCCGAGGGCGTGTCGATGATGGTCGAGGACGATCACGTGCAGCGTTTCGACCTTGACCCGATTGACGGCTCGTACGACGCCATCGCCCAGCCGGGGCCGTTCGGGCTGCGCCTGGGCATGTCGCGCGCGCAGGCGCTGGCCCTGCTGCCTCCAGGCAGCACGAGCAGGCCGCATGCCTACGATCCGGAGGTCGGCGAATACGTGACCTGGCAGGATCCCGGCTCGGACCTGGCGATCCGGCTGGAGATTTTCGGCGGTGAGATAACGAAGCTTTACTGGGGCGCCAGCGGCGCCGTTGAACTGATTGAAGGATGTGCCTGAGATGGCTGTTGACCGTATCGATGCCTGTTTTTCCCGCCTGCGCGCCAGCCGCCGCAAGGCGCTGATCCCGTTCATCACTGCCGGCGATCCGGGGCTGGAGGCCACCGTGCCGGTCATGCACGCATTGGCCGCCGCCGGTGCCGACGTGATCGAACTGGGGGTGCCGTTTTCCGATCCGATGGCCGATGGCCCGACCATCCAGCGCAGCTCCGAGCGTGCGCTGGCGCGTGGCGCCGGGCTGCGATACGTGCTGGACACGGTGAAAACCTTCCGCAGCCAGGACACCACCACCCCGGTGGTGCTGATGGGCTACCTGAATCCAGTGGAGATCCACGGCACCGCGCGCTTCGCCGACGCGGCCATCGCCGCCGGCGTGGACGGCGTGCTGCTGGTCGACCTGCCGCCGGAAGAGGCCGAAGAAACCCTGGCGATCTTCAACGCGGCCGGGCTGGCGCTGATCCTGCTGGCGTCGCCGACCACCGCCGACACCCGCCTGGACCTGCTGGCGTCGATGGCGCGCGGGTACCTGTACTACGTGAGCTTCGCCGGCGTCACCGGCGCTTCCGAGCGGCTGGACAGCAACGCCGCCGGTGAGCGCCTGCGCGACCTGCGCGGCCGCTCGCAGGTGCCGGTGGTGGCCGGTTTCGGCATCAAGGACGCGCAGAGCGCGGCGGCGATGGCACGGGAAGCTGACGGCGTGGTGGTGGGCAGCGCGCTGGTCGCGGCACTGGGTGAGGCGGAAGACGCGGCGACGGCGGCCCGCGTGGCGCGCGGGTTCCTGCAGCCCCTGCGCGAGGCACTTGATCGCGGCTGACGGCGTGTGCCGACCAACGGTCGGCACCTACCGGGTGATGGGCCGACCAACGGTCGGCACCGGCCGGGGGGTGTGCCGCCCAATGGTCGGCACCGGCCGAACCCGTCGATGCGCTGTACCGACCAACGGTCGGCACCTACCAGTGCGCTCCATTTCCGGTAGCGCCCGACCGTTGGTCGGGCGGCGGCGCACCGCGCCGGCGCTTGGCGGGAACCCTCGCAACGTACGGGGCAGCATGGTTTTCACGCCACGTTTACCGCGGCGGCAGGGGGTCCCGGCCATGGAACGGGTGAGCTAGACTGTCCGCCTTTGCGGCCTCCGGGCCGCCCTGAACGGAAGTGTCATCCCGCATGAGTTGGCTCACCAAGTTGATGCCGTCGGGCATCCGCACCGACAACGTCCCCAGCAAGAAGCGCAGCGTCCCCGAGGGCCTGTGGGAAAAGTGCAGCAGCTGCGGCAGCGCGCTTTACGGTCCGGAACTGGAAGAGAACCTGGAAGTCTGCCCCAAGTGTGGCCACCACATGGCCATCCGCGCGCGCGCGCGCCTGGCGGCGCTGTTCGACGCCGACAGCACCACCGAAATCGCCGCGCGGCTGGGACCGACCGACCTGCTCAAGTTCAAGGACCAGAAGAAATACAGCGAGCGCATCAAGGCCTCGCAGAAGAACACCGGCGAGTACGACGCGCTGATCGCGATGCAGGGCCTGCTCAAGGGCCGGCCGCTGGTCGCGTCGGCCTTCGACTTCGCCTTCATGGGCGGGTCGATGGGCTCGGTGGTGGGCGAACGTTTCTCGCTGGCTGCTGAAAAGGCGCTGGAAATCGGCGCCCCGTACGTGTGCTTCTCCGCCAGCGGTGGTGCGCGCATGCAGGAAGGCCTGTTCTCGCTGATGCAGATGGCCAAGACCTCGGCCGCGCTGGGCCGCCTGCGCGACGCCGGCCTGCCGTACATCTCGGTACTGACCCATCCGACCACCGGCGGCGTGTCGGCCTCGTTCGCGATGCTGGGCGACATCAACATCGCCGAGCCGCAGGCGCTGATCGGCTTCGCCGGTCCGCGCGTGATCGAACAGACGGTGCGCGAGAAGCTGCCGGAAGGCTTCCAGCGTTCGGAGTTCCTGCTCGAACACGGCGCCATCGACCAGATCTGCGATCGCCGCGAACTGCGCGACCGCCTTGCCGAACTGCTGGCCATGCTCGGCCGCCAGTCCGCGCCGGACGCCGCCGCCTGATGGCCGCGCGTCGTTATTTCGGCACCGACGGCATTCGCGGCCGGGTCGGGCAGGGGGTCATTTCGGCCGACTTCGTGCTGCGCCTGGGCAACGCGCTGGGTCGGGTGCTGACCGCGCGCGGCAAACATGCCCCGGGCCAGCGCCCGGTGGTGGTGATCGGCAAGGACACGCGGATTTCCGGCTACATGTTCGAAGCGGCGCTGGAAGCCGGGCTGGTCGCGGCCGGTGCCGATGTGCAGCTGCTGGGGCCGATGCCCACGCCGGCGGTGGCCTTCCTGACCCGCACGCTGGGTGCCGATGCCGGCATCGTGATCAGTGCGTCGCACAATCCGCACTACGACAACGGCATCAAGTTCTTCTCCGCCGATGGCGAGAAGCTCGACGACGCGACCGAGCTGGCACTGGAAGCGGCGCTGGACACCGACTTCACCACGGTCGATTCGGACCGTCTCGGCAAGGCGGCACGCGGACGTGATGCGGTGGGCCGCTACATCGAGTTCTGCAAGGCCAGCGTGCCGCGAGGATTCGACCTGCGCGGCTTGAAGATCGTGCTCGACTGCGCGCATGGCGCGACCTATCACATCGCACCGTTGCTGTTCCGCGAGCTGGGCGCGGACGTGGTGGCCATCGGCGCCGAGCCCAATGGCGTGAACATCAACGACGGTGTCGGGTCGATGCACATCGACAACCTCGCTGCGAAAGTGCGCGAGGTCGGCGCGGACCTGGGCATCGCGTTCGACGGCGACGGCGACCGCGTGTTGATGGCCGACGACCAGGGCAACCCGGTCGATGGCGATGACCTGCTGTACGTGCTGGCCGCGGCGTGGCAGAAGAGCGGCCGCCTGCGCGGACCGGTGGTCGGCACGCTGATGACCAATTTCGGGCTGGAGCAGGCGCTGGAACGCCTGGGCCTGCCGTTCGTGCGCAGCAACGTCGGTGACCGCTACGTGCACCAGGCGCTGGTGGAAGGCGGCGGCGTGCTGGGGGGCGAGGCGTCCGGGCATCTGCTGTGCCTGGACCGGGCGACCACCGGCGATGCCATCGTCAGTGCGCTGCAGGTGCTGGAAGTGCTGCGGCGCGACGGCGTGTCGCTGCGCACGGCGCTGTCGGACGTGACCAAGGTGCCGCAGAAGACCGTGAACGTGCGCCTGGGCGACGTGTCGGCCAAGGCGATCGTGCAGTCCGCTGGCGTGCAGTCGGCACTGGCCGATGCGCAGCAGGCGGTGAAGGGCCACGGCCGCGCGTTCCTGCGCCCGTCCGGCACCGAGCCGGTCGTGCGGGTCACGGTGGAGGCAGACACGGCCGAGTTGATGCAGGGCACGCTGGACAGCCTCTCCGCCGCAGTGAAGGCAGCAGCGGCATGATGAAAAACCCGGCTTCGGCCGGGTTTTTTGGTTGGGTGGATATCGCGCGCAGAGCAGCGATTCACTACTACGAGCTGGGGCGGCCGACGGGCAACCCCGCTCCGGGACACGCCGTGAACCCTTCCATGGGGGCTTGTCAAAAACATCCATGTTTTTGACAGTCCCTACGGGGGTTACCCGCCGGCCGCCCCCGAAAGTTGGTCGAAGCGGTAGGGTCGGTTCCCGAACGACTGCCGATACCGCGGATCGGCCCTTTAACGCATGACCCTTGAACAGGGAAGCGCTTTCCGGATCACGGTCCCGCCACCATGTTTTTCTGCCTGGCCTTGAAACGGTTGAACACCGGTGCGATCAACGGGTGGTAGCTCAACGCGATGCGCTTGCGCAGCCAGCTGGCGGGGCGGTTGCGGATCGCGAAACGATAGATGTGCTCCGGATCGCCACCCACCACGTTGCGCCCGAACGGATGCGTGGTGTGCAGGTAACGGAATCCGTGCGCGCGCGCGATCGGCAGGTAATCCTCATCGAAATCGCCGTAGGGCCAGCACAGTGTGTCGGAGACCTCGCCCAGCTGCTGCCGCAGCACCGCGCGCGCCATGTCCAGGTCGCCGGCGATGCCGTCGCACTTCTGCTCGCGGCTGATGTCCTGCTTCATCCAGCGCGTGTGGGTATGGGTGTGGCAATGCACTTCGAACGTGCCGGCCTCGATCATCGCGCGCGCTTCGCTCCAACGCATCATCACGTCATCGTGGCGGTTCTCACGCAGGATCGCGCCTTCGCAGCCGCGGTGGTCCGGCGTGGCCGGCAGCGCCGCGCCGGGCTGCCCGGCATGCGGTCGCAGCGGACCTTCGCCCATCCAGCCGGTGACCACGAACACCACCGCGTGCATGCCGTACTTCTGCAGGATCGGGTGCGCGTAGACCCAGTTGTCCAGGTAGCCGTCGTCGAAGGTGATCACGATGGACTTCCGCGGCACCGGTTTGCCTGCCAGGAAGTCGGCGTACTGCGCCAGCGTCAGCGACGTCCAGCCGTTGTCGGCCAGCCACGCGATCTGGCTATCGAAGTTTTCCGGCGACACCGTGATCATGCCCGGCGAGGGCGATACATGGTGGTGCATCAGCACCGGTACGGATCTAGCGTTGGCCATGGCCCAGTTCCTTCAACCACTGGTGGTAATAGTACTCGGTGGCTTCGGTGTGGCCGGTGGGAGTGAAGCGGTGGGCGCTGCGCATCCAGTCCCAGCCGGCCCGGCCCATCTGCCTGCGGCGTTCGGGGTCTTCCACCAGCGCCCGCAGCGCATCGGTCAACGCGGCCGGGTCGCCGAGCGGGGCCAGCAGCGCATTGCTGCCTTCCACCAGCATTTCCGGCACGCCGCCCACCCGCGTGGCCACGATCGGAACGCCCACGTACGCCGCTTCCAGGAATACCGTGCCGGCGGCTTCCTTGTGCGTGGCCAGTGCGAACACATCGAAGGCGGTCATCAACCGGCAGGCGCCCAGCCGGTAGCCGAGCAGGTGCACCTGCGCGGCAATGCCCAGTTCCTCGCGCAGCGCCGTCAACCGCTCCATCACCGGCTTGCCGTCGCCGACGATCACCAGCTGCAGTTCCGGGTGCTGCCGGCAGAGGGGGGCGATGGCCCGCAACAGGTCGGCGTGGCCCTTGGCCTCGCGCAGGACCGCCACGCAGCCGACCACGGTCTGCGCGTCGCTGAAGCCCAGTTCGCGGCGCACCTCGGCACGGGTGTCCTGCAGGCACTGCCAGGCGTCGTCGCTGCCCGCCTGCGACCACTGCGGCGGCACCGCGATCGGCGGCACGATGCCGATGTGCGTGTCGGCAATGCCGCGATGGACCAGCAGCTGCTTGACGAAGCTGCTCACGGTGAGCACGCGGTGCGGCAGGCCGGTGTAGGTGAGCAGGGAATTGACCGGGCTCATCAGGTGCCGGGAGCGCACCACCAGCGGCGCGCCACCCAGGCGCGCGCCGGCGGCGGCGATCAGCGCGTCACGGCGGCTGGTGGTGTTCACCACGTCATAGGTGTGGCGCCGGACCAGGCGCGACACCCACCAGATCCCGCGCAGCAGTCGCAGCAGTCCACCCATTTTCAAGGCATGCACGGTGAAGCCGGCTTCGCGCGCCATCTCGCCCAGGCGCGCGCCGGGCTGGCACAGCAGCGACACGTCGTGGCCGCGGTCGCGCATGGCCAGCATGTGGCGGTAGATATAGATCTCCTGCCCACCAAATCCCTTGGCGGCTTCGGTATGCAGGATCTTGAGCGGCTTGTTCATCATGAACGTTCCAGGGGTCTCGGACAGTCAACGTCATTGCTTGCGGAAGTGGGTCAACGCCTTCCAGGCGGTGCGTACCGCGGCCGGGTCCGGCGGCTGCCCGGCCAGGGGCAGGTAGTGCGCATCCAGGGTGGTGGCGTTGCCGAACTTGTCGAACACGAAGGTGCGGTCGCCCTGGCGGATGCCGCGCTGCGACCAGCTTTCCACCAGCAGGGGACGGGCCGGGCGCCCGGCGTCGAACAGGTCCTGGCCGGTGCTGAAATCGGCCAGCGGGTTCTCGCAGCCCAGGCCGTGGCGCATCAGGGTGGGCACCCAGTCTTCGTGGCTGCTGGCGCCGGCATGCGCGGCAGGCGCGCGATCGGGCCAATGCAGTACGAAGGGCACCTGCATCTGGTAGTCGGAGAAGTTGCCGTTGTGGCCCCAGTAGTTCAGTCCGAGGTCGTTGAATTCCTCGGCATGGTCGCCGGTTACCAGCACGATGGTGTTGTCGGCCTGGCCACTGTCGCGCAGGGTCGCCAGCAACTCGCCGACCAGCGCGTCGGCGTAGTGCACGGCGGTGCGGTAGCGGTTGCGCTCGGGCGTGGGGTCGTGGTCGTCGTCGAAGGCCAGGAAATTCACGCTGTCGGCCATGGGCGTGGCCAGCGCCGGGTAGTCCGGTGGCAGGTGGTAGGGCGCGTGCGTGCTGTCCAGGAACACCATGCCGAACCACGGACGTTCGCCGGTGCCGCGGATGTCGGCGCGCAGTGCATCGACGATGTGGCGGTCGCGTGCGGCGACCGGCAGCGACGACGGCGCGGTATGCAGCTGTTCGCGGACCTGCGCGAACACGGTGCGGTCGAACTCGGGGCTGTACAGCGGGGCGCTGCCGTACAGGTGCAGGGCGTAGCCCTGCTGCTGCAGCACGTCGAACAGGATCGAGCCGCGCTGTTCGCTGAGCATGCTCGGCCAGTACCCGCCGGGCAGGCCATACAGCAGCCCGAACAGGCCATAGCGGGTGGCGTTGCCGCTGCTGTAGTGCTGGTCGAAGCGTTCCGACTGCCGGGCCAGCGCCCAGGTGGCGGGCATGGTGTCGGCATCCAGCGCGTCATGCCGCAGCGATTCCAGCACCACCACCAGCACGTTGGGGCGGGTATGGCTCTGGCAGCGCAGCGGATGCAACGGGTACTGCAGCTGGCTGTGCCGCGGGTCGGGCAGGGTGGCCTGGGGAGCGCTGCGCACGCCGAGGCGGTGCATGTGGCGTTTGGCGGTGATCGGCTGGGCCCAGGGCAGGTAGGCCCATTGGCCGGTAACCGCGCGTTCGCCCACGGCGTCGTAGTAGGCGGTGCCGACCTGGCCGGTCGCCATCAGCAGCAATCCGGCGGCCCAGGCCAGCAGCACGGGGCGGCGCCGGGCGCGGTCGGGCAGCAGTTTCCAGCACGCCCACGCCAGCAGCACCTCGGCGGCGGCTACCGCGGCCAGGACGCCGAGCGACTGCAGCCAGCTCTGCCAGGAAAGCGCGACCTGGTCCTGCAGCGCGCCGCCGAACACCATGTTCAGCACCATGGCATTGAGGTGGAAGCGGTACAGCGCGAACACCTTGGCATCGACCAGCAGCAGGCACAGCCACAGGCCCTGCAGCAGGACCGCGCTGGCCACCAATGGGCGCGGTGAGCGCGGCCACAGGCCGACGGCGAGTGGCAGCAGCGACACCAGGGCGCCGAAGGCAAGGAAATGGCCGGGCAGGGCGACCGCCAGGTAGCCCAGTCCCAGCGCACCGCCGGGGTTGTCGTGCAGGGGGGCATTGCCCAGCGCAATGGCGACGGCGACGCAGGCGTTGAGGGTGGTGAACAGGCTCAGCCACGCCAGACGCGTCCAGCGCGTGGGCATGAGCGGGTCAGGGGAATGCGATACGTCCATGCAGGGTCAGGCGCGGAAGAGTGGATCGGAAGACGTGGCGGCGGCGGCGGCGGCGTCCTGTGCCTCCCCGGTCGCGACAAGGCAAAGGGGCGGGCGCATTGTATCGGTTTGTATCAATGTATCGTCGGCGCCTATTGTCCGATCTGGCACAATGTTCAGCCGGGCCACCGTCATGGCCCTGCATCCCCACTCCGAATACGCCAGGAACCGCTGTGAGCCAGATCCCCACCCTCGACATCACCCGCTTCGACAGTGACCGCGACGCCTTCGTCGCCGAGCTGGGCGCGGCCTACCGCGAATGGGGTTTCGCGGGCATCCGCAACCACGGTATTCCGCAGGCGGACATCGATGGGGCTTACGAGGTCTTCAAGGCCTTCTTCGCGCTGCCGGAGGAGACCAAGCGCCAGTACCACCTGCCGGGCACCGGCGGTGCGCGCGGCTACACGCCGTTTGGCGTGGAAACGGCGAAGGGCTCCAAGCACTTCGACCTGAAGGAGTTCTGGCACATCGGCCGTGAGATTCCGGACGACTCGAAGTACCGTGACGTGATGGCCCCCAACCTGTGGCCGACCGAGGTCCCGGGTTTCCGCGAGAAGGGCTACGGCCTGTACCAGGCGCTGGACAAGCTGGGTTCGCGGGTGCTGTCCGCGCTGGCGCTGCACATCGGCCTGCCGATCGACTTCTTCGCCGACAAGACCAACAACGGCAATTCGATCCTGCGCCCGATCCACTACCCGCCGATCACCGCGGACGACATTCCGAACGTGCGCGCGGGCGCGCACGGCGACATCAACTTCATCACCCTGCTGGTCGGCGCCAGTGCGGCGGGCCTGGAAGTGCAGTCGCACGAGGGCAAGTGGGTGCCGTTCACGTCTGACGCGGACACCATCGTGGTCAACATCGGCGACATGCTGCAGCGCCTGACCAACCACGTGTACCCGTCGACCATCCACCGCGTGGTCAATCCCCCGGGCGAGCAGGCCCGCCAGCCGCGCTACTCGGTGCCGTTCTTCCTGCACCCGAACCCGGATTTCCTGATCGACGTGCTGCCGACCTGCATCACCCCGGAAAACCCGAGCCGCTACCCGGAGCCGATCACCGCCCATGGGTTCCTGGAAGAGCGACTGCGTGAGATCAAGCTGAAGTGATTGTTGAAGGCCACCGCGAGGTGGCCTTTTTATTGGTCGGTTGTTTGTTGGCGCGAACAGCCTGGCTGTTCGTTCCTATCGGCTGGGGCGAGGGCCGGTATGCCCCTCCGCGACACGCCGTGAACCCGTCCATGGGGGCTTGTCAAAAACATCCATGTTTTTGACAGTCGCTGCGGGGCATACCGGCCCTCGCCCCCGAAGGTAGATCGATGCCGGACGGAAACAGCGCCACGACCAACGGTCGTGGCCTACCAATGGGTGATCGATCGTTTCGGTAGGTGCCGACCGTTGGTCGGTACGCCTTACCGCTCTAATGCGTGCGCCCCGGCCCCGCAACCCATACGAGCCGGCAACCTTGATCTGCTCTGGCTCTGGCTCTGGCTCTGGCAATATCCATTTGAAATGTAAGCGTTTTCGGGAAACGCGGATTCGTTACATCCGGTATCATTGCCGGCTGATACCCCACAGGAGCCCGCCCATGCGCCGCAAGATCGTCGCCGGTAACTGGAAGCTGCACGGCAGCCGCCAATTCGCGACCGACCTGGTCCGCGATATCGTCGCCAGCCTCCCGAAGGAAGGAGTGGAGGTCGTCATCCTGCCACCGCTGCCGTACCTGGGGGAGCTGGTCGATGACTTCCAGGGCCACGCTGTCGCTTTCGGCTCGCAGGACGTCAGCTCCAATGAGAAGGGCGCCTATACCGGCGAAGTCTGCGCCGCCATGCTGGCCGACGTCGGGGCCCGCTATGGCCTGGTCGGCCACTCCGAGCGCCGCCAGTACCACAACGAGAGCAGCGAGCTGGTCGCGCGCAAGTTCGCCGCCGCCGTGCACGCCGGCCTGGTGCCGGTGCTGTGCGTGGGCGAAACCCTGGAGCAGCGCGAAGCCGGCCAGACCGAGCAGGTCATCGCCAGCCAGCTCGCCCCCGTGCTCGACCTGGTCGGCGCGGCCGGCTTCCAGAACGCCGTGGTCGCCTACGAGCCGGTCTGGGCGATCGGCACCGGCCGGACCGCCAGCAAGGACCAGGCCCAGCAGGTCCATGCGTTCATCCGTGGCGAAGTGGCCAAGTGGGATGCTAGAATCGCCGATTCGTTGCCGATCCTGTACGGCGGCAGCGTGAAGCCCGACAACGCCGGGGAGCTGTTCGCACAGCCCGATGTCGATGGTGGGCTGGTGGGCGGCGCCTCGCTGGTGGCCGCGGATTTCCTGGCCATCGCCCATGCGGCGGCCGGGCATTAACAAGAAATGTTGCCGGCCACGGGCCGGCACGACATGTCCGAGGACGGATTCGAAATGCTGATGTTGATCCTCAATGTGGTCTATGTGCTGGTGGCGATTGCCATGATCGCGCTCATCCTGATGCAGCGTGGTTCCGGCGCGGCCGCAGGGTCGGGGTTCGGCGCCGGTGCCTCGGGCACGGTGTTCGGCGCGCGCGGCGCGTCCAACTTCCTGTCCAAGTCGACCAAATGGCTGGCCGTGGTGTTCTTCGGCATCAGTCTGTTCATGGCCTGGTACGCCACCCACGGTGCGCGCCCGATGGCACAGCAGGATCTCGGCGTGATGTCGGCCCCGGCGGCAGCCACGGCCCCGGCCGTCCCCGCCGGCGAACTGCCGGCCGTGCCGAAGGCCCCCGAAGCCGCTGCGCCGCAGCCGGTTCCGCCGGCCGCTGTGCCGGCCGCTGTGCCGGCTCAGGCGGAAACGCCGAAATCTGGTGAAGAAAAGCCTTCGGAAGGCTCCCAGACTCGCTGAAGACGGTTACAATATGCGGCGCGTTGGAGGAGTCCGGTAGGAAATCCCTCCAGCGCGACACGTAAGCCCAGGTGGCGGAATTGGTAGACGCACTACCTTGAGGTGGTAGCGACTTAGGTCGTAGGGGTTCGAGTCCCCTCTTGGGCACCATTTGTTTGTAAGCGGGTTCGTCTGGCGCGCAAAGCGCCAGTAACGTTTTCCGTCCACTCCCCCATGCCAAGACGCCTGCAGGCGTGGCGGCAGAGGCAAGAGAGAATCGCTGTGCTGGCCGAATATTTGCCGTCTCTGCTGTTTCTGATAGTTGCCACCGGTATCGGCGTCGCGCTGATGCTGGTCGGCCGGTTCCTCGGTCCCCGGCGTCCCGATCTGAAAAAGCTCTCGCCGTACGAATGCGGCTTCGAAGCTTTCGAGGACGCGCGCATGAAGTTCGATGTGCGCTACTACCTGATCGCCATCCAGTTCATCGTATTTGACTTGGAAATCATCTTCATCGTGCCGTGGACCCAGGTCTTCATGGAACTGGGCGCACGTTCGCTGGTCACGATGGGCCTGTTCGTGGGCATGCTTTTCCTCGGTTTCATTTACGTCTGGAAGAAGGGAGCGCTGGAATGGGAGTAATTCAGACCCTCGATGGCCTGATGAACAACCCGGTCCCGGAAGGGCGGGTCGACGACATCCTGCGCCCCGAAGGCGACAACCCGCTGCTCGAAAAGGGCTACGTCACCACCAGCGTCGATGCGCTGTTGAACTGGGCACGTACCGGCTCGATGTGGCCCATGACCTTCGGTCTGGCCTGCTGCGCGGTGGAAATGATGCATGCCGGCGCCGCGCGCCTGGACCTTGACCGCTACGGCGTGGTGTTCCGCCCGTCGCCGCGCCAG
>Ga0213821_1000018_pt1 | contig 146880 bp, 132 predicted proteins | sample MC6MC0909MG_FD_179894 | JGI IMG/M metagenome (GOLD analysis project Ga0213821, IMG submission 179894) | Enriched soil aggregate microbial communities from Iowa State University, Ames, United States - MC6-MC0909-MG | ecosystem: Environmental > Terrestrial > Soil > Unclassified | place: USA...
GATAGGTTCGAGGTGGAAGTGTGGTGACACATGGAGCTGACGAATACTAATCGATCGAGGACTTAACCAAAAATGTTTGAAACATTCAATGAACCGTTTATCCAGTTTTGAAAGAATAATTCTTTCATAAAAGGGTTTCAAGATACGAGTAGTTCGCGGAAGCGATTGAGAGAAGGAAGGAGCGTACTTCTGTACGTGACTGACTGAACGAATGAAGCTGACAAAGAAATACGATGTATATTGAAAGCCGAACATAGTCTAGTGATGATGGCAAAGAGGTCACACCCGTTCCCATACCGAACACGGAAGTTAAGCTCTTTAGCGCCGATGGTAGTTGGGGGCTTCCCCCTGTGAGAGTAGGACGTCGCTAGGCAATTGTCAAAAAGCCAAGGATTTATTCCTTGGCTTTTTTTGTCGTATGATTTGCTTCCTAACATCAATCATGCTTCAACCACTTGCGAAGTACAGCATCACAGCTTTTCAATTCTTGCATTCATGATGTGTTATATCGGGTATAATGGATTACAAGTAAGGAAAAAACAATAACAACATGTGAATGGAAGGAAGAACAGCTTGGGAAAACAGCAAATTTGGTATGAAGTAGAAGAAAACGAAACGATTGATCAATGTTTAGAAAGAATGCGTCAAGATGGATATATCGCGATGGGGCGGAAAGAGGAACCCGTCTTTCATTTAGTAGATGGTGAACCCACATACTTACGTCAAAAAATACAATTTAAAGCGATGTTATGTCAAGATTCTGAATAAATAACCCTTAAAACCGAACAATTTTGAGAGGCTAAAATAAAATGTTCGCATTTTTCGTTGACGATATTGTTTCCAATTGTTAAAATGGGAATAGGAAAACAATTAAATCCCTCATATATGCTAGAGGATTGGCTCTAGTGTCTCTACCCGGCACCGTAAATGCTGGACTATGCGGGAAAGCAACTTTTGGCATGTTACGGGAAGATGTGTGTACAGATGTCTAAATCTGCATATTCTTTTCATAATAGTCCTCAAGTAAGCTGCTTTCACGCGTTGGTAGAGAGTAGCTTATTTGAGGTTTTTCTTTGTTAATAAAGAGAAAGAAATGCAGTGACTATTGAATAATAGAGGCTTGCACAATAATCGATCATTTTTCTATCGTTTAAAAGGAGCGACAATTCATGAATCCGAAAATCGGTGTCATTATGGGTAGTTCAAGTGACTGGGAAACTATGAAACATGCGTGTGATATTTTAGATGAATTACAAGTACCGTACGAGAAGAAAGTAGTATCTGCACATCGTACGCCTGATTTAATGTTTGAATACGCAGAGGCAGCACGTGGGCGCGGTATTCAAGTAATTATTGCAGGTGCAGGTGGTGCGGCGCATTTACCAGGTATGGTAGCAGCTAAGACAACGTTACCTGTTATCGGTGTGCCAGTGCAATCTCGTGCACTTAATGGTCTTGATTCACTGTTATCGATCGTACAAATGCCAGGTGGTGTACCTGTAGCAACTGTAGCAATTGGAAAAGCAGGTGCGACAAATGCAGGCTTACTTGCAGCGCAGATTTTATCGACAACAGACGTAGAGCTTGCTAATAAACTAGATGCTAGACGCGAGGCGACGAAGCAACAAGTTTTGGAAAGCACAGGTGACTTAGTGTGACGAAAATTATTTATCCTGGACAGACGATAGGAATAATTGGTGGAGGACAGCTTGGCCGTATGATGGCACTTGCTGCTAAGGAAGCAGGCTTTAAAATAGCTGTTCTGGAACCGACAATGGATTCACCATGTGGACAAGTTGCAGATATTCGAATTGTGGCACCATATGATGATGAGGCCGCATTAGAGGAACTTGCCGAAGTCAGTGACGTTATTACGTATGAGTTTGAAAATATCGATTACGATGGCTTAAAACGTTTAACACAAATGGCTTACGTACCACAAGGAGCAGAATTAGTACGCATTACACAAAACCGTGTGACAGAGAAGGATGCAATTGTCAAAGCAGGCTGTCCAGTAGCTCCTTATATAGTAGCCAATACATATGAGGAGTTAGTAGCAAACATTGACCAGATTAGCTACCCATGTATCGTAAAAACGGCAAGAGGTGGCTATGATGGCAAAGGGCAGCAACTTCTAAAATCAGCAGCAGATCTACCATTGGCAAAAGAGCTTTTTGCTCATTCACAATGTATTGCTGAAGGTTTTGTACCTTTTGTAAAAGAAGTATCAGTTATTGTACAGCGCAACGGTGATGGCGAATTATATTGTCAGCCAGTTGGTGAAAACATACATGTTCATCATATTTTACACGAAACAATTGTACCAGCTCGTATTGAAGAAGCGACAGCACAAGCGGCTGAACAAGAAGCTTTGAAAATAGCAGATTACTTAAATTTAATAGGGACGCTGGCGGTAGAAATGTTCGTGTTAGAAAATGGCGACATTATCATTAATGAGTTAGCACCGAGACCTCATAATTCAGGTCACTATTCGATAGAAGCATGTAATATATCACAATTCCATCAGCATATACGCGCTATATGTGGTTGGCCATTGCGCAAGCCACAACTTAGTACACCATCTATAATGGTGAACGTTTTAGGGCAGCATGTGATGCCACTTAGTAACTCAATTGCAAAATATCCTGAATGGTCAGTACATCTTTATGGGAAAGCTGAAGCTAAGGTGAACCGTAAGATGGGCCACGTAACGATTATGACAAAAGACTTAGAAGCAACACTACAACAAATCGAGAGTTCTGGCATTTGGTCAGAATAGAAGGAGAAACGCGATGATTGAACGTTACACAAGACCCGAGATGGGCGCAATATGGACAGAACAAAATAAATACCAAGCTTGGCTAGAGGTTGAAATTTTAGCATGTGAGGCTTGGGCAGAAATCGGCGATATTCCAAAAGAAGATGTAGCTAAAATTCGTGCAAATGCATCATTTGATGTCAATCGTATTTTAGAAATTGAGAAAGAGACACGTCATGATGTAGTAGCATTTACACGTGCTGTATCTGAAACACTTGGCGAAGAGCGTAAATGGGTGCACTACGGTTTAACTTCAACAGACGTGGTTGACACAGCCCTTTCTTATTTGATTAAACAAGCGAACGATATTTTACGAAAAGATATTGTTAATTTTATTGATATTATTGCAGCAAAAGCAAAAGAGCATAAGCATACCGTGATGATGGGCCGTACGCATGGCGTCCATGCCGAGCCAACTACATTCGGCTTAAAATTAGGCTTATGGTATGAAGAAATGAAGCGTAACCTAGAACGTTTTGACGCAGCAGCAGCTGTAATTGAAACGGGTAAGATGTCTGGAGCAGTAGGCACATACGCTAATATTGACCCACGTGTAGAACAATATGTATGTGATCAATTAGGGCTTGCAGCATCACCTATTTCAACGCAAACATTACAGCGTGATCGCCATGCGCAATATTTAGGCGCTCTTGCATTAATCGCCACATCAATTGAAAAGTTTGCAACTGAAATTCGTGGTTTGCAAAAATCTGAAACACGCGAAGTCGAAGAAGCTTTTGCGAAAGGGCAAAAGGGTTCATCTGCTATGCCACATAAACGTAATCCAATCGGTTCTGAGAACATGGTTGGACTGTCGCGTTTAATGCGTGGTTATATGGTGACAGCTTATGAAAACGTAGCGTTATGGCATGAGCGTGATATTTCACATTCATCTGCTGAGCGCGTAATTTTACCGGATGCAACAATTACATTGAATTATATGTTAAATCGCTTCGGTAACATCGTGAAAAATTTAACAGTATTCCCTGAAAATATGAAACGTAATATGGGTCGTACATTTGGACTGATTTACTCTCAACGCATCTTATTAGCACTAATCGATAAAGGATTAGTACGTGAGGAAGCCTATGATACAGTACAGCCATTAGCGATGCAGGCGTGGGACGAGCAAGTGCAATTCCGTACGTTAGTCGATGCAAGTGAGAAAATCACTTCATACTTATCGAAGGAAGAGCTAGATGAGTGCTTTGATTACAACTACCACTTACAACATGTAGATATGATTTTTGAGCGTCTTGGACTTAACTAACCGTATTGAATTGATAGACAGTTAGTGCCACGACGGATGTTACGGATTTTGAATCTTATCCCAGATTCAAAATCCATAACATTAATACGTCGAGGCGTATTTCATAATAATCTGGGGGAATGACGACATGACGAATGACCAACTTTTGTATGAAGGTAAAGCCAAAAAACTATATGCAACAGAAGAGCCTACTATCCTTTTAGTAGAATACAAGGATAGTGCAACTGCCTTTAATGGTGAGAAAAAAGAAGAAATTGAAGGCAAAGGCGTGTTAAATAACCGCATTACTTCATTAATTTTCGAAAAATTAAAAGCAAACGGAATTGCGTCACATTTCGTAAAACAATTATCTGCTACAGAACAACTAGTGAAAAAGGTTGATATTATTCCAATTGAGGTTGTTGTACGTAATATTGCAGCGGGGAGCTTAGCAAAACGTCTTGGCCTAGAAGAAGGCACACTATTAAAACGTCCGATTGTTGAATTTTATTATAAGGATGATGCGTTAGGCGATCCATTTATTACGACAGAGCATATTGATGTACTTGACCTGGCAACACCAGAAGAAGTGACGGCAATGTATAACGGAGCATTAGCTGTTAACAAAGTATTGCAACCAATTTTCGCTGATGTCGATGTTACACTAATAGACTTCAAGCTAGAATTTGGACGTGATACAAATGGAGATGTTTTACTGGCAGATGAAATCTCACCAGATACATGCAGACTTTGGGATACAAAAACAAAGCAAAAGTTGGACAAAGATGTCTTTCGTCGAGACCTTGGTAATTTAACTGAAGTATATACTATTATTCTTTCTAGACTCGGAGGCAAATAACAATGAAAAAAGTTAAAATTTACGTGACATTACGTGAGAGTATTCTAGATCCACAAGGTTCAGCAGTACAAGGTTCGTTAGCAAAAATGGGTTACGATGAAGTAGAAGATTTACGTATCGGTAAATATCTTGAACTAACTGTCGGCGATTCAGCGCGTGATATTGATACTCTAGTAAAAGAAATGTGTGAAAAAGTTTTAACCAATGTAGTAATTGAGGACTACCGTTACGAAGTCGAGGAGGCTAACTAATCATGAAATTCGCAGTACTCGTATTCCCTGGGTCAAACTGTGACATCGATATGTATCATGCGATTAAAGACGAACTAGGTGAAGAAGTAGAATATGTATGGCACTCAGAAACAGATTTAAGTGGCTTTGACGGTATTTTAGTACCTGGAGGCTTCTCATATGGCGACTACTTACGTTGTGGCGCGATGGCAAATCAATCAAACATAATGGCAGAAGTGAAAAAAGCAGCAGATGCTGGTAAGCCCGTATTAGGCGTTTGTAACGGGTTCCAAATTCTTACTGAAGCCGGTTTATTGCCAGGTGCATTACTGCGCAATAAAAATCTTAAATTCATGTGTCGTACAATCCAGCTTAAAGTTGAAAACAACAATACATTATTCACAAATCAATATGAGCAAGGTCAAGTAATCAATATTCCAATCGCACACGGTGAAGGAAACTACTACTGTGACGAGGAAACATTACAAAAACTAAAAGATAACAATCAAATCGTGTTCACATACTCAGGAGAAAATCCTAATGGTTCTTTAGAAGATATCGCAGGGATTATTAACGAGCGCGGCAATGTATTAGGAATGATGCCTCACCCAGAAAGAGCTGTCGATGCACTAGTAGGCGGAGCAGACGGTCTAGCAGTATTTAAATCAATTGTGAAGCAGTGGAGGGAAAATCATGTCAACAACTAAGTTTGAGCCAACAGCACAGCAAATTAAAGATGAAAAGCTATACGCTGGAATGGGAATGTCAGACGAGGAATTTGCGATGGTAGAAGGTATTTTAGGCCGTTTACCAAACTGGACAGAGACAGGTCTTTTCTCAGTAATGTGGTCTGAACACTGCTCATACAAAAATTCAAAACCAGTTTTACGTAAATTCCCGACAAAAGGGCCACAAGTATTACAAGGTCCTGGTGAAGGTGCAGGGATTGTCGATATTGGTGACGAGCAAGCTGTTGTCTTTAAAATGGAATCCCATAACCACCCTTCAGCAATTGAGCCGTATCAAGGGGCAGCAACAGGTGTAGGCGGCATTATTCGTGACGTATTCTCAATGGGTGCACGTCCAATTGCAATGTTGAATTCGCTACGTTTTGGTGAATTGAAATCAGCACGCGGAAAGTACTTATTCGAAGAAGTGGTTGCTGGTATTGCTGGCTATGGGAACTGTATTGGTATTCCAACTGTTGGTGGCGAAATTCAATTCGACCCTTGCTATGAAGGAAATCCACTAGTGAACGCAATGTGTGTTGGTTTAATTGACCACAAAGATATTCAACGCGGTATTGCCGCAGGTGTAGGTAATACAGTGATGTATGTGGGTGCAAAAACGGGTCGTGATGGTATTCATGGTGCGACATTTGCATCTGAAGAGTTAACAGAGGAATCAGAAAATCAACGTCCAGCTGTGCAAGTAGGGGACCCATTTATGGAAAAACTACTACTTGAAGCTTGTTTAGAAGTTGTAAAATCTGATGCGCTAGTCGGTATTCAAGATATGGGTGCTGCGGGTCTTACTTCTTCATCAGCAGAGATGGCTTCAAAAGCGGGATCTGGTGTAGAAATGAACCTTGATTTAGTCCCTCAACGTGAAACAGGGATGACTGCTTATGAGATGATGCTATCTGAGTCTCAAGAACGTATGTTATTAGTTGTGAAAAAAGGTCGCGAAGATGAGATTAAAGCGATTTTCGATAAATATGATTTAGATGCAGTAGCAATTGGTGTCGTGACAGATGATAAAATGCTTCGTTTACTTCACAACGGTGAAGTTGTAGCGAACGTACCAGCAGATGCACTAGCAGAAGATGCGCCAGTTTATCATAAGCCATCTGCAGAGCCTGCATACTACGCACAGTTCCAAGCAATGGACAACGCTGAACCAGCTGTAACAGATTATAAAGCAACGTTAAACGCTCTTTTAAAAGCACCGACAATTGCTTCGAAAGAATGGGTTTACGATCAATACGATTATCAAGTACGTACGTCAACAGTTGTAGCACCTGGTTCGGATGCTGCGGTTATCCGTGTGCGTGGCACGAACAAAGGTCTTGCGATGACTACAGACTGTAACTCTCGCTACATTTATCTTGATCCTGAGGTGGGCGGTGCTATTGCAGTAGCAGAAGCGGCTCGTAACATTGTCGCAACAGGTGGGACACCACTTGCTATTACGGACTGCTTAAACTTTGGTAATCCAGAAAAACCAGAAATCTTCTGGCAAATTGAAAAATCTGCTGACGGTATTTCTGCTGCATGTACAGCACTGAATGCACCAGTAATCGGTGGTAATGTATCACTTTACAATGAACGTTCAGGAGAAGCCGTTTATCCAACACCAACAATTGGTATGGTAGGTCTAATCGAAGACTTAGCACATGTGACAACGCAAGATGTGAAAACAGCTGGCGATGTAGTATTCGTTCTTGGTGAAACAAAAACTGAATTCGGTGGCTCTGAGCTTCAAAAATTATTAAATGACGGTGTAATTTCAGGTAAAGCACCAGCTATCGATTTAGAGGTGGAGGCAGCTCGTCAACAAGCATTGCTAAAAGCAATTAAAGCTGGACTTGTACAATCTGCACATGACGTAGCAGAGGGTGGACTTGCAGTAGCTCTTGCAGAAACTACTTTTGGAGCGCAAGGTCTTGGACTTGATGTCACGTTAACAGGCTCTGCAACAACAGCTCTATTCAGTGAAACGCAATCCCGTTTTGTTGTAACAGTGAAAGAAGAAAATGCAGCTGCATTTATTGAAACAGTAAAAGATGCACAAAAAATCGGTGTCGTAACAAACGATGCGCTTGTTAAAATCAACGGGGACAACGGTGTGCTTGTAGAAGGTACAGTGGAGGAATTCCGTTCTAATTGGAAAGGAGCAATCCCATGCTTGCTGAACTCAGAGGCTTAAACGAAGAATGTGGGGTGTTTGGTATTTGGGGTAACCCAAATCCAGCACACCTTAGTTATTACGGGCTTCATGCTCTTCAACACCGTGGACAAGAAGGTGCAGGAATCGTCGTTTCTGACGGTCAGCATCTTCGTGCGGTGAAAGGCGAAGGATTAGTAAATGATGTTTTCAATGAAGAGAAATTAAAGGCAGTGGACGGTAAAGCAGCCATTGCGCATGTTCGTTATACGACTGCGGGTGGCGGCGGTATTGAAAATGTACAGCCATTATTATTTCATTCATCAACAGGGAGCCTTTCAATTGCTCATAACGGTAACTTAGTCAATGCGACACACTTAAAGCAGTATCTAGAGCGTCAAGGTAGTATTTTTCATTCGAGCTCAGATACAGAAGTGTTAGCGCATCTTATTAAGAAAAGCTCGCATTCACCTTTCCGAGCAAAAGTGAAAAATGCCCTTTCATTGCTGAAGGGTGCGTATTCGTTCTTAATTATGACAAAAGATGAAATGCTTGTTGCGCGTGATCCACATGGTTTACGTCCACTGTCTCTTGGCAAGTTAGGAGATGGTTGGGTTGTTGCTTCTGAAACTTGTGCGTTTGATTTAATCGGGGCAGAGTTTGTACGTTCTGTGGAACCAGGGGAATTATTAATTATCAACGATGAAGGTGTAAAATCTGATCGTTTTGCTGATATGGAAAATCGCGCAATGTGTGCGATGGAATATGTATACTTAGCTCGTCCTGATTCAGATATTGACGGTATTAATGTGCATATGGCACGCAAACGTATGGGTAAACAATTGGCGCGTGAATGTGCACATATTGAAGCGGATGTCGTTACTGGTGTGCCAGATTCAAGTATATCTGCAGCGATTGGCTTTGCTGAAGAAAGTGGAATTCCATATGAGCTAGGGTTAATTAAAAACCGTTATGTGGGCCGTACATTTATTCAACCGACACAAGAATTACGTGAACGCGGTGTGAAAATGAAACTTTCACCGGTTGTGCAAGTTGTCAAAGGAAAACGCGTTGTCATGGTAGATGATTCAATCGTTCGCGGTACAACATCACGCCGTATTGTCAAAATGCTAAAAGATGCAGGTGCAGCTGAGGTACATGTCGTTATCTCTTCTCCACCAATGACTGACCCTTGTTATTACGGTATTGATACTTCGACACATGAAGAGCTCATTGCTTCAAGTCATAGTGTGGATGAAATACGAGAGGCGATTGGTGCTGATTCTCTGACATTCCTTTCAGTAGAAGGTATGGTGGAAACGATAGCACGCCCATTTGAGGATGAAAATAAAGGTCTTTGCCTAGCATGCTTTACAAGCAAATACCCAACTGAAATTTTCCCAGATACAATCTTACCGCATGAAAAAGAACTTTTACGCTAAATGTTAAAGAATAATGGTTTTTTTCGCTGAAGGTGGAAGGATATTAGGTAAGGATTCATCGTCCTCACTTACCGTTAATCATGCATATAGTCGCTACTTGTAAAAGTAACGGACGGTTGCGTAAATTATTTAAAGGAGGATCTCTGCATGTCAAAGGCATATGAACAAGCAGGTGTAAATATTGAAGCGGGCTACGAAGCTGTAAAACGAATGAAGTCTCACGTTGAACGGACGAATCGTCTCGGTGTGATGGGGACGTTTGGTGGCTTTGGTGGTATGTTTGACTTGTCAGAACTAAATCTTAAAGAACCTGTTCTTATTTCAGGTACAGATGGTGTTGGGACAAAATTAAAATTAGCATTCATGGTAGACAAGCACGATACGATTGGCGTGGACTGTGTGGCAATGTGTGTGAACGATATCGTAGCACAAGGTGCAGAACCACTTTACTTTTTAGATTATGTGGCACTTGGTAAAGCGGAGCCAGCTAAAATCGAACAGATCGTCAAAGGCGTTGCAGATGGCTGTGTGCAATCTGGTGCTGCATTAATCGGTGGGGAAACTGCTGAGATGCCAGGTCTTTATGAAGAAGACGAGTATGATTTAGCAGGGTTTGCTGTCGGAGCTTGTGAAAAATCGGCCATCATAACAGGTGAAAAGATTGTGGAAGGTGACGTGCTTGTTGGGTTAGCTTCAAGTGGTGTCCATTCAAATGGCTATTCATTAGTGCGAAAAATTGTTTTCGCTGACAACGGCTTTGCAGTGGATGAAGTAGTAGAAGGTTTTGAAGATTTAGGGCCAATCGGTGAAGCTCTTTTAGTACCGACTAAATTATATGCAAAACCGGTGCTGGCAGCATTACAAACAGCGGACGTACATGGTTGCGCACACGTAACAGGTGGCGGCTTCTATGAAAACCTGCCACGTATGATGCCTGAGGGCTTAGCAACAGAAATTGACTTAGGTTCTTGGCCAGTACTTCGTATTTTTGAATTTTTAAAGGAAAAAGGTCAGCTTGAAGATAAAGACTTATACAATGTTTTCAATATGGGTATTGGTTTCGTCTTGGCTGTACCAGCAGCAGAAGCGGATAAAGTTATTGCTTCAGCACAAGCGAATGGTGAAAAAGCATACAAAATCGGTCGCGTTGTGAAAGGCGAGGGTGTTGTATTTAACGGCTCACATGATGGGAGCTTAGTGTAATGACTGCACCGGTTAAAATTGCCGTATTTGCTTCAGGGAGCGGCAGTAATTTTCAAGCTATTCAAGAAGCGATTGACCGAGGCGACCTACATGCAAAGGTTGAGCTTGTTGTCACAGATAAACCAGGAGCATATGTCGTGACACGTGCACAACAATTTGGCATCCCAGTACTCGCTTTAAGTCCAAAACAATTTGCATCAAAAGTAGAGTACGAGACTGCTATTGTTGAAGCTTTACGTGAATGTGGTGTGCAGTGGATTGTCCTTGCTGGGTATATGCGTTTAATTGGCGAAGTGTTATTGGCGGCATATCCACAGCGTATCGTTAATATTCATCCATCACTATTGCCATCATTCCCAGGGAAAGATGCGATTGGCCAAGCACTTGAGCACGGTGTAAAGGTGACAGGCGTTACGGTGCATTTTGTGGATGAAGGCATGGATACAGGGCCTATTATTGCGCAAGCTGCAGTTGCTGTTATCGAAGGAGATCGCGAGGCAACTGAAACCGCTATTCATAAAGAAGAGCATGTACTCTATACAAAGGCATTACAGCAATTATTAAAGTAGATTAGTAAGTAGTTAGGTTTGGCTGATTGTAACGGGAAATGCTCATTGCCCCGTAAGATTCGCTCAAGTTATGATGAACTCCGCTCAAATCGAACGAGTCGTTCAATTAGCACCTAACGCTACTAGTAAGCTAGATATTTTCGTGGCTAAACACGAGACAAATTAGGAGGATTTCGTTGTGACAAAACGTGCATTAATCAGTGTTTCCAATAAAGATGGTATTTTAGAATTTGCAAAAGAATTAGTGGCATTAGGTTATGAAATTTTATCAACTGGTGGGACAAAACAAATGTTACAAGACAATAATGTCGCAGTAACAGCAGTGGATGAAGTAACAAAATTCCCAGAGATTTTAGATGGTCGTGTGAAAACGTTAAATCCAATGATTCACGGTGGACTTTTAGGGAAATTTGATGATGCTTCTCATCAAGCACAAATGAATGAGCACGGCATTGAACCAATTGAAATTGTGTGTGTTAATCTTTATCCGTTTGTTGAAACAATTTCAAAGCCTAATGTAACATGGGATGATGCCATCGAGAATATTGATATTGGTGGACCGACTATGCTACGTTCTGCTGCTAAAAACCATCAATACGTAACAGTAATTGTAGATAGTAATGACTATGCGCAAGTTTTAGAAGAATTAAGAGCAACTGGCGCTACAACAATTGCAACACGTCGTAAGCTAGCGGCAAAAGTTTTCCGTCACACAGCAGCCTATGATTCTTATATTTCTAATTACTTAACAGAAGAAGCGTTCCCTGAAAGCTTAACGCTTACTTATGAATTAAAGCAAAACTTACGTTATGGCGAAAACCCTCATCAAAAAGCAGCATTTTATCAAAAACGTCTTGGCTCTGATTTCTCTTTAGCGTATGCAACGCAATTGCACGGCAAAGAATTATCATATAATAACATCCAAGATGGCAATGCGGCACTGCAAATCGTCAAAGAATTTGAAATGCCTGCAGCGGTTGCTGTCAAACATATGAATCCTTGTGGTGTTGGAACAGGCATCACATTAGAAGAAGCTTTTGATAAAGCATATGCAGCTGATTCTACGTCTATTTTCGGTGGAATTATTGCTTTAAATATGGAAGTGGATGCGGCAACTGCAGAAAAGTTAAGCCATATTTTCTTAGAAATTATTATTGCGCCATCTTTCTCTCAAGAAGCATTGGACATTTTAACACAGAAGAAAAATATTCGTTTACTCACAATTCCTTTCGAGCAAGCGAAAAAAGACCAATTTAACGTTGTCTCTGTTGAAGGTGGCTTACTTGTACAAGAGCCAGATAGCTATGGCTTTGCAGACGCTGACATTAAGGTCGTGACAGATAGAGAACCGACAGCAGAAGAATGGGAAGCATTACAACTTGGCTGGGCAGTAGTCAAACATGTAAAATCAAATGCAATTGTTGTTACCGATTCGCAGATGACATTAGGTGTTGGTGCTGGTCAAATGAACCGAGTAGGTGCGGCGAAAATTGCGTTTGAACAAGCGGGTGACAAAGCGAAAGGTGCTTCGCTCGCATCTGATGCATTCTTCCCTATGAGCGATACAGTGGAAGCTGCACATGCGGCAGGAATTACAGCCATTATTCAACCAGGTGGCTCCATTAAAGACCAAGATTCAATTGATAAAGCGAATGAATACGGCATTGCAATGGTGTTTACAGGCGTGCGTCACTTCAAGCATTAATCACCGGACATACCATAATCAAAAAAAGGTAAAATGCCTGTCCTAATAGAAAATAGTATACTGGGCTTGCTTCTAGTATGCTATTTTTTACTATTTAAGTAGAAGATTAGCGAGGGTTGCGACTGCCATAGTTGTCTATGGATAGCGAAGTGTTTTTTGAATGCATCGAGCTATTTAGACAGCCCTTACTTTCAAAGAGGAGGATTCACCCAATATGAACGTATTAGTTATAGGAAGTGGCGGTCGTGAACATGCCATTGCCAAACAATTTAGCATTTCTCCATCGGTAGAAAAAGTATTTGTAGCACCAGGTAATGATGGCATGCGTGATGATGTAGAAGTGATTGCCATTGATACAATGGACTTTGCAGGTCTTGCACAATTTGCAAAAGAACATGCAGTTGATTTAACATTTGTTGGTCCAGAGCAACCACTTGCAGATGGAATCGTGGATTTCTTTACACAGCGCGGCTTACGCATTTTTGGCCCGACAAAGGCAGCCGCACAAATTGAAAGCAGTAAATCATATGCGAAAGAGCTTATGAATAAATATAATATCCCAACAGCCGCACATGCGACGTTCACAGAATCAGAACAAGCGATACACTATATTCAAACACAAGGCGCACCAATCGTTATTAAAGCAGACGGCTTAGCAGCTGGTAAAGGTGTTGTCGTGGCAATGACCGAAGAAGAAGCGATTGCAGCAGTGCAAGATATGATTGGCAATCAGCGTTTCGGTGAATCTTCATCTCGTGTAGTCATTGAAGAATTCCTTGACGGTGAAGAATTCTCCTTTATGTCGTTTGTCCATAAAGGTCAAATTTATCCAATGGTTATTGCACAAGATCATAAACGTGCATATGACGGTGATAAAGGTCCAAATACAGGTGGCATGGGTGCTTATTCACCTGTCCCACAAATCTCACAAGATGTCGTGGACATAGCCTATCAAACAGTCGTTGAACCTACTGTTAAAGGCATGGAAGCAGATGGGGTATCATTTACTGGGATTTTATATGCTGGTCTAATTTTAACGAAAAATGGACCTAAAGTAATCGAGTTCAATGCTCGTTTTGGTGATCCGGAAACACAAGTCGTATTACCACGCATGCAATCAGATTTTGGTGCATTTATGAACGCTTTAATGGATGAAAAACCATTTGATCTGCAATGGACAAACGATGCGATGTTAGGTGTGGTCATTGCGGCTGAGGGCTATCCTGGTGATGTAGTAAAAGGCAATGCATTACCGAATTTAGAAGCGCTATCTGCAACACATGCTGTTTATCATGCAGGCACAAAGTTTGTAGATGGAAAATTTGTAGGGAATGGTGGGCGTGTTTTATTAGTCGCTGCAAAAGCTCCTACATTACAGGAAGCACAACAACAAGTATATGCTGGTATTGCCACAGCTGAATGGGATAACTTCTTCTACCGTAAAGACATCGGCTGGCGTACATTTAAATAGTAGTTTTTTAATCATGATAGACTTATCATTTCTCTAAAAAGTAAGGAGCCGTCTCATTTTGCATTGAGACGGCTTCTTTGACTAAGAAGGATTTTGTGCCTTAGTTGTAGAATTTTTACTGTCCGAGGAATTTTGGGTTGAAGTGCTGGTGTCAGAAGAATTGGTTTTTGCTGTTATTTCTGACGCATTTCCAGTTATAGCAGAGGAGAAATCCTTCATCAGTTTATTGATTTGATCAGCAGACATTGGGTTCTGTTCAGAAGTCATCGAATTTTGTCCAGATGACATAGAATTCTGTTCACTGAACATACTTTGCATAGAGGTGTTCATGGCATTCTCTAAACCAGTGCCCTTCATGGCCTTTAAAGGACAATATTTAAAAATACCTTCAGCCATTTTCATGGCCCCTAATGCAATCATTAGTCCACCTTTCAAACAGTTAGGATTTCTAGATACTCTAGCGATACCAAATGCCGTCATACTTGTCCCAAGGGCAAAGCGGCAAAAGGCATTTTTATCACTTAGATTTGCTTGGTGTGTCATATAATTTCCTCCTTTAGTCATAGTGGAAAAAATAAAGCGGGGTGCACTTTGCTTTATGAAAGTGCTGTGTTACGATTGAAACAAGATGATTGCATAAAGCAGCATTATTTTATCCTCCTTTAGTAGATAAACTAAAGCACGGATTTTGAAAGGCGTCAAAAAGCGAGTCCTCTTCAAAAGGCGTAATGTAGGCAAATAAGCGTTTATGCAATAGTAGTATGTGATTCCAAGTAGGATTTACACAATGAAATTTTACGCAAATTAGGAAGGAGCGATTTACATGGATCCGACATGGAGAATTTCGGAATTGCGTCAACATATAGCTGTCATAGATGGCAAAAAATCGCCTAATATTGTCTTGAAAAATGCACGTTATTTACATAGCATGTTAAAGCAATGGGTGGTAGGGAATATTTGGATTTCAGGAGACCGCATTGTGTATGCGGGAGATCGAATGCCTCCTTTAATGGAAGGAACTGAAATAGTCGATTGTACAAATAAAACGATTGTGCCTGGTTATATCGAACCGCATGTTCATCCGTTCCAGTTATATCACCCGCAATCTTTTGCTGATTTTTGTGGGCAACTAGGAACAACGACATTTATTTCGGATAATTTAAGTTTTGTTTTATCTTTAGAGAACAAGAAAGCGTTTTCAATTTTAGATAACTTAAAGAAATTGCCATTCTCTTTTTACTGGTGGACACGTTTTGATTCACAAACGGAAATGGTACAAGAAGAAGAGGTTTTTTCTAATACGTCCATTTTAGAGTGGCTACAACGTGATGATGTATTGTTAGGGGGAGAGCTAACGGGTTGGCCTCGCTTATTGCATGGTGATGACTTAATGTTGTATCGCATGCAAATGGCGAAAGCTCATGGCAAAAAGATTGAAGGTCACTTCCCTGGGGCATCGGAGCGGACTTTAGCACGCATGAAGTTACTTGGTGCCGATGGAGATCATGAAGCAATGACGGTGGAAGAAGTAGAGCGACGAATTATGCAAGGATTTGCAGTAACGCTGCGCCATTCTTCGATTCGTCCGGATTTACCGATTCTACTAAAAGGAATCGTAGAAAAACAACTACCTATTTTCGACCATTTAATGATGACAACGGATGGTTCAACACCTTCATTCCATCAAGATGGCGTTATGGATAAATGTATTCAAGTTGCATTAGATGCAGGTGTCTCACCAATTGATGCTTACCAAATGGCATCCTATAATGTTGCGCGTTATTATAATATGTCGAACTTACATGGCTTTATTGCGACGGGGCGTTTTGCTTCATTAAATATTTTGCAAGATGAATGGCATCCAGTACCGGAAAGCGTATTGTCAAAAGGTGTTTGGTTAAAACGTGATGGTGAACGAGTGCATCGTTTAGCTGAAATCGATTATTCAGCTATCCCTGCTTTTGACTTAGATTTTTCACTAACTGCTCATGACTTCCAATTCTCAATGCCTTTTGGAATTGAATTGGTGAATGATGTTATTACAAAACCTTATAATTCATTGATTACAAGAGAAGGACAGCTGGCAAATCACGATGAAAGCTATTTAATTCTTATGAATCGTAGTGGAAACTGGCATGTAAATACGATGATTAAAGGTTTTGCAACAAATGTTCAAGGCTTTGCATCGTCGTATTCCAACACCGGTGATATTTTGTTGATTGGGAAAAATAAAGACGATATGCTGAAGGCCTTCGAAGAAATGAAGGCTATGGGTGGAGGCATTGTTCTTGTAGAAAAAGGAGAAGTCATAGCATCCGTTCCATTAACGATAGGCGGTCTTTTATATCAAGGTGATGTAGAGGAACTTACAGTAAAAGAGCTAGCTTTAAAGCAAGCATTAGCAGAACGTGGCTATCGATTAGGAGACGCCATTTACACTTTACTATTTTTACAATCAACGCATTTACCGTATATTCGCATTACACCTAAAGGGATTTTTGATGTCATGAAGAATAAGTTATTATTACCTGCAGTAATGCGTTAGTAGTTGTAGCACACTTTTTGTAACGCCGAGCATCAGCATTCACATTTACATCAGAGGCGGACTTGATTAAAGGAGAGTAATGCAAGTGTTTAAATCAAAGAAACTATTAGTTGGCTTAGCATTTAGCGCCTTGTTTATCGGCGGATGTTCTAAAGATGCTTCAGAACCAGAAGAGGATGTAAGTAAAGTAGTTGAGGAGCCAGCTATTGAAGAGCCTGTGAAGGAAGAGACGATTGTAGCGCCGTTAACTGGTGAGATTGTTAAAGAAGAAGTGACACAGCGCCCTATTTTGGTTACCATTAATAATCATCCTGCTGCACGTCCTCAATCAGGCATAGCGGCAGCAGATATTATTTACGAGATGTTAGCAGAAGGAAATGTCACTCGACTTCTAGCGGTCTATCAAAGTGAATTACCAGAAAACATTGGACCTGTACGAAGTGCTCGCTCATACTTTGTTGATATAGCAAAGGGCTTCGACGCATTTTATGTAGCACATGGCTATAGTCCAGAGGCAAAGACAATGCTTAGTAATAATGTTGTAGACAATATAAACGGTATGAATTATGATGGTACATTATTTAAACGTTCTAATGATCGCGTAGCACCACATAATTCCTATATTACGTCTGAAAATATAGTAAATGGTGCTGAAAAAGTAGGCGCTTCAATGAATTACAGTGAAAAAGTGCATCAGGCTTTTTATGAACCCGATGAACGTGGTAAAATAGGCATTGAAACAAGTCAAGTTGACATTTACTATGGGAATAGTGAATATTTCCATAATACGTATGTGTATGATCATCAAACAAATCGTTACGGACGACAATCTGCAGGCGTTGAAACAAAGGATATGCTAACAGGCGATGCATTAACATTTGCTAATGTTTTATTTTTTGAAATGAAGCATCAAACAATTGATGATGTAGGTCGCCAAGACATTGATTTAACCTCTGGTGGAAATGCGTATGTATTTCAAAATGGTTATTTGAGAGAAGTAAAATGGGCTAATATCGATGGATTACCAACGGCTGTTGAAGAAACTGGTGAACTTGTGAAGCTAGTTCCAGGAAAGTCATGGGTTCATTTCGTACCAGCTTCACCAGGGTTACAAGCAATGGTGAAAACGCAGCCTTAAGAGGGAGGAAAACTGCATGCAAATCGAAAAAATTCGAGGGCATCAAACAGATCAGTTATTTAAAGCAGTATTAGAACTGAAGGACATTGAAGAATGCTATAAATTTTTTGATGATTTATGTACGATTAGTGAAATTCAATCGTTAGCACAACGCTTTGAGGTAGCACACTTATTACGTTTAAAGAAAACCTATGAATCCATTAAAAAGGAGACAGGGGCAAGTACGGCAACGATTTCTCGTGTACGTCGCTGCTTTGATTATGGAAACGATACATATGATGAAATGTTAGGTCGTTTGTATCCAGATGAAAAGCCATTCCAAGCACCAAAAGAATAGTAGGTAAGCGGCTGGGTAGAGTTTCTGCTCAGCCTTTTTCATTCTTTTGTCGACAGTCATAAGCTATACTTGTAAACGGATAGATAGAAAAAGATAGGTGGTAAAATAGATGGATTATTTACAGTGGAGACATGTGTTCAAGCTAGATCCTGCAAAGGAAATTTCGGATGAAGCATTAGAAAAAATTTGTGAATCAGGAACAGATGTCATTTTAGTGGGCGGGACAGATGGCGTAACATTAGATGGTGTTTTAGATTTACTTGTCCGCGTACGCCGTTTTGAAGTACCAATCGCGCTAGAAATTTCGACGGTTGATTCTGTAACGCCAGGCTATGACTACTATTTCATTCCAACAGTATTAAATAGTGATGATCCGAAATGGATTAAAAACTTACACCATGAGGCCATTAAAGAATATGGAGATATTATGGTATGGGATGAGTTAGTAGCGGAAGGTTATTGTATTTTAAATCCAAATTGTAAAGCGGCAGAAGTAACACAAGCAAAGACCGATTTATCGGTAGATGATGTGGTTGCCTATGCGCGCATGGCTGAAAATTTCTTTAAGCTTCCTGTATTTTATTTAGAATATAGCGGTGAATATGGCGATACTGAAATGGTACGCGCTGTCAAAAATGAATTACAAAATACAAAGCTATTTTACGGTGGTGGCATAACTTCTACTAAGCAAGCTGCAGAAATGGCACAGTTCGCTGATACAGTCGTAGTAGGAAATATTATTTATGAAGATTTAAAAGCTGCACTTGCGACTGTTAAGGCTGTAAAAAATGCGATATAATTAAGAACAAATGTTTGTAAGGTGGTGCCAAATGGAGCATTTAACAAAAAACTTATTAATAGGAATGAATCCGGAGCAGGAAAAAGCGGTGAAAACAACTGAAGGGCCATTGCTTATTATGGCAGGTGCTGGTTCAGGGAAAACGAGAGTATTAACGCATCGTATTGCCTATTTAATCATAGAAAAAGAAGTATACCCATCAAAAATTTTAGCCATTACGTTCACGAATAAAGCTGCACGTGAGATGCGAGAACGTATAGATGGAATTCTCGGCAATGGAACGGGCGACAGCATGTGGGTATCCACATTCCACTCAATGTGTGTGCGTATTTTACGACGCAATATTGAGCAACTCGGCATATCGCGCAACTTCACAATTTTAGATTCGACGGATCAACTATCTGTTATAAAAAATGTCTTGAAAGATGAAAATATTGATCCAAAGCGTTTTGAACCTCGTGCCATTTTAAATGCCATTAGTTCAGCAAAAAATGAATGCATTACGGCAGATGAATATGCTGGTCAAATCAATGAGCATAACCCATATGAAAAAACAGTTGCGCGTGTTTATAAAGGCTACGAAAAAAGATTACGTCGCAATCAGTCCCTTGATTTTGATGATTTAATTATGACGACCATTACATTATTTAAGCGAGTACCAGAAGTGCTTGAATACTATCAAAATAAATTTCAATATATCCACGTAGATGAATACCAAGATACCAATAAATCGCAATATTTACTCGTACAATTACTTGCGAAGAAATTTAAAAATATTTGTGTCGTAGGGGATTCAGACCAATCGATTTATCGTTGGCGAGGTGCAGATATCGGCAATATTTTATCGTTTGAAAAAGACTATCCAAATGCCAATGTCATTATGTTAGAGCAAAATTATCGCTCAACAAAACGCATCCTCCAAGCGGCAAATGACGTCATTCAACATAATACAAGCCGTTACCCAAAAGAGCTGCGCACAGATAATGCACATGGTGAAAAAATTGCTTTATTCAAAGCTTATAATGAGCAGGAAGAAGCACAGTTTGTTGTCCAAACGATTCAACAGCTGATGGACAAGGAAAATCGTTCATTCGATGATTTTGCCATTTTGTATCGTACGAATGCACAGTCTCGTGTAATGGAGGAAGTGCTTGTAAAATCCAATATGTCGTATCAAATCGTTGGCGGTACAAAGTTCTATGATCGGAAAGAAATAAAAGATTTATTGGCATATTTACGTCTTATTGCTAACAATGATGATGATTTATCACTTGCACGTATTATTAATGAACCGAAACGCAGCATTGGTGCAACTTCCTTTGAAAAAATGGCGCGCTATGCAATCGATCAAGATCGCTCTATTTTTGATGCTATGAATGACCTTGTGTTTATGGGACTAACAGGAAAAGCTGCAGCTTCAGCAGAGCATTTTTATGCGATGATTAAAGGCTTTACCGAAATGCAAAATTACTTGTCTGTCACAGAAATAGTGGAGCAAGTTATTGAGAAGTCAGGCTATCGCGCGATGCTTCAAAATGAAAAGAGCATTGAAGCAGAAAGTCGTTTAGAAAATATTGAGGAATTTTTATCTGTAACAAAGGCGTTTGAAGAGCGTAGCGAGGATAAAAGTTTAATTTCCTTCTTAACGGATTTAGCACTTATTGCAGATATAGATGCGCTTGATAAGGAAGATGCATCGAAAGGCAATATTATTTTAATGACTATGCATGCCGCAAAAGGATTAGAATTCCCTATCGTTTTCATTATTGGTATGGAAGAAAATATTTTCCCACATTCTCGTTCGTTAGATGATAATGATGAAATGGAAGAAGAGAGACGCCTTGCTTATGTCGGCATCACACGTGCAGAGGAACGGTTGTATTTAACATGCGCTCAATCTCGCACGATTTTTGGGCGTTCAAGCTTTAATAATGCTTCCCGTTTCTTACGTGAAATTTCAGAGGATATTGTAGAGTCAATATCAAAAGGTGGTTCAAAACCTGAAGTACCATTTGCGTCTAGCAATCGTTCGGCAAGTGGTTATCCAAAACGTACACTTGGCGCTCAACAGCATACACAACCCGCAACAGCTCGCCTGCAAGCTACTGGAGGCGACCAATTCGGTTGGAAAGCTGGAGATAAAGCAGTTCATAAAAAATGGGGAACAGGTATGGTTGTAAGTGTAAAAGGTGAGGGTGATAGTACAGAGCTTGATATCGCCTTTCCACAACCAATCGGTATTAAGCGATTATTAGCGCAATTTGCACCTATTGAAAAAGCGTAAGTGGAGGAACTTAAATGAATGAAATGGAACAGCGCATAGCGGAGTTAAATAAATTATTGCATGAATATGGGCATGCGTATTACGTGCTAGACAAACCGTTAGTAGCTGACAGTGTCTATGACCAGTTACTACACGAACTCATTGCATTAGAAGAAGCGAACCCATCCCTTATTTACCCTGATTCGCCGACACAGCGTGTTGGTGGTGCTGTGGTAGAAGGATTTAAAAAAGTAACGCATGACTATCCGATGTTAAGTCTATCGAATGCATTCAATGAAGCGGACTTACGAGAATTTGACCGTAAAATCCGCCAAGCAATCGGCAATCAATTTTCTTACGTCTGTGAACTGAAAATAGACGGCCTTGCAATCTCGCTTAAATATGAGTATGGCGTTTTTGTGCAAGGTGCAACACGCGGTGATGGTGTAATCGGTGAGGATATAACAGCGAATTTAAAAACGATTCGCGCCGTACCACTGCGTTTAAAAGAGCCAATTACGATTGAAGTGCGCGGCGAAGCGTATATGCCTAAAAAGTCATTTGAAAAATTAAATGCACAGCGCGTTGAAAACGGTGAAGAATTATTTGCTAATCCTCGAAATGCCGCTGCTGGTTCATTACGTCAATTAGATCCAAAAATTGCAGCAAGCCGTCAACTATCAACCTTTATTTATGCAATTGGAGGAGATGGTGAGGCATACGGTATTGATGGACATGGTGAGATGCTCGATTATTTAGAAGGGCTTGGCTTCCCATCGAATAAAGAACGTCAACGCTGTGCTTCCATTGAGGAAGTAATGACCTTTATCGAAACTTGGACAGAAAACCGTCCAAACTTAGCCTATGAAATCGATGGTATTGTGATCAAGGTAGATCGTTTTGCACAACAAGATGAGCTTGGCTATACGGCAAAAAGTCCGCGTTGGGCAATTGCCTATAAATTCCCTGCAGAAGAAGTTGTAACAACGTTGCTTGATATCGATTTAACAGTAGGGCGCACTGGCGTCGTAACACCAACAGCGATTTTGGCTCCTGTACAAGTAGCAGGTACGACCGTGCAACGAGCATCTTTACACAATGAAGATTTAATTCGCGATAAAGATATTCGAATCGGGGATAGCGTCATTATCCGTAAAGCGGGCGATATTATTCCACAAGTAGTAGGGGTTTTACTAGAACAACGTCCGGAACATTCAGTACCATATGAAATGCCGGCCAATTGCCCTGTATGCGATAGTGAGCTTATTCGCATTGAGGGAGAAGTTGCCTTGCGTTGTGTGAATCCAGCATGTTTTGCCCAAATTGCTGAGAGTATTAAATACTTTGTGTCCCGTAACGCCATGAACATTGATGGTCTAGGTGAAAAGGTTGTAGAGCAATTGTTGCGCGCTGACCTCATTCACGATGTATCTGATTTATATCAGTTAACAGTGGAGCAATTAGTGGCGCTAGAACGTATGGGTGAAAAATCAGCTACAAACCTCGTGACGGCTATCCAAGCTTCAAAGGACAATTCGATGGAACGTCTACTCATTGGTTTAGGGATACGGCATGTTGGAGAAAAGGCAGCGAAGATTGTTTCAGAGGAATTTGAGACGATGGAAGCGGTAATGGCTGCATCAGAGGAACAACTTGTCGCCATTCATGAAATTGGCGATAAAATGGCCTCTTCACTTGTAGAGTATTTTGCCAACGAAGATGCTCGCGCTGTTATTAAACGTCTTGCTGAAGCGGGTGTCAATATGACCTATAAAGGCAAAAAGGTGGAAGTAGTCGTTGGTGACAATCCATTTGCAGGCAAGACAATCGTGCTAACTGGTAAACTTGAGCAATTGACACGAAACGATGCAAAGGCGAAAATAGAAGAGTTAGGTGGAATTGTTACAGGCAGTGTTAGTAAGAAAACAGATCTTGTAATTGCAGGTGCCGATGCAGGATCTAAACTAACAAAGGCCGAGCAACTAGGCATTGAAGTTTGGAACGAAGACGACCTAATTGAACAACTAACTTAATAGTTAAAGCACCAACGGATATGTGCGTCTTAAAATGAGCGTTAACGAAAAAAATTATTAAGGACGAATCTGATAATTAGTAAAGGGGTAATACCACAATGAAGTCATTTCGACTCATTCCAGCAATTGTAGCTGCTGCAATGCTAGTCGGCTGTGTGCCTTCGGATAAGAAGGAGACAGAGCTTACACAGGAAACGCAACAGGAAAAAGCGGAAACAACGATTATTCCAAGTCTACAGATTGATGAATCTTTTTATAAAACACTAATCCCGTATAAAGAAAGCGCAAGCCGTGGATTAGTCGTGTCGAATATTTACACGAAATATGATATGAAGGAAGTCGAAACAGGGTTAATGCGTCTTTCTCAAAATGAGTTTGACACGGAGAATTATTACTTCCAAGAAGGTCAATATTTAGCCGAAAGCACAGTAAGTTCTTGGCTAGCACGTAGCTCACAAACGGATGACGGTCTAAACCCTCCGGCAACAGATGCTATGACGCCAGAAGAACGTGCTACAAAGGCACCTATTTATTTAGCTCATATTGTCGAGCAAAATTATTTAAAGAAAACGGATGATAATAAGGTTAAACTAGGTGGTATTTCAATAGGGCTTTCTTTGAATTCTATCTACTATTATCAAAAAGAAAAATATGGTGAATATTACGAAGAGCCTATCCCCGAGTCTGCCCTTATTGAGCAAGGCAAAAAGATGGCGGCTGAAATCGTCTCTCGTATGCGTTCACGTGATGAATTACAAGATGTACCAATTGTTGTCGGTTTATTTAAACAGCAAGCCCGCAATTCAATCGTTCCGGGAACGTATTTTACTTACGGTGTAGCAAAAGAGGGACAAAACGATATTGGCGATTGGCAAGCTATTGACGAACAATATGTGTTGTTCCCAACGGATGATACACACGATACTTATCGAGATGTAAGTAATAATTTCAAAAACTTCAAGCAAGACGTTGATAAATATTTTTCTAATTATACAAGTGTTATTGGCACAGGCTTCTATCAAAATAAAAAAATTCAAAAGTTAAAAATTGAAATTCCAATCCAATTTTTCGGTACAGCCGAAATTATTGGCTTCACACAATATTTGACAGGTGTGCTGATTAATCAATTTGATAATATTAATGTCGAAGTGAGCATTACATCGATTAATGGTCCAGAAGCGTTAATTATCAAAGAAGCAAATGATAAAGATCCTTATGTACACGTTTATGAATAAAAAATAGTCAGCCTTGTGCTGGCTATTTTTTTGCAATAATCCAGACCAATTGGGCTATACTGTAACTTCCTAGAAAAGAAGTCGATGTGGTTCATTTCAACAAAAGAAGACAACTGGAGACAACACTTTGTCATAGTAGTGAAAGTTTCTATATTTTTGGTGAAAGTTGTGATTTTTAGTAGGAAAAATGTTATGATTATTGGCATGGTTAACTTTATTCAACCCTATTGTTATCGATAAAAACAATGAATTGGATAGTATTCGGAGGTGTGAACAATGGCAAAATTAACAAAAGAAGAGGTTAAGCACGTTGCGAATTTAGCACGTCTTGCAATTACAGAAGAAGAAGCGGAAAAATTTGCTGAACAACTTGGTAAAATTACTGACTTTGCAGAGCAGTTAAACGAGTTAGATACAACAAATGTTGAACCAACAACACACGTTTTACCATTAGTAAACGTAATGCGTGAAGATGTGGCAACAAAAGGTTTAGACCGCGATGTAATGATGTTAAACGTAAAAGAACAAGAAGATGGTCAAGTAAAAGTACCAGCTATCATGTAATACTAAAAAATAGGAGGATTCCTCATGACGTTATTTGAACGTTCAGCAAAGGAGTTACAAGCTGACATAAAAGCTGGTAACTTAACAATTGCTGACTTAACAAAAGAAGCATATGAACGCGTATCAAAGCTGGATGGCGATGTACAAGCATTCCTTGCTTCAAACGAAGAAAAAGCAACTGCACAAGCAGCTGAAATGGACAAAGTGCCATTTGAAAAACGTGGACCACTTTTTGGTCTTCCTATTGGTGTCAAAGACAATATCGTAACAGAAGGCTTAGAAACAACTTGTGCTTCTAAAATCCTTGAAGGCTTTATGCCAATTTACGATGCAACAGTCGTTCATAAGCTACGTGAAGCTGGTATGATTACAATTGGTAAATTAAACATGGACGAGTTTGCAATGGGTTCATCAAATGAAAACTCATACTATAAAACAACAAAAAATCCATGGAATTTAAATCACGTACCAGGTGGTTCTTCAGGTGCATCTGCAGCAGCAGTAGCAGCAGGAGAAGTGCCATTTTCACTTGGTTCTGATACAGGTGGTTCAATCCGTCAACCTGCAGCATATTGCGGTGTCGTAGGGATGAAACCTACATATGGTCGCGTATCTCGTTTCGGACTTGTAGCATTCGCTTCTTCATTAGACCAAATTGGACCAATTACACGTAATGTTGAAGACAATGCGCTTTTACTAGAAGCCATTTCAGGATTAGACCCTAACGATTCAACTTCAGCAAACGTAGAAGTACCAAACTTCGCAGCAGCACTAACTGGCGATGTAAAAGGCTTACGTATTGCTGTGCCAAAAGAATTTTTAGGTGAAGGTGTTGGCGAAGCAGCACGTCAATCAGTACTTGATGCATTAGAAGTATTAAAAGGCTTAGGTGCGACAGTAGAAGAAGTATCACTTCCGCATTCTAAATATGCATTAGCGGCTTACTATATCCTTTCTTCTTCAGAAGCGTCTTCAAACCTATCTCGTTTTGATGGTATCCGTTACGGCTTCCGCGCAGAAAACGTGACGAATTTAATGGACCTTTATAAAGAAACACGTGCACAAGGCTTTGGTGATGAAGTAAAACGTCGTATTATGCTAGGTACATACTCACTTAGCGCGGGTACTTATGACGCTTACTACAAAAAAGCACAACAAGCACGTACGCTTATTAAAGCAGACTATGACAAAGTATTTGAAGACTTTGATGTCATCATTGGACCAACTGCACCAACACCAGCATTCAAAATTGGTGAAAATGTAGATGACCCAATGACGATGTATGCTAACGATATTTTAACGATTCCTATGAACTTAGCAGGTGTACCAGCTATTTCAATTCCATGTGGCTTTGAAAATGGTCTACCACTAGGCTTACAAATTATCGGTAAATACTTCGATGAAGCAACACTTTACCGTGTAGCGCATGCGTTTGAGCAAGCTACTACGTTCCATAAAGAAGTTCCTCAAATTTGGGAGGGAAAATAACATGAACTTTGAAACAGTCATTGGTTTAGAAGTACACGTTGAGTTAAAAACAAACTCAAAAATCTTCTCGCCAGCGCCAGCTCACTTCGGTGCTGAACCAAATACAAATACAACAGTAATCGACCTAGGTTACCCTGGTGTCCTTCCTGTATTAAATAAAAATGTTGTAGATTTCGCGATGCGTGCAGCACTTGCACTAAACATGGAAATCGAACAAGAAACAAAATTTGACCGTAAAAACTACTTCTACCCAGATAATCCGAAAGCTTATCAAATTTCACAATTCGATAAGCCAATCGGTAAAAACGGTTGGATTGATATTGAAGTAGATGGTTATACAAAACGTATCGGTATTACTCGTCTTCATATGGAAGAAGATGCTGGTAAACTAACGCATGCTGGTGACCATTCACTTGTTGACTTTAACCGTCAAGGTACACCGCTTGTAGAAATCGTTTCTGAGCCAGATCTTCGTACAGCAAATGAAGCGTACGCTTACCTTGAAAAATTAAAATCGATTATCCAATATACAGATGTTTCAGACTGTAAAATGGAAGAAGGTTCACTGCGCTGTGATGCCAATATTTCTATTCGCCCATATGGTCAAGAAGAATTCGGTACAAAAACAGAGCTTAAAAACTTGAACTCATTCAACTACGTTCGTCGTGGGATTGAGCACGAAGAGTTACGCCAGGCGGACGTATTACTGTCAGGTGGCGTAATTGATCAAGAAACACGTCGTTTCGATGAAAAAACAGGTAAAACAATTTTAATGCGTGTCAAAGAAGGAACTGATGATTATCGTTACTTCCCAGAGCCAGATTTAGTGCGCCTGTCAATCGACGATGAATGGCTAGAGCGCGTGAAATCAGAAATCCCTGAACTTCCAGATGCTCGTAAAAAACGCTATGTAGAAGAATTAGGGTTAACACCTTATGACGCTGGCGTGCTTGTTATTTCTAAAGAAATTTCGGATTTCTTTGAAGCGATGGTAGCAGACGGAGTAGACGCAAAACTTTCTGCAAACTGGTTAATGGGTGATGTTTCTGCCTATTTAAATGCAGAACAAAAAGATTTAAAAGATACGGCATTAACACCAGAAAACCTTGGAGGCATGGTGAAGTTAATTTCGGACGGTACAATTTCTTCTAAAATCGGTAAAAAAGTCTTTGCTGAATTAGTAGAAAACGGCGGTTCAGCTAATGACATCGTCAAAGCAAAAGGATTAGTGCAAATATCTGATGAAGGTGCTTTATTAGCAATCGTAACAGAAGTATTAGATAACAATGCGCAATCAATCGAAGACTTCAAAAACGGTAAGGATCGTGCCATTGGCTTCTTAGTTGGACAAATTATGAAAGCAACAAAAGGCCAAGCGAACCCACCAATGGTTAATAAATTATTACAACAAGAAATTGCAAAACGCTAATTTTTTGTCATAACAATGAGTCAAGAGAGTGTTTTCACTTTCTTGGCTTTTTCAATGCAAAGATTGTACATACTAACAAATAGTAACACTAAATAGTTGTCTAAATAGCGTATTCATAGCAAAATATAGAATAGAACAACCATATCAATGAAAAAGGGGATAAGTATATGAAAACTGAACAACAATATTTTGAAGAAGCCATTTCAATTCAACAATATATGGACAATATGTCAACGCTAAAAGAAGACAGCTTCCGGATTTATGATGGCTTTGAAGTCCCAATGAACGATGGTTTCGTAGCTTTATTAAAAGAGAAACAACCTAAAATATTAACAATTACAGAAGATTGGTGCGGTGATGCGATGTTAAATAACCCAATTATTCGCCGTATCGCAGAGGCAGCTGGATTAGACATGCGTGCAGTATTACGCGATGCAGACACAGATTTAATCGACCGCTATTTAACAAACGGTGGGCGTGCCATTCCAATGTATATTTTGTTAAACGAATCAGGTCAAGTGATCGGTAAATGGGGCCCACGTGCGCCTGAGTTACAAGAGATTGTTGTGACAAAAAGAGCGACTTTACCGGATAAAGAAGATCCAACATTTGAGGAAGCGCAAAAAGCAATATATGCAGAAATTCGTGAAGAGAATCTGACAAGTAAGGCAAATTGGCATTATGTATATGAAGATTTCAAGAAACATGTAACAGCAGCATTACAATAATAGAGCATTTTGCTTACATGCAATAGCTGTAGTGCATAAACGTGTTTGTACGGGCATCGTGCTAGTTTACGGTGTAGCACTTCGTATTCAATCACCAATGCAACAATTCAGCGTTTTATTCGTTGAAAGTATTAGAATCTTATGAAGCAGGAAGGTATGTTATGAAACGAGCAAGAATCATTTATAATCCTACATCTGGGCGAGAAGCGTTTAAAAAGCATCTACCAGAAGTATTGGAGAAACTAGAGGTAGCAGGCTATGAGACATCTTGTCACGCAACAACTTGTGAAGGCGATGCGATAGAAGCAGCAAAAAACGCAGTAGAACGTGGATTTGATATTATTATAGCAGTTGGTGGAGATGGGACGTTAAATGAGGTTGTTTCGGGTGTAGCTCAATTCGAAAAACGACCAAAGATTGGTCTTATTCCAATGGGGACAACAAATGATTTTGCACGTGCTATTCATATTCCACGAAATATTGATGAAGCCGTTGATATTATTATTAAAGGCGATACCTTACCAGTTGATGTTGGATTGTTAAATGGAGAACGCTATTTCATCAATATTGCTGCTGGAGGACGTATTACCGAGCTAACGTATGAAGTACCAAGCAAAATGAAAACAATGCTAGGGCAATTAGCTTACTATTTAAAAGCAGTTGAAATGATTCCATCTATTAAAGCATCACATATGCGAATTGAATATGATGGAGAAGTATTTGATGGAGATGCCATGATGTTTTTATGTGGCTTAACGAATTCTGTTGGCGGTTTTGAAAAGCTTGCACCGGATGCAAGTATAAACGACGGCTACTTCACTTTATTAGTATTGAAAAAAGTGAGCCTGCCAGAGTTTATTCAACTTGCAGCAATGGCGTTACGAGGCGAGCATTTAAAGGATGACCGTGTGATTTATAAAAAAGCGAGCGTTGTGAAAGTAACGACAGACAGTGAAGTTCATTTAAATCTAGATGGCGAATATGGTGGAGATGCACCTGCCACATTTGAAAACTTAAAACGTCATATTGAAATGTTTGTACCGCTCGAAGCTATTCGTGAAGAAGACCGCATTTAAACAATAAGTATTATTATGGATGAATTGTTAAAATAACGTCAAAATATTTTGCAAACATGTTCTTGTTTGTATTTATTTACCTCTTAAATGGGGCATGTGAACGAAATAAGAAAAATGTTTGGCAAATGTGCGTATATTACTTGAACAAAATTTGAAACCTTTATAATAGGCCGAAATATCGGTCCATTATAAAGGTTTTTTTCGTTCCAATAGTGGAAAATATGGGTATGGATAAGGGAAAGGAAGTGGTGCAATTTGTATAAGTCACAGGAAAGGAAACTTATTTGGTTAAGCTTCGGTGTTGCAATTATTATGCTACTTTCCATACTTGGAAGAATATTTGGAAGTTAGGGGGGCAATTTAGATGATTAATGAATCAGCAGTCTTTTGGAGTCGTGCATTAACGGAGCTGACGTTAACGTTCCACATCATATATGCAACGATTGGTGTTGGTGTGCCATTAATGATTATGCTCGCACAATGGACTGGATATAAAAAGAATGATGAGCATTATATTTTAATGGCGCGCCGTTGGGCAAGAGGTTTTGTCATTACTGTGGCTGTTGGGGTTGTAACAGGAACTGCGATTGGCTTGCAATTATCGTTACTATGGCCGAATTTTATGCAACTTGCAGGGCAAACTATAGCATTACCACTTTTTATGGAAACCTTTGCATTTTTCTTTGAAGCCATTTTCTTAGGCATTTACTTATATACTTGGGATCGATTCGATAGTCAGAAAAAACATATGTTGCTACTCATTCCTGTCGCTGTAGGGGCATCTATGTCTGCTGTCTTTATTACAATGGTCAATGCCTTTATGAACGCACCACAAGGCTTTGATATTGTAGACGGTCAACTTGTCAATATTCAACCGTTTCTTGCCATGTTTAACCCAGCAATGCCAACGAAAGTAGCACACGTTGTCGTAACAGCCTATATGACATCGGCATTTGTGTTAGCTGCAATTGCAGGTTACCGTATGCTAAGAGGATCCGAACATATTTACCATAAAAAATCATTGTTTTTATTGATGAAAATTGGTTTAGTTGCATCGATTGCTTCTGCTATTATTGGTGATTTCTCAGGTAAATACTTAGCGGAATACCAACCAGAAAAATTAGCTGCGGCAGAATGGCATTTTGAAACAACAGATAAAGCATCCCTTATTTTACTCGGCGTATTAGATGGTGAAGAGGTCAAGTATGCTATTAAAGTGCCGTATGCTTTAAGTATACTTGCACGTAATAATCCAACTGCAGAAGTTATTGGTTTAGATCAATTTGCAGAGGAAGACCGACCACCACTGTATATACATTATCTTTTTAATATTATGGTCTTTATCGGCATGTTCATGGTACTCGTGTCATTGGTTTACGTAGTAGGGAAACCACGCGGTTGGCTCTTTATTCATTCGCGCTGGTTTAGATGGATTATCGTTGCAGGTGCACCACTGTCCATTATTGCGATTGAAGCAGGTTGGTGGCTTGCAGAAGTAGGGCGTCAACCGTGGATTTTGTATGGCATAATGCGCACAGCAGAAGGTGCCACAACGAGCGATCATGTAGATTTAATGATGCTGTTATTTACAGGCGTTTATGCAGTACTTGGAATTGGTAGTACTGTCGTATTAGTTCGTATGTTTAAAAAGAACCCAATTGAGCAAGAAATTGAAGATCGACATACTGAAAAGGGCGGTGACATCATATGACATTAGAGGTATTAGGAATTTCAGTATTGTGGATTTTCCTTTTTGGCTATGTGATGATCGCATCGATTGATTTTGGCGCAGGTTTTTTCAATGCTTACAGTTTGCTTATTGGCAAAAACCATATTATCACCAATGTGATTAAACGTTATTTATCGCCTGTTTGGGAAGTAACGAATGTCTTTTTAGTGTTTTTCTTTGTAGGGATGGTAGGGTTCTTCCCACAAACAGCCTTCTACTATGGAACGATTTTGCTTGTGCCAGTTAGTATTTCATTAGTGTTGCTTGCCATTCGAGGTTCGTATTATGCATTTGAGGCGTATGGAGCACGCGGACATATTGGTTATTCTCTGACATATGGCATAACAGGTTTACTGCTGCCAGCCTCACTATCAGTTGTATTTGCGATAGCGGGTGGAGGCTATGTGTATATCGTGGAGGGGCAACCAGTATTAAATTATTGGACATTATATACCAGTACGTTTGCTTGGAGTATTGTCGTACTAAGTATAGCAGCTGTCTTGTATATATCCGCCGTATTTTTAACATGGTATGCAAATAAAGCAACCGACGTAGAAGCTACTAATTTAATGCGAAAATATGCACTCATTTGGGCAGCACCATTAATTATTAGTGCACTTGGCATTATTTATGAGATGCAATCCATTAATCCTGAAAGCTATCAACATATGCTCAACTTATGGTGGATGTTTGCCATTTCCGCCGTATTATTTATTATTACGGTCATCTTGTTATGGATGCGAAAAAATTATGGGCTAGCTTTAGGATTATTAATTGCACAGTTCGCTGTAGCATTTTTTGCTTATGGAATAGCGCAATATCCATATTTACTGTATCCATATTTAACGATTTACGATAGTTTTACGAATACGCAAATGGCGATTTCATTAGTGATTGTCTTTGTTTTAGGATTATGCTTGCTTCTTCCTTCACTGTATTTATTGTTGAAATTATTCTTATTCAATAAAAATTATGTGACAGGGAAAGAAGACCATCATGCATAGGAGGAGATAGCGATGGATAAAATTGAAATCTTTTATGCACCATTTATAGTAGTTATTCTTAGTATTATCATTATGTTTTGGTGGGCGCCAAAAGATGATTATGTAAGAAAAAATAACAAAAAGAGTCGCGAATAGCGGCTCTTTTTTAACACTAGAGGAAGTTCGTTATTATCTAGGGGAAGAAAACGCGTGTCCAACTTGACTATTGCAGTTCGCAGTCAAGAACAACATGATTAATTCAAGCCTTGTTCTTTTTTCCTCCGCTATCACATGCTACAATAAGGAGATTGAAATGGAGGATGTACGAATGTCAGCACCCGTAAAAAAGAATGATCAATTAACAGTTTATATAGAAGATTTAACACATGATGGCAATGGTGTCGCTAAAGTTGATGGTTATCCATTATTTATTCAAGGGGCATTACCGAATGAAACGGCAGAAATTCACGTGTTAAAAACATTAAAAAATTATGGTTTTGCCAAAGTGGTAGAAATTATTAAACCATCACCAGACCGAGTAGATGCACCTTGCGATTATTTCAAGCAATGCGGAGGCTGTCAGCTACAGCACTTATCGTACGAAGGGCAGTTAAAGTGGAAGGAAAATATGGTGCGCAATGCTATGCAACGCTTAGGCAAAATTGACGCGCCCGTTTTGCCTGTGAAAGGAATGGAAGAACCTTGGCACTATCGCAATAAAGCCCAAATTCCATTTGCTACGAATGACGCAGGACAAGCCATTGCAGGTTTCTATAAAACGAAATCGCATACGATTGTCGATATGGATCATTGTCTAATCCAAACTGGCGAGGCGGACGCGATTCTTTCTGGACTAAAAAAGGAATTAGCGGCAATCGGTCTACAACCTTACAATGAAGCATCACATCATGGCATGTTGCGACACGTCGTTATCCGTACAGCACGCGCAACAGAGGAAGTAATGGTTGTACTCGTGACAACAAAGAAAAAATTCCCGCAAAAAGAAGCGGCTGTAGCGAGCATTTTAAAGCTAGTGCCGAATGTTACGTCGATTATGCAAAACGTGAATGGCGCGAAAACGAACGTTATTTTTGGTGATGAAACAATGCACCTTTGGGGCAAAGATGTCATTATCGACGCTATCGGTGATGTGCGCTTTGAAATTTCGGCACGCTCATTCTACCAAGTAAATCCGCAGCAAACAGAAGTGCTATACAAGCAAGCGCTAGACTATGCTGATTTACAAGGACATGAACGTGTGATTGATGCCTACTGTGGCATCGGGACAATCTCTTTATTCCTTGCGCAAAAAGCAAAGGCCGTCATGGGTGTCGAAATCGTGCCACAAGCCATTGAAGATGCAAAGCGCAATGCAGAGCTAAACGGCTTTACGAATACGTACTTTGAGGCAGGCCCAGCAGAGGAAGTGATTCCACGCTGGTATAAGGAAGGCAAGGAAGCAGATGTCCTTGTTGTCGACCCACCACGTAAAGGCTGTGACGAAGCACTTTTACAAACGATTTTAGAACAACGTCCAAAACGAGTTGTTTATGTGTCATGTAACCCAGCCACACTCGCACGCGACCTACGCATTTTAGAAGATGGTGGATACAAAACACAAGAAGTTCAACCAGTCGATATGTTCCCGCATTCTACGCATTGTGAAGCGGTGGCGTGGTTGGAGTTAGTTTAAAATAAGGCATACACTGTTCCAAAAAGACCCTGATTTCCTTGCAAATAACTTTTGCTAAATTGGGGTCTTTTTATATGAACTTAATTGGAGAATATCATTGATTTATTACATGAAGATATCCTATGCTTATCATCGAAATCAGTTGCTATTTATAGGAGCTTTTCAGAAGTTTCGTGACTTGTTATAAGGCTCTTTTTTTCATGAGGATTTAGAGAATAATTTTTCATTTTACCTCATAATAAAACTTGGTGTCAATAATAAATTTGTAATTTTCTTAAAAAATGTTATAATAGTCGTATAGTTGCTTTTTTTAAATCGTATTTCGAATTCCACTGACCTTTTTTGCAGATAGAATTTGGATACGTTTTTTTTATATCCTTTATTAAGACGAAGAAGAAAATTAAAACAGTTATGTGAGCTTTTAAATTTGTTGAATTAAATTATTACTATCGAATAGTAACCGAGTTTTTATTCCATAAGGAGGACTAGAATGAATCTAATCAATAAGAAAGTTACACATAAGCGTTTTGGTATGGGTAGTATAGTTAAACATAATGACTCTACTATTGAAATACATTTTGCATCGGAAAATAAAATGTTTGTTTTTCCTGATGTATTTGGAAAGTACTTAAAACTGCATAATAAAAGTGATGCTCATATAATCGAAAAAATAATACAAAAAAAAGAAATGGAACAAAGGGAGGAAGAAAGGAAGAAGGAAGAAGAAAAAAAACGCCAACGAAGAAACCAGAAACTTCGAATAGAACATGAAAAACTTATGAAACATCATAAACTCCATCCAGAATCACAAATGGTTTTTAGGTGTGATACAGAAGAACAAAATAGTTCTTTTTCAGAGTGGAAGGTTTTTTCGGGCGCAATAAAGAGTGGTAATAACAAGGGCAAGCCAAACAAACCTATCCGCATGCACCAAAATAGCGCTGTCCTGTTAACAGCATTAGATGCCGGCATGCCTGAAAAAAACAGACGTATTTTAGGTGTCTATATGGTGAATGAAGATTTTATTGGTAAGCTGTGTGAAGATGGAAATATTCCCGCCCATTCAAAATACAGACTCCAACTTACAGAAAAGGAATCGAATCAGCTACTTTTGTGGAAATATTATACAGATAAAAAATCCCCTGATAAAATGACATGGAATACAGGTAAATACCGTTATTTTGATAATTTATGGATGGCTCAAATTTTATTTGATATAGTTTCGTTGAAGAGCGAACCAACAGAACGAGAACTAGCACAACAATTTTTTAAACATTTTTGTAAAATGAATCAGATAACAGATCATGATTTACCAAAGCCTAATGGGGTATTAATGCGTACTTAGAGATAATACGAGGGATAGGAAACTGCATATTCTCCTATTTATCACTAATGCCGAATAGTGCCTGGCTCTTTTTGTAAACAAACGTGTGGAGTTAATATAATTATTTATCAAGAACGAATTCTTAATATTGGGATACGTTCTTTTTGAATAAAAAATGCATGGCTCGATTCTACTGATTTGAAATCAGCCTATAACACTACCTATGTGTTGCCTCATACAATTAGCCCATTGCCATGCTGTCGTTTGGTTGGAGTTAGGATAAAGAAAAAGAACGAATTTCCGATTTTGGAGTTCGTTCTTTTTTTTTGTAATAAAGGAGTTATTTGGACAGGTTAGTAAATAAATATAGTATCAACTATTAGTACCTGATGATAGAATTGATTGTTAGGATATTGTGATGGGGGCATTAATAATATCACACTAAACTATAATATCGACACAGGCTTTTGATCTTATATGAACTGTAATTGTATTTAAATGGGAGAGAATAGAAATGTCAGAAGAAGGGTATCGAACTCGTAAGGAACGGAAAAAAGCGGAAATAACAAATAAAAAAAAGCAAAGAAGTATAGCTATACTGAAAAAGGGATCGTTGTTTAAAAAAATAGTCATAGTCTGCTTGGTACTCGGTCTTGTTGCAACAGGAGTAGGCGCCATTACGGTCGCTTCAATAATGAAGGGGACACCTACCTTAGATTCTGCTAAGCTAGTGGATCCGCTTTCTACTAAATTTTATGATAAAGACGGAAACTTCCTTTATGAATACGGCAAAGAAAAGCGGACAAAAATTACATACAATCAAGTGCCGGAAGTGTTGGAACATGCCTTTATTGCCACCGAGGATTCCCATTTTTATAAACATTCTGGGATCGACCTCAAACGGACAGCCAAGGCTATTTTCGTCAATGTAACCGGAGATTTCGGATCACAGGGAGGTAGTACGATTACACAGCAAGTCATTAAAAATTCTTTCTTGTCTCCAGAAAAAACGCTGAAACGCAAAGTGCAAGAATGGGACTTAGCATATCAGTTGGAAAAGGAATATTCTAAGGAAGACATTTTAATGATGTATTTAAATAAAATCTACCTTGGAAACCGCTCTTACGGAGTGGCTACCGCAGCAAAGAATTATTACGGAATTGAGTCCGATGATTTGAAAAAAATGACGCTTGCGCAGGCGGCGATGATAGCCGGACTGACACAGAGTCCGAACAATTATGATCCAACCATACCGGAAAACAAAGATGCCGCCACAAAGCGCCGCCATATCGTATTAAGCTCGATGCTTCGAGATGGCTATATTACGGAAAAACAAATGAAGGAAGCAGAAAAAGTTCCTGTAACAGAGGGACTTGTAGCAAAAAATACGCAGCAAAGTATGCCTTATGAAGCATTTTTGGATGCAGCTGTGAAAGAGGTAAAGGGAAAACTGAAGGATGTGGACATTAGCGAAGACGGATTGTCGATTTATACAACCCTGGATTCAAAAGCACAGGACTTTGCGGAAAAAATGATGAATACGAATGAAATCATTGCCTATCCGGATGAAAATTTGCAGGGAGCCTTCGTTTTATTAGATACCATGACGGGTGAAGTCAGAGCAATCGGAAGTGGTCGAAATGACTATAAAGCTCAATTTTTAGGTAACAACTTTGCTGTTGATATTAAACGTCAACCAGGATCAATTTTTAAGCCTATTTTTGATTATGGACCAGCGATTGAAAACTTAAAATGGTCCACTGGTCATTTAATTAACGACCATAAGACAACTTATGCAACGGGTGAGCCTATCTCAAACTGGGATCATCAATATCATGGAACGCTGACAATACGGACGGCACTGCAAAATTCCTACAATATCCCGGCATTGCTTACATTGAGAGAAGTTGGGATGGATAAGGCTAAAAGTTTTGCAGAACAACTTGGCATTACGTTTAACAGTAATGAAGTATATGAATCCTACTCGATCGGCAGCAATACTGTCAGTCCTTTAGATATGGCAGGGGGCTATAGTGCTTTTGGAAACAACGGATTATACAATAAACCGCATTTTGTCCAAAAGGTTGTTTTAGCGGATGGCGCAGTCGTAAATTTTGAGGAAAAAACAAAACGTGTTATGCAGGATTACACGGCCTATATGGTAACTGATATGTTACGCACAGTCGTAAATGCTGGTACAGGAACAACGGCAAATGTTCCCGGACTGGATGTTGCCGGGAAAACAGGTACAACCAATTTTGATGAAAAAACTCGAGCTAAATATGGATACCCAAACTCTGCTACAAATGATAGCTGGTTTGCAGGCTATACACCTCAATACACCATGGCTGTCTGGACGGGTTACGCTCAAAACGGACAGGGTAACTATATGAGTGGAAATACGACGAAAATCTCACAGTTAATGTTTAAAGCTATGATGGAAGCTTTCGGAACGGATACAGCAAATTTTCAGCAACCAGAAAGTGTCTACAGAGTGAATAATGAACTTTATATAAAAGGAATTGCTTCTGCAGAAGTGCCACCTAAAAAAATCATTCATCCTAATAATGGAGGGCATAAAGAGAAGTTCAAAAATGAGGAAAAGAAACATAATAAAGAGGAAAAGAAACTTAAAAAAGAAGAAGAGAAGCGTCGGAAAAAGGAAGAAAAGGAACATCAGCATGGTTAGATAGTTATTTTTTCTTCCCATTGTTCCACTGAATTAAGACAATAGATTAGTAATCTGAAAATCTTGTAGGTTTGTTTCGAACAAAGAGGAAAAGAACTGATTATAAATAAACTTACCAAAATCTCATGTGTTACCTCATCCACTCCGCACATTGTGAGGCAGTTGCGTGGATGGCATTAGTATAATAAAGAAGAACGAATTTCCAATGGGGGAATTCGTTCTTTTTTGTTTGTCTAAAGGATAAAAGTTACTTTTGAAGAAGTATATTAAGAATGCATTTGTAAAAGTTTTCTATGGAGGCAGAAGAATGACAAAGGAAATTATTATAACCATAGCGATCATTTTAGGATTGGTCATGGCAATAGACAAAATCTACGGAAAAATTAATCTAGAAAATTATTCGCCTATTTGGGAGTATTTTTCTAAAGCTCTTCTCTATGGCTTTATTGCGAGCATTACATTATTTTATGAAAAGGATTCGCTACGAGATGTGAATACACTAGAATGGGCCGTAGTTACCGTTTCCATAATAGAAGGAACGGGGAATTATATTAATTATGTAAAAGAATCAAAAAGAAGAAAAAAACAAAAGATATGAAGTCAAGTTAGACATCATCCTTAACAATTAATCCACCAGCACCTCTTGTGTTGTCATATACAATTCACACATTTTGAAGCTGTTGTGTGGTCGGAGTTAGAATGTGACACCATCAGCTCTTACCGGATGTAGGCTTATGTCTCGAAGATGAGCTACTTGGCTAGGTTCGGGCTATTGGACGTGGAGCGGTACATGGCTGGCGTTAGTATAATGAAAATGAACGAAAGTTTGAAGTGAAATTCGTACTTTTTCTTTTATAAGTTGATTTGAGAAAGAGAAAAGGATGCAACTCTGCAAATTGCAGAATTACATCCTCCTTCAAGGAAAAAGTGAATTATCCTTTTTGAACGTTTGTTGCTTGAGGACCACGTTGCCCTGCTTCAATATCAAACGTTACTGGTTGTCCTTCTTCTAAAGATTTGAATCCTTCGCCTTGGATAGCTGAGAAATGTACGAATACATCTTCGCCACCTTCATGTTCGATAAATCCAAAACCTTTTTCTGAGTTAAACCATTTTACTGTACCTTTTTCCATGAGAAAAAACCTCCGTTGCGTATCCGCTTTTTATTACTATTCTTGCCTTCATTACATAAATCACAGATTTGCAACTTTGTAAAGTCAAAAATAACTTTCGTAGAGATAATAACATCATTAAAATAGAATTTCAACTACTTAAAGTAAGAAAATTTGTTACAAAAATGTGAAAAACAATATGAGTGAAAGACTGAAGAAGACCGTACAGTGTGCCGTTTCCTGCCGCCCATTTACTTGTAACTTGCTAGCAGTGAAATGTATGTTTTTATCGTAATTTGCATCTGGAAAAGTTTACTTGTGACAGCAAATTGTGCTCTTAGGAAAATGTTTGAAAGCAGGAAGAAAATAAGTTTTGCATTTTATAGGAGCCACTGTAAAAATTTATTTAAATGCACTGCAAGCCTTACGAGACATCGCTTTGTGTATTTTTTACCAATATTTTCTTGTATGAAAATAAAGATAATTTTGCTAGAATATCTTTTGAAATAATGAACCTTTAATACGGTCCAGAGAGGCTGAAAAGGGATACATGGAATTTTAAGTTATTATGCAAGTAATATCTTTGCTTATTCATGCCCTTTTGTCTATTTGGACGAAAGGGCTTTTATTTTGCCATTAGCTGTGATTACACAACTAACGTACCTCTTTTAAAGGAAGTCCAGTGAGGCTTAAAAGGAGAATGGAAACGTTATATTTATATAGATACATCCATTCATTCGTAAATAAAAGAGATTTATTTTCATCTAGAACATACTGGAGGAGAGAAGAATGGATTATCGAAAAAAGACCGTGGTCGCATCGGTAGCAGGTTTAACATTAGAAGGCATGGACATCATGTTTATCTCATTTGCGATGACAATGATTATTGCTGAATTTAACATTGATTTAGCAACGGGAGGACTTATTTCTTCCATAACAAACGTAGGGATGCTTTTAGGAGGTATTATTTTCGGTGTATTAGCGGATAAGTATGGCAGGGTAAAGGTTTTTACCTATACCGTCATTTTGTTTGCAATTGGTACAGCGTTAACAGGATTAGCGACGAGCATTGAACAAGTATATCTATTTAGATTTATCGCAGGAATAGGTGCCGGTGGAGAGTACGGTATTGGGATGGCACTTGTTGCAGAAGCATGGCCGAAAAACAAACAAGGGCGTGCGTCTTCATATGTTAGTGTTGGGGCGCAATATGGTGTTATTCTAGCTGCCTTACTAAGTGCAGTTATTCTTCCAACTTTAGGGTGGAGAGCATTGTTCTTTGTAGGTGTAATCCCTGTTATTTTTGCCTTTATCGTCAGAAAGAATTTAGATGAATCTCCTGAGTGGCTCGCTGCTCAGAAAAATAAAAAAGCTAGTAAGAAAGCTGAAAAGGGTAAGTTGGTCCAATTGTTTGAAACGCCACGAACAGCGATTACGACCATTTCTTTAATCATCATGGCAACGGTGCAAATTGCCGGTTATAACGGATTAATGATCTGGTTACCATCGATGTTGCAACAGTCACAAGGTTTATCTGTTTCCGGCTCTGCTCTTTGGACAATTAGTACAGCGGTAGGTATGATTATTGGGATGTTAACCTTTGGACTATTTTTAGATCGATTTGGCGCAAAGCGTGCCTTTGGTATTTTCCTTCTTGCTTCAGCATGTGCAGTATTCCTATACTCATATGCTACTGGTAGTGCGGGTGTTCTAATAGGTGGTGCAATCGTCGGCTTCTTCTCAAATGGGATGTTCGCCGGATATGGCGCGTTGATTGGTAGTCTATATCCTGTGCAAATTCGCAGTACGGCAACTAACACAATATTTAACTTTGGTCGTGCTATTGGTGGTTTCTCACCGATGCTAGTCGGCTATATTTTACAAAGTTATGATATGAAAGTTGCGATGCTTTACTTAGCAGGGTTATATTGTATTTCCTTTATTGTCATGCTCATGCTTAAAAAAGAGCATATAGGGAATGTAAGCGAAACGATATAAAAAGTAAGACCATCAATTAAAATGCTTTAGCGTTTTAATTGGTGGTTTTTTTATTACCTCGTTTGCTTTGGCTGACTTGGTGCAAAAATACAATTATCGGTATATTGTTATAGTTTTTGTAAAAATTATTGTGTAAAAGTGTTTTAACTGTTATTTTATTGAAGACAAATGTGATAAACCTTATAAAATATAGTAATTTTAAAGGTTGACATAGAAAAAACGCAATACTATAATTATTTCAAACAATTAAATATGCCTCACTTTTCCGATAGTGAGGTAGAGGCGCGACAGTTAATAGTATCTAATGGAGTCCGAGAAGACGAAGAGGTTAGGTAGAAGGAAATGTCGCCGAAGTGTATGGTGAGTTCTCGCCATCATATGCTGGGTCTGTAGCGAATAGCTGCAGGACTGTCTTCGTAAACATTGGTGTTTATGAAGTTGTGCTATCTCTGTTTAGACAAACAGTGGGGAATTTTAAATGGTCCATTCATTTTTAGTTTCTAGCTTTAAAATGAGTAGGTCATTTTTTGTGTTAGACAGATTCTTTTGCACAAAGAGTCTGTCTTTTTTATTTGTCTAGCCATTTCGGAATAAGAGGATACTTGGAGGAATTACTATGGATAATACATCAACATTATATTACGAATTTTTACCGACTGACGGTCAAAAAATAAACGTGAACCCGGATAAAACAGCATTACTCATTGTCGATATGCAACATCAGTTTATTAGCCGTGACGGATTAGACGCACAGGTTGCTAGAGAAAAGGGCATGTTTGAGCAATGGGCATACTTTTTTGATCGTATCGACAATTTAACGATTCCGAACAATAAAAAGCTATTAGAATTTTTCCGTACGAAGCAATTAGAAGTTACTTTTGGTCGCATTGCTTGTCATCATAAAAATGGACGAGACCGTTCTCCTGTCCAACGCCGTCCAGGATGGAACAATATTTTATTGCCAATCGGTGACCCAGGAGCGGAGATGGTCGAAGAATTAAAGCCTCTTGATGATGAAATTGTTGTCAATAAAACGACAGATAGCGTATTAAGTGGCACGAACTATGAATTTTTATTGCGCAATATGGGCATTGAAACAGTCGTTTGTACAGGTGTTGTAACAGATCAATGTGTTGCTTCAACAGTACGAAGCTTAGCTGATGCAGGCTTTGAAGTGATTTTAGTTGAAGATGCATGTGCAGCTGCAACACAACAGCTTCATGATGCTGAAATTATGATTATGAATCAAATTTATTGCCAAGTGATGAGTACAGATGAAGTCATTGATTTAGTATCAGAAGAATTAGCAAAACGCGAATCAGTGAATGTGTGAGAGGAAATAGACTATGAGTCAAACACCCAATGATCATACACCACAGTTAAAACGTGTTTTAACATTAAAAGATTTAGTTATTTATGGTATTGCTTTTATGACACCGATCGCGCCAGCTTATATTTATGGCTTTGCAGCAGAATCCACAGGTGGGATGTTGCCATTAGCCTACTTGGTTGCGATGGTGGCCATGATGTTTTCTGCCTATAGTTACGGTCGAATGGCGGCTGTTTTTCCAAATGGAGGGTCAACGTATACATATACACAACGTGCCATTAATCCGCATTTAGGATTTTTTGCAGGATGGGCAATGTTTATGGATTATGTTTTAGTGCCACTCATTGTCTTTATGGTCGGTGCGTCCTATGCGAATGCATTAATACCATCCATTCCGTATTGGGTATGGGTGTTATTCATTGCAGGTATTATTACGATTGTGAATATTTTAGGTATTGGTATAGCAGCGAAAACCAATCAAATTCTCGTGCTATTTATGGGCGTTGTCGTCGTTATTTTTGTGATTTTTTGTGTGAAGACAATTGTCGGTGGGGAAAGTAGTACATCGCTCTTTTCTGTTGTGCCGTTCTTCAACGATGAAAAATTCGTTATGTCAGCTATTATTTCTGGTGCAGCCATGGCCTGCTTCTCATTTTTAGGATTTGATTCGATTACAACGCTTTCTGAAGAAGCCGTTAATCCAAAAGATGATATTTGGAAGGCAGCGATTTTAGCTTGTTTAATCGGAGGGCTAATTTTTATTGGGCAAGCATATGTAGCGCAACTTGTATGGCCGGATGTAACAAACTTTAGCTCAACTGATACGGCTTTATTTGATATTGCAGAAAAAGCAGGTGGTGCTGTTCTTGCAACACTTTATACGGTTGCGATTATTGTATCGACAGTGACAGCTGGTTTAACAGGACAAGCAAGTGCATCTCGTTTAATGTTCAGTATGGGGCGTGATGAAGTGCTTTCGAAAAAGTTTTTCACACACTTGCATCCAAAATATCAAACACCGGTTTACAATATTTTATTAATGTGTGCGATTAGTGTTTTAGGAGCGCTGTTTTTATCAGCTAATTTCGTAGCAGAATTAATGAACTTTGGTGGCCTGACAGGATTTATGTTTGTCAATTTGTCAGTGATCGTCTATTACTTCTTCCGTAAAAAGGAAAGAAAAATCATTCGCTACTTATTAATTCCTGGGCTAGGTTTTAGTATTTGTTTCTACTTATTTATTAATTTATCACCAATGACATTAAAGATAGGCTTTATCTGGCTAGCAATCGGCTTTATCTATGCTGTCATTACGACAAAAGGCTTCAAAAAGAAACCACCAACTTTTACACAATTATAAAATACCTTTGCGAGGGTTGGGGCTTTCTGTGCTGAGCGGAAAGCACCGCCGCAGCAGACATCAACGATGAAGCAAAAAGTGTTAGATTGAGCGAATCAATCTAACACTTTTTCAATTTTGTCTCTAATTAATTATGTTTAAGGAAGTCTTTATCCATATAGGCTGGATTAGGATATTTATAAAAACCTTCTCCTGAAGACACGCCCATTTTCCCTAAATCGATATACTCTGCTTTAATTTTTTCCGCTATGATTTTTGCCATTGGGTCATGGTCTGCTTTCATCATATTTAAGTTATATGGTGTTTCCATACCAACGATATCTAAAAATCCGAACGGCCCTGATGGCGAACCTGTTGAAATCATCCAGTTTTTATCGATTGTATGTGGGTCTGCAATGCCATTTGCCCAAAGCGCCATACCAGCACTTAAAAACGGTACAGTTAATGAATTTAAAATATAGCCGGGTTGTTCCTTCTTTAAATGGAATGGAATCATGCCAATCGTACGAGCAAATTCAATTACTTGTTCAGTGTACTGTGGATCAGTACCTTCGTGACCCATTACTTCAGCTGTGTTGTTTTTCCAAATTGTATTGGCAAAGTGTAATGCTAAAAACTTCTCAGGTCGGCCTGTGAATTGTGCAAATTGACTAGGTAACAAAGTAGAAGAGTTTGATGCAAAAACAGTTTTTGCTGGTGCTACTTTTGCTAGTTGCTCATAAAATGATTGTTTAATTTCAATACGTTCTGGTACAGCTTCAATAACTAAATCTACATCAGATACAGCCTGTGCTAAATCTGTGTAAAATGATAAGCTGTCTAATGCTTTAGCTGCACGTGCAGTATCATTAAAATAATCTCCATATGTGTTCGATAACGATTGCATGCGCGGTTGCGCTGTTGCAATCGCATCATCGTTAATGTCATATACATTCACATCATATCCAAAAAATGCAGTTTGAAAAGCAATTTGACTTCCTAATACGCCGCTACCTGCGACTAATATTTTTTTAAATTCCATATCTAGTACCTCATTTCTGTATTTGAATACCCTCATATAAATAGTGGAGCAAAATAACAAAATAAAGTTGTTACATCTAGAGTGTAAATGATAGAGTTAATGCAAAGATACCGGCAATTCAGGGTATATTAATTGAAAATAAACATGCAAATGTAGGTGTAGTATGACTAAAATAAACTTTCAATATGTATTGTTTCATAAAATTCATCATCAAGATATTGCCTATGCGTGGAATAAGCATTTGCAAACAAAAAAAGAGTTAAGTGAGCAAGAAATTATTCAAATTGGTTATTGGTACCGTTCTTGGTTAACGTTTTTAAATGGTCAGTTAAAGCATAAAACGATTCAACGGGAGGAGCTCATTAACTGGGCGACGATGCATAGTCGACTGTTACCAGAAAAATTACTAACGATATTTCCTTCAATGTCTTATGCCGCAACAAAAGATGTACTAAGCCAAATTAAGCATCCGTATACAGATGAAATGTTACAGTATCACGATAAAATACTTGATGTTTTACGTCTTGTAAACAGTAAAGTCATTCAATCACCAATCAAGGTTGAATTAACGCTTGGAAGTTTGCTAAAGTTACAACGTTTTAGCAAATTGCTTATACAATTAGATGGCGTAGATCATATGCCAACCATCTTATCGAAAGCTCAAGAAAACTTCGGTTATCAACGGGTGATATTTCATAGCTATAATCCTTGGCTCCATGAATTTTCGAATGTATACGGCTCTGAGCTACACAAAGTACAAATACTAAAAGGCAAGCTAGAAGAAGTGCCCGTCTTTGCTATTAAAAAGCCACTCTATTTAGAACAACCAGCGCCCTATATCAATCCGATTGCAATTGACATCTTGAATTTATCGACGATTATTTTTATTCCAATACAGCAAAATGGACAATTATTTGGCTGGTTAACGTTTGACCAATGTGGAATGCCCTTTTCCTATAGCGAAGAAGAAATGCATTTATTAGAAGAAGCCGGGAACTTATTAGGCTGTTACTTTTCGCGGACACGTAGTACACAGCGTCTATTGCATGACTTAAAGCTAACTGATAAAGACTTGGCTGTTTTATTTTTATTAGCAGAAGGGTTCAGTAATAAAGAAATGGCAGAGCTTCTCGTTGTCAGTGAGTACACAATTCGTGACTATATTCAAAAGCTACTAACTGTCTTTAATGCAAAAAACCGTACGCAAATCATTGCGACGGCTTTTCGAATGGCTGTGTTAGAATAAGTGAAATCGTGGAACGCAAGAACGAATCCTAAAAGCAGGGGATTCGTTCTTTTTCGTTTTATCAGTAAATGCTTTATTTAAATGTGTGGCTCGCCAATATGATGAAAAAGGGACGCGGTTAATTCTCGACGTATTTGCTTAATATGTTTTTCCATCAATTGTTTCGCTTGAATGGCATCGCCGGCAGCAATGGCCAAGTAAATTTCTTTATGTTCGTCAATCGTATCTTGTGTACGTTCTACATTTTTTAAGCGTTCTGTTCGGGTCACGCGGATTGTATCTTGCATATGTTCACTCAGTGTTTGGAACAATTGAGAAAAGATTGTATTGTGTGAAGCAAGAACAATATTCATATGAAAGCTTAGGTCAGCTTGAATGCCTAGTTCCACATCATTTTTAACTCGATCCATCATTTCTAATGCTTGGCCGATGCGAGCTAAATCTTCAGAAGTAGCACGTTGTGAAGCTAAAAAGGCACATTCTACTTCAAGTGTTTGACGAAGCTCTAACATTTCATATATTAGTTTTTTTTCCGTTTTTAAAATAGTAGAGGAAAGCTCTTCACCGATTGAATGACTTTCCGATGATTTAATAAAGCTGCCACTGCCTTGCTTAATATCAATAATCCCTTTTATTTCAAGCTTGCGAAGAGCCTCTCTAACCGACGTGCGACTGACATGAAAACGACTCGCTAATTCTCTTTCCGTTGGGAGCTTTTCTCCAGGCTGTAATGCCCCATTTAAAAAATATTCAGTTATTTGATCAACGATGACTTGATAGGCTTTTTTCTTTGTTTGCAGCATTCCCTATGTCCTTCCCCTCAATTACATAGTTAAACTAAACGTTTTAATCATACAGAAATAGTTCCATGTTATCAATCAAAGAAAAAGATTAATTATTGATATTTTCAGAATATTAAGTATAATAATAATGGTTGGACCAATTTTACAGTCGAGGAAATTGGTATGACCTATATATTTGAAAATCAACCAACTAGAATAGCAAAAAACAAGTTCCAACAAGATAAAAGGGGAGAAAAACATGATTGCAACAAATGAAGAAGTGGTGAGTGCACTACGAAGTGTTCTTTCAGAAAGCCAAGTAACAATGAATCAAACGATTTTAGAGCAACATAGCATTGATGAATCTTATCATAGCGCTAGTTTACCGGATATTGTAGTGTTTCCAACGTCCACAGAAGAAGTAAGTAAAACGGTAAACATCGCCAACCAATACAAAATACCGATTGTGCCATTTGGAAGAGGAACAAGCTTAGAAGGACATGTCATTCCATATGACCACGGGATAACAATTGATTTTTCCAATATGAACAAAATAGTTGAAGTAAGGGACAAAGACTTTCTCGTAAAAGTTCAACCAGGGGTAACTCGTTCACAGTTAAATAAAGAGTTAAAAAAATACGGTTTGTTTTTCTCTGTCGATCCTGGAGCCGATGCCACACTCGGGGGCATGGCAGCAACCAATGCAAGTGGTACAACCTCGGTTAAATATGGCGTAATGCGCGACCAAGTTCGAGATTTAGAAGTGGTGCTAGCAGATGGCACGGTCATTCATACGGGCAATCTAGCAGAAAAATCTTCATCTGGTTATCATTTAAACGGCTTATTTGTAGGGTCTGAGGGGACGCTTGGCTGCTTTACTGAATTGACGCTAAAAGTGTATGGCATTCCAGAGCATATCATGGCTGCTCGCGCATCTTTCAAAAACGTTAATGATGCTGTTGAAGCAGTTGTTAGTATTTTGCAAGCGGGCATTCCAATTGCAAGAGTTGAACTAGTTGATGAACCTTCGATGAAACAAGTGAACTTGCATAGTCATACAGCCTATGCGGAACAGCCTACTTTATTTTTAGAATTTCAAGGAAATGAAGCGGGCTTAAAGCAAGACGTTGAATTTATGAAGGAGCTTGTAGCGGAGCACAATTGCGAACAGATTGAATTTGAGACCGACAATGCAGCGCGCAATCAGCTATGGGAGGCTCGCCACAATTTAGCTTATGCCTATGTTCATGGTCACCCTGGCAAAAAGCTAATGGTGACGGATGTTTGTTTACCGATTTCTGAGTTAGCGGGAGCTGTTGAACATGCGAGAAATGCGCTTAATTCATTTGCCCTGACAGGAGGAATTGTCGGTCATGTCGGTGATGGCAATTTCCATGTGCTGTTAATGATTGATATGAATGATGCTGCTGACATAAAAAAAGCGGATGAGTTCAATGAATTAATTGTACTGTACGCACTTGAACGAGGGGGAACTTGTACAGGTGAGCATGGTGTTGGTATTGGTAAACAGAAATACCAGGAGCAAGAACATGGTAAAGCATTGCTTGTCATGGAAAAGATTAAACAAGCGCTTGATCCAGATGCTCTTTTTAATCCAAATAAAATAGTAAAAACTAAAAAATAGGGAGTGGAAATATGAAAATTTTAGAAGCCATTAGTACGATAGCGGGAAAATATTTTGCCATTTGGGTTATCTGTATTGCTGTTATTGCTTTTATTGTTCCAGATCCATTTTTAATATTCGGGGGCTATATTACGATTTTACTAGGCATCGTCATGTTTGGGATGGGGCTGACGTTAAAAGCGGTTGATTTCAAAATGATTTTAACGAATCCAGTGCCCGTTATTATAGGTGTCTGTGCCCAATATATTATTATGCCACTTACCGCTTTTTTAATTGCGTATATGATGAACTTACCAGCGGAATTAGCTGCGGGGCTAGTCCTTCTCGGTTCAGTTCCAGGGGGCACTGCTTCAAACGTTATGGTTTATTTAGCGAAAGGTAATGTACCGTTATCCATTACAATGACTTCTTTTTCAACGTTATTAGCGCCAATTGCAACACCATTAATACTATTGTTACTGGCAGGTAAATGGATGCCGGTCGATCCAATGGCTATGTTTACTTCTATTATTCAAGTTATTATTTTGCCAATTATCCTTGGACTTGTTATACGGAAATTTGCTCCTACAGTTGTCGAAAAGAGCATCAACGTTATACCGCTTATCTCGGTAGTTGCGATTATTATTATTGTTTCTGCGGTTGTTGCTGGAAATGTCGCTAGTATAGCTTCAGCTGGCTTTATTATTTTTACGGCTGTCATGCTTCATAATGCATTCGGATTGCTTCTTGGCTATTTAACAGCACTTGCGTTAGGGCTTGATGAAAGTAATCGCAGAGCCATTTCCATTGAAGTAGGGATGCAAAACTCTGGTCTAGGGGTGGCGTTAGCAACTGCCCATTTTGGTCCGTTAGCTGCCTTACCTAGCGTGCTTGGTGCGGTTTGGCATAATATTTCCGGTCCAATTCTAGCAACGTATTGGTCGAAAAAAACAGCAAACGTTGCGACGATTCCTAGTAAACAAATGCAGGAAGGCAATGTTGGAACACATACGTAAACGTGCCAGTAAAATGTGACATGGTGCTTGAGCATAATTAAAGAACGAATTTCCGATAGTGGAATTCGTTCTTTTTTGATTATTAAATTACAAATAGCCTTTGTTAAGTGTCGATTTCTTTTATAATAAATCCTCTTGCAAAAGTATTGAAAATTCGATTGAGACGCTCTGTCATTTCCCCAGGAGTGGCATCAAAATCTTGTGCAATCCAATCCAAAATTAAACCGGCTGTCCCATATGCCATATAGCGCTTTTGGGAATGATCATCAACAACTGACACGCCGTATTGAATATCAAATTTATCTTTGAGCAAATTAAAAATCGCTTCAGGTATTTGCTGGTGGATACGAGGTAACGTATCTTCTAACAGAAGTAATGTGAAGTAATCACGGTGATCGTAAATGTAATACAACAATTCAAAGGAATGGGTAGTCAACTCCTGTACTTTCACACGACTATTACTTTCATACTTAGACATGCTGTTATATTGGATAGCTTCAAACTTTTCTTCCATTAACTCTTCAACAAGAACATCTATATTCTGATAGTACACATAAAAGGTTGTGCGATTATATTGAGCATAATCTACAATATCCTTCACTGTCACAGCACTAAATCCTTTTTTATGGACCATATCAATAAATGCCTTCTTCAAGAAATGCTTTGTACGTAAAGCTTGATTGGAATTAGATTTCATCAAATTTATCTCCTACATTAGACAGATTGATAAAAAGTGTTGGTTTCTTCGACATTATAGCAAATATTAAGGATGGCTTACAGAAAGTGAAACCCATTACACTATAAATGTAACAACAATCTTTAGGGGAGGTACAAAAAAATGAGATTTGAAAATAAAGTTGTCATTATTACAGGTGCTGCAGGCGGTATCGGGAAAGAGATTGCTCGCAAGCTTGCAGGTGAAGGAGCGAAGTTAACGCTAGTAGATTTAAATGAAGCAGCAGTGAAAGCGGTTGCAGACGAGCTTAACTTAAGTGAGGATCGCGTACTGACTTTAAAGGCAGATGTTTCAAAAGAAGCAGAAGTAAAAAATTATGTTGATCAAACTGTATCAAAATTTGGTCGCATCGATGGATTTGCGAACAATGCAGGGGTAGAAGGTCCAGCAAAAATTTTAGAAGAAATTACTGAAGAAGATTTCGATTTCGTATATAGCATTAACGTAAAAGGTGCTTTCTACGGTTTAAAATATGTTTTGCCAATTATGAAACAACAAAAAGCAGGTTCTATTGTTAATACAGCTTCAGTTGCTGGATTAATTGGATCACCAAATATGATGCTATACAATTCGTCAAAACATGCTCTAATGGGCATTAATAAAGTAGCTGCGTTAGAAGCTGCTCCATATAATGTACGTGTGAACACAGTCAACCCTGGTGTTATTAATACTCAAATGATGCGCCAGATTGAGGCAAAAGTTGCACCAGGTGCCGCAGAAGCAGCGCAATCTGCCTATCAAGATGCAGTGCCAATGAAGCGCTATGGTGAACCTAATGAAGTAGCAAATGTCATTGCATTTTTACTATCAGATGAAGCTTCTTATGTAAGTTCTTCATCTTACACAGTAGATGGATCATTATATAACATTTAATAACGGAGGGAATATCAAATGAAACGTTTTGAAGATAAAGTAGTCATTGTTACAGGTGCAGGATCTGGTCTTGGCCAAGCAGCAACACTTCAATTAGCACAAGAGGGTGCGAAACTAGTATTAGTTGACTTGAATGAAGCGGGTTTAAAAGAAACAGAAGAAAAAGTGTTGGCTATTTCACCACAGGCTGAACTGTTCTTAATTGCAGCAAATGTTGCAGATGAAAATGCTGTAAAAGGTTTTGTAGACGCGACTGTTGAAAAGTTCGGCAAAATTGACGGTTTCTTTAACAATGCAGGTATTGAAGGAAAACAAAATTTAACAGAAGACTTTGGCATTGATGAGTTCCAAAAAGTTGTTTCCATTAACTTAAATGGTGTGTTCTACGGCATGAAATACGTTTTAAAAGTAATGAAAGAACAAGGTTCAGGGTCAATTGTTAATACGGCATCTGTAGGTGGTATTCGCGGTGTTGGCAATCAATCAGGTTACGCAGCATCTAAACATGGTGTTGTCGGCTTAACACGTAACTCTGCAATTGAATATGGCGAATTTGGTGTTTCGATTAAAGCAATCGCACCAGGTGCTATCATGACACCAATGGTAGAGGGCTCTTTACGTCAAATTGGTGGCGATAATTGGGAAGAGGTAGGAAAAGAATTCGTAAAACCAAACCCAATGCGTCGCTTCGGTAAGCCAGAAGAAGTTGGTTACTTAGTTGCCTTCCTTCTTTCAAACCAAGCAGACTTCATTAATGGTGTTGTTGTGCCAATTGATGGTGGACAATCATATAAATATTAATTACTCGCAATCTTTATATAGTAAGAAAGGTGAAATTGACTACGTTCAATTTCACCTTTCTTTTTTTATTCATTTTTTCATTTATATGCCATTATGTAGTATTGTCATTTAGGTATAGTTATTGAAAATTATTTCAAATAATCATTTGACTTTCCCCCTTACTAAAGGGTTTATACTTTGGTCAAATAAATAAAATGGAGGATTGAAGATGTTTAAAATCGGTGAGTTTTCTATGTTAAGTAAAGTTCCTGTCAAAACGTTGCGTTATTACGACCGAATTGAATTATTAAAGCCGCAGCAAACAGATCGAGCTACAGGGTATCGCTATTATGCTGCAGAGCAACTTCTTGAAGTAAATCGAATCCTTTTATACAAAGAATTAGGTTTTACCTTAAAACAAATTGCCCAGCTCCTACATGAAGAAATTTCATTAGAACAGATTCAGGGGATGTTTAAGCTGAAAGAGAGCGAAATTCAACAATTGGTAGAGCGAGAACAAGAAAAATTAGACCGTATTAAAGAACGTATGCAGTTAATTGGTCGAGAAGGCAGTGCAGAAAAGGAGCAGGAGGTAATTATTAAAACAGTTGAAAGTGAGCGACTTATAGCTTTTCAATCTTGCGGGTCAGAAGAAGAGATTCCCTTGCTTTTTGAGACACTGAATCATTTGTTAGAAAAAGAAAATCAAGAATGGATAACTGAAACGCAAACCGTGTTATGGAAGGAATCAGCGGATAAAGATTTTGAATTTGAAGTGGGGTATTCGCTCAAAGGTAAAGTTGTATCGATTCCTCAGCCGTTATATATCCGTACGTTACCAGCTGAAACGATGATGGCTACGCTACTATTTCGTTCAAATTCACCTTGTGCACAAACTGCCTGCCTCGATTTGGCGACATGGATAGAAAAAAATGGCTACCGAGTGAAAGCAGACCAACCAGGTAGGGAAATTTATTTTCCATCTTCTGAAAATCAAGAAGAACGATTAATTGAAATTCAAATTCCTATTGAACGGTAGAGTGAAATTCTATTCCATAAAAATATAAGGGAGAAATGTTTTAGTGAAAAATAAAACAGTTATTTATTTACTTGCACTAGCAGTCTTTTTAATAGGAACGATTGAATATATCATTACAGGCATTATTCAAATGATCGCAACGGACTTAAGTGTATCTACATCTGTAGCAGGCTTATTGGTCACTGCATTCGCACTGTCAGCGGCCATTGGTGCTCCAATTGTCATTGCGCTGACAATTAATATTGATCGAAAAAAAATATTGTTATGGATGCTTAGCCTGTTTATTATAAGTAATTTTATTACGTTTTTTAGCCATACTTTCACAATGGTTCTCATTTCTAGAATTTTGCAAGGCTTAAGTGGAGGTATCGCTACTGTTGTAGCAATGGCTGTAGCTACTCGCCTTGTGGACAGTGAAAAAAGAGGGAGTGCTATTGGGATTATTTTAATGGGTTTAAGTAGCTCATTAGTTCTCGGCGTCCCACTCGGCACATTTCTTAGTGAAATAATTGGATGGCGGGCATTATTCATTTTCATTGCTTTCATGACCATTATTCCAGTAGCCGTTGTTTATAAGCGTGTTCCGTCCATTAAAGAGCAAGAACCAGTGACCATTGGTATGCAATTAGCCTTATTAAAAGATAAAAGAATTGTGTCTGCAGTTGCGGTGACATTATTTTATGTAGGTGGCTATTCCACGTTATTCACTTATTTAACACCGTTTTTACAAGCCACTGCAAATCTTACAATTGCAGAAATTAGCGGCATTTTACTACTTGCGGGAGTTTGTAGCTTCGTCGGCTCAAGCATTGGAGGCATTGCGGCGGATAAAAAGGGTCCTAAGTTTACCATTTTCACAGGACTCGTAATACAAATAGGAATGTTGTTTTTACTACCAATAATCGGAGGGAATCTAGTTGGCATTGTTGCAATAATTATGATTTGGATGATTGCTACGTGGAGTACTTCGCCAGCCCAGCAATACTATTTAGTTACATTAGTACCGAAGTCTCCCGATATTGCTTTAAGTGTTAACACTTCGTTTATTCAATTTGGATTTGCTCTCGGTTCGGGAATAGGCGGGTTTGTCATAAGCAGCAGTTCAGTATTGAATCTAAGTTGGGTCAGTGCCAGCACGGTTGTTCTTGCTTTACTAATGACCTTCATAATCGTTGTTTTAGAACGAGATTCAAGTAGTAAGTCATTGATGGAAAAATGTTAGATTTTTTTGCACAAACCTAGTACAACTTTGCAAGGGTACAATAATATTTGCTTACTTTCCCCTGTAAATGTTAGGTAAAACTAACGTTTACGGGGTCTTTTTATGGCAAGTTGACCAGTAATAGAGAACAACGAAACTAATTCTCTTGCAATATCGTCTACAACTTGACAGAAGTGTGAAAACGGGAGTATTATACATTAGCCGCCGAAAAAAAGCTATAGTGAAGTAATAATTTTCCGAAATTTATACTTATAGTCTAGATATAATTTTAAATAAGTAATAGGTAGGTGCAAAAATGAAAAATCTAGTAAGTAAAAACTTATTAAACAAATTTTTAGGGTTTTATATATTAGCAGTTGTCATGTTATGGTTGAAAACATATATCACGCAGACAGCACAGTTTGATTTAGGTGTAGAAGGCGCTCTTCAACATTTTCTTTTACTATTAAATCCACTAGGGTCGGCAATGCTATTCCTAGGATTCTCGTTTTTATTTAGAGGAAAGAAAAAATATACATCACTCGTAATTATTTACACACTGATGTCTATTCTTTTATATTCTAATGTTGTATATTACAGATTCTTTAGCGATTTCATTACATTACCAACAATTTTCCAGACACAAAACTTTGGTGATTTAGGTGGTAGTATACTTTCTTTATTAAAACCTTATGATATTTTATTCTTTGTCGATGTATTTGCCATGATCTTTTTACGTTTCTCAGGGAAAATACAGAAACAAACAACGGCTATGGGCTACAAAAAAGCATTCGCCATTATTGCTTTTGCTTTAGCAGTATCCATTGTTAATTTAGGATTAGCTGAAACTAGCCGTCCACAACTATTATCTCGAGGCTTTGATAGAAACTATATTGTGAAATATTTAGGTATGTATAACTATACGATTTATGACACTGTCGAAACGATGAAAGCATCTTCTGAGCGAGCATTGGCGGATAGCAGTGATATTACAGAAGTCATTAACTATACAAAGTCTAACTACGCCAACCCAAATCCGAAATATTTCGGTGCAGCAAAAGGAATGAACGTTATTTATTTACATTTAGAGTCATTCCAAAACTTCCTGATTGACTATCAATTAAACGGTCAAGAAGTAACACCATTTTTAAATTCATTAGCAAAAGATAAAAATACATTGTATTTTGATAATTTCTTCCATCAAACAGGACAAGGTAAAACATCTGATGCAGAATTTATGTTAGAAAACTCTTTATTCGGATTACCACAAGGTTCTGCTTATATTACAAAAGCACAAAATACGTACCAAGCAGCACCTAGTATTTTAAAAGATTACGGTTATTCTTCAGCAGTCTTCCACGGCAATAACGGAAGCTTCTGGAACCGCAATGTTATTTATAAATCATTTGGCTTCGACAAGTTTTATGATGCAAGTTATTATGACACAGGCTCTACAGAAAATATGGCTGAATACGGTTTATTAGATAAACCATTCTTTGAACAATCTCAAAGTTTCTTAGATTCATTACCTCAACCGTTCTATACAAAGTTAATTACGGTAGGGAACCATTATCCATATAAAATGAATCAAGATTTAGTAACAATTGAGAAAGCGGCAACTGGCGATGCAAGTGTAGATAATTATTTCCAAACTGCACGTTATGCCGATGAAGCGATTGAACAAATGTTTACTCAATTAAAAGAATCTGGCTTATATGATAATTCGATGATCGTTCTTTACGGTGACCACTATGGTATTTCGGATAATCATAATAAAGCGATGGCTCAAGTAATGGGTAAAGAAATTACACCTTATGAAAGTGCTAATTTACAACGTGTACCATTATTCATCCATGTTCCAGGTATGCAAGGGGAAACGAACCATACGTATGGTGGACAAACAGACCTTCTACCAACGTTATTGCATTTACTAGGAATTGATACACAAAACTATGTGCAATTTGGTTCAGATTTATTATCAGAAGAGCACAATGAAATTGTACCGTTTAGAAATGGCGATTTTGTTAGCCCTTCAATTTATTCGATTAACGAGAAATATTATGATAATAAAACTGGTTTACTGCTAGATGATAGACAATTAGAGGCTGCGAAAGCGATGAAAAAAGAAGTAGACTTGAAATTAGGCTTATCAGATAAAGTAGTAAATGGTGACTTATTAAGATTTTATACACCAACAGGCTTCACACCAGTAGATCCTTCTAAGTACAATTACAACAAAGATGCAGTTGAAGAAACGAAATAAACATTAAGTTTTGGAGGGCAGTTCGAGAAGATGTGTTTGATATCAAGTAATGATATCTTACCGTTTTCTTGAATTGCCTTTTTATTTAGGATCAGTCTCATTAGGTGGACTGTTGAATCGAAGTTGGAAATCTAGTGAAGCAAAAACTGTAAGAAGATAAATTAAAAAAGCTAGGTTATACTATAATAATGACTGAGCTAATAGCGCAGTGTTAGTGGCGCTTTTTAGAAAAACTAGAAGTAATGGGGAAACTAAGTTTGACAGTGTTGCCCATCATGAGAGGATTTGAAATTGCAAATGACTACTAATTTTTGGCAGGAATTACCGAGACCATTTTTTATACTTGCACCAATGGAAGATGTAACAGATGTTGTTTTTCGTCATGTAGTAAGTAAAGCAGGAAGACCAGATGTATTTTTCACAGAGTTTACGAACTCGGATAGTTATTGTCATCCAGAAGGGCAGAAAAGTGTGCGAGGGCGTTTGCTATTCACAGAAGATGAACAGCCAATGGTTGCCCATATTTGGGGAGACAATCCGGAGTATTTCCGTCAAATGAGTATTGGAATGGCAGAGCTTGGCTTTAAAGGCATAGATATTAATATGGGCTGTCCTGTACCGAATGTGGCTTCACGAGGCAAGGGAAGCGGTCTTATACTGCGCCCTGAAGTTGCTGCGGAACTTATTCAAGCAGCGAAAGCAGGGGGATTGCCTGTTAGTGTGAAAACAAGACTTGGTTTTACAGAAGTGGATGAGTGGAAAGAGTGGCTTACACATATTTTACAGCAAGATATCGCCAACCTTTCAATTCACCTGCGTACGCGAAAAGAAATGAGCCAAGTAGAAGCACACTGGGAGCTAATACCGGAAATTAAAAAATTACGCGATGAAATTGCACCAAATACGCTTTTAACAATTAACGGAGATATTCTGGATCGTCAAATGGGTATGAAGCTTGTTGAACAATACGGCGTTGATGGCGTCATGATAGGACGAGGCATTTTTAAAAATCCTTTTGCCTTTGAAAAAGAGCCGAAAGAGCATAGTAGTAAAGAATATTTGGATCTTTTAAGATTACAGCTCGATCTTCAGGACCAATATGCCGAAGAGCTACCGCGTTCTGTGACAGCACTGCACCGCTTTTTCAAAATTTATGTTAAAGGATTCCGCGGGGCTAGTGAATTAAGAAACCAATTGATGAATACGAAGACAACAGACGAAGTACGCGCATTACTAGATCAATTTGAATAACAAAAGATGGGTGCCAGTCACTAAAACAATTCTGAATTGTTTTAGTGACTGGCACTTTTTCATATAATTTAGAAAAGCCAATAGGAGTAGATGTTAATGGACAAACAAAATAGCAAATACAGATGGATTGTATTTGTTGTTGTATTGTTTACTTATTTGTTAATGGCGAGTCAACGAACGGCACCGGGTTTAATTACAGACCAATTAATGCGAGATTTTCATGTAACAGCAGCAACAATAGGGCTGTTAACGAGTATACAGTTTTTTGTCTATACAAGTCTGCAAATTCCGATGGGGGTTTTGGCGGATCGTTATGGGCCGAACTTTTTTTTAATTTTTGGTGCAACACTTACAGGTTTAGGCACAATTATTTATAGTTTTGGTACGCATGAATATGTCCTGTTTTTTTCTAGAATACTTACTGGTGTTGGGGATGCAACCATTTGGGTGAATATGGTGCTGATTTTAGCGCAATGGTTTCATCGGAAGGAGTTTGTTCGGTTAATTGGTTTGGCTGGGATGACAGGGAGCCTTGGCTTTTTATTGGCGACAGTCCCTTTTTCCGAATGGATAGATTTGCTTGGCTGGCGGATGGCGTTTTTATCAGCGGGACTATTATTATGTTTATGTGGCTTAGTCCTTTATGTTGTACTGGAAAAAAAGCCGAAAACGCTCTTTATAGCTGAGCAAGTAGCTAAAATAACAAACCAGCGTGAAAAAACATCCATGCTACTAAGGAGAATATTTTCAAATCGGCAAGCGTGGGCGTTATTCTTTTGTCATTTTGGCGTTGTAGGGGGATATGTAGGTTTTATCAGTTCATGGGCCGTACCATATGGTATGAATATGTATGAAATGACACGTTCAGGTGCTAGTCAATTAATTATGATTGGTCTGATTGGTGCACTCATAGGCGCTCCTTTAGCAAGCTGGGTTTCCAGTAGACTAGAAACAATCAAGCGACCATACATTGTTATTCATGTAATGGTGCTAATCGGATGGTGTTCGTTCCTGTTATTCAAAGGGCAACCATCTTTTTTCTTGCTAATGCTATTATTTTTTATTATCGGCTTTGGCTACGGTGCCAGTGCATTAACTTTTGCTGCTGTACGACAAGCATTTCCTTTAAATGAAGCGGGCGTTGTTTCAGGGTTTGCGAATACGGGCGGTTTTCTAAGCGCTGTATTGCTGCCTATTATTTTTGGTTATTTGTTAGATCATTTTCAAGCTCTTTCAGGCAATGTCAGTGATGGCTACTATTACGGTTTTATCGCGCCAGTGCTGTTCTCTATTATCGGTTTGGTGGGTGTGCTGTTATTTAAGGAAAAGCGTATCGAAATCGTGCGGTGAAAGTGAAATGTTATGTCAATATTCAAAAGTAGACGATTATTATTAGTGGCAACAGGGAAAAATGAAATTAATGTGAATGAAAAGCTAGCTGTAGTAGCGAAAGTTATTATACTAATAGAGCAGTTTAGTTGAAGAATTAGAAATAGAAGGTTATTTTAAATAGGTAAACTAAAGTGGCATTCATCATGTTGGAAAGCTTTTGTTCCACTTTACGTATGGGAAGGAGTCAGCGTTTTGGGTATAACTAGTATGTTCGGATACGTAATTATAGGAGCATTACTTATTCTTTTATTAGTATTCATTGTTGTAATGATCAATGGAGCGAAGAAGAGTAAAAAATAAGTTAGGTAAGTGCCAGTCACTAAAACAATTCAGAATTGTTTTAGTGACTGGCACTTTTTTTTTATAAACCTTTTGCTTTTTTTTCTGCCATTTGTACAAGTCGTTTTGTGATTTCTCCGCCTACTGAACCGTTTGCGCGAGAAGAAGCATCTGGCCCAAGTTGTACGCCGAATTCTTGTGCGATTTCATATTTCATTTGATTGACTGCTTCTTGTACACCAGGAACTTGAAGTTTATTAGAACTTCGATTGTTGTTAGCCATTTTTCTCACCTCCTTGTGCAATTAGAATGGACGTACGCTAGTTTTTCATACATTTAAAAAGAAGGAAATGTGCACCCTATATACTATAGTTAGGAATAACAGGAAATTTGCTAAAAATGCAATTTACTCTGTTATAATAAAGCCTGGCTCAAAAAAATTAAGGTTTTGCTAGATAATCAAGGAGGTTTTTAGTATGACGAATAACGATATTTTGATTCGTTTACGATATGCGCTGGATATAAAAAATACAGATATGGTAGAAATTTTTAAGCTTGGAGGCATGAAATTTACAAAAGAAGATGTATTAAACATGCTTATAAAAATTAAAGATGAAGAAGAAGCGGATATCCCAGAGAATTACATTAAATGTAATAACAAAATGTTAGAGGCATTTCTAAATGGTTTAATTACATTTAAACGCGGCCCGCAACAATCAAAATCGGGTCAACAAGAAGGACCGCCACCAGTGACAGGAAATGAAAGCTCCAATAATATGCTGATGAAAAAAGTGAAAATTGCACTAGCTTTAACAACTGAGGATATGCTTGAGCTTTTAGATGAAGGTGGCGTATCAGTATCAAAAGGGGAGCTCGGTGCGATTTTAAGAAATCCGAGTCATCGCAATTATAAAGAATGTGGAGATCGATTTGTCCGCAATTTTTTAAAGGGACTAACATATAAATATAGAGACTTATAGCACAATCATTACGTAATTAAAAAATAATTAGTAAAAGTACCATTTTTTTCTTTGAACAGTATTGATAAATGTGACGAATTTGTGTACACTTAAATAGACACAAATTTGTCACAAAGGGAAAAGAAATGTTCATGAACAGAGGGGTGCTTTTATGATATTTTTTGATCTTATTTTAATTGCAATTTCTTGCATTAGTATTCCATTGATCGTTGCTGTTATGTTAGATATTTTTTATGCAGAACGCAAGAAAGTTCGTTTTTCATTACGCCGTACTTCTGTATGGTATGTCTTTGTTTTTGCTTTATCCTTTATTCCATCTGTGTTACTCGTAACACAATTTACATGATTTTATTCAATAAACATTTAGGGGTAAGTGTTTATTAAAAATTTTGAGCAGCGACACGTCTTATAAAACGTGTCGTTGCTTTTTTGTAGTGTCAGCTATTTAAATGAAGCATGAAAAGAAAGATAACTGAATAAGATTTTTAGTATATAGATGTATTTTTCCTATCTATTAGTTTTTGAAGGTGGGATGTTTATGAAAACAGTCTTTCTATTATTGTTAGGTATCGTTTATTTGTTTTTAGCTAATGCAATGGAAGCCATACTAATTAAAAAATTATATTTTTTAATTGGCATAGCGTTAGTCATCGTTGGGGTCATTCGCTATATTAGAGCGAAATACCATACTTATAAAATAATGACGGAGCTGAAACTAGCAAGTGAAGAGGAATTGAAAAATATTCCGCATACACATGGCACTATCGCCAGTGATAGTTTACATGCCTTGTTGCTAAATGAGCAGACTAAAACATTGTTGCTGGCTGTGAAAGAAGATTGGGAAGCAGAGATGACAAAGAAGGAAATCTATTTTAACGAACTATATGAGGTAGCGATTGTAGAGGACGGGGTTATTATTGCAAGAACTAGTAATGGCTTATTTAGTGATTCATTGCTAGAGGAAGAAGAAAACTTTTTAGTAGAAGATGATGATATAGAGGATGACGACTATGAGGAGCTGGAGGAGGTGTCATATTTAGCGTTAAAAATGGTTGTAGATAATATTTCTGCTCCTATTATGGAATATGTATTTTTAGAACAAGAGGATGCCATTTCAAAAGAAGATGATACGTATATTGAGGCAATGGAATTATGTGAACAATGGTTTCAAAAGCTCAGTATTATTATTAAGCGCCATGAATTAGAAAGAGTACCTATACGCACTTGGCAGTAATGAACGACACTAGTTGCCTGGAGTTACGCTTTGCTAAAGAAGAAAAAGCTATCGCGAATAAAATTCGGATAGCTTTTTTCAATGTTATAAAGTAAATTTTTGTAGTTGTGTATTTAGCTCTTCGGCCATTTCAGCAAGTTGATTTGCACTTTTTGAAATCTCATCCATTGTCGCCGCAGTTTCTTCAACAGTTGCAGTTGTTTGTTCTACGCCAGCAGCAGATTCTTGTGAAATCGAAGCCATTTCATCGATGGAACCATTAATTGCCTCAGAGTGTTGAGAAATTTTCGTTAAGTTTTGCGAAATAACGTTAATATTATCATTCATATCTTCTACAGCTTGAGAAATTTGATCGAACGTACTATTTGTTTGATCTAATTGTGCCGTTCCTTTACGTACTTCCTCATAACCAGCTTGTAGAGAATTGGTTACAGTGCCGGTTTCGTTTTGAATGCGATGAACGATTGTTGAAATATCAGTAACAGAGAACTGTACTTGTTCTGCAAGCTTACGGACTTCATCAGCAACAACCGCAAAGCCTTTGCCATGCTCGCCTGCACGTGCCGCTTCGATGGCAGCATTTAACGCAAGCAAATTCGTTTGGTTGGAAATTTCATCAATGACTGAAACCAACTTGGAAATTTCAGCAGATTGTGCGTTTAAGCCTTCTACTTTTTTCACAGAATCCAATACAATATCATTAATAGTAGCCATTTGTTGCGTTGATTGCACCATTAATTGTTTACCAGTTGTTGTTAAATCATGGACATGCTCGGAATGTTCTTTTAATTCTATACCTTCTTGCGTCGTTTCATGAATACTGCTTTGGAAAGTAGTCATCGTTTCAGCTAAATCGCCCGCTGTAGATGCTTGCGTTTCGGTACCAGTAGCAAGCTCTTGCATTGTATAAGAAATCTGTTCTGTACCTGTTTGTACTTCATTGGCTGACTGTGCTAATTCTTCACTACTTGCAGCGACCGTTTCAGACACATTATGAATAGAGCTAATTGTTTCCTTTAGCTTTTCATTTAAATCATTGGCAGAGAGCATTAATTGCCCAATTTCATCTTTTTGTGTAACTGCAAATGGTTCATGGCGCAAATTGCCATCTGCTAATTCTTTCATACGATTAGCAACAGTCGTAATAGGTCTAGAAATTCTACTTGCTGTAAAAATCGCTATTAGAATGCCGGTAATAGTTAAGATTAGACTGACAATCATCCCAATGGTTTTATTGTTGGCGCTTGTATTGACGACATCATTGCCGACTTCCTTAATCGCCACCGTGCGTTTATCCGCTACTTCCTCATAGCCAGTTCGAACTTCCGTAACAAGATCATTAATCGCTGTTAAATTTTCTAACGCTAATTGTTTATCGCCGCGCTTATATACTTCAAATACTTCGCTATTCACACGGTTGCTCCATTCACGAGCTACTTCTACTAGCTTTTCATGTTCTGCAGTTTTTTCATATTGCTCCACAACACGGTTACTATCTTCCGCAATTTGACGGTACTTATTAAAAGTATCTATGTATGTTTCATCGCCCGTTACAACATAATTTAAAGCTGCGGACAATCTGACGCTTATAGACATCGATAAATCTTTACTCGCTTCTAATACAACTAAATCTTCTTTAACAAGTCCCTTTGCTTGTTTTTCCATATTGGTATTTGAAAAATAAGTATAAGTTGTAAAGCAAACAAATAATACTAATAAAATAATAAACGTAGTTAAAATGCGTGCTTTGATTGTTTTAAACTGAAATAAACCGTTCATTTCTTCCATCCTTTTACTTTTTATATAGGACTAGTCCTATCCTATTATTTTATTACTATTTCATAAGAAAAGTAGAATTATTTTGTTATAAATACTAAAAAAGGTTTTTTGGCATAATTAATTTACATTTTTCTTATAATTTTAGCAGAATGTCAAACAGATGTGACCTATTACCTATTTAGAAGTTAAAAAAACAAAGACAAGCCCCCTAATATGCTTGTCTTAAAAGGGCTTGCCACATCATATTTGTCGTATATTTGGGATGCTTTAACTATGTTTTTGCCGCTATTTACTGTTTGTCTTTTTTTGCTTGTCGTTCCCATTGCAATAAGGATGGATATGGATCGAATGCCCATTCTGTTCGACCGTTAAATTTGTAAATGCCGTAATGAAGATGGGGAGGGAATTTTCCGGATGTGCCTTCTTTTCCATAACCTGAGCTGCCGACATAACCGAGTATTTGCCCTGGCTCTACAACATCTCCGACCTTTATGTCCTTATGATAGCTCCCGAGATGGGCATAATAATGATAAGAATTATGATTATCACGAATACCAATTCGCCATCCGCCAAATTGGTTCCAGCCTTTTATTTCGACGACTCCATAAGATGTGGATAGTACAGGCGTGCCATAGCCAGCAAAAATATCGGTTCCTTCATGGATGCGTCGACCGCCCCAGCCTCTGTTGGCGCCCCAAGTGCCTCTATAGCTGTAATCATAGCGAGTTGGAAGTGGGAACGTGTGAGCATCTAACTCCGTGGTTTTAAAATGTTTATACAAAGTGGAAATCGTGACGATTTGATTGACGGCTTCTTCGCTTCTGTAGTATTCCCATAAAGCGAGTTTGAAGTCTTCATCAGTAGAGCCAAATTGACTTAAATAGCTTGCCATAGAAAAAATCACATCGACATCATCTTTTGGGCTTGCAATGCCGTCATTGTTGCCATCCAGTCCCATTCCGCCGAAGTAACTGATGGTTTCGGGTATCGTATCTTCCTTGACAGGATTTAATGCACCGGACCAATAATCATCAGAAAATTGAATAGCAATAAAGCTTTCTCGCTTCGGAATATCTTTACGAACAGATTGAAGATTGCGTTCATATTGGTCGATGGCAGCTAAGAAATGCCACGGAATCAGTAATTCATCGAATTGTACATAATAAGCCATACGTTGTTGTAAAATTTCTTCATTACTCGGTCCTTCATTTGCTAACGTAACCGTTGGGGAAAAATAACTCCACAACAGCATAAAAGTTAGAAGGGAAATAAAATAACGATTCAAAATTGGACCTCCTTTCTACAGATAGAATAACCGAAAATTAATATTTCATAAGTCCTCTTTACATGCAGTAAATGGCTTTTTTTGAGCAAGAAAATAACGGAACAATAAGAAGAAACTTAATCAAAGAAAAAGTAATGGGTATCATAATGTCTTTAACTTCATACTATGTTATAAATCAAGCCCTGAATGGAGGGAAGGCTATCAACATTTTAGATAAAGTGAAGAGCTATCGCGAAGAAGAAAATCGACTGAAGTGGGAAGGTACATTTGCAGACTATTTAAGCATTCTTAAGGAAAGACCTGAAGTTGCTCAAACAGCCCATTCTCGCGTCTACAGTATGATAAAAAGCGCTGGTGTAGAGGAACGCGATGGGCAAAAAATGTATCAATTTTTCGGAAAAGAAATTTTTGGGCTTGAATCAGCAATTGAAAGACTGGTGGAGGAATATTTCCATCCAGCAGCAAGAAGGTTAGATGTTAGAAAGCGAATTTTGTTATTGATGGGGCCAGTAAGTGGAGGTAAATCCACGATTGTAACTTTGTTAAAGCGCGGACTTGAACAGTTCTCGCGTACGGAAGAGGGAGCAGTATTTGCCATTAAAGGATGTCCAATGCACGAGGATCCTCTGCATTTAATTCCACATCATTTACGTAATGAATTTTTTGAAGAATATGGAATACGAATTGAGGGCAGCTTATCGCCTTTAAATACGATGCGTCTTGAAAAAGAATACGATGGGCGTATTGAAAATGTCATCATTGAGCGTATTACTTTTTCCGAAGACAAACGTGTAGGCATAGGAACCTTCACACCTTCTGATCCAAAATCTCAAGATATTGCGGATTTGACAGGTAGTATTGATTTCTCAACAATTGGTGTCTTTGGCTCCGAGTCAGACCCTCGTGCTTATCGCTTTGATGGAGAGTTAAACAAGGCAAACCGAGGGATGATGGAATTCCAAGAAATGCTGAAATTAGATGAAAAGTTTTTATGGAATTTATTATCACTTACGCAAGAAGGGAATTTTAAGGCAGGGCGATTTGCCTTAATTAGTGCGGATGAGTTAATCGTTGCGCATACTAATGAAACAGAATATCGTTCCTTTATTTCAAATAAAAAGAACGAAGCATTGCACTCGCGCATTATTGTTATGCCAATTCCGTATAACTTAAAAGTGAGCGAGGAAGAACATATTTATGAAAAAATGATTAATGAAAGTGATATGTCACATGTTCATATTGCGCCACATGCATTGAAGGCCGCAGCAATCTTTTCGGTATTAACAAGGCTGGAAGTTCCGAAAAAACAGGGTGTGGATCTTATTAAAAAAATGCGCTTGTACGACGGAGAAAATGTGGAGGGATTTAATTCCGTTGACTTAGAGGAGCTGAAAAAAGAGTTCCCTAACGAAGGCATGAACGGTATTGATCCACGGTATATTATTAACCGAATTTCTTCAGCGATTATTCGCAAAGAAATACCATCGATTAATGCATTGGATGTATTGCGTGCACTGAAAGATGGTCTTGACCAACATGCTTCTATTTCACAGGAAGATCGAGAAAAATATATGAACTATATTGCTGTGGCGAGAAGAGAGTACGATGAAATTGCGAAAAATGAAGTGCAAAAAGCATTCGTTTATTCGTATGAAGAATCTGCTAAAACGTTAATGAATAATTACCTCGATAATGTAGAGGCATTTTGTAATAAAAATAAAATCTTTGACCGCTTAACTGGTGAAGAAATGAATCCAGATGAAAAACTAATGCGCTCAATTGAAGAGCAAATTGGTATTTCAGAAAATGCGAAAAAGGCATTCCGTGAAGAAATATTAATTCGTATTTCTGCTTACGCAAGAAATGGCAAGCGCTTTGACTATAATTCTCATGAAAGATTACGAGAAGCCATTCAAAAGAAATTATTTGCTGATTTAAAAGATGTCGTGAAAATTACCACTTCTTCAAAAATGCCGGATGAGTCACAATTGAAGAAGATTAATGAAGTAGTAGCTCGACTTGTCGATGAACATGGCTATAACACAACATCGGCCAATGAATTATTACAGTATGTAGGTAGCTTACTGAATCGTTAGTGATTTTTACTGTTAGTCACTATTATGCAGGGGCGTAATTGATTGTCGTAATAGGAGTGTCCCAATTTTAGGGCACTCCTTTTATTTCTCTAAAAAAGTTCAATAAAGTGGATGTCTAGCATAGTATAGAAAAAGTGAATTTGATAGATGGGTGAGGATAAAAATGACTGAAAACGAAAATAAGGGTTTTGTCATCTCTCAGGAAAATTGGTCCCTCCATCGTAAAGGGCACCAAGACCAGCAACGTCATATGGAAAAGGTTAAAGATGCGATAAAAAATAATTTACCCGATTTAGTTAGTGAGGAAAGCATTATTATGTCCAATGGTCGAGAGGTCATTAAAATTCCGATACGCTCCCTCGATGAATATAAAATACGCTATAACTACGATAATTCAAAGCATGTCGGTCAAGGACAAGGTGATAGTAGTGTAGGAGATGTTGTCGCGCGGGATGGAAGCAAAAGCAATCAAGGCGATGGCAATGGGAAAGAAGCTGGTGACAAGCCAGGTAAAGATTATTATGAAGCAGAAGTCAGCATGGAAGAAGTTCAAAATGTGTTATTTAAAGAGTTAGAGCTACCTAATTTACAACAAAAAGAAAAAGCAGATATCCAAACCGAAAAAATTGAATTTAATGATATAAGAAAAAAAGGACTTATGGGTAATGTCGATAAGAAGCGGACGATATTGAATGCTTTGAAACGCAATGCCATGGAAGGAAAAGCGCAAATTACACCGATTCATAATGATGATTTACGCTTTAAAACATGGGATGAAGTAGAGAAACCAGAATCGAAAGCGGTCGTGCTAGCCATGATGGATACGAGTGGTTCAATGGGTGCGTTTGAAAAATATTGCGCGAGAAGTTTCTTCTTTTGGATGACGAGATTTTTACGCTCGAAATATGAGACCGTCGAAATTGAATTTATTGCACACCATACAGAGGCGAAAGTAGTCACAGAGGAAGAGTTTTTCACTAAAGGGGAAAGTGGAGGAACAATTTGTTCTTCAGCTTATATTAAAGCGTTAGAGTTGATTCGTGAGAAGTATAATCCGAGTCGTTATAATATTTACCCTGTACATTTTTCAGATGGTGAAAATATTTCGATGGATAATGAAAAATGTTTAAAGCTTGTTCATGAATTGATGGAAGTATCGAGCATGTTTGGTTATGGGGAAGTGAATCAGCATAATCGATTCTCGACATTAATGTATACGTATAAAAAAATTGATGATCCAAAATTTAGGTATCATATTTTAAAGAAAAAAGGCGATGTCTATGATGCCTTAAAAAGCTTTTTCCAAAAAAACGAAATCCAAAATGAAAAATAATGGTGGAAGGTGCTAAGCATTCATTTCCGAAAGGAGGAGGTTGAAAAATGGAGAAGGAGCTTCACCGTGCGATTGATGAAATAACGGAAATTGCAACAGGGTTTGGTTTAGATTTTTTCCCGATGCGTTATGAAATTTGTCCTGCAGATATTATATATACTTTTGGCGCATATGGTATGCCTACACGTTTTTCCCACTGGAGTTTTGGAAAGCAATTTCATAAGATGAAGCTGCAATATGATTTAGGGTTAAGTCAAATTTATGAGCTCGTTATTAACTCCAATCCTTGCTATGCATTTTTACTTGATACAAATTCACTCACGCAAAATAAGCTAATCATTGCACATGTATTAGCGCACTGCGACTTCTTTAAAAACAATGTGCGCTTCTCAAATACGAGACGAGATATGGTTGAAAGTATGACCGCAACGGCGGAACGGATTGCAAGCTATGAAAGAGAGTATGGCAAAGAAGAGGTAGAACAGTTTTTAGATGCCATTTTAGCTATTCAAGAACATATAGACCCTTCTATCTTAAGGCCAAAGCTATCAGCGGAAGATGAAGATTATGATGAAGAAGATGTTGGCGTTTCCAGATCCCCTTATGACGATCTATGGAATTTAGATCAGTCGGAAAAAGAGCATAGGACAGTACGTCGAAAAATCAAACCGTTCCCTATGAAACCGGAGAAAGATTTATTACTATTTATTGAGCAACATAGTCGTGAGCTAGAGGAATGGCAGCGTGATATTTTAACGATGATGCGCGAGGAAATGCTTTATTTTTGGCCTCAATTAGAAACGAAAATCATGAATGAAGGCTGGGCATCCTTTTGGCATCAACGAATTATGCGTGAACTGAATTTAACGACAGTGGAGACGATTGAATACGCTAAGTTAAACGCTGGCGTTGTGCAACCATCCAAAACATCGATCAACCCTTATTATTTAGGCTTGAAAATTTTTGAGGATATTGAAAAACGCTATAACAATCCGAGTGAAGAGATGCGGAGATTAGGGGTTCTACCAAATACCGGACGCGAAAAGATGTTTGAAGTGCGAGAAATTGAATCGGATATTTCCTTTATTCGTAACTATTTAACGAAGGATTTGGCAAAGCAAGAAGATTTATATTTGTTCCAAAAAAAGGGCAATGAGTATCGCATTACAGATAAGGATCATGAAATGGTACGCGACCAACTTGTATCGATGCGTGTCAATGGTGGCTTCCCGTATATCGTTGTGAAAAATGGCGATTACTTACGAAACGGTGAGTTATATTTAGTACATGGGTATGAAGGGATGGAGTTAGACCCTCATTATTTAGAAAATGTCTTGCCATACATTCATCAATTGTGGGGGCGCCCCGTACATTTAGAGACGATGGTTGAAAGCAAACCTGTACTGTATTCCTATGATGGTACAAAAAATTATAAGCGCTCAGTTTAAAGTAAAGCTTCTATCAGGTAGGATGAAAATTCCTACAGATAGAAGTTTTACTTTTTTATCGTTAGTTATTGTCTTCGTTAGGTGGTTCCTCTTCCAGTAGCCCTTCTTCCATATCTTGAGATTGATTTGCGTGCGAATGGATATCACTATCTACAACTAAACTATCTCGAACTTTAATACCTTGTTGCCCACCAGCCTCATCGTTATTATCTCCGGCAATACCACTTCTGCCATTGCCATCCGCAAATTGAGATTTAAGATTTCTTGTTTGGCTATGGTTTAGCGCATTTTGCCCGCCTTGGTTGGCATTTGTGCCAACATCTTTATTGATTTGACCTCCACCTTCCGCTCGTTGCTCAAAGTGGTTTTCGGTATTGCCAATATTAAAGGTAATATTTATTGTAATGTCATTTTTAGCTTGTTTATTAGAGTTTTCTCTTTCTGGTTCATGGTGGTTATTAGATTTTCTTGAGTAATTATAAAAGTCGGTCATAGTTTTCACTCCTTTCTTTTTAGTATTATTATTAAAGTATTAATTTCTTATAAGTTTATTTGTACGTGTAGCCTTATAGGTAAAGAGAAATTATTTAGCCGGCACGACGCGATGGAAATATTATATTTAGGCTATCAATAATGAATTTCTGCGCGACAACAAGAAAATTTGTTAAAATGAATAAGATTATATGAATAACTATGGAACTGGAACGGTGAATCAACGTTGAAAACATTTAAAAAGGTTTATATAGAAATAACAAGTGTATGTAATTTAGCTTGTAGTTTTTGCCCGCCAACGGAGCGTGCAAAAGGTCTAATAAAGGTCGAGCAATTTAATAAAATATTGGATGAAATACGACCGCACACCAAATATATTTATTTGCATGTAAAAGGGGAGCCTCTGTTACATCCACGTATTAATCAGTTATTAGATGCCGCTCATGAAAAAGGCTTTAAGGTAAATATTACAACGAATGGTACACTGATTAAAAAGAATCGTGAAAAGTTATTAGGGAAGCCAGCATTACGTCAAATTAATTTCTCTTTACACAGTTTTGATGGTCACGAAGGTTCTGAAAATCGTGAGAAGTATTTAGGGGATATTTTAGATTTTGTGCGTGAAGCGAAAGAATATAACACGATTATTTCGTATCGTTTGTGGAATTTACAGCAGGATCATGTTACAGATCTCGCAGCTAGAAGAAACCGTGAGACGCTAGAAATTTTAGAGAATGAATATAATCTTGATTTCCGTATTGAGGAGAAAGTGCAGCCGGGCAAGGGCGTGAAAATTGCTAACAATATTTATTTAAATCAAGATCATGAATTTAGATGGCCAAGCTTGCTTGCGCCAGCAGATGAAGGCAAAGGTTTTTGTCATGCGTTACGTAGCCAAGCAGCCATTTTAGTAGATGGAACAGTTGTGCCATGTTGTCTTGATGGAGAAGGGGTTATTAACTTGGGCAATGTGCATGAACAGTCCTTTAGTGAAATTGTAGAAGGCGAGCGTGCCAATAATTTAGTCGATGGCTTTTCACGCCGTGAAGCGGTTGAAGAGCTATGTAAAAAATGTGGCTATCGTCAAAAGTTCGGCATGGAAGGCGAATAGGGTAAAAGAGAAACAGTAGGCACAACGTGGCTATTGATTTCCGTTACGGGTTGCTCGCTTTCCGCGGGCGTGGCTTAAGCCTCCTCCTCCGCTGCGCTACGTGCGGGGTCTTAAGTCTCACGCTTATCCCGCAGGAGTCGAGCAACCCTCCACTACAATCACATAGTCTAGTATCTGCTAGCCATTTTAGTTATAAAGTGAAGGCTTTGAATGCCAATGAAAAGAGTAATGTGAAGATTGCCCTACAACTTTCAAAATGCATATAAAGTTGATTGAAGCAAAGTGGATTTTTCCGCTTTAGGAGCTACTCTTACCATGGGGCTATGTAGCTGCCAGTCACTCATACCATTTCTATGCGTTGCATTCTAAACTAACAAAGGAAAATCCACGTAGACTCCTGCGGGAACGCACACAGCGTAAGACGCAACAAGCCGCGCGATAGCGAGGGTTGCGGCTTACGTGTGTGCCCGCGGAAAGCAAAGTGGATTTTTCCGCTTTAGGAGCTACTCTTATACCATGGGGCTATGTGGCGTGCAAGTCACTCATACCATTTCTATGCGTTGCATTCTAAACTAACAAAGGAAAAATCCACGTAGACTCCTGCGGGAACGCACACAGCGTAAGACGCAACAAGCCGCGCGATAGTGAGGGTTGCGGCTTACGTGTGTGCCCGCGGAAAGCGAAGTGGATTTTTCCGGTTTAGGAGCTTCTACTCTTATGCCATGAGGCTATGCGGTGTACCAGTCACTCACGGAAATCTACTATTTGTGAAAGTTGCTGAGCAAGCCACGTCTACAGTAGAACAGCTCCAATGTTAATCAACATTGGAGCTGTTTTTCTTTGATTGCGCATCGATTGTATTGAGGAAATCTCTTGTGATGCGTACTACGTATTTTACTTCGTCTAAATTACGCTCTCGTAATAATGAGCGATGAATGTCGAGCATAAGATTTTTTTCTTCAATATCAGTTACACCCGATAATCGTTGAAAATTAAAAAGTTCTTCAGGTGCAATATCTAACGCTTTCATAAGCAACTCTAATGTACTTAACGTAATATTAGATTGTCCGTGCTCAATATTTGAAATGCGACCTTTGCTAAATCCTAACTTCCCCGTTCTCTCTGCTACTTCTTCTTGACTAAGCCCTTTGGAAACTCTAATGATACGGAGTTGTTCACCTACTAGCTTTAAAAAGTCTGACATATCATTCACCTCTATGTAAAAAGCTAGTGAAAAACAATGAAAATGCATATACCATTAAAGTTATATAATGTAGATAATGTTACATTAAAATGGTACAATAATCATTATAAAAATGTTCAACAAGGGGATTTATAGTATTTTGCCATATACTCTGTCGCTTTTACTTTAGTTGCAAGCGAATTATAAGCTCTTGAAGAATGGAGGGTCTAACGTGTTGGAGCGTTATAGATTAGATGAAATAGCTCTTATTGTTGCTAGTTTAACAACACCTCATATTTCAAATGACTCAAATATTGGTCAGCCATTCGTTACTGCGAAAAATTTAAACTGGTTGGCACTTGACGGGGATATTCATCAGTTACCGAAAATAAACGATACAAAATGTGCAAAAGTACCAGCAAAAACAATTATTCTTGCCAAAAATGACGTAGGACAGGCGAAAAAATATATTTTTCAATGTGAACAAGAAGTGTATATTGCCAATGATCTTGTTGCCATTATTCCGAATGAATCCATTATTTTAAGCGATTATTTATATTTCTTTCTCCATTGGTATCAGCCGACCTCAGACTGGACTCGATTGCATCATATTATGTTAGATATACCTACAATGGAAGTGCAAGCGAACATCGCCCAGCTTTTAAAAACAAGTCAACTTTTATTGAAAAATAAGCATACATTGCTTGCGGTTGTAGAGGAACTACCACTGCATATACAAAACATTGCCAAGCAAACAGAACAACATACTAGCCATTTAAATTACGGATTTGATCGACTTCAAACGTTTTATCAGGTGGCACTACATAAAATTTTTACTGGAGAGCTATATCAAATGAAGCCATGACTTCATATAAAAAAGCAAGTCGGTGTGTCAAAGTAAGACTTCCACCGACTTGTTAACAGTTAGCGCCTGAATTAAACTTCAATAATAATAGGTAATATCATCGGTTTGCGTTTTGTTTGAGAAAAAAGATATTGGCCGACCGCTTTTTTAATTTCTCGTCTTAAAACAAATAGTTGTTGTTTATTGTCCCCTTGGAGTTCGCTAATGGTTGCTTTTACAACCTCATTCACTTTATTCAGCAAATCCTCTGACTCCTTTGCATAAACAAACCCTCGCGATGTCGTATCAGGTTCTAAAATAATAGAACCGTCACTCTTACTCAGCGTTAATACGATTACGAGCATACCGTCCTCAGAAAGCTGTTTACGATCGCGTAATACAATGCCTTCAACTTCACCAATGCCAATACCATCTACATACGTATCACCAGATGGAATTTTTCTTGTTTGTCTCGCTTTGGATTTTTCAATATCGACAACATCTCCATTTTTAATAATGAAGGTATGTCCTCTTTTAACACCGACAGATTCCGCTAACAAACGGTGTTGATGGAGCATGCGGAATTCTCCATGGATCGGTATAAAAAACGTTGGCTTCATCAGCGTCAGCATTAGCTTTAAATCTTCTTGATAACCATGACCTGAAACATGCATGCCTGTGTTACTAGATGAGCCATAAATTACTTTTGCGCCAAGCTGAAATAAATTATCGACGATTCGAGAAACCCCTTTTTCATTACCTGGTATTGGAGAGGAGGCTAAAATCACCGTATCATCTTGTAATATTTTCACCTCACGATGATTGCCACTAGCTAAACGAGAAAGTGCTGCTAGTGGTTCGCCTTGGCTACCTGTACATAGCACGACAACTTCTTCTGGCGGGAGATATTTCACTTCACGGGCATCCAGTAAAAAATCGTCAGGTATCGTTAAATAGCCACGCTCTAATGCGACATCTACAACATTGACCATACTGCGCCCTAGCAATGCGAGTTTACGATTCGTTGCTATGGTGGCATCTACAATTTGTTGAATTCGATTCACATTGGAAGCAAAGGTAGAAATAATTATTTTACGTTCGGCTTGCAGAAAAGCTTCTTCGATATGATGCCCTACAAGTTTTTCTGAAGGTGTTAAGCCTGGTCTTTCAGCATTGGTACTTTCAGATATTAAGACTAATACACCTTTAGAGCCAATATCCGCCATCTTATGGATATCTGCATACTGATTATTGACAGGTGTTAAATCAAACTTAAAGTCCCCCGTGTGGACAACATTACCTTCTGGGGTTTGAAAAACAATGCCTAAACAGTCCGGTATACTATGATTTGTTCGGAAGAAACTAACATCAATCTGACCAAAATTTAAAACAGAGTCAGAGCGAATTTCGATTAAATCGGTTTCTCTTAAAAGTTTATGTTCCTTTAGTTTTAATTCAATTAGCCCTAATGTAAAACGCGTCGCATAGATTGGCACATTTAATTTCTTTAATAGATACGGAATGCCACCTATATGATCTTCATGACCATGCGTTACAATTAAACCTTTAATTTTATCTTTGTTTTCTTGTAAGTAGGTGATATCAGGAATAATTAAATCAATGCCTAATAGGCTTTCATCTGGAAACTTCGCCCCACAATCGACAATTAACAAATCGTTTGCGTATTGGATAACATACATATTTTTACCGATTTCGTTAATGCCCCCAAGAGCAAAAATGGATAATGCATTAGTTGATGCGTTCAATTTCAAAACCTCCATTTAAACGTAGTACGATAAAATTTAGTATTGCTAACGTTTGCAATCTTATACTGTCTAGAGCGTTGATTTTAGGATGATAAAAACAACAATTGGATAACATAATGGCATTAATGGAGGAGCTGCTTAAAATGAAAGAATTTAAAATCACCTATTTCTTTGATGAAAATCATTATGTTCGGAGATTTATTCATATTGAATCGCAAGAAAAAGCACAACAGTTGGTAAAAAGCGAGCGCGATCAATATATCGCCTTTACGGATAGCAGAGGAATCTATCATGAATTGCATACAAGAAATGTTCGCGTTATTCAAGTTTCTGAATATCATCGGGTCGATAAAACAAGCCAGAAAAGCACAGACGCTTATGCACATTAAAAGTGCCACGAAAGTTAAATATTTTAATAAAGGACCATTTAAACTGGGCTTAAAGTGTCCATTTATTTTATTATCAACTTTCTCGTTTATTGAAATTAAGAAAGTTGTAAAAGAACACTTTATTGTTGAAAAAGAGCACATAATCTATGCATGTTGACACACATTAACGATAAAGGAGTGTGACAACATGAATAAAGAAAATATACCACCTGAGAAAAGAATGTTTATGAACTTATCAAGTAAAGACAAGCCAGATATGGTTGATTCGGATACAATTAGTATTTTTGATTTGCATGAAGATATGCAAACGGTCGATATTATTCCAATCGAAGAACTGAATAAAAGAGTACAAAGAGAAGGCGATGAGCTGATTGAACTCCAGCCCGATGAATTGTAGAAGGAGATGAATAGCATATGAATGAAGAACAGCTAACAGCCTCTGGTACGAATATTAATGACGTCAAACGTAAAAATGCAGATGCGGGTTTATCTTATAACGAAGTAAAAGAGCTTTTAGCGAAAACGGGTGGGCATGGTACGGCTAAATATAGTGATACCAACAGTGAAGAAGTGAAGGCGGACATTAATCAATCATTGCGTAATCAGTAATACTGTAGGGGTGCGAAAATCAATGTATTTCGTACTCCTTTTATTGTACAGTACAATCAGTGTAGAAAGGGGGTAATGAAGTGCAAACTGAAGAACAGTGCTGTCCTTTATGTGGGAAAGAAAATCATTGTGGTGTCGCGGAAGGTCAACAGACATGTTGGTGTATGAAAGAAAAGTTTCCTGAAGGTCTAATAGAAAGCGTATCTCAAGATCGTAATATGTGCATTTGTCCAAATTGTTTACATACATATCAAAACAACTAGCAATCAATGTTTCATTTTCCCTTGTATTATTCCTGAACGCGATGGTACAAATGTCTATCGCACAACAACCTACGGGGCATACATTACTCTGAAAGGAGTGTGTCTAATGACCAAACCAATTCCACTTAGTAATGTAACCCAGGCATATTTAGAGGAAAACAAAAGAATAATCAATAAGATGATGCAAGGTATGACGTACGTAACGATAACATGTAGCATATCTGAAAACTTCATTAAACAAATAATTCCACATCAAATAGCAGCCATTCGAATGTCAGAAAATGTCTTGCAATATACAACGAATATTGCCGTTCAAAATTTCGCATTAGAAGTTATACAAACGCATAGCGAAATAGTCGAGAGTCTAGAAGCAATACAAAACAGATGTTGTATCGTACAAAATACAGAATATGAATTATATGAATATATGTGCACATTTAAAGAAATTGCTGAAACGATGTTCCAAACATTATGCTCACCACCAACTTCTAATAGTATTAATATCAATTATCTTCAAGATATGATTATTCATCATCAAGCAGGTGTCCGCTTAGTGCAAAACGTTCAACGTTTCTGCATATGCCAAGAGTTAATTCCAATTCTTCAATGCATGATTCAAACGATGTGTTGCCAACTTGAAGAAATGAAAAAATTACTCGATTCGTTACAAGATTGTGATTGTTAAAAATAAAAACGCTAAAATTGTCCGCAATTTTAGCGTTTTTATTTTGGCAAGATAATTTCCGTTCCAGGCTCTCCCTTTTTAGCAGGCACTGCTTCAACTAATTTTTGCGGCGTGTTCGCCGCAAAAATGGATTTTCAGCTCGTGCTGTTCCTGCGGGAGTGTCGCGCCTTCCACTCCAATCAATGAGCAACACCAACTATTAATTTGTAGGCAACCTAGTTGATTGTATCGAAGGCGGTGACTCCTGCTCAGAACAGCACACAATGTAAAACGCGTGCGTTCCACGCAAGCGAGAGTTGCGGCTTACTGTGCTGAGCGGAAAGCACCGTCGCAGCGGAAATCAACGGTATCATTAAATACCCACTGCATCCTTTCCATCGAAGGACGAGGCGCACATAAAAGTGACTGTTCGCTTGTCACTATCGTAGAGGCACCATTCACGGTGATCAACGACAGAGCCGACATTGATGCGATATTGCTTTGCTTGTAACGCAATCGGTTGTCCGAAATGAATACGAATCGGCAACTTTTTATTTTGACTGTAAATTCCTGATTCATGGCTATGTCCGAAAAAAAGAAGTTGTTTATCAATGGCTGGGAACTTAGGTTGCCAAGCAACACTCCATTGGAATTGGTGTCCATGAATAAGCATTGCCCCATCGATATCCATCGTTTCAGGCAATGCAACAAAGCGCTCGATGCCTGTAACGTGTGTAATACGTTCTTCCTGATTACCGCGAATTGACGGGAAAGTCAGTAGATTTTCAAAATCATGTTCAATAACGGCGGCCTTTTGCAAAGGTAGACCAGATATCGTTCTTGCTTTTTTCTTACTCACTGTGCATTCATATAAATCGCCTAAACCTATTATTTCAGCATCTTTTGCTGTTTGTTGTATATGAGCTAATACTGCTTTTGTATCAGCAATATTAGAATGTAAATCTCCTAAAAGTGCATACAGCATTCTAATCATGCCTTTCTTTAACAAATAATTTTTACAAGTATCATACACCTAACAGAATTTGATAGAAAAGTAATATGTATAAGAATATTTTGTGACATAGCTTACATATTTTGAATATAGGAAAAAATTGCTTACAAAAAGCTAGATTGATAAAATAAGTATTGTAATCTGAATTTTCTGATTTATAAGCAGGTTCTATACTTACTAGTAACAAGAAAATAATAAGGGGGTTTATGATGACGATGTTTATGACGGATATTTTACAAAACTATGCTACACAGCAAGCTAATGCCACTGCTACAGTTTATGAGGACAAACAGATGACGTATAGTGAATTTTATCAGCATAGTGAACACTTTGCTGCGTATTTACAACAACAGGGCTATGAAAAAAACGATGTCATTGCGTTATATACACTTAATTCCGATTTATTTTTAATTGCTTATATCGGTATTCAATTGGCTGGCTATGTAGCGATGCCTATTAATACAAAGCTTAGCGCACGAGAGGTTGACTTTATTGTCAGTCATTCACAGGCGAAAGGGCTTATTTATGACGAGCGAATAGCGGCGATACTAGCAGATGTTGCGTATGTATTTCAACATGTAATCGCGTTAAATGACATGAAAACGATTATTGAACAAAATGAGGGACAGCGTCAGCCCGTACAGTTACAAGCGGATGATACGGCTGTGGTGATGTATACGTCTGGTACCACAGGCAAGCCAAAAGGGGTCATGCTAACGCATCAAAATATTGTATCCGCAGCGGCTATTTGGTCATTGTCGATGAATATGACGACTGAGGACAGCATGTTTATTTGTACACCATTGTTTCATTGTGCAGGGCTCCATGTATTTGCTATGTCGATGTTCTATCGAGGTGGTGCACTGATTATAGAAGAGAGCTTTTCGCCGAAAAATACGTTACAACAGCTTGCCAAAACACGTGCCACTATTTTCTTTGGTGTGCCTTCCATGTACACGATGTTATTAAATACACCAGATTTTAAGGATCATACCTTTGAGGAGTTACGTCTATTATGTTACGGTGCAGCGCCGATGCCGTATGAGCTTGTAAAACAGGTGAAAGAAGCATTGCCAAATGTAAAAGTGCAAAATTTATATGGACAAACAGAAAATACGCCGGCTGCTACATCGCTATTGGATGCTGATGCATTGACGAAAATCGGTTCTGTTGGCAAGCCTTTAGCACAGACAGAAATTCGTGTAGTAGATAGTTTTGGTGAAGCTGTGCCTGCAGGTGAAGTAGGGGAAATTTGCGTGAAAGGGCCACAGGTTATGAAAGGTTATTTACGCAATGAGCAAGAAACGGCTCGAACAATTCGGGACGGTTGGCTTTATTCCGGTGATTTAGGACGCTTCGATGATGAAGGTTACTTATATATCGTGGATCGTAAAAAGGATATGATTATTCGCGGCGGTGAAAATATTTATCCTATTGAAATTGAAGAAGTATTATATCAACTGCCGGAAATTTTAGAAGCAGCTGTAGTTGGCTTGCCACATGAAGTTTATGGAGAAGTGCCAAAAGCGTTTGTTGTCTTAAAAGAAGGGAAGCTACTAGATGAAGCGTCTATTTTATCCTATTGTCTTTCACAGCTTGCAAAATATAAAGTACCATATGAAATTGAATTTCTAGCACAATTACCGCGTAATGCGTCAGGTAAGGTGTTAAAGCACACGCTTCGGCCTAAAGTAACAACATCTTAACGACAGCATATTGTGCTAGATTTTTGTCTAATCCTTGAAAAGTAGCAGGATAAAATAGGAACACCTATTAAATTAGCGTATAATAAAACAATGACAAATTGAAAAAATAGAATAGAAGATAATATATTTCTTCATATGAGATAGGAGCGGAATTTGTCTTGTGGAGTGATTATAAACGTCTTTTAATAGTTAGTATTATGATTATCATGCTACTTTCTGGTTGTAATCAATTTACACAGCAAAGTCGACCAAAAAACCAAATAACTGTTTTGACGGTAGAATTTAATAGTGGTGCACCGATTCCAAGTCTCTTTATAACAATGACAGATACGGAGACCGGTAAGAAAATTGAAGAAGCGATAGGCTCTGTAGAAGGAGAGGCTACTTTTTCAAATCTTGTAGATGGCAGGGAATATACGATTACGGCAACAACGCATAATAGCCATGGTGACGAAGGCTATACGACAATTGAAAAATTTACGTATGATGAGACGAAACCGTATTTTCGACTGCAAACACATGCCTCAAGAGCAGAGCAGGAGCTTGCTGTCCCACTAGTTATGCAAAAACCTGAGCTTCCTCAAGGTTGTGAAATTACAGCACTAACGGCTGTTTTAAATTATTACGGCATGAATATATCAAAGCTTGAAATGGCGGATAACTATTTGCCTAAACAAAATATTTACACATCAGGTGGTCAACGATACGGCCCAAACCCTAGTGTTGCGTATGCTGGAAATCCACGCGATAAGGCAAATGGTATGTACGTCTATGCCGCACCAATTGTCAAGGCAGCGGAAGCCGCTATTGCGGATAAGCAGGCAAACTTGCGTGTAACGGATATGAGCGGGGCATCACAGCGCGATATTTTAGAGCTCGTAGAGGAAGGTGTGCCGGTTGTCGTATGGGTTACACTTGATTTATCGACACCGAAAACAACACCCAATAAAGGGTGGATTTATGAAGGCGAAACGGTGAAACGTGATGCATACTTAAACTTGCATGCCGTCGTATTGACGGGTCATTCCAATGAGCAAGTTGTCGTTATGGACCCATTACAGGGCAATGTTTCTTATAATGTAGATGATTTTTTTAAGAGCTATCAGGAGCTAAATATGCAAGCTGTTGCGATTCATAAATAAGTAGTGGCGCAAGCTTCTTATGTTGCGCGCAGTTTTGCTAGTACGAAAATATGTTACACTAATAAAAAAAGCTAAAGTGAGTTGAGTAGAATGGCCATTGAGCACGCTTTTTTACCAGTTTTATTGGGCGATGAAATGAATGCTTACGGCATGGCGCGAGCATTTTACGAGTCCTATGGCGTCAAACCACTAGCATTAAATCATACGAATATGGATAAAATTCAACACAGTGATTTATTAAATTTTCGAGAAGTACCAAGAATGCATATTGAAGAGCGCTTTGTTGTTGCCTTAAAAGCAATTGCAGAGGAGTTTTCAGATAAGAAATTATTGCTTTTAGCTTGTGATGAGTTTTATGTTAAGAAAATTGTGCATTATAAAGAGGACTTGGCGAGTCATTACATTATTCCCTATGTGGATGCACCACTTGCTAACCAATTATTAACGCGGGAAAGCATGTATCAGCTTTGTGCACAATATGGTTTCCATTATCCTGCTATGCAGGTTTGTACGGTAAATGATTACGAGCAATTGCAAACAGTTGACTATCCCGTTGTCATTAAGCCAATGAATATGACGAAGTACGCAAGTTGTATTTTCCCAGGTAAGAAAAAGGTCTATATTGCACAAAATGAAGAAGAAAAAGATGCTATTTTCCACGCAATCTATAAGGAATCGGCCTATCGTGATGATATGTTGATTCAACAATATATTCCGGGTGAAGATGCCAATATGCGTGTTGTAAATGCTTATGTTGGACAAGATCACAAAGTCAAGCTACTATCTGTAGGGAACCCGATTTTAGAAGAACATTCACCTGATGGTATTGGCCGTTATGTTGCCATTATGACGACGTACGACAAGGAACTAATGGATGCTGTTAAAACGTTTCTAGAAGCAGTGAAATTCCAAGGCTTTGCCACATTTGATATGAAATATGATGAACGTGATGGGCACTATAAATTATTGAGTATAGAATTACATAATGAACTATCGAATTATTATGTGACGGCAAGCGGCTATAATTTAATGCAATATGTAGCGGATGATTTTATTCGTGGAAGTAAACAACAGCTGACATATGTGCAAAACAAGCATCTTTGGACGATCGTACCAAATGGTGTATTATTTAAATACGTATTAAATGAACAGCTTGTGATGGAAGCAAAAAGCCTGATTCGCCAAGGTTTAGCAACGGATTCTATTTTCAATTATAAAGATATGAATGCGAAACGTTGGTTGAATGTAACGCTTGATAATTTAAGCTTTTATCGCAAATATAAGAAATATTTTAACAACAAAGGTCTGTCTAACTAATGAAAAAACAAACTTTAGGTATAATAGGTGGTGTCGGTCCACTAGCAACAATGTTTATCGGCGAAATGATTGTAAGACGTACAAAGGCAATAAAGGATCAGGAACATGTTCATACCATTATTGATAATGATACAAATATTCCTGATCGCACTGCTTTTATTTTAGATAAAACAAAGGAAAATCCTGTCCCAGTGTTAATTGAGGATGCCAAAAAGTTAGCTTCTGTTGGAGCAAATTTAATTGCCATTCCGTGCAATACGGCGCATACTTTTTATGATGAAATAGCACAAGACTCGCCCATTCCTGTTTTACATATGATTCGGGAAACGGCTAAGCGAGCACATGATTTAGGAGCAAAACGTGTTGGCATTTTAGCAACAACAGGGACGTTAACATCACGCATGTATCAAGATGCATTAGAGGAGTTCGGCATTACACCAGTAGTACCAGATGATGCAATGAAAGAACAAGTGATGGCGATTATTTACGACTATGTGAAAGCGGGCAAGGATGTCACAAAGGAAGATTGGCTGCCTATTGAGGAAGCGATGCTAGCTTTAAATTGTGACCGTATCGTGCTAGGCTGTACAGAGTTATCAATCGTTAATCGAGATTTAAAATTAAGTGACAAATATATTGATTCATTAATCGTGTTAGCTGAATGTGCTATTTTAGCATGCGGCTATGAATTAGTGGAGTAGCATTTTGGCTCACCTGTTGTAAAAGGTGAGCTTTTTCAATACATCTGCACAATCATATAGAAGGAAAATGCTTGTACACAGCTAGTATGTTAAACTAATGTCAAGCAGGATAATAAGGTGGGAATTAACATGTCAGTTATAAATTTATTAAAAGAAGAATTACAAGCAAAATGGAACTTTGAAGAACCGATGAAAATTCAAGAAGAAATGATTCCGGCAATGCTCGAAGGAAAAGATATTGTAGCAGAATCACCGACAGGCTCAGGGAAAACATTGGCTTATGTGTTACCTTTACTGAATAAAGTAAATGGTGCGAAAAAACAAACACAAGGGCTGATTGTTGCGCCGTCTCAAGAATTAGCTATGCAAATCGTTGAGGTTATTCGTGAATGGACAGCCGGTTCGGATATTACCGTACAACAGCTTATTGGTGGTGCAAACTCTGCACGTCAAATCGAGAAGTTAAAGAAAAAACCAACAATCGTCGTAGGTACTCCAGGTCGTCTCAATGAATTAGCACGTGCGGGTAAATTAAAATTAAAAGAAATTGAAACGGTTATTTTAGACGAATGCGATCAGCTACTAAGCCGCGAGTATCGCGTTGTTGTCAAATCATTTATCGAAGGATCAGCATTTGGTCGTCAAGTAGTCGTTGTTTCTGCCACAATTACGGAAGAAATTGAATTAGTCGCGAGCCGTATGATGTTTGAGCCAATACGCGTTAAAATTAAACCAGAGGACATGGTGAAGTTTGGGAAAGTTGTCCATTCGTTTGTCAAAGTAGAAGAACGCGATAAAACAGACTTCCTACGTCGACTATCACATACAGAAGATTTACGTGCCCTTGCTTTCGTTAATAATATCGATCAATTATTAATGAAAGAAACAAAGCTACAATATCGTTCAGCACCAATTGTGACATTACATTCTGACATGAAAAAAGAAGAACGTAAAAAAGCATTAGATGCATTCCGTAAAGGCGAAGCGCGCGTATTAATCGCCACAGATATTGCCGCACGTGGTTTAGATATTGCCGGTTTAACACATGTTATTCATGTCGATGTGCCACGTACAATCGAACAGTACTTGCATCGTTCTGGACGTACTGGTCGTGCAGGGGCAGATGGTGAAGTCTTAACATTGTTATCCTACCACGATGAAAAAACGTATAAAAAGTGGACACGTGAAATTCCAGGCAAACCTGTGCAGAAGGTATGGCACGATGGCAAGCTAGTAGAAGGTAATTCAAAAACAATTGGGCAAAAGCGAGGGAACTAATATGACATTTGAAGAAAAATTACGAGCATATGCAGAGCTAGCAGTAAAGGTTGGTGTCAATATTCAACCAGGGCAATACTTATTAGTAAATACATCGGTCGATGCATTAGATTTTGCTCGTTTAGTTGTGAAGGAGGCATACAAAGCTGGCGCAGGCCGTGTTCATGTTAATTTTTCAGATGATGAAATGGACCGTGCTTTTTTCGAGCATGCTTCAGAAGATGAATTTAATCGTTACCCACAATGGGTAGTGAAAATGCGTGATGAATTAATTGAACGCAAAGGCGCGTTATTATGGATAGATGCTGCGGACCCAGATAAATTAAGCGGTATTCCTACGGAGCGTTTAGCTACATTCCAAAAGGTATCTGGCGCTGCTTTGAAAAACTATCGTAATGCTGTCATGAAAGATTTGATTGCTTGGTCTATCATAGCCGTCCCTTCAGCAAAGTGGGCAGGCAAAGTATTCCCTGATTTAGCGGCCGAAAAACAAGTTCCAGCACTGTGGGAAGCCATCTTTAAAACAGTGCGTATTGGGGAAGGGAACGCAGTTGAAAACTGGCGTACGCATGTTGCGAATTTAGAATCGAGAGCAGCTTTACTGAACGACAAAAAGTATGCAAAACTGCACTATACTGCACCTGGTACGGACTTAACAATTGCGTTAGCACCTCAGCATAAATGGTTGACTGGTGGTAGCAAAACACCTGATGGTACGATTTTTATCGCCAATATGCCGACAGAGGAAGTGTATACGTTGCCAGTGAAACAAGGAATTAATGGCTATGTAAGTAATACAAAACCATTAGTTTACCAAGGCAATATTATTGATGGCTTTAAGCTTACTTTTGAAGAAGGTAAAATTATCGATGCTAAAGCTGAAGTGGGACATGATTTATTACAAGAGTTAATTACGGTGGATGAGGGCTCTAGTTATTTAGGAGAGGTAGCACTTGTGCCACACGAATCTCCAATTTCTGCTTCTGAGATATTATATTTCAATACATTGTTTGATGAGAATGCTTCAAACCATTTAGCTATTGGAGAAGCGTATCCAACTTGTTTAGAAGGCGGAAGAGATTTAGAGACTGGTCAACTGGAAGCTTTAGGTGCAAATATTTCAGTCACACATGAGGACTTTATGATTGGTAGCGGCGACATGGATATAGATGGTGTTTTAGCGGATGGCACAGTGGAGCCAATATTCCGTAAAGGTAGCTGGGCTTTTTAATATCGAATGTAAATAGAGGTGGGGTGAGTAGATGAAACGACTATTGAGCCTAGTAAGTATAACTGTGCTTTCGTTGACACTTGGTGTTTCATCTGCTTTTGCTCGTACTGAAATTTATGTGGCGCTTGGCGATTCTTTAGCGGCAGGTCAAACGCCGTATCAGGAAATTGATGCAGGCTACAGTGATTTGATTGCCATGCGTTTAGGGGAAATGGGACAACTAAGTCACTATACAAAAGAGCTTGCTTTCCCAGGCTTCACAACAGCTGATGTTTTAGCGCGAGTAAATTCAGAAGAAGCAAGTGCATTATTAGCCAATGCAACACTGATTACGATTTCAGCAGGTGCCAATGATTTACTACGTCTTGTGCAAGTTAACCCATCTGCGGGTACTTTAGCGTTTTCACAGCTTCAGGTAGATTATGCGTTAAATTTAGCGCGTAAAAATATGGCGGAATTGTTAGCAGAGTTAAAAGTGCGTGCTCCTCATGCGCAAGTGTATGTTATGGGCTATTATTTCGCCTATCCAAATGTCCATGCAACACAAAAGGTCGGCACGAATGACCAGCTAGTGAAGTTAAATACGATTTTGCAGCAACAAGCTGAGCAGGCAGGCATGACTTATGTTCATGTTTACGATGCCTTTGGAATGCAAGCTACAGACTACTTACCTAATGTTGCAGATGTCCATCCTAATTTTGAAGGCTATCGTCAAATGGCCAATGCCTTTTTAAAAGTGTATAGCGGTAGTGATCGGTTAGCGATTTCTACGGCAGAGTTACCTAAGCCTAAGCCAATGACATTTCAGGAAATATTGGAACAACAGGCACAATTTAAGAAACAGTCAGTAGAAGACAACAAAGAAGAAGTGTCAACTGTCCGAAACATTCAGGGCTTTATTGGCTATGCTAAGTTTATAGAAAAAGTAAAAGCCAATCAGTCCTTACAAGCACAAAATTTAGTACACCAACCAGTGCAAAGCGTTGTCATGAAGTAAAAAAGTATGCTAAGTATCTGAACCGACTCCTCATTAAGAAGCGGTTCAAATAACTTAGCATGTTTTTTTATTGAAGAGTGCTATGAGAAGTGCCAGGCACCCAAACAATTCAGAATAGTGCGAGTGCCAGGCGCCCAAACAATTCTGAAAATTGACAGTAAGACATTTTAATATCCAACTAAAAATCCACGAAGACTCCTGCTGAGAACAACTCAAGCTGAAAGAGGCAGCAAACAGCGCTAGCGAGGGATGCGGCTTACGCTGTGCACGCGGAAAGCGAAGTGGATTTTTACGAAATAGAAAATTGGAATATGCCAGGTATCCATGCTAAGAGCCACATGCCAAGTGCCATGCCAAGTGCCATGCCAAGTGCCAGGCACCGAAACAATTCAGAATAGTATGAGTGCCAGTCACTGAAACAATTTAGTTTGAAGGCATGATAAAATATAAGAAAAAGACAGGAGGGCAAATACAATGAAATTATTCCATACAGCCGATTGGCATTTGGGCAAGCTTGTACAAGGGATGTATATGACTGAGGACCAACGCTATATTTTACAGCAATTTTTACAAGCCATTGATGAAGAAAAACCTGATGCCATTATTATAGCAGGTGATATATATGATCGTTCCATGCCACCTGTAGAGGCTGTTAACTTACTCAATGACGTGTTGGCAGAGATTGTACTCGAAAAGAAAATTCCGGTGTTAGCGGTAGCTGGTAATCATGATAGTGCGGGGCGATTAAACTTTGGTAGCCGAGTAATGCGCGATAGTGGGTTACATATAGTAGGGCAATTCACAAAAGAACATTCCCCCATCATACTAACTGACGAATTCGGCGAGGTCCATTTTCACCTTGTGCCGTTTGCGGAGCCTGCTTCAGTGCGTACCATTTTAGAAGACGAAACGATTCATTCACACCAAGATGCTATGCAAAAAATCATCGCTCATATAAAGCAAACAATGGATACAACAAAGCGCAATGTTTTTATTGGACATGCCTTCGTAACGAAATACGGTCATGAAGAAGTAAACACAAGTGATTCAGAGCGCCCGCTTTCAATTGGTGGTTCTGATTGTGTAGATGCTGCACTATTTGAACAGTTTAACTACACAGCACTAGGACATCTGCATAAAGCCCACTTTGTCCTAAACGAAACGATTCGCTATGCTGGCTCACCGTTGAAATATTCACTGTCTGAGCATTTACATGAAAAAGGTTTTTTAATTGTAGAACTAGATGCGAGTGGCACAGTAGAAGTCAAAAAACAAAAACTAGTGCCAAGACGTGATTTACGAGTAGTAGAAGGCTCGATGGATGAACTATTAAAACTACCGCCATGTGAAGATTATGTTTTTGTGCGCTTAACAGATACGACACCAGTCGCTTCACCGATGGAGCGAATTCGTACAGTATTTCCACATGCAATGCATATAGAGCGTAAAGCGTCACGCGTGCAGGCTGCTCAAGAAATACAAGCGGTTGACATAGAAAAAGTAGAGGATATTGATTTATTCCGTGGATTTTACGCCAATATTGTAGGGGAACAGCCTGATTTAGATACGGAGCGTTTATTTGTAGAAATGTTACAAGAGTTATTAGAAGAGGAACGGGAGGCAGTGCGATGAAACCACTTAAGTTAACCATTACTGCTTTCGGTCCCTACAAACATACAGAAGTGATCGATTTCCAACAGCTTGGTGACTATCGATTATTTGCTATATCAGGGAAAACAGGTGCTGGGAAAACAACTATTTTTGATGCCATTTGCTATGCGCTTTATGGTTCAGGAAGCGGAGAAGATCGCCAGGATACAGCGATGCTACGAAGCGGTTTTGCCGCGGATGACGTTTATACCGCAGTTGAATTAGTGTTTGAAATGCATGGCAAAGTTTATCAAATTGTTCGGCAGCCGGGTCATATTAAAGCAAAAAATAAAAGTGTTACAGGGAAAAAAGTTGAATTAGCCGAAATAAAGGACGATAAATTTGACTTTAGTATTGTGGAAAAGCAACAAACAAATGAAGTAGACAAAAAGCTGCTAGAAATTATAGGGCTAACAAAAGATCAGTTTAGTCAAATTGTCATGTTGCCGCAAGGAGAGTTTCGCAAGCTTTTAACTTCGGATTCTACGAATAAAGAAGTAATCTTACGCAAAATTTTTAAAACAGACCGTTTTAGTGCAGTGACCAAAAAATTAGATACAAAACGCAAAGAAGCAGAAAAGGATTTAGAACGTGCTCAACAATTAAAAGAGCATTTACTTGGTCAAATTGCAGGTGCTTTACCGCAGCGCAATTCTACACTGTTTACTTGTATTAGCCATAATACCGACAATATGTATCAACTAAAAAATGCCCTTGAAGAAGAGCAATTTTTCTATAATGCAAGCATACAAACGGAACAGCTACGCTACGATGAAGCTTTTGCGCATCATCAAAAAGAACAAGATTATTATAGTATGGCTAAGGCACTCAATGAGCAATTCGAGCAACAAGCTCAACGACAAGCGCGCCTGCAATTATTATTACAAGAACAACCATTGTACACTGCGAAGGAGCAGGAAATTAAATTAGCTGAGCGAGCAGAACGTCTTATTCTACTTGAACAACAATGTGTGGATTTACGGGCAGAGCAAAACCGTAATGAGCAACTATATCAACAAGCGACAAAAGCCCACGAAAATGCGGCGGTACAGTTGAAAGTTGCGCAACAATTGTATGCGGAGGAAGAAGCGAAAGAGCCAGAGCGTCAGCGCATAGCGCAACAGGAAATGCAACTAGTGGCACTATTGCCGAAATATGAAGCGTTTGAGCACAATCAGCAACAATTAGAAATCATGGAACAGCTGGTCGTAACGGCGAAGCGTGCAGTAGCTGATAATATGGCAATATTAGAAAAAGAGCAAAGCCAACATCAGCAATTAATAGCAACAATTGAAACTTATGAAAAACAAATGGAGCCTTATGCTGACTATTTAGAAAAGCTCCCTATCCTTAAAGAACAAGTAACTTTATTAGCCAAAATTGAAAAATACGAGCGGGCGATCGAACAAGCTGAGCAAGCTGTTCATATAGCACTACAACAATATCAAGAAAGTAAAGAGGCTCTGCAAATAAAAGAGCAACAATGGATTTCCAGCCAGGCAAGTATTTTAGCAGCCAAGTTAAAAGACGGTGATCCTTGCCCAGTTTGTGGCAGTACAACACATCAATTAGCACATAACGAACCAATGGCGGTAGTTGATGAAGTGGAGCTAGAATCGATACGTGCTACGACCAATGCTAATGAGCGTAAGTATTTGGAACAAGAAGCGACATTAAAAACGACCAAACAACTGCTACAAGATGTGAACGAACAATTTGAGGCTCATCATATTTCAATAGCAGAGCGACTGGAACTGTCTTCCTCTTTACAATTTGTTGAACAACAAGTCGCTGTTTTGAAAATCGTCAATGATCAACTGTCTGTTGCACGAGCAAAACTAAAAGGCCATGTCGATCAAAACGAACACCTACAACAAAAACAAATACGATTAGAGCAACATTTCGCTGAGCAGTCCAATGAATTAATAAAACAGCAAGCTATCGTAGAAGAACAGCAAAAGCATATTCCTGAAGATGTGCAGTCATTACAAGCATTAAAGCAAATGATTGCAGATGTCGGAAAGCAAAAGCTTGCGCTACAAACAGCATGGCATAAAAGCCAGCAAAACTTGCAAGTGGCACAGGAAGCAAGCAATAAGGCAGCGATGACGGAAGAGCTTGCTAAAAAAGCATATGAGGAATTGCAAAATACTCTTAATGACAAGCGTGAGCAGTTTTTAGTTAGTTTGAAGGATGTTGGTTTTGCAAGCTATGAAGAATATGCTGCTGCAAAGCGTAGTGCTGCACAAATTGAGGATTTACGTACAGCATGTCGAGAATATGCATTACAACTCCATTCTTTACAGCAACAACTGGCAGATGGAGCAAAGCATCTAGAAGGCAAAGAAAAGCAAGATTTAGCAATGTTAGAAGAAAAGCTTGAAGTGCTTCGTATTACTTACGAAGAAGCATTTAAAACATTACAACAGACGCAAAGCTATGCTAAAGCATGTGCTGACTTTATCGTTAAAGTAGAAGAAACGGCACAAGAAATAAATGTCCTTGAAAAAGAAGCGGGTCGTGTAAAGGAACTTTATACTTTGTTAAATGGTCAAAATCCGAAAAAACTTTCCTTTGAGCGTTATATTCAAATTAGTTATTTGGATAAGATTACGGCGGCGGCCAATATTCGTTTATTCCATTTATCGAATGGACAATTTGAATTGCGACGTTCTGATCGATTAGAGAAGCATGCAAAGCAAAGTGGGCTAGGACTGGATGTTTATGATGCCTATACAGACCAATTAAGAGATGTTAAAACTTTATCAGGCGGGGAAAAATTCAATGCATCCTTAAGTCTTGCGTTAGGTATGGCGGATGTCATTCAAAGCTTTCAAGGCAATATCCGAATCGAAACCATGTTTATTGACGAGGGATTTGGCTCTTTAGATGAGGAAGCGTTAAATAAAGCCATTGATACACTGATTGATTTACAAGACTCTGGCAGAATGATAGGCGTCATTTCACATGTTGCCGAATTAAAAGCTGCCATGCCCGCAGTGTTACATGTCGAAAAAACGTTAAGCGGACATAGTACAACGCATTTTGAAGTAAAGTAAGTGCCAGGCACTGAAACAATTCTGAATTGCACGAAAACAGTGCCAGGCACTCACACAATTTAAGTAAAAACCCACTAAGACTCCTGCGGCTTACGGTGCTGAGCGGAAGGCGAAGTGGGTTTTTACGCTATAGGAAGAATCCGTCACTATTTTCTGCGTGTTTGTACGTTAGCTGTTGTTCCTTTTTTGGCTGCGACTACTTTTTTTACAATAGGAATAACGATGGGTGCAAATTTTATAGCAGTTTTAACTATTTTTGATACTTTCACAAATACGACAGCTCCTTTTAACGAATTTTTAACGAATTACACGTACAGCTTGCACAATATTCCAAATGACAATAGCTAATGATACGAGTAAATAAATTGCAAATGATACAAACCATATAATAATAAATGTATTCCCATTTGCAGAAGGCTCAAACATGTTGAAAGACATAGACGAAAATATAAAAACGATAAAGAAGATGATGCCAAAGACAAACGGAATTAAATGTGAAATAAGAGCTCTGATAGCATGTCTTTTGATATCACGATCTTGTGAAACAAAATAAACAACTAACGGTACGATAAATGGTGCAAAGAAAATACTGAGATAACTAAAGGCGGGTAAAATTTTTTGATTCTCCATCATTGTTCCTCCTTTTTTATTATTTACGCATGAAAAAATTGAAAGTTTCAAAAAAATTAGCGTGGAAAAGGTTGTAATCGTCCAGACGTTTTCGTACAATGAGGGTGTTCAATAAAAAATAAGATGTAACGACCACAAGGGGAGCTGATGATGTCAGCTGAGACTGGGCACGTAATGCCTTTACTCTTTGAACCTGTAAGTTAATACTTGCGTAGGGATGTGGATAGAAACCGACACTTTTACGATGTGAGGCTCTGTCCTGGCATCGTTTTTTTATGCCGGATTGAGGCGCATATCAATAATTGATTTCTATTCCTGCTCTTGTATCCTACATCGGAACAAAGGAGAGAATACTAATATGGACAAAAAAAGACTACTAATGTTGGTGGAGATTGCCATTTTCGCAGCGGTAGGGCTTGTGCTCGATCAAGTTTCCTTTAAAGTATGGGCACAAGGTGGCTCAGTGAGCTTAGTCATGATTCCAATCATTTTAATGGCGTTTCGTTGGGGACTATTGCCAGGGCTCACAACCGGGCTTTTGATTGGTGTTATACAAACAATGTTTGGTGCCTATATTGTGCACTGGCTTCAAGGATTACTAGATTACGGTGTAGCCTTTACCGTAGTAGGTTTAGCGGCAATCGTTCGTGAACCTGTATTAAAAGCAGCGACAGCTTTAAATAAAAAGAAAATGGCTAGTTATATTGTCCTCGGTACGCTGTTGGCTGGATTCCTTCGTTATCTTGCACACACGTTCGCAGGTGCAGTATTCTTTGCCGAATATGCGGGCGATCAAAATGCATGGATCTATTCAATCATTTATAATGGAACATACATGCTACCAGCAACCATCTTAACTGCAATTGTTGGTGTGCTATTATTTACAGCGGCACCACAATTGATGCAACGAAAATCTTAAACAATATAAGCCTATCCAAATGCTGAAAATAGTATGCTAAGTATTTCTTAGTATGCTATTTTTTATTGGGCAAATTGTTCTGTTTTTATTTGATGGTACGTCTAAAATCATATCGGCATAGAATAATTAAAGCGTTTGGCGTTATGCACATTTAAAGTTATGTTATATTAAATAATAGATATTAGATGAAAGGGACGTTAAAAATGATTGTAAAAACGCAAGAAGAAATTGAAGCATTTAAAAAAATTGGTCGCATTTGTGCCGAAATTCGTGAGACGATGAAGGCAGCTACAAAACCAGGTGTGACAACACTTGAATTAGATGAAATTGCAGGTCGCATGTTTGCTGAAGCAGGAGCTATTTCAGGTCCTAAAGGTGAATATGATTTCCCAGGATACACTTGTATTAGTGTCAATGAAGAAGTGGCACATGGTATTCCAGGACAACGTGTCATTCAAGAGGGAGACATCGTCAATATCGACGTATCTGGTTCTCTAAACGGCTACTTTGCAGATACAGGTATTTCATTTGTAGTAGGTGAAGGTTATGAAGATAAAGAAAAACTTTGCCGCGTAGCGAAAAGTGCCTTTGATCGCGCTATGACAAAAGTAAAAGCTGGTTCAAAATTAAACCAAATTGGGAAAGCGGTAGAGCGTGAAGCTTATGCCAATGACTTAACGGTTATTATGAATTTAACTGGTCATGGTTTAGGTCGTTCATTGCATGATGAGCCAAATCACATTTTAAACTATTATGATGCATGGGATTCAACAATTATGAAAGAGGGCATGGTTCTTGCAGTGGAGCCGTTTATTTCAGCGAAAGCAGAGCATATCGTTGAAGCTGGTGATGGCTGGACATTTGTCACTCCTGACAAATCGTTAGTTGCCCAAATTGAGCATTCTATTATTGTCACGAAAGATAAACCAATCATTTTAACTGCATTAGATGAAGCATAATAAACTAAAAACCTGCTTACCGATTTAATTTCGGTAAACAGGTTTTTTTTTGACGAAAAGAATGCCAACTACGAGGACGCCGCATAAAAATAAAGCTGCGGTTGTCACAAGTAATTCATCAAGGCGATTATGCAATACGATGCCAATAAAGGCCCATATAAATACGCTAGGATAAATAATATCGAAGTGATGGTAACGAATATGTAAAGCGATGGCTGTTCCTATTGTCAGTAAAATAACTGCCCAAAGAGGGTTGCTCAGTCCGAAACCATGCCACTCATAGGATGTTAGTATAAAACTTGCATTGGTCAACATCATAAACGTAGACCATGCGAAGTAAAGTGAAAATGGCAGTCGACCTGTTAGCGTATTATTTGTAAAAGAGTACGTATTGTAAAGGAAAAATAAGTACAGTACTAAAATTACTGAAGAGCAGAAAAATATTATGAAAAATTCATAATGCCAAAATAAAATAGTGAGCGCTTGTAATATGCATACATTGCTAAAGAGAACAGTCTGTTTAATAGATGTCTTTTTAAAATTCTTAACTAACCAATAAGCGAGCAAAATGTAAATCAATATCCATATCATATAGCTAATATTAATAGGTGCAAACATTACGGGAAAACGATTTGAGATTTCTAACGTAGATTGACCATTTATTGTTATGAAATAGGATGCAAAGGTTAGGATGAGTGAGACAATATACGTTATTGTCATTAAAATAATCTTAGGCAAGGCTTCCTCTCCCTTCGTACTAAATTTTATAGGGGAAAGACAAATAAGTATAGCACTGTCTCAAAATATCTATTTTATTATACCGGAAAATCCTTACAATGTAACAAGTGAATTTGCGTAAATCATCTACAATTTACCATTTGAATAGGCATCCAAATATTTCTTTAGTACAATATAAATATCCAATTTGAAGGAGTGGAATTTTATGACGCAAAATCTAAAAAATCTTGACCTATCAATTGAACTAGATAAAAAATTATATAAAAAGAAGTTAAAAGTACTCCAATATGAAATGTTAAATGCACAGCAATTTTTATTAAACAATAAAATCGGGCTTATTCTAGTATTTGAAGGGATGGATGCAGCGGGGAAGGGTGGCGCCATTAAACGTCTTATTGAACGTGTTGACCCACGAGGTTATATCGTCCACCCCATTTCAGCTCCACAGCCGCACGAGCTGCGATATAATTACTTACAACGATTTTGGAGAAAATTACCGCAACATGGACAAATCGCAATTTTTGACCGTTCGTGGTATGGGCGCGTGTTAGTAGAGCGTATTGAAGGTTTTGCGACAAAAGAAGAGTGGTCACGAGCATATGAAGAAATCAACAACTTTGAAAAGATACTAACTGCTGGAGACTACATTATTATAAAATTTTGGCTACATGTGTCTGAAGAAGAGCAGTTAAAGCGTTTTAATGAGCGTGCACAGGACCCATATAAATCTTGGAAGTTAACAGATGAAGACTGGAGAAATCGTGAGAAAACGCCACAATATATAGCAGCGGCAAATGAAATGTTCGAAAAAACAGATAAGAAAAATGCTCCTTGGGTATTGGTGGCAGGAAATGATAAAAAGCATGCGCGCGTACAAGTGCTACAAGAAACACTTGCACATATTGAACGTGAGGCACAAAAAAGAGGGCTACATTTAACAAACGTTTTAGATCAGTCCCATTTAGAGGATGATGAGTCATCAAGTATAGGCCTTCAAATTCATTCTAAAAATACAAAGAAATAATAAGTATGATGCTGCACCTCTTTTAGTAGTAGCAGCATCATGTATTACATACAATGAACATGTATTGACATTTATCGGAAGGCTTGTGGGGAGAAATGGTGCTAAAAATTTGGAATTTATTAAGGAAAAAGGGTGGAAATGTGGTCTCAATTCAGGGGGAGAAATGCTACGTTCGCACATTCCAAGAAAAAGATGCACAAAGCTTAACAGGTTTAGTAAGCCGCAATAAATATTTTTGGTCTACATATGAACCGTTACAGCGTCCTGAATACTACACAATTGACGCACAATATAAAAAAATACAAGAAAGTTTATATTTAATGGGTTCAAAGAGGGAATATACTTTTGGAATCTATGAGCTAGGTACAAATAATTTAATTGGTCATATTTCATTATATGCTATTAAGCGTTTACCGTATTCGAGTGCATTTGTTGGTTATGCGATGGATGAAATCTATGTGGGCAAAGGCATAGTAACGGAAGCGGTAGAATTAGTTGTACAATTTGCCTTTGAACAAATAGGGCTCCATCGAGTGGAAGCCTATGTATCGACTGAAAATAGCGCCTCTATTCGAGTGCTAGAAAAATCAGGGTTTCAACAAGAAGGCTTGTTAAGAAAATTATTGTATATCAATGGTCAATGGGTAGATCACTACATGTATGCTCGCCTAGAGCCATTGTCATGAATGCACAACAGGCTATAAAGTGTAAAAAGTGTTAGATTGACTGCTATCAATCTAACACTTTTTTGCAATGTCGTTGATGTCCGCTACGGCGGCGCTTTCCGCTTAGCACAGTAAGCTGCAACCCTCGCAGTTGCGATGAATGTCCGCGTCTTACATTGTGCGCTGTTCTGAGCAGGAGTCACCGCCTTCGGCCATCAACTAGTAACTCGGTGCTGATTTATTGCAAAACAATGTAGCTAAGGTTTCGTATATATAGATGCTACGCTTTAAAAATGATTATTTAATAGCTTCAAAGGTGATGGTTTGATTTCGATTTGTAGGATATTGCTGATAGCAATAGTCTGCTGAAATAACGATATCTTTAAAGCCAACTTGCATTAAAAGCCTCTTGAATTCATTTATCCCATACCATTTCAATGTGAATATTTCGAATTCGCTGTCGATACAATTGCCTTCACGCCATTTATCGTAGCGATGGTGGGTAGTAGTTGTTTGGTTAATATAATTTACTTCAGATTGTGTTGCTTGCAATGTAATGATCTCGCCTTGGCTGTTTGTAAACGTTCGATAGCGAGAGCTCCCTTCATTAAAATCCGGGTGTAAAAATATATCTAGAATCAATCTGCCGTTAGACTCTAAATGATTGTAAAAATTAGTTAGTATAGAATAAGCCTTGTTTTCATCAGTAATTAATAAAAACGTGCCTGCGGGGATAATGATTGCTTCATACAGTTGGGCTGCTTGAAAGGTCTCCATATTTGCATGAAAAATATTCGCTTCTTGATTTGCCTCTTTTAAATTATCTCGACAGTACACTAACATATCTTCGGACAGATCGAAGCCTTCGATTGCTAACCCTTGTTCAAGCAAAGGAATTAAAATCCGGCCCGTTCCAACAGCCGGCTCTAATATTTTACCTTTAACATGAGCCAGGCGTTGGCTATAATATTCAACATCTCCAAATGAACTGCCGATTGGTTTATCTAAGTTATAAACCTCTGCTGAAATAGAGTGGTAAGTTTGCATTTCCTTCCTCCAGTAATAGTATGTATTTTGTTAAATTCTACCAAATAAATATATAGAACACAAGAAATATCAAATAAAAGAAATGGATAGTACTTATAATTTTATTTGGAGGTGAGATAAATGGATGAACAGATACAATTTATGATTGACTGGATTGAAGGTAAATTAACAAATCAATTTTCGTTAGATGAACTTTCGAATCGTATGGGATATTCACCATACTATTGCTCGTTTAAATTTCATCAAGGAACAGGTATAACGATTCGACGATATATTCTTCTTAGAAGATTGTATTTATCTACAGAAGATTTGACACAGAACCGGAAAATCATCGATATCGCCTTTGATTATGATTACTCTTCGCAGGAAGCGTATAGCAGAGCCTTTAAAACTGTTTTTGGTATTAGTCCTAGAGAATATCAGCTTAGTAAGTTGCCTGTTCAATCAATTAATAAACTCACGATAAATAAAAATGAGGAATGGTGTGGAATGAAAGCTAACCAAAAATTTGACCTTGAGCGGTTACAAAGTAACAAGTGGGAGTTTTTTGACAAGGACGTACTTAATATACTAAACGGTCAAATGATGTTTGAGGAGTTTAAGAATCAGAGGCTAATGGGAGATTCGGATTATGCTCCATTTAATGAAGCGATGTGCGTAAATGCTACTACTACACAAGTTTTTGATAATGCGTTTATCCAGAAACGAGCTTACGGACATAATGATTCGCTAGAAAATTATGTTCAAATGGTAATTACACCATTAGAAAGACTGTTTAACAAGGAATATCAATGTATCGTATTATGGTTTGGTGAAGACATGTTTTGTCAAATGAACCTACTTACCATACTCTCTTATCTTGAACAGTCAGGCTATGAGGGGAAAGTGTTATTAAATAGTTTTAGGGAAGACGAATTTAAAGTAAATCAAAGTGAACTGCAATTAGGGCATTATCAAGCTATATATAAGGAAGTATTAGTCAACCATAAGAGGCCGTCACTTGAAGTACTACCAGTGATGTATCAAGCAATCAATATATATTTAGATATGCTAAAAGAAAATAATGCAGTTGTAAAATATATTGCCAAACATAAAGATGTACCAACAAGTGAATTATTACAGCAATTGTTTAAGCTGTTTTCAACAGTAGGCTATGGTGATACTCAATATTTACAGCTTATCAATAAAGTAAGGCAATAAAAAACGTGTCTATCCATACGATAGACACGTTTTTTATTCTATATAGAATGATTCCCTGCTTGCAGTTATGTTAGCAACAGGTTAAGCCCAAGCAGTGTTAATTGAATGATTTACTACCATCGTCAATTAAATCAAGGCGGCCAGTATTAGGATCAATTACTAGACCGTGAACAGGCACAGTTTGAACCATTAGTGGGTGATTACGAATTGTATCGACACTTTTCTTTACGCTTGTCGCTACATCGCCAAAGCCACGTAAGAAATCTTTTAAATCAATTCCTGAGTATTCCATCATTTTAATCGTTTCTTCTTTAATACCTCGGTTAACCATTTTGCTAAGCATTGCATCTGGATCAACTGCGCTCATACCACAGTCGTAATGTCCAACTACATACACTTCATCTGCTTGCAGCTCATAAACAGCAACAAGTAAACTACGCATTACGGCACCAAATGGGTGACTTACTAAAGCACCGGCACTTTTGACAATCTTGACGTCACCGTTTCTTAAGTTCATCGCTTTTGGTAATAGTTCAACTAGGCGCGTATCCATACAAGATAATACAACGATCCGTTTATCAGGATACTTAGTTGTAATAAATGGCTCGTATTTTTTTTCTTGAACGAAATCTTCATTAAATTTTAAAATATCTTTTAACATTGACATGAAAGTTTGCTCCCTTCCCTACAAAAATATTTTAGAGCAAAAATTCAAATATGCAAACAATAATAACAATATTCACGTAATATTTATGAAAAACAGAGCAGTTTAGTAAGTTATTTAGCGAGTCGAAATGAAAGAAATGATTTATTTTTTTCAAAAAATAAGAAGGGCTAAGGGACAAAAGTGTGTTTTGCTCTCTACAAAATAAGCCACAACACTCGCTGGCGCATTACGTTACTAACAACTGAAATTAATGCGAATGTGCTTTTTGGGAAATTTTTATTTAGAGGTAGACGAAATCAACTTTGATTTATTTTTAGGAAATCAAAAAAATGTTACAATTTTGTGTTTTATATTTTATATTTTTTATTCTTTAATTAAAATATAAGAAGAATCAGAATATTCAAGGAGGAGTTTTACAGATGAGAAAATTATTTTTTATGTTGACTTGTTTGGTTCTCTTATTCTTTTTCGCAGGAAATTTTGGTTTAACAGCATTACGATGCGTTTAGATTTGTTAAATGAAGAAGCAAAAATTGAAAATGATGAAGTTGGAAATTTACTTTTAACAAAAGGAGAGTATTCAGAGGTATTGCCAATTCAAGCGATAGATAGTAATGGTAATGAGGTGAAATTAATTTGTAAATTAGTTGATAACGGGCTAATTATAGAATTACATAACGGTGAACAACCGATCCAAACGACCACTCTTGCTCGCTCTAAATGGAAGTGTGCATTAGGTGTTATTGGGGGTTATTATCTTGGTGCATTAACTGGTTTAGGGGTAGGTGCGGGTGTTGGAACTGTAATTCCTGTTATTGGTAATTCCGTAGGTGCTGCCGGAGGGGCTATTATAGGCGCAGCGGGCGGAGCTATGTAAGGTGCATCATCCTCTTGTTTTGATTAGTATATAGGAGTGAATGGTATGCTAAATGTAGATTATTTTTATAGTGTGCCAATGATATTGGCTTATTATGTCTGCTTAATCTTGTGGATTTGTTTGCTGTTAGCATTAGAAACGACTTTACTATGGGCTTTATTAAATCCATTAAATTTAGGTTTAATTTACAACATAGTATTTGGCATTATTTATCAGATTAAAAAAAAGCAGCGTGTGTAATTTTCTTTATGCAGTTATACTCAATATATCCCGAGGGTAATTCTCTCGGGGTATTTTTGTGGGTAAAAAAGACTGAAGACAAAGCCAAATTGCTTTGACTTTGTCTCCAGTCTGAAACAGCCACGGAAAGTAGCTGATAATTTAATTAATATTTTTCTTTTGGTTGTGGGTCTACAGTTACTGAAGATTTAGAATCTAAGCCAACTTGTAGGTAGTGAATGAAAAAGGCTAGAGAAATTAATAATACGACTGAAAAACCAATTACAGTTGTAACGAACATTATAAAAGCTCCTCTCTACTTAAATAATCTACTATAAGAACTACATTTATTATACAATAGGTTGCTAGGAAAATGTAAGGATAATTTATGACATCCATAAGATACCTAGCCTAGAATAATATTATTATGGTGGACTATTTGCTTAAAACGCCCAGTTGCCATGGCGGAAAATTGGTTCGATTTGACCATCAGCTGTTATGCCATCAATATCCATATTGGCAGAACCAATCATAAAGTCAACATGCGTTAAGCTTTGATTTAGACCATGCTTTAGTAACTCTTCTTTAGACATTTCTTTGCCGCCTTCAATGCAGAATGCATAGGCATTTCCTAGCGCTAAATGATTAGAGGCGTTTTCATCAAATAATGTATTGTAAAATAATAAACCAGATTGGGAAATAGGGGATTGATGTGGAACAAGTGCTATTTCACCAAGATAATGAGCACCTTCATCAGTTGCGATTAGAGAAGCTAAAATTTCTTGCCCTTGTTCAGCTTGGCTATCGACTATCCGGCCATCTTTAAATGTTAACTTAAACTGATCGATAATATTTCCACCATAGCTTAATGGTTTTGTATTAGATACATAGCCATTGACACCTGTTTTTAACGGTGCTGTAAACACTTCCTCGGTTGGCATATTCGCCATAAATGTTTGACCTTGTGTGTTGATGCTACTACCACCTGACCATATATGGTTTTCTGGTAATGCAATTGTTAAGTCTGTTCCTGGCGCTGTATAGTGAAGGGATTTGTATTGTTTCCCGTTTAGATAGTTAGCTTTGTTTTGTAACTGTTGAGCATGTGCTTCCCATGCACTTACGGGATGCTCCTCGTCTATACGTGTCGCCGCAAAGATAGCTTCCCATAATGCATCTACTTGCTGGTCTTCTGGTAGATGAGGGAATACTTTGGCTGCCCATTGTTTAGAAGGAGCTGCCATAACGGTCCAGCTAAATTTATTCGCCTGCAACATTTTATAGTAATTTGCGAGTGCTTTACCTGACGCTTTTTGGAAAGACATAATTTTTTCATGCTCTATGTCCTTTAGAAGGTCTGGATTTTGTGAAACGATGCTTAAAAAGGCAGCACCTTGTTCAGCAAGCCATTCACGTTCTTGAATTTTCCATGGAGGAAAGAAATCAAATGAGTCTTTTGGAGCTTTTTCATAACGTGTACGGACAAGTCGGTCATCCGATAAATCAACAAATACCTGTTTTGCACCATTTTCATAGGCAATTTTAGTAATTATTTCTGCTAGTTTTAAGTTATCGGTCGAACAACTCACATAAAGATATTGATTTTCTTGGATATTTACTCCTATTTTCACGGCTAATTCGGCATATCTTAGTAATTTTGTGTTAAATGATAATAACAAATTCTTAACTCCCTTCAATAAAAGACAATTTAGTGTATTATTCTTAATTCAATATAATCAAATATGGTCGAAATGTGAATAAAAAGCATTTATTTCATCGAAAAATTAAAGAAATACATTTATACTTGTAATATCTTTATTTAAATTATGGAAAATGGGACGAAAATAAGTAAGTATAGAAGATTTGGAGGTTCTAAAATGGATTTATCGTCAGTAGTAGGGCTAATTTTAGCATTCGTCGCATTGCTAACAGGGATGGTGTTAAAAGGTGTAAATTTAAGTGCCTTTTATAACCCAGCGGCTATCTTAATTATCATTTTCGGTACTATATCAGCTGTAACAATTGCCTTTCCATTAAAGGAATTAAAGCGTGTACCAAAGCTGTTTAAAATTCTTTTTAAAGAAACAAAACTAGCGGATGATATTGAAATTATTAAGATGTTTTCACAGTGGGCTGATTTAGCACGTCGTGAAGGTTTGTTAGCGTTAGAAAGTAAAGCTTCAGAAATTGAAGACCCATTTTTGAAAAATGGTCTTACATTAGCAATTGATGGTCAAAACGCAGACTATATTCGTGACGTATTAACGGAAGAAGTAGAAGCGATGGAAGACCGACATACAAGTGGTGCAGCCATTTTTACACAAGCAGGTACATATGCCCCGACATTAGGGGTACTCGGTGCGGTAGTAGGGTTAATCGCAGCGTTAGCAGATATGAATGATATCGATAAGTTAGGACATGCCATTTCAGCTGCATTCATGGCAACTTTATTAGGTATCTTTACAGGTTACGTTTTATGGCACCCATTTGCCAATAAGTTAAAACGTAAATCAGCAGTTGAAGTGAAACAAAAACGCATGATGATTGAAGGCATCCTTTCTGTATTAGAAGGGGAAGCGCCACGTGTTATTGAACAAAAATTATCTTCTTATTTAACGATGGAAGAGCGTCGTCAAATTTCGGGTGAAAGCGGGGCGGGCGGCCTTGGCAAAGAAAGCTAAGAAAAAAAAGCATGAAGAGCACGTTGATGAATCTTGGCTAGTACCGTATGCTGATATTTTAACGTTGTTACTAGCGTTATTTATCGTACTTTTTGCATCGAGTTCAGTTGACCAAGAAAAGTTAGAACGATTATCTGCGGTCTTTAATCAGGTGTTTGATGGAGGGACAAGCTTTTTAGAACAGCCTTCTCCATTACCGACGCCTAATCCAAGTCCTGAGCAAACACCGCAACAGCAACAACAGAACTCAGCGTATTTAAAAGATCAACAAGAACTAGCTGAAATAAAAGATAGTGTTGATAATTTTATTGCGGTCAATGAGATGGAAGGTCAGTTCGCAACAGAAATGACAGATGAAGGTTTGCTTGTCACGATTCGTGATAGCATTTTGTTTGACCCGGGTAGAGCTACAATTAAGCCAGAGTATAATAAAATTGCTGCTGAACTTGCAGGGGTTTTAGTATCAGATCCAGCACGTAGTATTGTTATCACAGGTCATACGGATAACGTTCCGCAAACAGGTCCTGAATTTGCTTCTAACTGGGAACTTTCTGTTATGCGTGCCGTAAACTTTTTAAAGATTTTAGTAGATAGTAACTCGAATCTTGATCCGGTTTATTTTAGTGCAAAAGGATATGGTGAATATAAAGCCATTGCACCAAACAATACGGCAGAAGGTCGCGCAAAAAATCGTCGTGTAGAAGTGTTAATTCAACCACTTGTTGCCGAAGACGGTTCTGCTGCGAAAAACAGTCAGTAAAACAAAAGCTATTAGCAAAAGACATGAGGTCCTTGCTAATAGCTTTTTTGTGTGCTGAATAATTATTTACGTAAAGAGCCCAATTCAGCAACGATTGCTTGCATTTCACTAGGGCTAAATGAGTCGCGTTTCATAACCATTTCGTAAAGATAGACTAAATCTTCGTAATTGGCTTCATCGAAGTTCTCTGATTTCATGGCATCTACATTGACCATGCGAAGCTTGTCTTTCATTTGTTCGACCATATAAATAACGTTTTCCTTTGACGCGATAGATAAATCCATTCAATTAAACCTACCTTTCTTAATCCTAGCCAATATCATTTCATTGAATAAAAAAAATGTCAACACTGTATTTGGGCGTTGCTTTAAAAATAGACTGTTATTGGGTAGAATAAGGGCAGTAAGCTGTTTCATTATTAAAAAAAAGGGAATAACATTAAATAATCCAGGGGGTAAATCATATGGCTCAAAGTAAATTATTAGCATCTATCATAGTAGGCGCAGCAGTGGGTGCAGCTATCAGCATGTTTGATCGTACGACACGACAAAAAACAATCGCTACAACAAAAAGAATGAAAGAATCGGTATCCTATTACGCATCGCATCGCAGCGAACTGCAAGACTTAATTGAAGAAAAAGTGCTGGCAGCTAAAGTGCTATGTGATACTGTATCGGAAAATGTTAACACACTTGCGGAGAAAGTGGATGAATTTAAAGAATTACCTTCCACAATCCAAGGCATGGTTAACGATACAAAATCAGCTTTCTCTTCAGATAAAGAATAAGTTGTAGTACAGGAGGGAATTAAATGGAAAAGAAAAAAGCATCCATCCATGCAACATTTGGTGAAGTGAAAACATTTTTCTCGCCAGATGAAGAAGTTGTAGATGTGATGACATCGAAGGGGTTTATTCAAGATTTAATACTTCGCATTCAACGCGTTGAAATATCTGCTCTTGGGGCACAACTTGCTTATTTCTTTTTACTATCTTTCTTCCCCCTACTAATTTTCCTTGTTACACTATTGCCATATTTAAACTTAGAAACAACGCAAGTATACTCGTTTTTAGTTAATTACATGCCTGATGAAGTATATAGGCTTATTGAAAGTACACTAAATGAAGTGTTAACGAACCGTAATAGTAGTTTATTATCTATCGGGGTACTAGGCACGATATGGTCTGCGTCCAAGGGGATTAATGCATTAATAAGAGCGTTAAATAAAGCGTACGATACAGAAGGTAGAGTAGGGTTTATAGACAGAGGGCTCTCGCTTGTATTTACTATAGCGTTAGTTATTGTCATTGCAGTAGCGCTTCTTTTACCTGTTTTTGGTCAGCAAATTGGGCATTTTTTGTTTTCAATCGTCAACATTGAAGATGAGTTTGAATCTCTTTGGCGTAATATTCGCTGGTCGATGCCGCCATTGCTTATCTTTTTAGTGTTAATGGCAATTTATTGGTTAGTTCCGAATACAAGCCCGCGATTGAAGATAATGGGCGTATGGCCAGGGGCAATATTTTCTACGCTTGCTTGGCTAGTTGTGACATATGGTTTTTCTTTTTATATTGGTAATTTTGGAAATTATTCTGCTACATATGGTAGTATTGGTGGCGTTATTATTTTAATGCTATGGCTGTATTTTACAGGGATGATTTTAATTTTTGGTGGTGTGCTGAACGCCACGATGCAAAAAAGAGCCTTGCTAAAAGCGGAAGGTGCTATTAAATAGCTTTAGAAAAAAAGGGTGGTCTCAGATTGAGGCTACCTTTTTAGTATTTTTTATATTCATGCCGAATTTTTTTGTTAAGGTGTTACTTTCAAAGGGTATAGGGATCAGAGTAGCTCCTAAATCGGAAAAATCCACTACGCTTTCCGCGGGCACACACGGAAGCCGCAACCCTCGCTAATGCGCGGGTTTGTAGCGTCTTATGTTGCGTGCGTTCGGAGCAGGAGTCTACGTGGATTTTTCCTTAGTTAGTCATAGCATAGAAATTGTGTGAGAATTGTTTGTGTGCCTGGCACTTACTCGCAAAAATTAGTTGAAGCCGTGCCTGCGGAAAGGGAGCGCCTGTAACGGAAATCAGCGTTTGTCGATGCTAATGAGAGTAGTTTATTTGATTGAAGTGAAGGGTTGCTCGACTCCTGCGGGACAAGCGTGAGACTTAAGACCCCGCCCGCGGAAAGCGAGCAACCCGTAACGGAAATCAATGGCAATAGTTTAATTCTATGAATTTGATGACACATTGAAGGGTGGTCTCGCTTTGAGACCACCCTTTTATACATTTTTATTAAGCATTCGTAAGCCGTTTAAAATCACGAGAATGGTACTACCTTCATGGCCGATAACGCCTAGTGGTAAATCGACAGCTTGTAAAAAGTTAGAGGCTATTAGTATCACAATAATGCCGATCGAGAAGAAGATGTTTTGCTTTACAATTCGTTGCATTTTACGTGATAGGCGGACGGCATAAGCGATTTTAGATAAGTCATTTTTCATTAACACAACGTCTGCTGTTTCGAGAGCAACATCTGTACCTTCGCCCATAGCAATACCAGTAGTAGCTGTTGCTAAGGCAGGGGCGTCATTGATGCCGTCTCCGACCATCCCTACAAAGCGATGTTCAGCCAGTAAACGTTTCATCTCCGTAACCTTTGTTTCTGGAAGACATTCTGCGACGTATTCAGTAACGCCAGCTTCTTGCGCGATAACCTTTGCTGTTTTGTCATTATCACCAGTAAGCATAATCACATCAATACCTAATTCTTTTAACAATGCGACGGCTTTTTTTGCCTCATCGCGAACGGTATCTTTTAACGCTGCAAGAGCTACAATGCCTTCTTTGTCACGCATAAAAATAACTGTTTTACCTTCAGAAGTAAGCTTTGCTAAAGCGTTATTCGCGAAAGCATTTGCTTCAACTTCACCTACGAAATCAGGTTTACCAATCAAATACTCCGTTTCATTTACGTAGCCTTTCATGCCCCAACCAGGGATATCTTCAATCGTTGCTTGTGCAAACTGTGAAATGTGTTGTGCTTTTGCATAGTTTGTAACGGCTTGGGCTAACGGGTGATTCGATTGCGCTTCAATTCCTGCAAGGACAGCTAATGTTGCGTCCCGATCTAAGCCATCGCGTACAATAAAATCTGTAACGACTGGTTTTCCTTGTGTAAGCGTACCTGTTTTATCGACAGCTAATGCACGTAATACACTTAAATGTTCGAGATGTAAACCACCTTTGAATAGCACACCGTTTTTTGCGCCATTTGAAATGGCTGCTAATGTTGCAGGCATAATGGATGCAACGAGTGCGCAAGGTGAAGCAACTACTAACAAGACCATTGCTCGATAAAATGTTGTCGTCCAGTCCCAGCCGATTAAAAAATGGGGTAGGAACATCATAAGTGCAACAGAAAGTAAGACGAATTTTACATAAGTTCCTTCAAATTTTTCGATAAATTGCTGTGAAGGAGATTTTTCACTTTGCGCACTTTGTACAAGCATAATAATTTTTTGGAATAACGTTTCAGAATTTGGCTTCGTCATTTCCATTGTAATGGCCCCGTTTAAATTAACGGTTCCTGCAAATACTTCATCACCTTCAAATTTCGCAATAGGTAATGGTTCTCCGCTAATAGCAGATTCATCAATAGAAGACTGTCCTTTAAAAATAATACCGTCAGCTGGGACACGTTCACCAGGTTTAATGAGCAAGTGGTCGCCAATTTGTAGAGTAGAAACAGCAACCTTCATCGGTTCAAACCCGCCACGTACTAACCATGCCTCTTCCGGCTGTAAATTCATCAAAGCAGAAATTTCACGATGACTTTTGTTCATAGCGTACGTTTCAAGAGCACCACTAACAGCAAAGATAAAAATGAGGATTGCGCCCTCTGTCCAATAACCGATAGCAGCTGAGCCTATAGCAGCTAAAATCATTAGCAACTCTACGTTCAATTTTTTGTCTTCTAACGTTTCTTCAATACCTTCTTTTGCTTTGGCAAAGCCTCCGACGCAAAATGCCACAATATATAGAAGAACGGACGCTGTTGTTTGATCATTTGTATCTAAACGCCATGCAAGTAAAATAAATAATCCTGCCATAATAGCAGCAATGAGTTCGGCATGCACCTTGATATTCTCAATTAAATTATTATTTTCTCGATTAGAGTATTCCAATTAAATCCCCCCTGATAATGAAAATCAATATCAAAACCCTTATTAAACAAGGTATTGTAAGCATTTCTGTAGATGATAATCACTTTCATTTACATCTTTTCTACTTTAGAATTATTATAACAAAGGTGTTTGGAAAAAGAAAGCAATAACTTTTTTTCATCTGGTCTAAGCAACCTAGCAAAAAAATATAATGAGGTGTTTAAGAAACTGCAGGTAGTTATTTGCCTGGTGATTATGTAAGAAGAACAGAAAAAGACACAGTATATTCACTAGGAATATTCTGTGCCTTTATATTTTGTGTCCGTAACGGATAATTGTTTTTAATTAAAAAGTTTTTCTATATTAGAAAACTCTTTCTGCATGTTGCGCTAGTTTTTCTAAAGAAGATTTGTCTACATCAGCGTGAAGGGAGTTGCCGTGAGAGTCCATTGTTACGACAGCTGTGAACCCTTCAACATTTAAGTGCCACATAGCTTCAGGAATACCGAATTCCATTAAGTCTACACCATCTACACCTTTAATGCAGTCTGCGTAGTATTGAGCAGCACCGCCAATGGCATTTAAGTAAACACCGCCATGTTCGCCTAAAGCAGCAAGCGTTTTTGGACCCATACCACCTTTACCAATAACAGCACGGATACCGAATTTTTTCATAATATCGCCTTGATATGGTTCCTCACGAATAGAAGTAGTCGGACCAGCAGCTTTCACTGTCCAGTTACCTTCTTCGTCTTTAGCCATTACAGGACCACAGTGATAAATAACTTGTCCGTTAAGATCTACTGGTGCATCATGACTCATTAAGTGATGGTGAATAGCGTCGCGGCCAGTGTACATACGACCAGTAATCGCTACAACATCACCTACTTTAAGTGAACGAATTTGTTCTTCAGTAATTGGCGCAGTAAGTTCTACGACATCTGTGAAAGTTTCATCTGCTGTTGCAGCAACTTCTTCTGCTTCTTTAAATGTAATTTTTTCACCTTCTTGGTAGTGCCAGTTGATGATTTCGCCAGTTTCTGGATTAATATCAACTGCCATACGACGGTATGCCCAGCAGTTATATGCTACAGATACGTAGAATGAAGCTGGAATACGGTGCATAACGCCAATTTTACAACCAAGTAAAGTTGCTTCACCGCCGAAGCCCATTGTACCTATACCAAATGTATTTGCAGTTTTCACAACATAGTCTTCTAATTTTGCTAAATCTGGATTTGGGTTTGTATCTTCTACATGACGGAATAATTGCTCTTTTGCTAAATCATATCCTGAAGAGCGATCGCCACCGATACCTACACCGATAAAGCCTGCAGAACAGCCTTGACCTTGTGCTTGATATACAGAGTGTAAAATACATTTACGGATACCATCTAAATCACGACCAGCACGGCCAAGACCGTCTAATTCACATGGTAGGCTGTACTGGATGTTTTTGTTTTCGCAGCCGCCACCTTTAAGAATTAATTTAATCGTAATATAATCTTTTTCCCATTGCTCGAATTTCATTACTGGCAGACCATCACCAAGGTTATTACCGCTGTTTGCACCAGTTAATGAATCCACAGCATTTGGACGTAATTTTGCATCCGCAGTTGTATCGTTAATAGCTTTTTTGATAGCTTCTTTTATTTCTAATTGATTTACACCTACAGGCGTGTAAATTTTAAATGTTGGTAGACCAGTATCTTGACAGATTGGTGATACATTGTCTTCTGCCATAATAATATTATTTGAGATTGTTTCTAAGCTCATTGCTGCACGCGTACCCGCATTTTCAGCTTCTTTCGCTTTTTTAATGGCACGACGTACGTCTTTTGGTAAGTTTGTAGACGTTTCAGTAATTAAATCGTAAAGACTTTTCTCTAAAGTTTGAAGATTCATTTTGATATTGCCCCCCAATGAAAATTTGATTATTTCCACGAACCATTATACTCTTTTCCACTAATGAAAAAAAGAGTACTTCTAATAGTGGAGAAATAATCGATTAATTTTATAGAATTTCTAGTTTTTATTGATTAATCACTATCTGTGCAAAGAAAAAAGGATTTGATTTTTAAGAACATCTGTTCTAAAATGGAATTAACTTAATTTTAAGGAGGATATTTCATGTTTGAAACAAAATCATTAAAGTTACCAAAGGAAGTTGAGCAATATCGCCATATAATAGAAGAAACATTGCAACCTGTTATTGACATCGAAACGCATGAAAGAGAAACGACTTTATTTGAGAGCAAATTTGCAGGTAATCCATATTTTCCACTTGCGATGGAATATCCAAAAAACGAACAACAACAACCGTTAAAACTTTTAGCACAAATTAATTTTGCGGATGTACCGAAACACATAGCTAATTTTCCTGAAGAGGGAATACTGCAATTTTATATTGATGGTTATGATGATGTACTGGGAATGGATTTCGATAAGGGGAACAATCAAAGTGGTTTTCGCGTGATTTACCACGATACAATTGTCAAAGATGAATCACAGCTTATTCAAGACTTCTCATTTGTAGAGAATACGGCAGAAGAACTGTATTTTCCGGTGGAAAAGGAAATGGCAATTAGTTTTAAGGCCAAATTTGAACCTTTAACAATGGGCGATTTTAGAAGTAATGAAATATACAAAAGCATTGAAACAGCTATAGATGAAGATGAAGAGCTAGCAGATGTATTTTATGATGTCTTATCGGGAGATGGACATAAAATAGGGGGATATCCTTTCTTTACACAGGAAGATCCTCGAGCGTACGGTAATTATACTGATTCAACAACGTTGCTACTGCAAATAGATAGTGAAGGGGATCATATTATGTGGGGGGATTGTGGTGTGTGCAATTTCTTCATTACAGAAGAGGCACTAAAAAACAAGGATTTTAGCAATGTAGTGTACAATTGGGATTGTCATTAAAAAAAGCAGGCGAGCCTTTTAGTTGCTCGCTTGCTTTTGCTTGTCATTATTGTTCACGAGCGTTGAATTGCTCCATTTTTTCTTCTAAATCATCCATCATTTGAATTAAACGATCAATATCTTGTAATTCAGTCGTTTCTGGGTCGATGGCATCTAATACTTCTAAAAACATTTCAAGACGTTCTTTTAAGTAAGTAACTTGTTGCTCTTTATCAGTGATTGACTTTGACATGCATACACCTCATTTCGTCCTTTACATCGTAGCTGATTTGGGACTAAATTTCAATGCCTAGGTTAACACCTAGGACTAAGCGATTATTTTCAAAAAATAATAGACAGAATATTTACAATATTGATGTTGTATGTTAAAGTTATTTTAAGAAATAGTAAAGGAGCTGATTGTACAAAACGGTGAACTCTAACTCGAAAAGGAGGGAGTTTAAACAAGTAATCGGTAAATAAAAAGGCCGAAATTCGTGTTTATACAAGTTAAATGAAGATAAGTATTCGTTAAGCCTTAGCGTAAAATCACATGTGGTGAGCGCTAAGGCTTTTTGGTATGCTGTAATGTGGAAGCAGACTAGATGTTGGAGGAAAAAATGAATTACTTCGCAGATTACAGCAAAAAAAGGTTTACTATTTTAGTGATAATTGTATCCATATCGGGATTTTCCCAAGGGATGCTCTTGCCACTTATCTCAATTATTTTTGAGCGCGATGGTGTATCTTCCGCTTTAAATGGTTTAAACGCGACAGGTCTATACATAGGAACTTTATTAATTTCACCGTTTATTGAACAGCCTTTACGAAAATGGGGCTACAAACCAATTATTTTAATTGGCGGTGCACTTGTCTTTATTTCGCTTATAATATTTCCATTATGGAAAAGCGTCACATTCTGGTTTGTCTTACGCTTGTTAATTGGTGTCGGAGATCATGCACTGCATTATGCTACACAAACTTGGATTACGAGTACAGCGGATCATAAAAGTCTAGGTAAAGGTATGGCTATATATGGCTTGTCCTTTAGCACAGGCTTTGCAGTAGGGCCGTTAATGGTACAGCTGATTCAAATTACAGAGGCATTGCCGTTTATTGTGTCATCGATTATGTGCTTAATTGCTTGGTCTTTTGTATTTTTCTTACGCAATGAAAAGCCGGAGCGTTTAACAGGTGATATGAATGCACGCGGATGGAATCGATATAAGGTGGCGATTGTCTTTGGATGGATTGCATTTTTAGGGCCATTTGTATACGGTTTTTTAGAATCTTCATTGAACGCTTTATTTCCAGTTTATGCATTACGCATAGGCTTTGAAGTAGACATGATTCCGGTTATTTTATCGGTCTTTACATTTGGGGGCATTTTAACACAAGTGCCGCTTGGCGCACTCGGCGATAAAATTGGGCGACGCAATATCCTGATGTTTGGATCATTTGGAGGAGCCATTCTGTTTACTATTGCGAGCTTTTTTGAGCACTCACAAATGGCTGTAGCCATTGTATTTTTCTTCGCAGGTACACTTGTCGGTTCGATGTTCTCGCTCGGTATTACGTATATGGCTGATTTAACGCCGAAAGAGTTGCTACCAACTGGAAACTTATTATGCGGAATCGCTTTAAGTATCGGTAGCTTAACAGGACCATTTTTAGGTGGCGTTTACTTAGAATTTGTAAAAAATTATAGCTTCCTTATACTCGTAGCACTTTTATTATTAGCTGTTGCGACAGTTTTACTCGTATTCGGGAAAAATAAAAATAAGCGGCCAGTGACGGTTTAATGTCATGGTCGCTTTTTATAGGCAAAATAAAAGAGCGGGGCTCATCTCCCGCTCATAAAACAAAAAACGCCCAGCAAATCCGTGCTGTAATGGCGTTTTTCGGTGTGACACGGATGTTTAAGTCCATGCCACGTAGGTTTGGCACCTAGAGATATATTATACAGATAAGCTTCTATAAAAGCAATTAGATAATAATGGAATAGAGAAACTTAATCTTTTAACTAGAATATTTATCTGTTGATTTCCGCTACGGCCGTGCGCTTTCCGCGGGCACAGCGTAAGCCGCAACCCTCGGAAGAAGGGAAGAATTCCGCGGTAGAAGACAATAATTCCGCGAAAGAGGACTTCAACGCACTTTGAAAAATTAAAAGAGCATCTCAAAATTAATTGAGGTGCTCCAAACATTTTATTTTTTTAGCACAAGCTTTGCAACGCACTCTACTTGTGCAGTTTGTGCGAACATATCTACTGGTTGGATATATTCTACATCATAAAGCTTTGATAGTTCTTGTAAATCTTTCGCTAATGTAGATGGGTTACAAGACGTATAGACAAAACGTTTTGGCTTCAGCTTAAGAACAGTGCGAATAAAATCTGGTGCAAGGCCTGTACGTGGCGGATCGACGGTAATCACATCCGGCGTGAAGCCTTCTTTACGCCATTTCGCTAAAACACTTTCAGCTGTGCCCACTGCATATTTCGTATGTTTAAAGCCATGATTGCGCGCGTTTTTTCGTGCATCTTGAATGCTCTCTGGAATGACATCCATACCACGCACTTCTTTCGCTTGATCTGCTAGCCATAAACCGATTGTACCTACACCACAGTAAGCATCTACAACCGTTTCTTTACCTGTTAATGCCGCTGCTTTTTTAATTTCATTGTATAAATGAACGGTTTGCGTTGGATTCAATTGAAAGAATGCGCGAGCAGAAAGGTCGAATGCTAATTCCCCAAGCTCCTCGTGTATTGTTTCCTTGCCATCCAGTACAATTGTTTCATCTCCAAAAATGAGCGATGTTTTTTCACGATTAATATTTTGCGCTATCGACACAATGCTTGGATCGATTTTTTTAATGCGTGTGATTAGCTCAGCAAGGTGAGGGATTTCTTTGCGTGTTGTAACAAGTACGACTTGCGTTTCACCAGTGCGAATCCCTGTACGAACAACAATCGTACGCACTAAACCGTCGAGCGTACGACCATCGTAAATCTTAATATTTAATTTTTGTAAAATTTTTCGTGTGGCTACAGTAATTTTCGATGTGATTGGATGTTGGACAAGGCAATCATTAATATTTAGTAGCTTGTTACTGCCTTCAGTAAAAAGCCCAGCATAGACACGTTTGCCTTCTTTACGTACTTGGAATTGGCTTTTATTGCGATAATGCCAAGGGTTATCCATACCAATCGTTTTACGAACTTCTACTGTTTCTGCTAACGGCTTAGCATAGCGTTCTAAAGCTTGCATCACGATATCACGCTTTTCAATCAGTTGTTTTTCGTATGTCATATGTTGAAGTTGGCAACCGCCACATTCATTGTATACAGGGCAGGGTGCTTCCTGACGGTACGGTGACGTTTTGCGTATTGCGAGTATTTCAGCTTCTGCGAAGTTATGCTGAGTTTTTGTCACTTGTGCCGTAATTTCTTCACCAGGGATTGCCCCTTTTACAAAGACAACGTTGCGTTTGTAAAAGCCAACTCCTTCGCCATTAATACCAAGTCTTTTTATAATTAATGGGAATTTTTGTCCCACTTCCATCGTTGTTTGTTGCGTCAAGCGATCCACGTCCTTTAACTTTGTTCAGCACGTAGGTATTGATAACATGCTGATGTCATCTCCCCATTATAACTAAGGAGTGGACGATTGCATAGTGACAGGGAAATCTTCGTATTCCAATACTAAATCGTCGAGCGATAAAAATGTATAACCCTGCTTTTTCGCTTCGGCAATAAATAAAGGAAGTGCTTCTGCATTATCTTGCGCTACTGTATGCATTAAAATGACAGCGCCAGGATGCAGCTGTTCCATCAAAGCGTTATAAGCATAATCTGCACCACGTCGTTCATCCTTTAGCCAATCTTTAAAAGCGATTGACCAGAAAATATGACGGTAGCCTTCTGCATTGCCGACTTCTAACAGCTTCGCATTAAAAATCCCTTCTGGTGGGCGGGCATATGTTGTACGGTCAATGCCTGTTAATTCACGTAGTTTTCCATCAAATTTACGCCATTCTGCACGCATACCATCTCTCGTTAGCTTTGCCATATTCGGATGGCCATAGGAATGGTTGCCGATTGTATGTCCATCTTGTACCATACGCTTTACAAGGTCGCCGGCACTTTCTAAATAATGACCGGTTAAGAAGAACGTGGCTGGTGCTTTTTCTTTTTCTAACGTATCCAATATACTTTCAGTAAAGCCATTTTCGTAGCCATTATCAAAAGTTAAATAAACCACTTTTTTATCGGGTTTCCCTTTATAAATTGCTCCATATTGATCGAGTAGCTTGTCAAGTTGGGCACCTGCTTGTGCTGGTTCGCCATTCTTTGCTTTTTTAATGCCCCAATGATATTCATCTGAGCCAGATGCAAAGTAAGGATTAAAGCTTATTGCTGCGGCGATAATAAAAGTAGCGATTACAGCACCTACGATATGTTGTTTCCACATAAAAAACGCATCCTTTCCTTTTCGTTTAGGATGCGTTACTTTTTAAATTTTATCCTACATCTCATTTTACTTTGTGCATTGATTTTTATAATAAATTTTCAAGTGCTTCTTTTAAATGTGGGAATTTAAATTCGAAGTTTTGTGCTTGTAAAACAGTTGGTAAAACATGCTGTCCTTCTAAAACGAGCATACTTTGTTCGCCAAGAGCTATACGCATAGCCATACTCGGGACTGGCAACCAATGACGGCGTCCCATTACTAAAGCAATGGTTTGACCAAATTCTTTCATGCGTGTGGCATGAGGAGCTGTTACGTTAAATGGTCCGTGAATAGAGGGATTGGAAATAGCAAAATAAATAGCACGGGCAACATCCTCGATATGAACCCATGATAGCCATTGCTCACCTGAACCAATCGTGCCACCTATATGCAATTTATACGGCAAAAGCATGGATGGCAGTGCGCCATTGTCACGCCCTAAAACAACGCCAAAGCGTGCAAGTGCCACACGTACACCTAATTTTTCCGCTCGCTTGGCATGGCGTTCCCAATCATGAACCGTCCAGCCTAAAAAATCGGTTGCGTAGTTACTTGTGTTTTCGTCATAAATAGTCTCTGTGGAAGGTGGATAAATTCCAACTGCACTGGCATTTACAAGAACTTTCGGTGATGTGTTTAATTGTTCTAATATGCGGACAATTTCAAGCGTTGCATCCATACGACTCGTATAAATGGCTTTCTTTTGCTTCTTTGTCCACCGACCAGCATTTAGAGATACGCCTGCTAAATTGACGATTGCTTCAATACCTTCTAATTCCTTTTCAGGACGAGCGCCTTCTGATAGCCATTGTACATATTGAACGCCATTTTCATATTTAGAAGTGCTACGTGATAAGATAAAAATTTCATGTCCATGTTGTTGTAATAATGTTGTTAAAGCCTTCCCAACAAAACCAGTACCTCCTGCAATGGCAATTTTCATAACATCCCCTCCATTTCCAAATAGCTGTAACTCAACTATACACAAAGTTAGAAAAAAAGAAAAAGATGTTATAATAGTAAGGCAAAGAGGTGGTTTCGCTATGCGTGTTATTACAAAAATTGCGCGTCAAAAAAATAATCCAGAACGCTATAATATTTATTTGAACGAGGAATATGCTTTTCCTGTAGATGAGGCAATTCTTATACAATTTGGTCTAACAAAAGGCAAGGTTCTTGAAGAATTTGATATTCAAGAAATTGCTTATGAAGATGAAATTCGTAAAGCATTTAATAAAGGTTTAAATTTTTTATCCTATCAAATGCGCAGTGAGCATGAGGTGAAAAAAAAATTAAGCTCATTGGAGTTTGGAGAAGCCGTTATTTTAGAAGCAATCCAAAAGTTAAAGTCTTATGGCTTTTTAAATGATGAAACGTATTCGAAAGCGTTGCTTGATACGAAAAAGGCAACGATGAAAAAAGGGCCTAGAGCAATTCGCCAAGATCTTATAAAAAAAGGGATCGATAAAAGTTTGCAAGATGAAGTGCTTGAAACTTTTAGCCATGAAGAGCAAGTAAAGCTTGCCACACAGCTTGCAGAAAAAGTGATTCGCTCTGAAAAGAAGAAAACACCAGCGCAAGTAAAAGCAAAAATTCAAGATTTCCTTATGCGAAAAGGCTATTCTTTTACAATTGTAGATGAAGTACTTGGACAGGTCGAAATCGAGCAAGCAGAAGATGAATGGCAGTCATTACTCGATGTTCAAGGCGAAAAAGTTTGGAAAAAGTATGCCTCGAAGTATACTGGTTATGAATTGAAAATGAAAACGAAGCAGGCACTTTATCAAAAGGGATTTCCTGTCGAAATAATAGATCGTTTTATTGAAGAGAAGGAGAATGAACAATGAATGATAAAAACTATGCTGCAATGACAGAACATGAATTACGTGAAGAAGTAGGTAAGCTAAAAGAAAAGGCGCGTAAAGCAGAACAGCTGGGCATACTAAATGAATTTGCCGTGTACGAGCGTAAAGCTTTAATGGCAGCAGCATATTTAGTTGATTTAGATACGATTGTACCAGGTGAAATGTATCGTATCGACGGCTCTGACAACAACTATTTCCAAGTCGATTATTTAAAAGGACGTTTTGCTTGGGGTCATCGACTAGGCGGCGATAAATATCAGGAAGCATTGCCTGTTTCAATTTTATCACCTATAAAGGCGGGGAAATAATGCAAGAAAAAATCGATAAACTAACAGCTGAATTACTGGAGAAAAATCCTCAAATGTCAGCTGGGCGCGCACTTGTCTGGATTGAGCTGCTATGGAGTGATTTTGAATCTACATCTGCCAAAGCAGGCTACAATTATCGTGGAGCTGATTACACTGAAAATTTAGTGCGCCAATTAATTACAAGCTACGGCGATAAGTTACATGAATTTGCAGGACGCAATCCAAAATACGCTCATTTACTAGATGCAAGTGATGATATGATACAATAACGAACAGTAAAAACATAACAAAGCCGGTGTTCCTTCTTTAGGATACCCCGGCTTTGTTTGATTTAATTGCTTGCGCCAATTTGTAATTTTTTTTGCAACTTATCTTCGGTGAAAATCCAACCCGTATAAGATGTAACAATTTCATTTGCTTCATTTAAATGTGCCACTGCAACGAATGGGTAGCGATTGTCACTGCGATAGCGTAGGTCGATTAACCTCACTTCTGTTAAGTCGTTTTCAAGCTCAGAAATTTCCCATCGATACAACGGTGAAAATGACACGAAAGCATCGAGATTAGGGTCTTTCATAGCTGCTTCAACAGTAGGGGTTTTCGGTAGCGGCTTGATTTCAAACTTATCGTAAATATTAACTGATCGACCATAAGCACGGCCAACATAATAATGTGTTTTGGATTTTGCTGCGATGCGCCAGTGGAAAAATCGCATGGTAGGTGCAACAATCACATATTCTTCATCTTGAATAGTATGATGCACAGCTCTTTTCACGGCTTTTTGTACAGCAAAACGTAAAATGTAGTAAATTACAATAATCCCATACATTGCGCTAAATGTCCAAACAGGGTTTGCACCAAAAGCCCATAGTAAAATGCCGAGGCAATGGAAAGTAAAAATTATTGGATCAAATGTATTGATGACGCCAAGTGCTACCCATTTTCTCGAGAATGGACGAATTGCTTGTGTTCCATAAGCATTAAAAATATCAACAAAAACGTGAACTGCTACAGCGAGAAATGTCCAGAGCCATAAATGTAACATATTGGCGTCTTGCATAATTAGTGATAATACGATTGTTATTAATATTGGCCAAATCACTACAGCTGGTATTGAGTGTGTGATACCGCGATGATGTCGAATATAAATCGCATTATTGCGAAGTTTTAAAACGGTATCAACATCAGGTGCTTGTGAGCCGATTATTGTCCCAGCCATCACAGCAGTAAAGGTTATGGAATGATTAGCAACTACAGGGTCAGCTAGAGCGAGACCACCGAGGGCGATGCCCATAACGAAATGTGTTCCAGAATCCAAAATTATCCACTCCTAGTATGCGTAAAAAAAGCGTACAATGCATACATGTATATTTCAATAATGGTATTGCTTTTACAGTTTACTTTTCAATCATTAAATATTCATTCGCACTAGACGGTAAATGTTGGGTTATTCTTTAATAGAAGCCTCAATCCATCTAGACGGTTTTTGTCATATTATGAGAATTAACTTTCTTAATTGTATACCCTTTTAAACATAAATTAAATCGTAAAGACACGGGAGGTCACTGTGAATTATCCATATGTAGCACAATTTCGACAATCTTTAGTCGAATGGTTTGAAGAAGAGAAACGAGATTTACCTTGGCGGCATACAAAGGACCCTTATAAAATATGGGTTTCTGAAGTAATGCTACAGCAAACACGCGTCGACACAGTTATTCCTTATTACAATCGCTTCATGGAAAGCTTTCCAACTTTAGAATTATTAGCAGAGGCACCTCAAGAATATTTATTAAAACATTGGGAAGGGCTTGGCTATTACTCGCGGGCAAGAAATTTGCAGGCGGGCGTTCGTGAGGTGTTAGAAAACTATGGTGGGATTGTACCTAATAATCGTCATGAAATTTCCAAGCTAAAAGGAATTGGTCCCTATACTGCAGGAGCTATTTTAAGTATTGCCTATAATAAGCCCGAACATGCAGTTGATGGCAATGTCATGCGTGTGTTAAGTCGTGTACTAAATATACATGATGATATTGCACTTCCGAAAACAAAGAAAATTTTTGAAGCAGCTGTTGATGAACTAATTGATCCAGAAAATCCATCGTCCTTTAATCAAGGATTAATGGAACTGGGGGCACTTATTTGTTCACCAACATCACCGAAGTGTTTATTATGTCCTGTGCGTGATTATTGCACTGCCTTTAATGAAGGACAGCCAGAAGAACTGCCTGTTAAATCAAAGAAAGTGAAGATGAAGCATCTTTCATTTGATGTTTTTGTTTGTGAGGATGAGCATGGGCGGCTATTAATGGAGCAACGTCCATCAGAAGGCTTACTCGCAAATATGTGGCAGTTCCCAATGGTTGAACATAATGAAAATTCATTTGAACAATTTGCTCAACAATATGAAGTAGCGTCACAGGCAAAGCAAGACATTTTAACATTTAAGCATGTGTTTTCTCATTTAACTTGGCATATAAATGCACATTATATGAAGAGTAAAACATGTAAAAAGGGTGAATGGCTAACACGGGAACAAATAGCATTATTGCCGATGCCTGTGCCTATGTTAAAAATTTGGCAAGCGATAAAATAGATAATTAAAAAATTAAGAGCATAAATGTCATTACCTCTGTACACAATAATGAGCGTGGAGGTGAATGACTGATGAAGAAAAATCAAAACACGAACCAACAAGCGAATAAAAACATGCAACGCCAAAGTGAAGAGTTTGGTTATGAAACAGACTTCAATGAAGTGCAAAAGCAAAATGCTAAAGCTGAGCAAAATAAAGCTCAAGCTTCAGGCAAATATGCGAAGAATAACCAAAATACGAACGCAAGTGAGTAATCATTTTGTAACTGCATAAATGCATTTACCTTCTAAGGGGCTGTCTGAAAATCGAAAAGATGAAAAGGACAGCCCTTTTCTATATTGATTATTTGTAAGTTAAAAAATTCCATTAAAGTTGCTGTTATGAGATGGAAATTGCTATTAATTTACGAAAATTTGTACATAAATAACATGACACAGTGAAATTTGTAGTTTTCAACTACACCTTTCGCGTACAGATTGCTATAATATACTAGAGACTGCTAGATTTAGGTAGCATAGACGAAAAGGTGGGCTTCAAAGATGGCAATACCGGTAGAAGGAGAAACGATACAAATACATAGTTATAAGCACAATGGCCGCATCCACCGTGTTTGGCAAGAAACAATGGTTTTAAAAGGAACTAAAAACATTATAATCGGTGCGAATGAACGGACACTTGTGACAGAATCCGATGGTCGTACGTGGCTAACGAGGGAGCCTTCTATTTGTTATTTCCATGCGGAGCATTGGTTTAACGTTATCTGCATGTTGCGTGAAGACGGTGTTTATTATTATTGTAATCTGAGCTCACCATTTGTTTTCGATAATAATGCCATTAAATACATTGACTATGATTTAGATATTAAGGTTTTTCCAGATATGTCGTATACCCTTTTAGATGAAGATGAATATGAGCAACATCGACAGGAAATGTCTTACCCAGATGTCATCGATAAAATTTTAAAGCGTAATGTCGAAAAATTAATTAGCTGGATACAACAAAAAAGAGGACCTTTTGCACCTGATTTTATCGATGCTTGGACAAGTCGCTATAAGTTTCAGCTCGATATGCAAGCAGATGATAGTCAGTAACGCCTATTAGTTTAACTAATAGGTGTTTTTTGCTTTTTAACGGGTATTTTAATAATAAGACGACCGATGAAAATGAAAAATAGTCAGCATAAAAGTTCAACTAACTGTACTTCATGCTAAATATTGCTATAATACGTAAGGGCATTCGTCATAGAATGTCTGTTTGTTTTTTAATGTATAGAAAGCCATAACAGCAAATACGGTTTTCTAATAAGGAAGTGATGAAAAATGGGTAGTATAAAACGTTATATGCGTTTTGTAAAACCATACACATGGGAAATTCTTTTAACGGTATTAATTGGTATAGTGAAATTTGCAATCCCGTTATTTATTCCATTGCTTATCAAAATAGTATTGGATGATATTATTGCTGCGGAAAACTTAACGGATGCAGAAAAAACAAAGGAATTGTTTTACTGGCTAGGCGGTACAATTATTGTGTTCTTTGTTATACGACCACCAATCGAATATTACCGTCAATACTTTGCACAGCATGTCAGTAACAAGGTTCTTTTTGATATTCGCAAAGAAATTTACGCACATTTACAAAGACTGAGCTTGAAGTATTACGCCAATACAAGAGCTGGCGAGGTTATTTCACGTGTTATTAACGATGTAGAGCAAACGAAAAACTTTGTTATGACAGGGTTAATGAATGTTTGGCTTGATTTCGCCACGATTGTCATTGCCGTTGGAATTATGTTAGCGATGGATGTCAAACTGACACTTGTCGCACTTATTGCCTTCCCGTTCTATGCCATTAGTGTAAGATTCTTCTTTGGTAAACTACGAGCTTTAACTCGCAACCGTTCACAAGCACTTGCGGGCGTCCAAAGTTATCTGCATGAACGTGTGGCTGGCATGAGTATTATTAAAAGCTTTACACTCGAAAAACATGAACAAAAATTATTTGACGAAGCGAATGGGGAGTTTTTAGAAAAAGCACTGGATCAAACAAAATGGAATGCTAAGTCTTTTGCAGTCGTCAATACAATTACTGACGTAGCACCATTACTCGTTATCGCTTATGCAGGCTATCAAGTCATTAATGGACCTTTATCTGTCGGAACAATGGTTGCCTTTATCGCTTATATTGAACGCCTTTATGGACCACTTCGACGATTAGTAAGTTCATCGACGACGTTGACGCAGTCAATCGCTTCGATGGATCGTATGTTTGAGTTAATCGATGAGCCTTATGAGGTGGAAGATAAAGAAAATGCTCTAACACTATCAAAGGCAACAGGTGAAGTACGTTTTGAAAATGTAGCCTTTCAATATGAAGCAGATGGTTCAACCATTTTACAAAATATGAATTTCACCATCAATCCAGGGGAGACGGTTGCATTTGTTGGGATGAGTGGCGGAGGAAAATCTACCATTATCAGCTTAATTCCTCGTTTCTATGATACGTCGGACGGAGCGGTATATGTAGACGGACATAATGTTAGGGATCTCACAATTCATTCTTTGCGCTCTCAAATCGGAATCGTGTTACAAGACAACATTCTGTTCAGTGATTCAGTAAAAGAGAATATATTGATGGGGAAACCTGGTGCGTCTGAGGAAGAAGTCATTGCGGCAGCAAAAGCGGCGAATGCGCATGACTTTATTATGAGCTTGCCGAATGGTTATAACACGAAGGTCGGTGAGCGAGGGGTAAAATTATCGGGTGGACAGAAGCAACGTGTTGCCATTGCCCGTGTATTTTTAAAAAACCCACCGATTTTAATTTTGGATGAAGCGACATCAGCACTTGATTTAGAAAGTGAAGCACTTATTCAAGAATCATTAGATGCCCTTGTGCATGACCGCACAACAATTATTATTGCGCACCGACTTTCTACGATTACCCATGCAGATAAAATTTTCGTTATTGATCATGGACAATTAATAGAAGAAGGTAATCACGAGCAACTAATGAAAAAGCAAGGCACTTACTATAATTTATTCCAAGTACAACATTTAGATTAAGTTTTGCAAGGTGACGACTGGCGTTGATGTCCACTATGGTGGTGCTTTTGAAGGTCCGCGTCTTGCATCGCGTGTGTTGTGAGATGGAGTCATGTAACTAAATTGTGCGAGAATTGTGTGAGTGCCTGGCACCGAGCCTTCCATTTATGGAAGGCTTTTTTATTATTAAAATTAGGAACTTACTATACGAGATGTCGAAAAATGTAGAAAATATATGTTATTTGCAGAATAATAATGATTGAAAGAGAGGAATAATTTAGTTAGAATTATCTGAAAATAGAGAATTTATTGATAGTTAGTATATAATAAACTATAAATTTGTATTTTTATAAAAATTTGGTAGGTTAGGGTGGTTGAACATGCGAAAAAAGCTGTTAGAAGTTAAAGGGTTACAAACAACCTTTTTCACAGATGATGGACAGATTCCTGCCGTTGATGATATTGATTTTTCGGTCCATGAAGGGGAAATTTTAGGGATTGTTGGGGAATCAGGTAGTGGGAAAAGCGTAACATCTTTGTCGATAATGGGCTTAATTCCTTCGCCACCTGGAAAAATTACGGGTGGACAAGTTCTATTAGATGGCAAAAATTTAGCGAAATTAACGGATAAGCAAATGCAAAAAGTGCGAGGCAAGGATGTGGCGATGATCTTCCAAGAGCCGATGACTTCCTTAAACCCTTTATTTACTATTGGGGAGCAATTGAAAGAAGCTATCTTAATTCATAATCCTAAATGGTCTAAAAAGAAAGCTTTTGCACGAGCAGTAGACATTATGAAACTAGTAGGGTTACCTCGTCCAGAGGAACTATTAAAGGATTATCCACATCAATTATCAGGTGGGATGCGACAACGGGTGATGATTGCCATGGCCCTCGTGTGTGACCCGAAGGTATTAATTGCAGATGAGCCCACTACCGCCCTTGATGTAACAATTCAAGCGCAAATTTTGCAACTGATGAAAGATTTAAATAAGCGTATGAACACAGCGGTTTTATTAATTACGCATGATTTAGGTGTTGTAGCCGAAACTTGTGAACGCGTAATCGTTATGTATGCAGGGCAAATTGTGGAAGAAGCATCTATACAAGAAATTTTTAAAACGCCTAAGCATCCTTATACGCAAGGACTTATTAAATCAGTACCAGATATGCGTTATAAAAAGGATAGCCTTTATTCAATACCTGGCACTGTTCCAAAGCCGGGCACGATTAAAAATGGCTGTCGCTTTGCAGCGCGCTGTGAATTTGCAATGGAGCGTTGCCTACAGGAAACACCACCTTTATATGAAGCGACAGAACATCATAGAGCAAGGTGCTTTTTATTGGAAGAACAGGAGGTGGTTCATCATGTCGAAAGTGTTGTTGAAAGTTGATGGTTTAAAAAAATATTTTCCTATTCGTAAAGGATTTTTAAATACCCAAGTTGGGGATGTAAAAGCTGTAGATGACGTTTCCTTTGAAGTATTTGAAGGGGAAACATTAGGCATCGTAGGTGAATCGGGATGTGGTAAGTCAACTACAGGTCGCCTATTAATGCGCTTACTTGAACCGACAGCAGGCAACATTGAATTTGGCGGTAAAATGCTGTCCACATTATCAAACAATGAAATGCGTAAAGCGCGCAGAGATATCCAAATGATTTTCCAAGATCCCTATGCTTCGCTTAATCCACGTCATTCGATTGGCAAGATTTTAGAGGAGCCCCTTATTGTGCATGGTATGGGCAATTCGAAGGAACGCAAGAAGAAAGTAATAGAGCTTCTTGAAATTGTTGGCTTACATGAATATCACGCAAAACGTTATCCGCATCAATTTAGTGGTGGACAAAGACAACGTATTGGCATTGCACGTGCGTTGATGACCAATCCTCGTTTAATTATTGCGGACGAGCCTGTTTCAGCGTTAGATGTATCGATTCAAGCGCAAGTTTTAAATCTCATGCAATCATTGCAAAAGGAATTAAAGCTTACTTATATATTTATCTCGCATGATTTAGGGGTTGTACGACATATTAGTAATCGTGTCGGCGTTATGTATTTAGGCAAGTTAGTAGAGCTAACAGCTAGTGAGAATTTATATGCAGAGCCGCTCCACCCGTATACACAGGCATTGCTATCTTCTGTTCCTGTGCCTGATCCAACTTTTGAACGTGAGCAGCTTATCATTTCCGGAGATATTCCGAGTGCATCCAATCCGCCAAGCGGCTGTGCATTCCATACAAGATGTCCGTTTAAGAAAGAGCAATGCTCAAGCGTTGTACCGAAACTGCAAGAAGTGAAACCGGGTCATTATGTTGCTTGCCATCTATACGATGCGCTTCAACATTAAATGATATAAAAAAGTTTTAGGGGGAAAATAAATGAAGAAAAAGAAGCTTTGGTCATTAGGCGTCATGCTAATCCTTGTTCTCTCGACAATCTTAGCTGCCTGTGGTGGTGGCTCTGATGGCAAGGATTCAGGTTCAAAAGATACGTCTACTGGCGGCGATTCAGCTGGCAGTAGCGAAAAAACATTAGTTTATGGTCGAGGCGGAGACTCTACTGCACTTGATCCTGCAACAGTAACAGAAGGGGAATCTTTTAAAGTTACAGTGAATCTCTATGAAACACTTATTAACTTTGGAGATCAAGATGTTACTTTGCAACCTGGTTTAGCGAAATCTTGGGAAGCTTCACCGGATGGATTAAGTTACACATTCCAACTTGAAGAAGGTGTTAAGTTCCACGATGGCTCTGATTTTAACGCAGAAGCAGTCGTGAAAAATTTCGAGCGTTGGAAAGCTGGCGCTGATAAGTTCCCTTACTTCATGTCTCAATTTACGATGGATGGTGAGCAAGTAATTGAATCGATTACGGCAGAAGGCGATTACACAGTTGTCTTTAAACTGATGCAGCCACAAGCACCATTCTTGAAAAACTTAGCGATGTCTCCATTCGCTATCGCTTCTCCAACTGCATTTGAAAAAAATGATGATGCGTTAATCGATAATCCAGTAGGAACAGGACCATTCAAATTTGTAAAATGGGTACGCAATGATTCCATTACAATTGAAAAAAATCCTGACTACCGTATTGCAGGTTTACCGAAATTAGATAAAGTTATTTTCCGTTCTTATCCTGAAAACTCAGCACGTTTAAATGCGCTTAACAACGGTGAGGTAGATGTTGCGGATGGCTTAAGTCCATCTGATAAAGAATCAATCGAAGCAAATGCTGACTTACAATTAATCGAGCGTCCATCTATGAACGTTGGTTATCTTGGATTAACGGTAACACGTGCACCGTTCGATAATGTCAAAGTTCGTCAAGCAGTGAACTATGCAATTGATAAGCAAGCTTTAGTAGATGCTTTCTATGAAGGCTTAGCTGAGCCTGCGAAAAATCCAATGCCACCAGTTATTGCTGGCTACAACGATGATATTGCAGGCTATGCATATGATCCTGAAAAAGCAAAAGCATTACTAAAAGAAGCAGGCTATGACGGTAAAGAAATTGAGCTATGGGCAATGCCAGTACCACGTCCATACATGCCAGATGGTCAAAAAATTGCAGAAGCAATTCAAAAGAATTTAGCGGATGTAGGCATGCCATCTAAAATTGTTTCATTTGAATGGGCTACGTATTTAGAAAAAGCTCAAAATGGTGAAGCAGATGCATTCTTACTTGGATGGACTGGGGATAACGGCGATGCTGATAACTTCCTTTACACATTATTAGACGCTGATAATATCGGCTCTAATAACTACACTTACTATGATAACGAAAAGTTACACGACATATTTGTTGCTGCTCAAACAGAAGTGGATGAAGCGAAACGTACTGAGCTATACAAACAAGCGCAAGTCATTATTTCTGAAGATGCGCCGTGGGTACCACTTGCACACTCCATTCCTATTTTAGCTGCAAGTGCAAAAGTGACAAATTACTTTGCACATCCAACAGGCTCTGACCGTTTAGAAGGCGTAGATATGAATTAGACAATAGAGCAATGAAAATTGTCGCTTACTCATAGTGACGTAACAAGATTTTTACAGCGTTGGACTTTGACTAATGTTGTAAAAACGGGTTGTGACTATGTTGGTCGCAACCCGTTTTCTGTATGAAAGATAATCCATCTAAGCGTCAAACGTTGTTGAAGGCTGTCCCTTTCTACAGGATGTGTATAGACTTCAATGCTTTTCGTAGCAAAAGTATAATTAGAAAATTACAGAGAGGTGAAGAAGATGCTTCACTATATGGGAAGACGTTTATTTCAATTAATCCCAGTTTTGCTTGGAATGACTTTTATCGTCTTTATGTTAATTCGTTTAATTCCTGGTAACCCGGCGCAAGTGATTTTAGGTCAACAGGCGACGAAAGAGGCGGTTGAGGCATTAAACGCAAGTTTAGGATTAGATAAGCCGTGGTACACACAATATTTTGGCTATTTGGGTGGTGTTTTTCAGGGCGACTTAGGCGTTTCATTACGTACGAAGTTACCTGTTTCTCAAGAGATTTTCCCGTATTTAGCGGCAACAGCTGAATTAGCAATCTTTGCGATGATTATTGCCATTATTGTAGGTGTTAACGCAGGTATTATTTCGGCTTGGTTCCAAAATTCATGGTTTGATTATTTAGCAATGGTGATTGCTTTAATTGGTGTATCTGTGCCGGTCTTTTGGCTAGGGTTGATGGAGCAATGGGCGTTTAGCATTAAGCTTGGTTGGTTCCCAACAGCTGGACGTGATAATGTGCGTGACCCAATCAATGCGATTACCCATTTTTACTTGCTCGATACGCTGCTACAAGGGCGGTTTGATCAGTTTACGGAAGTTTTAAAGCGACTAGTGTTACCAGGGGTGGCACTTGCGACAATTCCGATGGCGATTATTGCACGGATTACCCGCTCGTCTATGCTTGAGGTAATGCGCTCCGACTATGTTCGTACAGCTAGAGCGAAAGGTCAAAAAATGTTCGTTGTCGTTTATAAACATGCTTTGAAAAATGCTGTGATTCCGGTGTTAACAATTATCGGCTTACAAACAGGGTTACTTCTTGGTGGAGCGATTTTAACCGAAACCATTTTTAGCTGGCCGGGCATTGGTCGCTATATTTATGATGCCATTGGCTTCCGTGACTATCCAGTTATCCAATCGGGTATTTTAATCGTTGCGTTTATTTTCATTATGATTAATTTAATTGTCGATTTACTTTACACGGTTATCGATCCACGCATTAAATACAAATAGGAGGGAGATGCGATAATGACTGGTGCGATAGATATTAAAAAAGAAGCAGTAGTAAGTCGAGAGCGTGCGGCAGGTCCTTGGAGAGAAGGTTGGCGCAGCTTTAAAAAAAGCAAAATCTCCCTAGTCGGTGCAGGCATTGTAGTATTTTTTATTCTTCTTGCTATATTGGGTCCATACATTGCGCCACAAGGAATTAATGAACAGGACTTGTCGAAACGATTATTAGCTCCTTCTAGTGCGCATTGGTTTGGAACAGATGATTTTGGTCGTGATATTTTTTCTCGTATTATCCATGGGGCACGTATTTCATTAAGAATAGGTTTCTTTGCGGTTGTGCTATCAGTAGTTGTAGGAAGCTTACTAGGGATTCTTGCAGGCTATTATGGTAGATGGATTGATACAATTATTTCTCGAATCTTTGATATTATGTTAGCGTTTCCTAGTATTTTATTAGCGATCGCTGTAGTGGCTGTTCTTGGGCCGTCATTACAAAATGCTTTAATTGCGATTGCGATTATTAACGTACCGAACTTTGGGCGGTTAATTCGTTCAAAAGTGTTAAGTGTGAAAGAAGAGGAATATATCGTGGCAGCAAAAGCGATCGGAATGCGTGATTCCCGTATTTTATTTTCTCATATTTTACCGAATTCCATGACGCCGATTATTGTGCAAGGGACATTAGCCATTGCGACTGCGATTATTGAAGCAGCTGCCCTAGGCTTCCTAGGATTAGGGGCTCAAGCGCCAGCACCTGAATGGGGAAAAATGCTAGCTGATGCTCGTATCTACTTACTAAAAGCGCCATGGACAATGATTTTCCCAGGACTAGCCATTATGCTAACAGTACTCGGCTTTAACTTAATGGGTGACGGTTTACGCGATGCATTAGATCCGAAAATGAAAAGCTAATGGAGTAAATAGCCTTCTGCTTAATAAAGCTAGAAGGTTTTTTACTTGGAAAGGAAATATGACAATTTCATCCTGGAGCCATTATTTGAATTTTATGTAATATTATTTTAGACTTAAATTATGCTGAAATACATACTTTATTGAAGCAGCTACTGCTCACTAATAAAGGTTTCGAAAAGCGCATAAAACCTAGTAAGAACTATAAGAAACAAGTGTGTGGATTCGTGTAGTGCAAGTTGACTTGCTGCTCGCCCATAGGAAAGCGTAGCAGCATCATTTTTTTCCACACATCTAACATTTTTCAGCAGATGCGTAGGCAAATAAGGAGGGCATTAAAATGGGGATTAATTTACAAAAGGGACAGCGTGTAGATTTAACAAAAGGCAATGCTGGTTTAAATAAAATTAAAGTTGGCTTAGGGTGGGACCCAGTTGGTCAAACAAAAAGTGGTGGTTTTTTAGGAGGCCTATTTTCTAGTAATAGATCAGCGGGCAGAGATGTTGACTGTGATTCCTCAGTTTTAATGTTGCAAGATGATCGTATAGTTGCTGGCGATGATGTCGTTTATTTCGGGAAATTAACGAGTAAATGTGGCTCTGTTAGCCATTCGGGAGATAACTTAACAGGTGATGGTGCTGGAGACGATGAAGTTATTACAGTGGAGCTAGGAGCGGTACCTGCTCAATACAATAAATTAGTTTTTGTGGTGAACATCTATGATGCAGCAGGTCGTAATCAACATTTTGGGATGATTCAAAATGCATATATTCGCGTGTACGATGACAAGACAGGCAATGAATTAATTCGTTATAATTTAAGTGATGATTATTCGAATTTAACGACACTAGTGTGTGGTGAAATTTATCGTCATGGTAACGAGTGGAAATTTGCTGCTATAGGTAATGGTACAAATGATGTAAAACTTGGTGATGTAGTTCGAAGATATCAATAATAATAAATTTGAGGAGGAATACAAATGGGTATTTCATTACAAAAAGGACAAAAAGTTGATTTAACAAAAACAAACCCTGGATTATCAAATGTCATTGTAGGTTTAGGATGGGACACAAATAAATACGATGGTGGACATGATTTTGATTTAGACTCTTCGATTTTTTTACTAGCTGATACAGGGAAAGTAGCAGATCAAAATGATTTCATTTTCTACAACAATACTGTAGGTGGTAACGGTTCTGTTGAACACTCAGGCGATAACTTAACAGGAGTTGGTGAAGGGGATGACGAAATCGTTAAAGTTTCGTTAAAAGAAGTCCCTGCACATGTGCAACGCTTAGCTTTCACTGTTACAATCCATGATGCAGAAGCGCGTAGCCAAAACTTTGGTATGGTGTCGAACGCATTTATCCGCATTATTAATGCCGCGACGAATGAAGAAGTCGTTCGCTATGATTTAGGTGAAGACTTTAGTATTGAAACAGCTGTTGTTGTAGGGGAATTATACCGTCACAATGGGGAATGGAAATTTAACGCGATTGGTGCTGGATACCAAGGTGGATTAGCTGCACTTTGTAATGATTATGGCTTAAGCGTAAACTAACAGATTAACTTACACGAGAAAGGGAGTTTTTTTCAATGGGTATTCAGTTAAGTAAAGGACAACGTATTGATTTAATGAAGCACGATCCAGGCTTAAACAATGCAGGTATTGGTTTAGGGTGGGATGTTAAACAATTCGATGGAGGAAATGACTTTGACTTAGATGCATCTGTCTTTTTATTAGATGCATCTGGGAAATGCCGTAATGAACAAGACTTTATTTTCTATAATAATCTAACAAGTCCAGATAAGTCTGTGCAGCATATGGGTGATAACCGTACTGGTGTCGGCGATGGTGACGATGAAAAAATTCTTGTCAATTTAAAGCAAGTATCTCCTCAAATCGAAAAAATTGTAGTCACAGTAACAATTTACGATGCTGAAGGTCGCCGTCAAAATTTCGGACAAGTACTAAACGCATATGTTCGTTTAACAAATGAAGAATCTGGTTCAGAAGTGTTGCGCTATGATTTAGGTGAAGATTTCAGCATTGAAACGGCGGTCGTATTTTGTGAACTCTACCGACATAATAGTGAGTGGAAATTTGCTGCTGTAGGTTCCGGCTATCAAGGCGGGCTTGCTTCGTTAATTAAAGCGTATGGTCTAGAGTAATTCAACGACGATCACAAGTTTTAGTTCCTAGTAGGCGTTAATGCGTTAATTTACATGATGATGAGCTAACAAAAGGCACTGTATTAGTCTGTATAAACAGGTTGATGCAGTGCCTTTTTTACAAAGCGTATACAGTAATAAAGGAGAGAAGTAGATGCAATATTTTGCCACCGAAGCCGAGACGATTTTTTATCAACAACCACGCAAGTTTACGAAATTAGATTCACCTGATATTTTATCGTATGCATTAGGTGCAACGTTATATATGCCTGCATCAATGCCAAATATTATCGAAATGGTACAATCTCAAAAATATCAAGATTTGAAATCGTTTGTTATCGATTTAGAAGATGCAGTGGGAGATGCAGAGTTAGCGAGCTGTCAGGAAAAATTAATACAAGATATTAGTGCACTATACACGCTGTATAGCCAAAACGAGATTCTACTTGAAGATTTGCCGCTTCTTTTTATTCGAGTACGCAATGTAGAGCAATTTAAGCTTTTAACGACTGTTTTAGGAAAGCGACAAGAAGTCATTACAGGCTATGTGTTTCCTAAGTTTACAGCAGTACAAGGTGCGGCCTATTTTGAAATACTTGAGCAAACGATTGAACAACATCAACTAACGTTATATGGGATGCCAATTTTAGAAAGTCGGGACATTTTATATAAGGAGTCTCGGATGGATGCATTGTTTGCAATTTTAGACGTGCTGCGTCAATACAGAAAACGTGTACTAAATGTGCGGATTGGTGCGACTGATTTTTGTGGCATATATGGCATTCGGCGACGTGTCGACTCCACCATTTATGATATAGCGGTTATTCGAGATTGCATTGCAGATATCGTCAATGTTCTAGGTCGTGAGGAAGATGACTTTGTTATTTCGGGACCAGTATGGGAATATTTCAGCAATGAGCGTGTATTAAAACCAACGTTAAGAGCAACCCCTTTTAGTGAAAAGGGCGCATTGTATGCACGACAGGCACTACTCGATGACTATTTAGATGGCTTGATGAAGGAAGTCATGTTAGATAGGCAAAATGGCATTTTAGGTAAAACGATTATTCATCCAAGTCATATTCGCATCGTGCATGCCTTGTATGTTGTTTCTTATGAGGAATATGTAGATGCCATGAGTATTATTGACAATAATGATGGGCAAAAGGGCGTAGTGAAAAGCCAGTATGCTAATAAAATGAATGAAATGAAGCCGCATATGAGATGGGCCCAGAAAGTGTTACGCCAAGCCCATATATACGGTGTCTACAATGAATCTGCCAATTTTGCCTCTCTTTTATTAAATCCAAATGTAGGAGGAAGTAAAGATGCCGAAGCTCAGCAACAAGTTGAACATTATTCAAGATTATGACATCGATATCGAAATTACAGAAAACCATTATGATTTTGCCATAACGGATTTATTTACTATGGCAACACGTATTAATAAAAAGAGGCAATTTTTATTTGTTAGTACTGTCCTCGGTAAGCATTTAGCCGTTCGTCCGCAAGTGCCAATTTTGACAGGGGCACTATTAGCAATGATGTATTATGAGAAACTTGTTGGTCAAAAACCATTGCTATTACCATCCGTTGTGCAGGCGATTAAAACGCAGCAAAATGTTCAAGAGATATTACAGCAAGTAGAAGCACGCAAACTAGAATTAGCCGAGGACGTATTATTTATCGGATTTGCTGAAACAGCAACTGCTCTAGGTCATGCTGTTTTTAATGCATTTCAGTCCAAAGCGACGTATATACATACAACACGCGAACTACTGCCAGAGCTCGAACCCTTTGTGACGTTTGAAGAAGAACATTCACATGCAACGAGTCATCGTGTATATTGCGAGCAATCTGAGAAATTGCAACAAGCAAAACAGATTGTGTTGATTGACGATGAAATGACAACAGGTAATACCGTCGTCAATATTATTGAAACATTACGCCACAAGTTCCCTACTGTGCAGCATTATACGGTTTTATCGATTCTAGATTGGCGTTCGCCACAGCAACAAGCCAAGTTTGCTGAGCTTGAAGCCAAATGGGGGGTAACGATTGATTTTGTCTCGATTGTAAGTGGGCAATTTAGTTGTGAGGGCACACCATGTTTAACGACCGATCAAGTGCGACCGACAACAGAAGCGACAATAGAAATGAATTTGTTATCAGTGAACGAAGCTGTTGACCAAAAACATTATCACTCTATTGCTGACAATGGGCTTATCAATAGAGCACCTTATATGCTAGCTACGGGACGCTTTATGTTAACGACTGAACAGCACAATGCACAGCGGCAAACATTGCAAACAATTGCCGGGCAGTTACAAGCGCTTCGTACAGGTGGACCGGCACTTGTCATCGGTACAGGGGAGTTTATGTATGTGCCGATGCAAATAGCGAGTTATTTAGGTGAGGAAGTTTATTTCCAATCAACGACGCGCAGCCCAATTTATTGTGCAGATGATTTATGTTATACGATTACTGAAAAAATAGCTTTTGAAAGTCCTGAAAATAATGGTGTGGAAAATTACTTATATAACTTACAGCGTCATCCTTATTCGGAACTTTTTTTAATCGTAGAACGTATAGCCAATAAAGAGGTAGTGGCACGTACAGTACAAGCATTGAAATCTGTTAGCAACGCAACGATTTATGTGATTTGTATGCACGAATGGGGGACAAAATGATGAATACAATAAAGCAACCCGATCAAATGGGGAGCTACTCTTCAGAAGATGTTGTCTTTTTACTACGGGATATTAGTAACATCAACTTAGAAATCGCAAATGAACAACGTGAACAACTTATTCAATCGGGTACCCATTATTCAGAAATGTTACCAGTCGAGTATCTGCCTTCTGAAGCCTATATGAACTTGTTTTATCGAACATTAGATGACTATGCGGAGCGCATTGCGCTTGCAGTTGGGATAGTGGCACAGCAAATTGTAGAACGCCAAGGTTTAGAGCATTTAGTGCTTGTTAGTTTAGCGCGAGCAGGTACGCCCATTGGTATTTTAATTAAACGGTATATACACATGCATTATCACGTCAGCGTTCCACACTATACGATGTCGATTTTACGTGGCCGAGGTATTGATGAGACTGCATTAGAATACATATTTACACAGCATCCACAAGCTCGTATTCAATTTATCGATGGCTGGACAGGGAAAGGTGCCATTACACGTGAATTACAACAGGCCTGTGAAAGCTTTAATGTGCAACATCATAAGCAGTTAGAGGCTACATTGGCAGTGCTTGCTGATCCGGGACATTGTGCGGCGATCTATGGAACCCGTGCTGATTTTTTAATTCCTTCTGCATGCTTAAACTCAACCGTGTCAGGCTTAGTAAGTCGCACAGTATGGAATGAACAGTTTATGGACGTCAATGATTTTCACGGTGCGAAATATTATAAGGAACTACAAGAAGCGGATGTATCCAATTTATTTATTGACCGCATTAGTGCATATTTTTTACAAGTTCAGAAAGAAGTAACCCAACAACTTCGGGAACGAAAACCATCTGGGATTACATGGCAAGGGTTGGAGTCGGTCATTGCCATTCAACAACATTATGGCATTACAAATAGTAACTTAGTGAAACCAGGCGTAGGGGAAACGACAAGGGTATTACTGCGCAGAGTGCCGTGGAAAATTTTAATTAACCCTAACTATATGCACGAATTAGCACACATTGTACTGTTGGCAAAGGAAAAAAATGTTCAGCTTGAAGAATATTCACACATGTCTTATGCGTGTTGTGGCTTAATAAAAGAAGTGTAGAGGTGAGAAGACGTGCTACTGTTTACATCTGATTTAGATCGAACGCTTATATACTCCCAGCGTATGATGGATATGTATCCACCAAATACAGCTCCTGTTATTGCTGAGCTCAAAGACGGAGTAGACCTTAGTATGATGACGGAGGCAACGTGGTCATTATTGCACCAAGTCCATCAACAAACATTATTTGTACCGGTGACAACACGTGCAGTACATCAATATGAACGAATACATGCAATAAAAGATTTGCGTCCTACTTTTGCAATTACGAGCAATGGGGGTACAATAATAGAACAAGGACGCCCTAATAAGGAATGGTCCAAAATTTTATTCAAGAGAATTGAAGATTCCGCTATTCCTCAGGCAGATTTAGTACGGAAGTTTGAGCGCATTAAATCTGAACAATGGCTGCAACAGTCGTTTTATGTAGATGAGCTATTTTATGTTCATTATGTCGATTGTAATGTGTTGAAGCATGAAGAAGTGCAGGCAATGATTCAAGACTTTGCCGCCTATGGTTGGCACGTACTGCTACAAGGAAGAAAATTATATTTTTTGCCAAAAGTGTTAACGAAAGAAGCCGCAATCTCGTATTTGAAGGAGCATTGTACATATAATATGCACGTGGCAGCGGGTGATTCTATAATGGATTACGGCATGCTCGCTTCGGCTGATAGAAGCTATACGCCAAAGCACGGGGATTTAAAAGACAAACAACCACAAATACTAACGAATACAATTTATTCGGCTTGTAGTGGTGAAGCATTTACGAAATATTTACTGGAAGATATATTGCAATTGGCTGCCGAGCAACCAATCGTGGAAGTATGATGTAGGAGGTGATGCTTGTATGCAAACAGTCACAATTGAATCGGTATTAGAAAGAGATTCTTCTGATTGGCTACAAGCCTTCCAAGATGCAGTGAATGTGCGAACAGTATACGAGGTGACGGCTCAACACGTACGTTTTAGTCGTATTGCTGTGCGTATATTAGGTGTGCCGATAGAAGAAGATGATTATTTTAATTCGTTATATACAATGTCACAAAATCCAGATGTCCATATTTTAAGCGAAGAATTAAACAAACATATTGAGCAAAAGGATTTTCAGGCATTACAAACGATTTTAGAGCAACATCAGCAATCCCCAAAAGGTTTGTCAATTAATCGATTGATTGCCATGATGTATGGCCATCAACTTATTCCTAAGCATGATGACCCTTCGATGAATCGACATCTACAGCTTGTCACAATGCGTGTTGTGGAGCGCTTTCGAGATCAACAATCACTCGGTTTACTTGCAAATGACTTTCGCCGCTTTTTAATTGATATGGTCAAGTGGCTAAAAAACCATTGGATTCAGTGGACAAAAGCGATGAAGCCGACAGATGAATTCCCGAAGGTCGTTTGGTATGGGGAAACTACAATGAGTCAGCGTTATTTTCTTCTATTATTAATGGAGCTTGGCTGTGATGTGTTAATTTTTCATCCCGCCGCTATTGATGAGTTTGCAACGGTGGATCCAGCAGACGACTTTTCTGTTACGTACACTTACGTAAGTCAAACTGCGTTACAGCCATTCCCTGATAAACTTCGAGATCGGCAAGCAACAGTTGGCTATAGCTCTAGCCAACATTTTGACCATTTAATGCATGACCAGCAATCCGGTGTTTATCGACCATGGCAATTTAAAGATCATATGCCTCGTTCATTAACGCTACGCATGACCTATGATGATGTGTTTATTTATGCCAATGAAAAGGCAATGGTTCGCCCGAAGTTTGAGGTACTTCGAGATGAAGTCATCATTCCAGTAATATTCGCCAAAATTAGTGGTGTCTCTAGTAGACGGGAAGACTATTGGGCGAATATGCATCAACTGCTCGCTAGTCCACAAACGGTATTTGTGCAGGAGTTTCCGTATGCGAAAACGAGTAGAGCTAATTTTCATTTTCATTATAAGCATTGTTTAGTAAATGGTGAACTATCGATAGAGCGTATTTTACAAAGTGACTGGTGGCAGTACGGAGAGTTGACATTGGAGCTACAACAAGCGATTGCCCATACTATAAAAACGTCCTGTGAACAGCCTATGCTTAAGCTACAGCCAAATGAAACACAGTATGATTTGCAATTATTTATATTTAAACAAATGACGATGATTCCAAAGGACATTTTACGCCTATTACAAAGTTTTGATTATGCGCAGGAAGTTCCGAAATTGGTGCTCTATCAAGCACCGCAGCAACCGGCATTATGTCGTGAGGATATTGCCTTATTAGCCTTTTTAAATCGCTTCGGTGTGGATATTATTTTTTATAATCCAACAGGAAAGCTTGATATAGAAAAACATTTGCTAGAGGATACGTTTGATGGGCATCGCTTAGAGCATATGGTGTTTGACTTACCTTTTGAAGCGCCAAAGCAACAAAAGCCAAAACCAGATAAAATGATAAAAAAATTATTTAACCGTTTCTTCTGACGGCTTAAAAAGGAGGGACACGATGTCGAATAGAGCGATTGTTCTTGAACGATTGACAGCTGAAACGGCAGACTTAACGAAACAAGAATTATGTCAAAGTCCTGAAGTACAGCACATTGCAAGTCAAATCGATGTGAAAAATAAGCTTGAATTAACAGAGCTCGGTAAGGAGCCTGCCATGAAGCTTTCACGTTTCTCGGACCAAATTTTAAAAACGATTGCGCATTCGAAAGTAAACGAATCCAATGAATTATTAAAACAGCTTGAAGCCTTGATGGAGAAATTCGATAAAAAAGAAGTTATAGAGCAACAAGGGTTCTTTGGGAAACTATTTAAGCGTACACCGAGAGTGAAGGAAGATTTATATGCGAAATATAATAGTCTTGGCAGAGATATAGAAAAAATACATTATCAATTTGTGTTAATGGAAGAGGCATTGGCAAATGATAATCGGATGCTTGCTCGTTTGTATAACGAAAATTTAACGTATTATTTAGCGCTTGAAAAATATATCGTAGCAATCGAAATGAAATTAGACGAGATGAAGACTACAATCATTCCGATGTATGAAAAACAAAGTGCAGCAGGGAATCAAATTGCCAAAATGGAACTTACAACGTTGCAAGCGATTACCGAAACACTTGCTCAAAAAACAGATGAGCTAGAGAAATCGCGAATGGTAGCGATCCTTGGGGCAACGCAAATGGATATGCTAGTGAATGGCAATAGCGAATTAATGGAGCAAATAAACGGGGCGTTCATCAAGACTATTCCAGTTTTTAAGATGGGGATTATGAATGCAGTAAATGACAAACGTCAACAGCTACAACAGCAGTCGGCAGCAGCTTTTGAACAGCGTATGAAGCAATTTGGTGGGGAACAAAGTGATGCAGTGATACAAAGTGTGAAGTATGCCCAACAAAATGAGCCATCGCTATCACTTGAAGAAATGTGGGAAACAATCGTTACCGGTATTGCAGATTATCGCCAAATACGCACTGAACAAGCCACGAAGCGTCAACAAATTGAGCAACAATTAATGGTATTAAAAACTGGCACTTAGCAACGCATAAGCCTACTACCCGAAAAATCCACTACGCTTTCCACGGGCACAGAGTAGTTAATAGTTACCCCTTTGTACTGTTGCCGTAGGGTCTGCTTACTTTTATCTTTGCAAGTCATGATGAAATTGTTTGAGTGCCTGGCACCTTTTCACTTTGTTCACTTGGCATAACGAAACAAGCCCCACCATTAAAAGGGATGGTGGGGCTTGCTTTAATCGAGCTATTAAATAAACTCTTCTTCAATCTCTAAGTTAATTTCTTCGCCATGATAGTTTTGATAGGACACAATTAACGTATCCAAGTGCTCTAAATTTTCCTCGTAATCTAAAATGCGCGATAAAATATAGAGGAGGTGATAACTCGAAAATTCAGTATCTCCTTCTTGATGGGCAACAGTCACCTGGCGGATAAAAATCTCCATTAATTGATTGCGCTGAATGTACTCAATATTTTTACTCCATTCAGAATGCTCAGGTTTCAATTTCCCTGTGTATTTCAGTAATAGCTGCTCGTGGTAGGTAAGCAGGAAGTCTAAACGCTCTTGAATCATTAAATGGAATTGCGTCGGTAAATGGGCTAATTCATTTTCATGATTATGCAGACGTTGTAACAATTCCAAACTCTTTTTTGAAGTCGTAATCATTTGACGGTAAACTACTAATTTCCTTGCTTTCACGTACTTCTTATTTTTAAAATAATTACGCTCTTCTTTGAAAAACTCATAAAGTGTATCCACTCTAAGCATACGCTCTCTAAATTTGTTTAAAGCGGTTTTGGTAGAAGTATGCTCAGAAGCTTGTCGAACAGCTAGTCGCGTCCAGCGGATAATATCGTCCTGCAAAAAGTAAATTTTGCGGAAAAGCTTTACTTCATATTTAGGTGGTAAAAACACAAGATTGACAACAAATGCTGCTAATACACCAACTAAAATGGTTAGAAAGCGAATTAAGCTGAACGTTAGAAAATCATCGCCTTGTATTTCCATTATGGCGACAACGGAAACGAGTGCAAGAGAAAGTGATTTTTCAAGTTTGAATTTTAACATAATGCCTATTGCTACAATTACAGCAATGCCAACAGCCACAACGTGATGACTGAAAAGCAGGCCGAAGATGACGGCAACAGAGGTACCTATAATATTTGCTTGTACTTGCTCCACTATCGTTTGATAGGAGCGGTAAATGGACGGTTGAATCGCAAAGATTGCTGCAATTCCAGCAAAAACTGGAGATGGTAATTGCAGAAGCTCTGCGATAAATAGAGCAAAGACAATCGCTACGCCAGTTTTAAATACACGGGCACCTAATTTCATAAAAAAATCGATGTCCTTTCTGTCTAATATTTTTAACTTGCTTCAGCAGAAGTAGGAGTGGTTCGCTACTATAAATGAATCAAGTTAAAGGCCCCGGTAATTGTCACAGTTTTTAAAAGAAGCTTTGCAAGCGGACTCGAAAAAATCTGGACGAATACCACCGAGGAGTAATTAATGCTTCTTTACATTATAGAAGGAAGTTCTTAGAAAATACATAGATTTGTATAGCGCCCTATAAAAAACGACTCCCTATAGGAATAACGGGTTCTTTTTTAGGTGGACGATTTGATAAAAAAATATATAATCGCACGTCGAACAAGTCATAGATTTAGTTAAGTTATATTCAGAGTTTACGTACTATAATTTCTGTTTGCCATACAGAAAGGTGGATGCAAAGTGAAGAAGTTTTGGCTTATTTTAGGGTTGCTTTTTCTTATTGGATGCAGTGAAAGTGACCAAACAATGTTAAAAACATTTGAGTTAACGAATGAAATTCAGAAAATGAACGTTACTGGAAGAGGCCTAATTCCTTATCATGACAATGAAGAAGAAATTGTTGACAGAGAAATCGTAATTGAGCATGTTTCCGATATTCAAAAGGTTAAAGATGCATTACAAAATGCAACGGAGTCAACAGGAAAAAATACAGCTGAAGGTCCATTATTTGTTCTTGAATTAACATTCGAGGGCGGTTATTCAAAAGTTATTGATTTATGGTACTACACTGAGGCAAAAACAGGACGTTTTGAAGTAGACGATGTAATGTATCAATTGAATGAGGATTCCGTCTCACAATTAATTGAACTATTTGAGTCCTATCGCGAGCAACTAGTTCAATAATGAATACATATTTTTTCTTGTAGAATTAACTGACTGCGAGGTTAAAAAAGTGCAAAAAAGATTAAGTGTTACTTTTATATACGCTGAAAAGTAAAAAAACATCGGTACTAATACCGATGTTTTTTTGTGTGTTATTCAACTTGTTGTTTTATATGTTTGTCATCCAAAGGACAACCCGTTCTATTGGAAGTCGCCTTTTTTGTGCAATTTAAAGTTGAGAAAATGCATAGTCTACAGCTTCAATTGTTTCACGAATATCTGCTTCTGTATGCTCAGTTGTTAAAAACCATGCTTCATATTTAGATGGAGCAAGGTTAATGCCTTGGTTAAGCATTAGTTTAAAGAAGCGACCGAAAATTTCCCCGTCCGTGTTTTCGGCTTGCTCATAGTTTTCTACCTTCACATCTGTAAAGTAAATTGTCAGTGCACCTTTTAGACGATTTAAAGTGATTGTGACACCGTGTTTTTTTGCGGCTGCTAAAATACCTTCTTCTAAAATTGCGCCAAGTCGATCCATTTCATCGTACACACCTGGCGTTGCTAATACTTCTAAACATGCGATACCAGCTTGCATGGATGCAGGGTTTCCTGCCATTGTCCCTGCTTGGTATGCTGGCCCAAGCGGTGCAACGGTATCCATAATTTCTTTACGACCACCGTAAGCACCGATTGGTAAACCGCCACCAATGACTTTCCCTAGTGCAGTAAGATCAGGCGTTAAACCAAGTAAAGTTTGTGCACCGCCATAATGGAAACGGAATGCCGTAATTACTTCATCATAAATTGTCAGTGCACCTTTTTCTTTTGCTGTAGCGTGCACTAATTCTAAAAATCCTGGGTTCGGTTCAACAATTCCGAAGTTACCTACGATAGGTTCAATTAAAATACCTGCGATTTGATCGCCCCATTTATCCATCGCTTCAGTAAAGGCTTGTGGATTATTAAAAGGTACTGTAATGACTTCTTCTGCTGTAGCCCTTGTGACACCTGCTGAGTCTGGTGTACCTAATGTAGCTGGCCCCGAACCTGCAGCTACTAATACTAAGTCAAAGTGACCGTGGTAGCAGCCGGCGAACTTCATAATTTTTGTACGACCAGTATAGGCACGAGCAACGCGGATAGTTGTCATTACTGCTTCTGTACCAGAGTTATTAAAGCGTACTTTATCCATTGAAGGAATTGCTTCTTTTAGCATTTTTGCAAACGTTACCTCATATTCAGTTGGCGTACCAAATAATGTACCGTTTTCAGCGGCATTGGCAATGGCCTTAGCGATATGCGGATGGCCATGACCTGTAACAAGTGGACCGTATGCAGCTAAATAGTCGATGTAACGGTTGCCGTCCACATCCCAAAAATAAGCGCCTTTTCCACGTGCCATTGCAACAGGGGAACCACCACCAACTGCTTTATAAGAACGAGAAGGGCTGTTGACACCGCCTACGATATGTAAAAGCGCTTCTGCGTGTACTGCTTCAGATTTTGAGTGATTCATAAATTATGCCTCCTAAGTAATTATACTTAATCTATTGTAGACCTATCAGTGTAAGAAATCCAAAGAAAATAAGGTATATGACTTGATTTGTTACTTAGAGTAAAATAAGACATGCAAAGGAGGAGATTGTGATGACGTTAGTTGAAGGACAAAAAGCACCTGATTTTACTCTTATTAATGAAAAAGGGGAGCACGTAAAATTAGCAGATTTTAGAGGCAAAAATGTTATTTTGTATTTTTATCCGAAAGATATGACACCGGGCTGTACAACAGAGGCGTGTGATTTCCGTGATAAGCATGAGGACTTCAGTCAGTTAAACGCTGTAGTATTGGGCGTTAGTCCTGATAATGCCCAAAAGCATACGAAATTTATTGATAAGCATGGGTTACCATTCTCTCTTTTAGTGGACGAGGATCATGCTGTGGCGGAGGCTTATGGCGTATGGGTGTTAAAGAAAATGTATGGACGCGAATATATGGGGATTGAACGCTCTACCTTTTTAATTGATACCGAGGGGAATCTTATGAAGGCGTGGCGCAAAGTACGTGTGAAAAATCATATCGAAGAAGTATACGCATTTTTGGCAAATCAGGAGGAGCAACAATGAGAATTTATTTTACGTTTGAGCCAAGACCAGATTTACGTGAACCGTTAGTAAAGGAGTTTCCACAATGTGATTTCGTTTTTGGTAGTGGCTTATCAACGGAAGATCTTCAAAAAGCTGATGTACTCGTTACATATGGTGAAGATTTAAACAATGACAATATGCAATACGCATCAAAACTAAAATGGATTTTTGTTGCCTCAGCAGGTGTAGAAAAAATGCCAGCACAAGCCATTATTGATCGTGGTATTTTAGTATCCAATGTTCGCGGGATTCATAAATCACCTATGGCCGAGTCGATGCTTGCGCATATTTTAGCAATAAAGCGTGCATTGCCATGGATGTATGAGCAGCAAAAGAAAAAAGAATGGTCGAAGAAAGGGAAGCAAACGGAATTACGTGATAATACCGCACTAATATTAGGACCCGGTGCGATTGGAGCGGAAGTAGGTCGCTTATTACAAGCATTCGGTGTAACGACAATTGGCTGTAATCGTTCAGGTAAAGCTGCACCTTATATGGATGAGATGGTAAGTTTCGGCCAGCTAACAGAAGTTTTGCCTAAGGCGGATATCGTACTTTCTGTCTTACCAAAAACGGCGGAAACTACGCACTTATTGAAGGAAGAGCATTTTAAAGCAATGAAAAACGATGCGATATTCATGAATTTCGGACGTGGAAATTTAGTAGATGAGAAGGTTCTTATGCAGGCGATGGAAACAGGTGAAATTGGCTACGCAGTATTAGATGTGTTTGATGAAGAACCACTTAGTGCAAGTAGTCCTTTATGGTCATGTCCGAATGTCATTGTTTCGCCACATGTATCGAGCCATTCTTCTCGTTATGTGGAGCGGAGCTTAGATATTTTTAAACCAAGCTTAGTGAAGTGGTTAAATGGAGATACAGCGTTAGAAAACGTTGTGGATTTATCAAGAGGATATTAAATTGCAAATTAATGTTGCTAGTGCTTAGGACGAAAGTTGACAGATGTTAGCTTGATTGGATACACTAATTATAACAATTATAAATTAATAATACTTATGAAAAGGGGTGCATGACGATGTCTATACCGCATTTACAGGATGCACTTGACACGTTAAAAACAACTGGTGTACGCATTACTCCTCAGCGTCATGCTATTTTAGAATATTTGATTCAATCGATGACACATCCAACGGCCGATGAAATTTATAAAGCGCTTGAGGGGAAGTTTCCGAATATGAGTGTGGCAACTGTCTACAATAATTTACGTGTATTCCGTGAAGTAGGATTAGTGAAAGAGCTGACATATGGTGATGCTTCTAGTCGTTTTGATTTTGTGACAAACGATCACTATCATATGATTTGTGAATGTTGCGGTAAAATAGTCGATTTCCACTACCCAGGTTTAGATGAAATCGAGCATTTCGCATCACAAGTAACAGACTTTGACGTACACACACACCGTCTAGAAATATACGGCACATGCCCATCTTGTAAAGATGTAGCAGTGAAAGTACAATAAGTAGTTCTTAGGTTTATGACAAAAGTTCAAGCATAGAAAAGCAAGTGGGCAATGCGCTCACTTGCTTTTTATTGTGGAGTGAGAAAGTTGTAAAAACAGACTGACTATTAACGATATAAATAATAGGTAATTCATAACTAATAGGAGGGATAAAATGAATGTACAATTAGGGAGTAGTAATTACTTTAGTACATTAAAAAAGGATACCTGTTTATCGGATGATTTGTTTTTAACCAATAAAAAAAGAAAAGCAACATATGAAATAAAAAGAGAGCATGGTTATGTACGCCATATCGTAACGAAAGAAAATGGCGAAAAGGTAATTGTGAGAGAAGTGAAAATTTCAAAGCATGAAGAAAACGAACAGTCTTCTGGTGACGTAAACGATATGATTACGCAAAAATTAGTAGAGCAAATGATAAAATCATTCGATGACAGACAAAATCAACAAAAGTTTTTCAAAACTGGTATAGCTGGTCTGAAAGAAAAGCTTATTTCAAAGTACACAGTGAGTATATAGTTTCGGGGTGATAACTCCAAAGAAGTGTGGCATTAAAAAATCCTAGCTCTTGCATAAGGGCTAGGAATTTTTTGCTTTGTTATTATACGATTGATCGAATTCTTTTCCTTCAAGTGTTGGATCGAGTGTTAATGGTTCATTACAGTACATGCACATATCGACACGACCTAATACTTTCGTATGCTTGTGACAATTTGGGCACTCTACTTGAACGGCTCTCGTTGAAAGAAGTCCAATCCAAGCATAGACAACTGTACTACCGATAATACACAGTAAACCAAGTGTCATAAAGATTAAGACAAGGATGGGATTGTTTTTGAAGAATATTCCCCCATACATAACAACAAAGCCGATAAAAATAAGTGCTAATGCAAATGAACGGATTTTATTAATTTTACTTTTGTAAGGTTTCATACTATATCTTGCCTCCCAATCTAAAATCTACTATAACATATAAGAACGAAGTATTTTAGTTTTGACTAAAAGGCAAAGAAGGAATACTTTCAGAGTATGTCGAAATTTTAACGAAATAAAGTCATACAACAAATAGAGGAGGACTGAACATGGAGCAAGTTTTGCGTCCGATATACCAAGAACGCGCGAGTCAGTCTAATACATTAGGTGTCATTTTAATGGAGAAGCGTGAAGAGCAAAGTAATGTTACAGACACCTTTGATACCATATTACTCATTATTGTGAAGGAAGCGGATCAACCTGTTTTCTCGAAGCATTATTTATATGAAGGGAATAAGGTAGCCTTACATACTGTTACAGAAAAATTGTTACGGAAGTGGTTACTAATTGGCTCAAATAAAAAAGTAGTTGATTGGATTTTCTTCGGTAGAGTTTTGTTTGATCGCAATGAATTTCTGCATAAGTTAAAAATTGAACTACAAGAGTTCCCATTTAACGGTCGGAAAATAAAAACGGGGATTCAATTTTCAAAGTTAATTCGACGTTATTTAGAAGGAAAAGAATATTTTGATAAAGGAAGCTATCTAGATGCCTACAATCATGTTGTTGATTCATTACATCATTTAGGACGTTTGTCCATTATCGATAGTGGACTGTATCCCGAAGTTACAGTATGGGCGCAAGTAAAAAAGATAGAGCCGGCAATTTATAAGTTATATGAAGAACTCGTAACAAGCAATGAGCCAATAGAAAAACGATTAGAACTTCTTTTTTTAGCAAGTGAGTTTTTAATCCATTCACGTACACATGACGGAGCCCAACATATATTAGAAGTAATGCAAACAAAAGAGTCATGGACGATTCAAGAACTACACGATCATCACGAGCTCGTGAACTATTCCGTAGACTTAGAAGTGTTTGTAGAGTATTTAGTGGATAAAGGTTACATTCTTATTGAACCTGTCGTTGCAAAAAGTGAAATGATATTCCACCGACATTATAAGGCGAATCTAGAGTCTCTAGAATTTGAATAAGACATATAGTATGCTAGTAATCGAGGTATAGAAAATACCTCGATATTTTTATAAAAAAAGTATTGACGATTAATATATTGATATTGTATTATATTAATTGTCGCTAAGACATAACGAAAAAAACACTTATAAAACGAGTGAAAAAAACTTTTAAAAAGTTGTTGACACGAGTTGGATGAGATGCTAAGATAAAGAAGTCGCTGAAAAACGACGAACGATATGAACCTTGAAAACTGAACAAGCAAAACGTAATCAATATAGTTTCTGAGCTAACTTATGTTAGTGAATGAAACAAAAATTTTGGACATCAAAATTGATGCCAGCAAAACAATTTGAGCTAATCAAA